>Ga0194116_10004007_pt1 | contig 17248 bp, 12 predicted proteins | sample TA2MahsurfametaG_4_FD_148617 | JGI IMG/M metagenome (GOLD analysis project Ga0194116, IMG submission 148617) | Freshwater microbial communities from Lake Tanganyika, Tanzania - TA2015008 Mahale S9 surface | ecosystem: Environmental > Aquatic > Freshwater > Lake | place: Tanzania: Lake...
CGATGCCGTGCACGCGTTGGAGCAGTCGCTAGGAGACCGTCGACCACCAAGAACTGAAGTGGCTTGCGTGCGAGTGGCTCATCCGCCAGGGCGCGCGCGTGGTCGCCACCGAAGTCAGCGCACCAATCCCGCGCTGGCGCGTCGATGTCGCCGGCTGGCTCGAAGGACGCGACCACCGCTTTCACCGCCCCGAGCTCGATGCACCGCTCTTCGACGGGACCGCTGCCGCGCACGAACCCATCATGACCATCGCAGTCGAGTGCAAGCAATCGCGTGCAGACTTCTTCCGCGACACCGGCAAGGTGGATGCGTTGATTGCTGAGCGTGATCGTCTTGAACAGCGATGCCGCGAACTTGAGGAAACGCGCATCAAGGTCTACGAGCCGCATCTGCGTCGATCGGGCTCGTCGCTCTTCGATGGGCTCGATGAGTGGGACTTTGCCTCGAGCCGCATCACCGCCTACCGCACGGCGCTCGCGGACCTCCGTCGTACGGAAGAAGCGCTCTACGGCGAGACCAAGTTCGGCTTGCTACCCCGCTACCGACTCGCCGATCGCTGCGTGCTCTTCTGTCCACGGGGCATGGTCCGTGCATGGGAAGTGCCGACAGGTTGGGGGCTGATCGAATGCGGCCGCCGCGAACTTCGGGCCGGTGCGGCCCGCCTGCCGCGGGATGTCCCGCTGCCCTTGCGCGCGGTGCGCGGTGCGCCGCACCTGGGGGCATCGGCGGCCCACCGCGACCGCTGGCTGCGCAACATCGCCATTGCCGCAACCCGGTCGTGGATGGCCCGAGATCTGCCGGCGCCACCACCGGAAAACCATGATGATCCTTCGCCGGTGATCGAGTGCCCCGACGAATGATCGTCATCTGCAAGTACAGTGCGCACAGGCCCCGGTAGCTCAGTTGGATAGAGCAGCGGCCTTCTAAGCCGCAGGTCGACGGTTCGAATCCGTCCTGGGGTGTTCGATTCATGCGCCGAAATTGCTGCGGGTTTCGCGGCAGTCGGCACAGCGTGCTTTAGGGTGCTGTGGTCGGTGGGCATCGGGCCTGCCATCGCCACGCTTCCGGGGAACCAGTCATGCCTTCATTGCTTCGCGCAGCCGCCGGCTGCCTGCTGTCGATCGTCCCGAGCTCCTCCATCGTGCTGGCCACGAGCGGCTACACGCCCTGCCCTCCACTCATGGAACTGCCGTGTGATGGCAGCACCAGCGGTGGCTCCTCCGGCGAGGGCGCCGGCCCGTGCGGCTGTGGAACCGGCCAGTGGGTCACCAACTCCCCATCCCCACGCTTCGAACCGCCCCATCCGTTCGCCGAAGACCGCAGTCTGCACGAGGGCCTCGTGACATGGAACTCATCCATGCGCGCCACGGCGCAGCCCGAGATGGCCATGGCCAGCATCAGCGTTCGCGGGCGCAGCAATATGTGGGCAGCCGGGAGTTTCTCTCGCTACAGCCTGGCGCATTATGTCTCCTCACGCCGAGAGCTCTGGTCAGGCGGGTTTCCCGCTTGCCCGCGGCTCCTGAGCCTTGCGGCCACCGGCGGTGCCACCCTGCACATCAGCGCCAGCACGGCAGCACGACGGGGTTGCTCCGCATTTGCCAGTGCCGCTGCTTCAGGAACATGCAGTTCGCTCGGCTCCGCCAATGCGTCGATCGAGAGTCTGGTGATTGCCGGGTCCGTCGGCTACAGCGACTCCACGCAAGACTTCGAGGTCGCGGGCAATTTTGGCCCTCTGGTCGATGTCCTGACCGATTCCGTCGAGGGCAGTCTCAGCGCCAGCTCGAGTTGGTCCACCGAGGGCCAGGGATCGCACAGTGGCTCGGCCTCGGTAACGGTTCGGCCTGACCGAATCTACTGTGCCTTCACCAATCGGCCGTACGTGGCACGCGCCGCTGGTCAGGCCGTGGCAGGCGGGGCAGGCAGCGTCGAAGGCAACGGCTCGACGAGCTGGTCGAGCATGGCCGTCATCAACCTTTCGGTCCAGTGACATGGTCTTGCTCCCCTCCGTCCTGTGCTTGGGCGCACTCGGGGGCGAATCGCTCCCAGCGTCCCTCGCAGCCGAGCGGCTCCGCGACATGCTCCAGCGCGCGCATGAGGAGCGTGATGGCGTACGGCTGGTCGCGCGCAAGCTGTCGGTCGAGTCAGCACTGCTGCCAGCTTTCATCGTCCAAGATCTGGCGCACGGATGCGCCAGCCAGGACCTGGCCCGGTCGATGTCGTACACCTACGACGCAGCCGATGTCGTGCAGTGCGCGGGCTGGTTCTGGCCGATGGGTGTCTCCAGTCCAACGGCGACCATCGAGCCCGGGTGGATCTGCCCAGCAGGCATGGCCTGGCGTGTGCGAGCTACCACCGAGCGGCTGGTGTGCGCCGGCCCTGAACCCGCCGTGGCGATTGACTGGATCATCGAGAGCGATGGCAGATCGACTTCGGCGATCGCGGAGCGCTTTGAGCCCGCTCTCATGCCGGCGGAGCTTGATTTCCCGCTGGTCCCATGGGGGCTCTCGCTGCGCTGGGACCGCGCGCGCGGCTACGCCCTTGACCACTCTGGCCAATCACACACTGAGTCATGGCTGGCCACGGCCCCGATCCTCGCCAATCCAGATGACATGTTCGACACCTTCGATGCACTGCGCGTGCAGCACTGGCTGTCATGCTGGCCACCGCGTGCCTCGCTCCGGTCGTTGGGCCGTGAGCCGTTTCCGGGCATCGGTGACCTCGCGCAAGCGCCGGTTCCACAGACGATCAATCTCGATCATGGTCCGCTGCACTGGCACGATCCAACGGCCTTCACGCTCGTGCATCATGGTTCGATGCAGGACCGCGCCGAGTCGTTCCGCCCCCTGCGGCTGATCCCGAACATCCGGGGCTTGCGTGCCATCATCGAGTGGGCACCATGGCCGATCGATCCCTTGTCCACAACGGACCGGCCATCCCGCGTACCGCACTGCATCCGGATCGTGAGCGATGAGCGCGAGCAGGCGATCATCACCTTCGGTCGCTTTGAACTCGTGCCGCGTGGTAGCTCCATCGACCATGAAGCACCTGAGCCGCCGTGGCATGCCGTGCGCCAAGCCATCGAGGCCCGTGATGCGGTCGCGCTCACCGCTCTCGTGCTCCACGCGCAGGATGGCCTTGGCACCGTGCGGGCGCGTGCGCGTATGGGCATCGAACAGGCCATGCAGGCAGTCGATGCCGCTATTGAGGCTGGCTGGTCCCTCGAGCTTCTGCGCACGGTGGCGCCAGACCTTCTGGAGCGCTGCATGAATCGGCTTGCACCCGCCGAACTGATGTGGCTCACGCTCGATGCCACCATGGCCAGCCGTGGCACGCTCGCTGTGCTCGCTGCCACGCGGTTGTCGCGGCATGAGCAGGCCAGCGCCGACGAGCGCGCGTGGGCCACCATGGCGCTGCCTTCGCTCTGGGCGTGGCTGCATGAACCTCCCGCCGATGACTCGCCATTGGGCGCGCGCAGGCTCGCGTGCGACCGGGCACTTCGCCCCATCCTGATCGATGCGCTGCCAGCGCTCACAGGGCTCGATGGGGTTGCACCATGATGCGGTACGCGAATCGCGAAGGCCGATCTGCGCGAGAAGGAAGCATGATCCATCGCCCTGGCGTCGCTCAGGGGGTGCACCCACCCTCTCGTGCACTTGGCCGAGCACAGCTCGCATGGCTCGCTGCGATGAGCCTGGCGCTCATGGCTGCAACCCACTCGCCCCCTTCACGCACTGCCCTTGATCCAGCGGCATCGTGGCGAGCGCTGCTGACGGCGGCAGGCTGCCCGCTGGACCTTGCCCATGATCTTGCCGTCCGCATCGAGCGACTTGCGGGCGCGCCGCCGGGACCAGACGAGGATGTCGCCGTCACGGCAGCACAGCGTGCCGAACAGATCACACATCTGGTCGTGGGGCGACACGGGCTTCAACTCTCACAGGCCCAGCTTGATGCCGCCTTGGCCGCCTTGATCGGCACGCCAGCCTCGTCAGACGGCGCAAGCAGTCCTGCGCATGGGCCCTCGACCGACGCCGATGCTGCACCCAAGACTGCAGCCACTCCAGAACGCAACGAGCCCTTCACGACTCGGCATGCTGTCGAGCAGCTGCGCGAGTGGCTTCCTACTCCTGCCCAACGTTGACGCGCAGCGTTGGCCGAGCCGATGCGAGCGCCGCCGCGCCAGCCGGGGTGACTTGGCTGTTCCACGCGTAGACTCGCTCCAGCGCCGTGGCCTGCTTCAGGGAAGCCAGTCCAGCGTCACTGACCTTCGTCGTGTGCACGTTGAGCACTTTCAGGCGCGGCATGGCCGCCACGCAGGCAAGGGCCGCATCTCCCACGCCGGTTGAATCCAGTCGAAGGGATTCCAGCACCACAAACCCCTTCAGGCCGGCCACGCCATCGCCGGTGACCCCGGAACGCGCCAAGTTCAGGTTGACGATCGCGCCCGCGGCAGGCTGCAGCATCGCCAGATCCGCATCGGTGAAGGGCGGCGTTGCCAGGCTCGCGTTGATGTCCAGCCGCGGGTCATCCTGTGCCAAGGGCTGCGCAATCACGCCGCGGGCCCGAAGTGCCTGCGCCACCTCGGCTGCGCGGCGCGCCAGGTCGGCCTCGAGCGACGGCGTCGCGCCCTTCACGGCACCAGGTGCCGCAGCCACCCCAGCTGCAACTGCCTCCATTACGCCACCTTCCTTGATCCAGGTCCTGATCAGATCGCGCTCGGCCTCGGTCAGGCGCTCACCGTCAGGCGGCATCGAGTCCGGGTCGCTTGCGGGCAGATTGATGCGCTGCACGATCAAGCTCGAGTCGGGGTCACCTGCCTTCACCGCCACGCCATCATCATCGACCTTGGTCATCGATGCGGCAGAGTCCATGGCCAGCCCGCCCTTGCGCTTGCCGTTGCCGTGGCACTCGAAGCAACGGGACTCGAAAATCGGACGAACCTGCGTGACAAAGTCAACGCTGCCAGCCTTGGCTGTACGGGTGACAACCGCCACGGCTCCAGCCGCAGGGCGCACGCTGGCGTCGACCGCAGTGGCTGGCGGCAGCGCCTCATCTCCAGAGCCATCGACACCAAGGGCAGCGAACAGGGCCTTTTCCACGTAGCGATCGCCGTACACGAGCTCACCGCCGAAGTGGCCAACAAGACCCACGCCGAGGGCGCTCACCATGGTCAGCACTCGAGCAGGCATCAAGCGTGTCTCGGCCGCTGCCGGCGACTCGACCAGACGGCGCGTCTTCCAGGCGACGGCCAGCAGCACCACGGCCATGGATGTTCCCATCCAACTATGCAGGTCCAGCGTGCGCGATGCTTCCTCGCCTTCTTGCCACGCGTTGATCCAACCAGTCGCCACCGCGCCGATGGCCGAGATCCCGGCAAGGAACATGGCCACGCTGGTGAACTCGGCGAGTCCCCGCTCGCGTCGGGTCCAGCGCCATGCCTCGACGGCAGCGGCGGCCAGCACCAGGCCGATCGGGAAGTGCACCAAGACCGGGTGCAGGCGCCCAAGCAGGCGGAACCAGGGATCCAAGCTTGCTTGCTCCGGGAGCTCGCCCCCTGCCGCAACGACCAGTCCCAGACTCATCACGACGAAGAGGGCTCCGTGGTGCACCATGTCCGGACTCTACACAGTCGGCCCCCTCGAGACCAGAAGGCCACCAGTCGCACGAAGTTCGTGTCGCCTGCTCGGGGGTGACTCCGCCTGATTGCGGTCACACCGGTGGCGGCGGCTCGCGACCAGCCACACCGCCCCGGCGCACCGCCTCGGCACCGAATCGTTCTGCAATGCGATCCGTGGCTGCATCGAGTGCGCGCTGTCGCTCGTCCTGGACGTCAGGGAACAGCCCATCCTCATCGCGATCACGCTCGAGGTTCGAGCACTGCACACCGACCAGCCGCACGGGCTGGAACCCTGCCGCTGCCCACGCTCGCAGGAGTTCGCGGGCCACCTCCCACAGGATGTCCGTGCGGTCAGTCGAGGCATCGAGTGAATGCGAGCGCGTGACGGTGGTGAAGTCCCGTACACGGATCTTGAGCGTGATCGTTGCGGCGCGCATGCCATGGCGCCGCAGCCTGCGTGCGGTGTCCTCAAGCAGCGGCAACAGCCGTTGCGCCACCTCGGCCTCGCTCGACAGGTCGCTCTCGAAGGTCTCCTCGTGGCCGATCGACCGCGCCTCTCGACCGGACACGACCTCGCGCGCATCCAGTCCACGCGCAAGGGCCCACCAGTGCGCACCTGCATCGCCGAGCCGCCGTCTGGCTTCGGACGCATCGATCGCTTGCAGGTCGGCAAAGGTCCTGACTCCGGCAGCGTGCACGCGCGGCACCGTGCGCGGCCCCACGCCCCACATCCGCTCGATCGGCAGTGGCGCAAGCACCTCGATCGTGCGCTCGGGCTCGATGACCGTCAAGCCGTCGGGCTTCTCAAGGTCGCTGGCGATCTTCGCCACGAACTTCGACGCCGCCACGCCAACGCTCACCGTCAGCCCAAGTTCCGAACGCGTCCACGCGCGAACAAGCCCTGCCATCCGTGCACCGCTGCCGTGCAGGCGCTGCGATCCGGTGGCATCGACGAAGGCCTCGTCAACCGAGAGCGGCTCAACCTCGGGACCGATGCGGCCGAGGATCGCCATGAAGGCCGTGCTGATCTCGCGGTAGCGTGAACCGCGCGGCGGCGCCACGACCGCACTCGGACAGAGCCGAAGCGCCTGCGCCATCGGCATGGCGCTCCGGCAGCCGTGGCGCCTGGCTTCGTAACTGGCGGCCGCCACCACCGATCGCGGCCCCCGGCCACCCACGAGCACGGGTCGGCCGCGCCACTCAGGATGATCGAGCTGCTCGACGCTGGCGAAGAACGCATCGAGGTCGGCGTGCAGGATCACGCGCGGCCACGCCGCATCGCTTGCGCGGAGATCCGGAGAGGCTCCATCGCCGGCCACCTGCATGGATCATTCCACCGGCGGATAGCAGAGCGCGCCCCAGTCATCGGCGTAGCCATGCTCCATCATCACATGCAGCGCGACCATCGTGAACTGTCGCAGCAGCACCGAGCAACGCTTCACCGCGCGGCGATTGTGGCGACCGCCGTAGCTCGAGCCGCCGTGCACCAGCTGGCACCTGACGAAATGGATGCGCGCCAGGAGCCGCGACACCACCAGCGCGTGCTTGCCCTGCGCGAGCAGGCTCCGCGCATCGAAGACTGCATGGTCGATGCGCTGGCCATCGACCGGCTCGTCCCAGAAGAGCCGGTTGACGTAGCGATCCGCGAAGACCTGCATCACGAGATCCTTCTGGCGATGAAGGAATCCCGCGAGGATTCCATCCTCGTCGCTGGCCACGAGCTGGTCGACGAAGAGCGCGAGCGCGCGGCCATCCGCCACGGGCTCGCGCCGCTGCGGATCCCACCGGCCGTAGAGCGCGTTCAGTGCGACCCACTGCTCGATGAGCTGCGTGTCCAGTTCGCTCGCGCCTCGGGCTTCGCTGGCTTCGAGCCAGGTCAGCGCACGATGGATGCGGATGCGCACCTGCTCGTAGAGCCCCGCTGCGGCGTACTCATCTCGTCGCGGTCGCCACTGGCCGCGCAGCACGCGCGGCGTGATCGGGGCGTCGAAGAAGGGATGGTTCGCTCCGGAAGGCAGGCTCATGCTGCGCAGTATCGCGCGCGGACCCATCGACGCGCCAGCAGGAATCCCAGCGCGCACACGAAACATCCGACGATCCCGTGCACGGCCAGATCGACCGCTGCGGTGGTGGCGTGCCCAGCGCTCCAGAGCACCGCTGCATCATCGGACAGTGCACTGAGCGTGGTCAGGCCGCCGCAGAAGCCGCCCACCGCAATCACTTCCTGCCGCCACCGATCGCCACGCCACCGCCAGCCCGACCCATGGCGCTCCATCCACAGCCCTGCCAGCACCCCGCACAGCGCCGCACCCAGGAGATTCGCGAACACGGTGCCGGTCCACGCAGGCATGCCGGCCGCGTACACGCCATGGCCGATCGTGCATCGAACGGCCGCACCCACGGCACCGCCAACGGCTGCAAGCATGATGCTCATCGCGCTCATGATCCAGCTCCCCGAAGCACCGCAAGACACAGCAGCGGACAGCCCACGAGCGTTCCGAGCACGATCGTGACGGTCCGCCACCATCGGCGTTCGTCGATGGCAATCACCGCATCAAGCGCGAAGCCGCTGAAGGTCGTGAAGCCACCGAGGACCCCTGGCACCAGCAGCATGCGCACCATGGGCGCGTCCACCAGCGGCGCTGCCAGCACGCCGATGAGGATCGACCCAAGTGCATTCACGCCGAGCGTCACGCGCCATGTGCCATGCATCTTCCGCACGGCGATCGATCGCAGCCAGACTCGGAGACCGGCTCCGACGCCACCGCCCAGTCCGGCCAGCAGGAGTTCAGTGGGCAGCCCCCCCACCACCTTGAGCCATGCTGGATCCGCCGACGCCGCTCGGCCGATCGCGACTGCGTCCGTCGCCTCAAAGGGGTTTGCCATACCGTAGACGACACATGAGAGGAAAGCCCAGCTTGCAGCCATCGACGGAAGCATCGACCGATGCTACGGCCGTGCGCTGGATCCCCCGCGCGTGGCATGCGTGGCTGGATGCGAACCCGCGCGCGGCGCTTGCGGCGTGCGGCGCGTGGTGGGGCTTGCTCTGGGCCACCATCTGGTTCGGCTCGGCCTGGCTGTCGTCATTCTGGACGCACCGCATCGAGTTCGCGCTGCCGTTTGAGCGCACGGTCGATCCGATGCACTGGATGATCCCCATCTACGCGAGCTACGACCTCGCCGCTGCGTTCCTTCCGCTCTTCTGCCGTGGATGGCGTGACTACGCAGTCGTGGGGCGCGCCATCCTGCTGCAGACGGCCGTCTCGTGCACGATCTACATCATTCTCCCGCAACAACTGGCCTTCTCGACGACCCGCACCGGCGCGGTCTGGGACTGGCTGTCCGGGCTCACTGGCCTGCCGCATCCGGGCCTCTACTCATACGCACCGAGCATGCATGTTGCAGGCGTCATCGCGATCGGGATGTTCTTCGCGCCGCGTCTGGGTCGCGCTGGCGCCACGGCACTGTGGGCCTGGTGCATCGGAGTCATCGCCAGCACCTGGATGGTCCAGGAGCACCACCTCGCGGACATCGCCTCGGGCATCGTGCTCGCGCTTGTGATCCGGCCCAGAACGGTTGCCTCGGCCTCGGTTGGTCCTACCATGTCTTCGTGAGGACGATCGCAGCTGTTGCCGCCGCCGCGCTTGCCTGCACCCCTTGCCCCGCGCGCGAGACGGAGTCGACTCCAGCCAAGGGCGTGAAGCCGGGCGACAACCATGCTGACGAGGCGCATACCGCTCCGCGCGCGATCGACATGGAGAAGGCCCGGGCATGGTGGTCCTACCGGCCCATCGCCGATGCAGCCCCGCCGGCCGTGCGTGACACCGCATGGATCCGCAACGACATCGACCGCTTCATCCTGGCCCGGCTCGAAGCAGATGGCCTGGTGCCGGCATCCGAAGCCGACCGCGTCGCCCTCATCCGGCGCGCGACCTACGACCTGACCGGGCTGCCGCCGTCACCCGCCGAGATCGATGCGTTTCTTGCCGACACCCATCCTCAGGCGTGGGAGCACGTGATCGAGCGGCTGCTCGCGAGCCCGCACTACGGCGAACGATGGGGCCGCCACTGGCTCGACCTGGTGCGCTACGCGGATACCAACGGCTTCGAGCGTGACGGCGACAAGCCGAGCACCTGGCGCTACCGCGACTGGGTCATCGACGCGATGAACCAGGACAAGCCCTACGACCGCTTCATCACCGAGCAACTGGCCGGCGATGAATTGCCCGACCGCGACTTTTCCACGATGGTCGCCACGGGCTACTACCGACTCGGCATGTGGGATGATGAAGTTCCCGACCTCAAGCAGGCGCTCGCCGACGACATGGATGGCATCGTCGACATCACGGCACGCACGATGCTCGGCGTCGGGCTCGGCTGCGCTCGCTGCCACGACCACAAGGGCGATCCGATCCCGCAGCGCGACTACTACGCCTTCAGCGCCTTTTTCGCAGGGGTGCGCCCATACAAGTCGCATGCCGGCAACAGCATCGAAGCCGGCAACGTCACGCGCTCGATCGACCCGGAGTTCGGCCGCCGCGACCTCGAAGCAGAACGCATCGCCTACCGCGAGCGCCGCACATCGCTCGTCGAGTCGCTGCTGGCGATCGAAGCCGCCACGGGCCTCTTGCCGCCAGCGAACGGTTCATCGGGCACTGCGCCGGATCGCGCCCCGTCCGATGGCCTCGTGGCGCACTACGCCTTCGAGACCGACGCCGCCGCACCGGAGGCTGATCGCGCCGCGCTCCGCTCGACCGTGCCAGGACCCGTGGCGAAGGTCAAGGACCTGCGCTGGGGTGAGCGAGGTCGCTTCGGACTGGGGGGCTCGTTCGATGGCGGCGACGATCGCCTGCTGCTCAAGCGTCCGGTTGCGGACGACTTCACGATCTCCGCGTGGTTCCGGACCGATCGCGTCGCTGCAGGCGATGGCGGCGACCCGCGCTGGTTCCTCGGCTCTGGCATCGTCGATGGCGAGGTCCCGGGCATCGTCGATGACTTCGGCATCTCGATGATCGGCAACGGCATCGTCGCTGCGGGCGTGGGCAATCCCGAGACCTTCCTCAACAGCGCGCCGGGCCACAACGACGGTCAGTGGCATCACGTGGCACTCTCGCGCGAGCGTGCGAGTGGCACGGTCATCCTGTACCTCGATGGCGTCGAGGTCGATCGAGCGACTGGCAGCACGCGCCGACTCGACAGCCCAGAGCAGCTTGTGATCGGCGGCATGCTTCCAGGCGGCGGGCCATTCAGCGGCCAGATCGACGAGGTCCGGTTCTACCGACGCGTCCAAGCGCCCGACGAGGTGCTCTGCGCAGCCACCGGAATCGGCCCGGCGAACACTGGTGATTCCATCGCCTCGGCGGGGCGCGCCGACTCGGCCCAGCGGTGGACGACGGCTCGCACGGAACTCCTTGCACTGCGGCCACCCTCCCAGCGTGGCGAAGTCGTGCTCTCGGTCTCTGAGACGGGCCTTGAGCCTGCGCCAGTCCATGTGCTCACGCGGGGAAGTCCGCATGCACCGGCTGAGCAGGTCGGACCGGGTGTGCCCAGCGTGCTGGCGACCTTCGAACCGCCGGCAGCATCGGCTGCGCATGGCGAGTCGACCGGACGCCGCACGGCGCTTGCCGCGTGGATCACCGATCCGCGCAATCGCCTCGCATCGCGCGTCATGGCGAACAGGCTGTGGCAGCATCACTTCGGTGTGGGCATCGTGCCCAGCAGCAATGACTTCGGCCGGCTCGGCGACAAGCCAACGCATCCGGAACTGCTCGATTGGCTTGCACGACGGCTGATGGCCGATGGCTGGAGCATCAAGTCGATGCACCGATTGATGATGACGAGCGCGACCTATCGCATGGCGAGCGTGCCGAGCGAGGCCGCGCTCGCCGCCGATCCCGGCAACGAACGGCTCTCGCGATTCCGCCTGCGCCGCCTCTCGGCCGAGGAACTCCGCGACAGCCTGCTCTCCGCCAACGGCACCATCAACCTCGAACTCGGCGGCCCGGGCGTCCGTCCGCCGCTTCCCGAGGCCGTGCTGGCGACCAGCAGCCGCCCCCATGAAGTCTGGCCGCTCACGCCCGAGCCGAGTTGGACGCGCCGAAGCGTGTACATGCACCAGAAGCGCTCGATCCAGGACCCGCTGCTGGCGGTCTTCGATCAGGCTGACATCGACAATCCGTGCCCGGTGCGCTTCGCGACGGTGCAGCCAACGCAAAGCCTGATCCTCTTCAACGGGGAGTTCGCCAACCACCAGGCGCGGCGACTGGCCGATCGCGCGCGCGATGCCGCACCCGGCAGCGGTCGCGACCGCGCCGCCGCCGCGATCCGCTTCGCGTACGGCCGCACAGCGACCGTGACAGAGCTCGACGCCGCCGAACGCTTCATGGCCCGCCTCACCGATGACGGCGTGCCCGATGCCGATCGCGCGCTCGACCTCTTCGCGCTCATGCTGGTGAACAGCAACGAGTTCCTCCACATCGACTGACGAGCCATGCACCACCCGCACCATGCAGCGAGCTTCTGCCGACGCACCCGACGCGAGTTCATGTGGCAGGCCGGCGGTGCGTTCACCAGCGTGGCGCTGGCTGATCTGCTCGCGCGCGATGGATTCCTGCAGCGCCAGGCCATGGCCTTCGACGGCTTGACGCCGCTGCCTGCGGGGCCGCTCGCGACGAAGGCTCCGCCCCTGCCCGGCCGGGCCAAGAGCGTGATCTTCCTCTTCATGTACGGCGGCCCGAGCCATGTCGACACCTTCGACTACAAGCCCGAGCTCTACAAGTACGACGGCAAGACGATCAAGGTGAAGACCAAGGGTCGCGGCGGCGATCGCAACGAAGGGCGCATCGTCGGGCCGAAGTGGAACTTCCGCCAGCATGGGCAGTGCGGTGCGTGGGTGAGCGACCTCTTCCCCCACTTGGCGACCTGCGTCGATGACATCGCCTTCATCAAGAGCATGTATGCCGAGAGCCCGATCCACGGCAGCGCGATGCTGATGATGAATTCAGGCAAGCTGCTCGGCGGCGCACCCTGCATGGGCTCGTGGGTCAACTATGGACTCGGCACCGTCAACCAGAACCTTCCCGGCTTCGTGGTCATGCTCGATTCGACGGGCGGCCCGATCTCGGGCGCGAAGAACTGGTCGAGCGGCTACATGCCGGCGAGCTACCAAGGCTGCGTGCTGCGCGGGCAGGGCGATCCGATCCTCGACCTTGCCACCCCCGAAGACCGCACGCAGCGCGTGCAGCGCGCCGTGCTCGATGAGCTCAAGGACTGGAACTCGCGACACGCGCTCCTGCGCAGCGGCAACCCTGATCTTGAGAGCCGCATCGAGGGCTACGAGCTCGCGTACCGCATGCAGGCGACAGCACCCGAGGCCGTCGAACTCGCGCAGGAGACCAAGGACACCCAGGAGCTCTACGGCATCGACGATCCGCGCACCGAGGAATTCGGGCGCAAGTGCCTGCTTGCACGGCGGCTGGTCGAGCGCGGCGTGCGCTTCGTGCAGATCTACTCAGGCGGCTCCCACAACGATGACAACTGGGATGCCCATGACGACCTCAAGAAGAACCACGATTACCACGCTGGTCGCACCGACAAGCCGGTCGCGGGGCTGCTCAAGGACCTCAAGCGCCGCGGCCTGCTCGATGAGACCCTCGTGATCTGGGGCGGCGAGTTCGGCCGTCAGCCCACCGCCGAGTACGCCATGGGCACGGGCCGCGACCACAACTCCTTCGGGTTCACCATGTGGATGGCCGGCGGCGGCATCAAGAGCGGCGTCACCGTGGGCCAGACCGATGAGCTTGGTTCCATCGGCGTTGGAGAGCGCTTCCATGTGAAGCACCTGCACGCCACGGTGCTTGATCGGCTTGGTGTCGACCCGAACGCCTTGACCTATTTCTACGGCGGCCTCGAACAGAAGCTCGTCGGCGTTGAAGGTGCCGACCCGATCAAGCAGCTGCTGGCGTGACCGGCCGTGCCGGCGCAGTCCGGTCTGCCCGTGACGGCCCAGTCGGGGATCACCCCGGCAAGAGCACGCGCCACTCGGTTCAGACCGCGAAGTACTTCGCCTGCGGGTGATGCACGACGATCGCGCTCGTCGACTGCTCCGGATCGATCTGCCAGTTCTCGGTGAGCACGCAGCCGATGCGCTGGGGCTCGATCAGGCGGAAGAGCTTCTCCTGGTCGCTCATGTCAGGGCATGCGGGGTAGCCGAAGCTGTAGCGGCTGCCGCGATAGTGCTGCGTGAAGAGCCGGCGGACCTCCGGATCATCGTCATGCCCGATCCCGAGCTCGGCACGGATTCGCTTGTGCCAGAGTTCCGCAAGCGCCTCGGCGCACTCCACCCCGAAGCCGTGCAGGAAGAGATAGTCGGTGTACTGGTTGCGCTCGAAGAGCTGTTTCGCGCGGTGGCTCGCCTCGCTGCCCATCGTCACGCAGTGCAGGGCCAGCACATCGCGCGCGCCACCTGACATCGGTCGGAAGAAATCGCTGATGCAGAGCCGCTCGCGCCCTTCCTGCCGGGGGAAGCGGAAGCGCTCGATCTCGCGATCCTGGTCGACCGCATCGAAGACCACGAGCTCATCGCCATCGGCGTTGCACGGGTAGTAGCCCCACACGACCGCTGGCCGCAGGATCTTCTCGTCGCGGCACTCGGCCTTCAGCCGTTCGAGCACCGGGTACGCATGCTCCTCGAGGAACGCCTCGTAGCGCACATCATCGAGGTCACCCTTCTTGAAGCCCCACTGTCCGCGGAAGAGCGCAACCAGGTTCAGGTACGGATAGATCTGCTCAAGCGGAAGCCCTTCGACCAGGCGGTGGCCCCAGAACGGAGGTGCCGGGACCTCGACATCCTGCCGGACATGGCTGCGCTCGGAGAGTTGCTGCCCGCTAGCAGCCTGCTGGCGAATGGTGCGGCTGGCGACCACGCGATCGGCTGCCTCGCGCTTGGCCAGCCGTTCCTCGACCTGGCGATCGATCGCCTCCAGCGTGTGCGTGGCGAGCGCGTCGCACACCTGCAGTCCCTCGAACGCATCGCGGCCGTAGTACAGGGATCCCTTGTAGATCGAGCGGAGATGCCCTTCGGCATAGTGGCGCGTGAGCGCCGCGCCGCCCAGCATGACCGGGACCGTGATCCCCTGCCGGTTCATCTCGTGCAGGTTCTCTTCCATGACCGCCACGCTCTTCACCAGCAGGCCGCTCATGCCGATCGCATCCGCCCCGGTCGATCGCAGTGCCTCGACGATCTGCGTCAGGGACTGCTTGATGCCGATGTTGTGGACCGTGAAGCCGTTGTTGGTCAGGATGATGTCGACGAGGTTCTTGCCGATGTCATGCACGTCGCCGGCCACGGTCGCCAGCACGATGCTCGCCTTCGACGGTCCGCCGGTGCCATGGCGCTCCATGTGCGGCTGCAGGTGCGCGACGGCCTTTTTCATGACAGCCGCGCTCTGGAGCACGAACGGCAGCTGCATGCGGCCGGCACCGAAGAGCTCGCCCACGACCTTCATGCCGGCGAGCAGGTCGTTGTTGATGATGTCCAGCGGTGCGTACTGCTGCAGGGCCTCGTCAAGCGATCCATCGAGGTCCTTGTCCTCGCCGTCGATGATGTGACGCTGCAGGCGCTCCTTCACCGGCAGGTCGGCCAGGCTCGTCTTCTCCGCGATCGCTTCCTCTCCCTCGGGGAAGAGCCCGATGAAGTGGAGCAACGGATCGAAGTCAGCTGGTTTGCCCTCCGGGCGGGACTCGCCGCGGCGGTCGTAGACGAGCCACTGCGCCGCTTCCCACCGCTCGGGAGCGATGCGGTCCTGCGGGAGGATCTTGCTCGCGTGCACGATGGCCGCACTCAGTCCGCGCAGGCGCGCTTCGTGGAGGAAGACGCTGTTGAGCACCGCCCGTGCAGCGGGCTTCAGCCCGAAGCTGATGTTTGAGAGGCCCAGGATCGTCCCGCACCTCGGGAAGCGCTTCGCGATGAGTTCGATCCCGTCGAGCGTCTCGAGGCCGAGGCGACGGTCGTCATCATTGCCGGTGGCGATGGTGAAGGTGAGCGGATCGAAGAAGAGGTCCTCTTCGGGCAACTCCCAGCGGCCGGTGTAGAGCGAATGGATTCGCTCCGCGATCTCGATCTTCCGGGCCGCGGTCTTGGCCATGCCTGCCTGCGGGTCCTCGTCGATCGTCAGGGCCACGCACGCCGCGCCGTAGCGGCGCAGCATCGGGCAGACGCGCGCCATGCGCTCCTCGCCGTCCTCGAGGTTGATCGAGTTCACGATGCAACGACCGCCGGAACGCTGCAGGCCCGCCTCGAGCACGTTGGCATCGGTCGAGTCGAGCATGAGCGGCGCGTTGACCTGGCGCACATACCGGCTCACGACTTCGCCCATGTCGCGCACGCCGTCGCGGCCCACGAAGTCCACGCACAGGTCGAGCACCTGGCCGCCGTCGCGCACTTCCTCGCGGGCCATGCTGACGAGACCATCCCAGTGCTCCTCGTCGAGCAGGCGCTTGAACTTGCGGCTGCCGTTGGCGTTGGTTCGCTCGGCGACGATGAGGAACGAGTTCTCCTGCTCGAACTCGGTGTAGCCGTAGAGGCTGCTGCAGCCGGGTGCCTGCGGCTCCTTGGGCGTGCGCACCGGCTCGCGGTCCTTGAGGGCCGTCGCGAGCGCACCGATGTGCTCGGTGGTGGTGCCGCAGCAACCGCCAAGCGCATCCACGCGGTGCTCCTCCATGAAGCGGCGCATTGCTTCGACGAAGCCTGCCGGCTGCAATGGATAAACGGTCTTGCCGTCCTGCAGGATGGGCAGCCCGGCGTTGGGCACCACGCTGACGCGACGATCCCAGTGCTTGGCCAGGTATGCCACGTGCGGCGTCATCTCCACGGGGCCGGTCGCGCAGTTCAAGCCAAGGCTCTCGACCGGGAACGACCGCAGTGCATTGACGACTGCAGCGATCTCGCTGCCCAGCAGCATGGTGCCGGTCGTTTCCATCGTCACGCTGACGAAGATCGGGCAATCCTTCACGCTCCGACGCACGGATTCGAGTGCATCAAGGCACGCGTTGATCGCGCACTTCACCTGCAGCAGATCCTGGCAGGTCTCGATCATGAAGCAATCGACGCCTCCATCGAGGAGCCCGCGGGCCTGCTCGCGGTAGCTCGCCAGCATGAGGTCCCAGCTTGTCTGGCCCAGCGAGATGAGCTTCGTGCCCGGCCCGATCGAGCCGGCGACGAAGCGCGGTCGCCCCGGCGACGCATGGCGGTCGCAGGCGGCACGCGCGATGCGCGCAGCCTGCTCGTTGAGGGAGTGCACCCAGCCGACCATCTCCTCGTCGAACTCCGCGGCAACCAGCCGGTTGGAGCCGAAGGTGTCAGTCTCCACGATGTCGGCACCGGCGGCGAGCATCGACTCATGGATGCGCTGGATCAGGTCCGGGCGGCTGCGGACGAGGATGTCGGTGCAGTTGTCCCGGCCGAGCCAGTCCTGCGGACGGCAGTCCTCGCAGGAGTGGATCGACGTCCCCATCGCGCCGTCGAAGAGCACGGTGCGGCGGTCCATGATGCCCAGGAGGCTGCTGGTCATGACCTAAAGGTAGTCCGCCGGGGCCGTTCTTTCAACCGTTCACCCGGATGGACGGATGGACTAC
>Ga0194116_10004010_pt1 | contig 17236 bp, 8 predicted proteins | sample TA2MahsurfametaG_4_FD_148617 | JGI IMG/M metagenome (GOLD analysis project Ga0194116, IMG submission 148617) | Freshwater microbial communities from Lake Tanganyika, Tanzania - TA2015008 Mahale S9 surface | ecosystem: Environmental > Aquatic > Freshwater > Lake | place: Tanzania: Lake Tanganyika...
ATGCGATTGGGGATGGGGGATTGGGGATTGGGGATTGGGGATTGGGGATTGGGCCCAATCCCCAATCCCCAATCCCCAATCCCCAATCCCCAATCCCCAAAATAATAACTTCCTTATAAAATAGAGATTGAATTTATCCTTAGTCTCTTTCTTAATTAAAAAAATTTATTATTTAGGATAAGAATTATATAGTCACAAGAAAGATTTAGTATTAGTTTCTGTTGAGAAGATAAATTTCTAAAATACATTTAAAGATTTGTTAATTAAAAATTATTATTTTTTTTATAATTTTTAAGCTCAGATTTTGAAAGTTTAATTTTAATATTTTTTATAATTTGCAAATGAAGTGTGAAAATGAAGAGATTTTAAATAATGAGGAAAATGCACAAAGAATAATTTTAGAAGATAAATTATTACTTGATTCTAATAATAAAAAATTTGAATATATCACTGAAAAATCATTAAAAAAGTATAATATAATCTAAAAATTAGGTATGAAAATAGCTCACTTAAATATTTTTTATACACCTTTTTCACAATATTACTCATGGGTATTTTAGTATTTTTACTGAATATTTTTATAGAGTCAAATATTTTCTCAAATAAAAATCTATTAGCAAAAAGTGATAAAGGTATAATTATTAAGAATATTTAAATAAAATTGATAATTTTCTAAAAATTTATAGCAATTAAGCAATCGAAAAGCGATTATAAAAAGTACAGAACTCTTTATTTAAAAAATGGATTACAAGCGATAATAATTTCTGATCCTCTTACAACCATTTCAGGAGCTAGTCTTTCTGTGAGAGTAGGAGCAACATCAGATCCCCCAGTTTTACAAGGTTTAGCACACTTCTGTGAACACATGCTTTTTTTAGGTTCGCAAAAGTATCCAAATGGGGATGATTATTTTAAAACAGTCACAGAAAATAACGGGCATTCTAATGCTTATACTGATAGAGAAATGACAAATTATTTTTTTGATATTCATTATTTATCTTTTGAAAGTGCTCTCGATGTATTTTCAAGATTTTTTATTGATCCGATTTTCAAAGAGGAAAAAGTAAATAAAGAAATTAACTCAGTAAATAGCGAATATGAAAAAAACCTAATAATTGACATGAGAAAAAAAGCTCAAATATTTGCTTATCTTACAGAACCAACAAATCCACATCATAGATTTACTACAGGAAACATTGAGTCTTTAGTAAAAAGTGCTGAAAAAAATGGTTTAAATTTAAGAGATGAATTATTGAAATTTCACAAAAAATATTATACTTCAGATAAAATGAAGCTGATTATCTATACAAACGAAGAATTGGATGATATTGAAGAATTAATAATAGAAAAATTTTCTCCAATACAACCTTCACAAGTATTTTTAGATACACTAAATATAAAGAATGAAATATTAAATAAAAATAATACAGATTTAAAGTTTAATCTTAAAAAGGATAATTATATGACGTTGATTGAACAGCCGGATAAATTGTTTTCAGAAAATAATATTAATCCTATAGAAAAGTACAGCTTCCAATCGCCTTTCAACAAAGATACTATGGGAAGCTTAATTAGCTATGAATCTCATAATGTTGAATATGATTTAACAATAACATTTATTCAAAAATCTCTTAGATCTCATGAATATTATAAAATAAATCCAAGTCTTTACTTTTCTTTTATATTTAATTCTAAAGAAGATAAATCATTGATTGATATTTTAAAGAAAGAAAACTTGGCAACTAAATTACATACTGTTACTGATAGAGAGTATGATAGATGGTCAGATTTTTCTATTGAAATCTTTTTAACTAAAAATGGAATGGAAAATCTTGATAAGGTATTTAATTTGGTCTCTAATTATTTAGAGTATATTAGAGCAAATTTTATAAATGAGGAATATTTCAATTACTTAAAAGATATTGAAGATTTAAAATTTCGAGAAAAGAATCCTTTGAGTCAAAGTATATATGAAATTGTCTCTAAAATGGGCAGCAGAGCTCATCATTATCCTGTATCATATATTTTACATCAAAATATTTTTGAAGGAAATTTCAACAAAAGTCTTTTGGAGGAATATGCTAAAAACCTTGATTTGACAAATTCGATTATTTTTATTCCAACTAAGAATTTTAATAATGTAGCTTCTAAATTCGACTTTTTAATCCCCAAAGAAAAAAATTACGAGCCATGGTATAAAACTAGTTTCCAAGCATTTAAAGTAGATTTTGATAAACTTTATAAAGAAAATAAAGAATCTAAATCTTTCGCGCCTCCGATGTTATTTGAAAAAGAAAGCATAAGTAAAATTTTGAATAATACTTTTATTTGTGATAAAAATTGCATCTTACGATTGAAAAATTTTAATACCAAGGAACCTGATCTCTTGAACAAAACTGGAACATTCGAAATTTGGCATAAAATAGAATTTACTTTGGATTTTAATAAAGTGCAAATGGAATTACTTTTCGTCTATGATACCTATAATAATCCCGAACAAAAGGTTTATTTGAATTTATTCCAAACTCACTTAAGAAGGAAACTTAAAAAGTTCAACTCAAAAATAAAAGCACTATCAAGCGGAATTTCAATTTCTTTGGATAATTATGGAATAAAACTAAATTTCATGTGTATTAATAATAAAGAAATAATTCAAAGACTGTTCACTGAATTATCAAGTAAAATTGTTTCCGCTTTTGATCTTCAGAGAGGAATAGAATTTAATCTTATTTTACAAGAAACTAAAGATTTCTTGAAAAAAGAGTATAATTCTCAACCATTTACTATAGCTTATGACTATTTAAAAGACAATATTTTAGAGGATTACATTAGAATTGATCAGGAACTGGAAATTCTAAAGAGTGTCAATTTAGATAAATTTAAGGAGTTTTTATCTAATTTTGAAAAAAAACTTTATTTCAAATTTCTATTTTCAGGAGCAATTAATGATAAAGAAACAAGAACTCTATTCGAAGAATTTAAAGATTTAATCTCTAAACCTGTTCCTGCTCCGACTAAAAAGATTTTCTCTATCAAAGAAAAGCGTTTGAAGCGGAGACCAGTACTTAAAATGGAATACGGAAATTATTTATTAAGAAAAATATACCATAATCCAAAAAACAAGAATAATTGTTTGCTAAAATGTTATTTGATAGATAAAAAAAATTACAAGAAAGAGATACTAACAAAACTGTTCCATGGAATTATTGGAAATATAATATTTAGAGAACTAAGAATAAAACGACAATTCGGCTATATAGCAAAATCTAGGATAGAAGTGTTCAATGATGAAATTGTAAGTTTTTAATATTTCAATTTAAAATTTTGTGCTAGTTTTATTGCATATTTGTACAAGGATCTTCAAAATTACCTAACGTAATTGATGATGCAACAGACGAGGTAATTAAACTAATTAGAAATAACATCAATAACATGAGTGATGAGAGTTTCCAATTATCGAAAAGAAAAAACTTCGATATTATTGCTTCTTCAAGATTTGATTTGAATAAAGTCGCAAATCGATATTTTAATACTATCATCGGAAATAAATACAATTTTTACAATTTATTGAATATGGAGAACTATTCTAAAAGTATTACCAAAGATGACTTTATAAATTTTTTTGAAAAAACATTCAATTCCGAAAATTCTCTCACTTTGACAGTATATGTAAGAATATTATGAAATGAGAAAATTAATTCCATTAAAATTTTTAATAAATAATATATTTAAATTTTAGATGTATTCAAAAAACAATAAGCCAGCCGATATGAAACTTGATTCTACCAAATATACTGATTATGAAGAATTAGTAGATGAAAATGATGCGAATGATGTTATGAATTTTATTAAAAAGGAAAAAAAATAATCAATTAAATATTATCTTTGTTTGTGAATTATTTAAATATAAAAAATAATAATAAGTATCATTTAGTGATTAATTTATATGATAATTGATAACTTTAATTCTATAAATAAATTGTACATCAAAAAATAAGTTTATTAACAAAAAATAAAAAGTTAATAATCGCGCAAACCGCTTTGAAATGCGGTTTGGGAATTAGTTCCATTTTTTAATAAATGTTGAATCGAAGCTGCATTTTTAACATTATATTTATCAGAATATGGTTTCATGCTTTTATTTTCACCCAAATAATCATCAGTAAAATTAGCTTTTGTGCTATGAAATGAATAATTGGTTTTTAAATTGTTTTTTTCAAAATCTTCCTAAAAAACAAAAAGAGTTAACTCTTAATAATTTTTGTAAATTTAAATTTATAACAAAATAAACATACTTTATTTTTCGATTTATTTTGCTTAAGATTTTCCTCTTTTCTATTTACAACTAAGCAATCATTTTTTTTAATATTTTTCGAATCAGTCTTGACTTGACAATAAGAAGAAAAAAGTCGAGATTTCGGGATGAAAGGTATTTGTTTCCATTCAGATTTGCCAATTGCTTTTTAAATATTAAATATATTAAAATTAAAAATTACGGTTCTTTTTTTCATCACTTATCTTTGAATTATTCTTCTCTTGTTTGCTATTTTGGTAATTACGAAGATTTAATTCAAAATCCACTTGAGTAATATTCGCTTTTTCTCCAAGCCTATCTCGAATTATATGATGTATATTTTGAAAATTTTCTCTTTTCGATATAGGATACAAATCATTTCTTTCTTTCAATCTTTTATCTAAGAATTTTTCAATATCTTTTTTATAGAAACTCGGTTCATTACATGTGATTTTTTTAGGAATGGGCATATTTAAATCATTTTCATTTTGAATTCTCAAATTCAAAATCCAATCTAAATTTGACTCAGTCGCTTGTGAGTCGGAAATAATGTGTCTATAAAGATTCATATTTTTACTATAATTTTTGTCTTTATTTGAATTGTGGCTTTCATCTTTAGATATATCCGTTTTTAAATTTTTATCAAATTCTTCATTTGTAAATTGTATAATATTTTTACTAAAGTTTGTTTTTGATGATCTTGGTGGATTCGGCTTTACAGATGAAACAATTCTTCTTGATTTACCTGTTTTAGGTTTCAATTCTTCATTAGGATCAGTAATCATTTTTAGTAAGATTTAAAAAACAAATAATTATATCAATTCACGGAACGAAATTATTAAGATATTAATCATTTAAAAATTTCTTTTAAGGATTAAAAAAAAATTCGTAAAATCTGATTCTGAGCGAATTATTTTAGGAAATGAAATTTATAATTTATAATTTTATGTTAAAATCTTTACGAATTAGCGTAATTTAAACAAAAATTTATTAAAATATATATTATTTAAATTTACTATACTAAATAATTCTATTATGAATTATAACTATTACCATTAACAATCAATTATATGGAACTCTTATACTTGATCTTGTGAATCTTTTAAGTTTATTTTCTGTTGTTTCGATTAAAAACTTCCTTTTAGAATCAAGCAAATCACACTGGGCTTTTTTTAGATCATCTAACCTATTAAAAACTTTTTCACTTTCCTTATTAAGCTGTTTTTTCAAAATTTTAAACTTACTTTTTGAGGTTTCGTCGTTATAATATTGACTATTGTTAACATTAGGAAAGTATCTATGACTTATAGATTTTTTCTCTTTAGTAGCAGTCTGGAAAAAATTGCCTGAATCCAAATGAATAATTTCTATATCTTCCAGACTCTTTTTATCAGCTAAACCTCCTTTTATTATTTTAACAGTATTGTTCTTCCTCCAATCAACTTTGTCTAAAAATCTCAATTTTTCATTAGCTCGTTCATTTATATTCTTATCTAGCTTTATCATCAATTCCTTTGCTTCTTTACCATTTGCTATATTTTTGGAAATTTCAAGATTTTGTATATTTTTATGAATTTTATTTTTTTCGGAATTTTCAACAAAATTATTTAAACTTTCCAATGTATTATATTTATCATTAAAAGCTGCATTGTTAGCATTATCAAGTTCTTTACTACAATAATTTTTATTATTATCTTTAGAAGTAGGATTGTAATTATGACTTAATTTTTCTGTAGATTTGGGGTCTTCTTTATTATTTTTATTTAAATATTCTATTTTATTTTCATTTTGTTCGTTTTTTAAATTATAACCTATATTCTTGTAAACTATAACATTATTATCTATTGGACTATAAACTCTCTTTTTTAATATTTTGATGTTATCTTCTATATTTTCGCTTTTAGGAATTTTTTCTTTAGATGCGAGATTTAGATTTTTCTTATTATTTTGCCCTTTATATTTGTTAGAATCCTTTTTCTCTTCTATATACCTATTATTCCAAAATTTATTAGGCTTATCAATCTTTGTTTTTATCTGATTCAATGGAAAATATTGTAGATTTTCCACTTCCTTCGCATAGCTATTACAATATATGCTATTTATTATTTTTGGTTTTGCTGATGATCCTTTTTTTATTATATTAATAGTATGTTGAGTACCAATTTTACTTTTAAGATCATTTGGAGTTTTCAATTTGAATCTGGAATCTAAGTAATTGATTTTATTATTGAAATACAGCTTGAAAATTTCATTCTTGCCTTCAACAAATTGAGGACTATACATATTAATGTTTAAATAGTCATTTTCGTCTTCCTTTGGTTTGAGTTTTTCCCATTTAATATTATCTCTTAATTTGGCATTAGTAATAATATTATTAGAAACCAAATTTTCCGAATCTTTATTAGCAGTAATTTCTTCATTGTTTATTGGGCTTTCGAAGAATTTCTTTTCAACACATTGAACTCCACTACTTTTAATTTCTGGATTATTTGGAGAGAAAAATGCTTTATTTTCTCTTTTTGCCTTAATTTGGGCTTTATATTCATTTTTCTTTTGCATATCTAATATTTCTTGGGAAATTCTCAAATCAACATTTTTGTTGAGATCTTCTTTTAACAAATATTTTTTTTCTTGCTTTATTCTATTTTTTTCTTTTAGCTTTTGAATTTCATTTTCAATATTTTTATTGTTGAGATTTCTTGCATTGTCCATCCTAGTCCTTTCAAGGTAGGATTTAAATGGATTTAATATAGGATAACTTTGTTGTAATGGCGCAAATTCTTCGTCATCTAATTCATCTTTATCCGTTTTTATATCCAATAAATCCTTTAGATGTTCCATGGTTATATTCTTCAATTTTTTTGGAAGTTTATAATAATCTTTATCTGGGCTAATATTGCTTATATTGTTACAGTCAAAATTTTCGTTATTAAATAAAGAATTTTTGTCTTTAATAATAATTACAGAATTGTTTCTTTTTTTATAATAAGAACCATTCATTGACTTAGCAATTGGATTACTACTTAACTTTTGACTAAAAAAAGTATCTCTCATACTTTTGGGCATCATTTGAATCATTCCAGAATTTGGAAAAGATAGCTTTTCTTGAAATCTGAATTGATTCGAATTATCCGAATGATTATCGAACAATATCAATTCTTCATTTTTGCAATTTTTATCTTTTGAAACATAAGAATTAATAGTATTTTTATTATCTTGTTTTAATTTTTTAACGGCCATCTGTAATTCATCAGAACTACTTAATTTTATTCTAAACTTATTTATCGAATAGGTTCTATGATTTAATTTAGGCTGACTTTTGGGGAATTTTAACAGTTTATTTCTTACATCTGAATTCTCGCAATTTTCAATAATGTATTTGTTAGTAATACCATTGTTTTTAGTAAATTTTATTTCTGACGGCTTCATGAAAATACTTAATTTTAAAATTAATAAAAATTCTGTAATTAATCACTCATCAGATACTAGCAAAATAAATTCCATTATATAATTTAGAAATTTATTATTTCCCCTGCAAGTTAGATATTATTTCAGGAATACAAATATAAAAATAAAAATTGTTTAATTATATTCAAATATTAACTAGATTGCTTTTTTAACTTATATATAATTACTATTTTATTTGATAAATTAATATTTTATAATTTGAAGAAAAATAATTAATAATTAAATAATTTAAATGTTTTATTTTAAACTTTTAAATAAGTTTTAAAATATAAATAATTATTTATATCAAAAATTGTCATTTTTTAAATAATTTATAAATGAAATACGGGAAAGTGCTTTTTATTGACACGAATTTAAATAAAGAAGAAAATGTAACAATAAAAATATTTAATTTAGTTCGGAATAACTAGAGAGATAAACACAAATTTCAATTTTTTAATTTCCCTTCAATTATCAAGTAGCAGAGCAACTGCTTTGACAAAAGATTTAGATATTTTAGAATGGAATACAGATAACCGCAATACTAATAATTTTTTATATGATTATACCTTTCTACTTCAAAAACCTGTTTATATTACAAATAAAATTAAGTTCAAAAAATTGTTTATAAATTCATCTCTTTCAATGGGTATGGAAATCAATGGAGGAATTTTTGTTTGGGGTTCGCATAATGATGGATTATTGGGTTTGGGTTACAATGTAACTCACGTTGAAAATCCAACTCTTCTTATCAATAGTATAAAAGAGCTTTCTATAAGTGATAGTCATGCAGTTGCGATTGATTTTAATGGAGACATTTTTTCCTGGGGAAGTGGAAAATATGGAGAATTGTGCTTAGATAAACTGATTTATTGTCCAAAGCCGACTAAAAAGGTTTATGAAAATCAAGAAAATAAAAACACCAGCATTAATAACATTACAAATTTAAATATCAGTTCAAATCAAATTTTAAATGGAAATAATAATAAAAATTTAAATAATCCTTTATCTCAAACTGCAGAAGTAAAAAAATATAGAAAAGTTTTTTGTTCGGATTTATTAACTTGCTTTATTGATGAAAATGGAAAATTTAGTTATTACGGTGTAATTATAAAAATTTTCAAGGATGATAACAGCTCAATAACAATTAAAAGCTTATTAAGAGATGAAAACAATTCAGATCCTAATTATTTATTTAAAGAAAAAATTATTTATGAACTAGAAAATGAAAAATTTAATCAAATATCTATAGGAAATGGATTTTTGGGATTATTGTCAGAGAAAGGCCTTGTTTATACTTTAGACCACAGTGATAATATAACACTATTATACACTAAATTTTTCGTATATTCTATTTGCGTTAGTAATAATCAATTATTTGGGTTATGTAAAAACATTAATAATAAGCAAGTTAATTTCCCAAATTCTTCGGTAATGGAAAATTTTAATAATCTTGTTTTCGATGAAGAAGAAACAAATGAAAATAAGCCTATGAATGGTTACTTGTGCAGATGGATAGCGCAGTTTTCTGAGAAAGATATAATTTCGGATTCTTGGACTACTCAGTTATTTAAAATAAAAGAAGAAATTGATGTTGAAAATATGGCATTTCTTGATTCCCATAATAAAGAAATTCTTTTTGTTATACAATTTGTTAACGGATTTTCAAAAAAATTGGCTTTGAATTTAAATGCTTCAAATGATTTAAATAATTCATTTGACTCATCTAACAATAAAGAAAATAAAAATAATAGATATGATTACAATCAGAATAATAATAATTTAACTGATAATATCCATTCGAAATCTATCTTGAAAGAGTCATTTGGTATAAATTTAAACGAAAATAAAATTGAAAATTTTAATATGTCAGGATTAAATTTAAGAAAAAATAGTATGGAAAACAGCGATTTTAATGCTTTAACTCAGATAGGTTTTTTTGATGATTCCTATAACTTAAAATATAAAAGAGTGAAAAATAATTTCCATGGAGTAAGAACAGTTTCATCAGATAACACTAGGAATAGAAATAGTATAATTAAAACTCATGTAAATAATCAAATAAAAAATGAAGTAAATAATAATAATGAGATTTTGAATAATAACAAGAATATAAAGAAGAAAAAATTAGATATTCCAAAATCTTCTAATAATAATATTACAATGAATAATAAAAACTCCTTGAATTCATCAGTTATTCCCAAATCTCCAGAATTAAATAAACTTAATAGCGAAAACCGTTCTCTAAATTATAATAATAGCATAAACAGCAAAAATATCAACATTGATTTAAAATCCAAAAATAATGAAGTGAGCAATTTTGAATTAAAGGCCAAAATTTCCAGTGAAAATATGATAACTGATAACTATGAAATAAAGAAAAAGTTTTCGAAGAACTCTACTTTTAATCAAAGTGATTATTATAATCTTGAAAATAATGAAAATATCAGTAACGTTGATTCGCATCATATAAATAATAATAATAATAAAAATCCTATTAACAATAAATTTTATCAACACAATGATAATTTAAAAAATAAAAATTTTAAACTTTCAACATTTTCAAATTTTTCTTCAAATGATGGAATATCTCCTTCTCCTGATAGTTTAGTCCAATTCTATAATGACTCTTGTAAAGATTCCAACAAAATTGAAAATTTTATTACATTCAAAAAACCTTTTAAAATTGATTCTGATAGTAACATCAATTCTATCAACAAAAATAATTCGAAAACTAATAATAATGATAAAGAAATGAGTTTAACACTAGATCCAAAAATTTCAGAAATTAATGAAAAAAATTTTACTCTCAATCGAACACAAGATAAAGATAAATTTATAAATGTAATTGCGACCTTTTCAGATATTTCATCGGAGAGAAATACCACAAGCCCCAATAAAAATTTCAATATTAATAAAAAATCTTTAAATTCAATTAATATCAGTGAAAAAAACCTTACTAATTTAGATTATGTTAACAAAAACAAACATAAGCACTTTTTTCCTGAGGAAGAATTAAACCTAGACAACGAACACATGGACATGGTTAAAAGAGAAAAAGTCGAAGATGTAGAAATAATGTCTAATGCAAATCCTTACAAAAACAGATCAAATAAATTACCTTCAGAAGCTTCCTTTAAAAAACAACAATACACACAAAATACTGGTACTTCAAATAACGGCAATTCTTTGAACTCTGATAATATTAGCTCTAATTCAAGATTACAAATAAGAGATAACAACTTTACTTCAAATGGTCCTATTCAAAATAACTCTAATTTAAGCGGCTTCAACCCAAATAATAATCAAAATAAAAAAACAGCAACAAATATTTTAAATAAAGGAAAATATACTAACCTTAATCTTGTCGATGATTATGAAACTGAATTCAATAATGAATTAATAAATAAATCTAAAAATAAGTATGTTTTTAAAAATCCAAACATTTCACCTAAAAATATTAATAATAATCCTAATGATGATGTAGAAGACCTCTCGAGCAATAAAACATCAGAAGAAATGTCAAATATAACTCACCAAAGTTTTAAACGACAGAAAAGGAATACACTTCCAAACGAAAAAGATAGAAAATTCAAAGGGGCTTTAAAATCAGATTATCCGGGATCGCTCTCTAGCAACCTAATTTCAGAGACAAATAAAAACCCTAACTATAGAAATGAAAGATTCAATTCATTTAATTTAAATCCTAATCAAAATAACGTATTTAACCCAACATTCACAACTAATAATCAAAATATATCATCTAATCCAAATGAATATAGAAAGAATCGATATCACGAAAAGCAAACTTCATATGTTCCTTTCAAAAAGAATGATTTTGAAAAATCCTCGCCCAATAAGCACTTAAATAAAACTAATTCTAATGTTTTAAAAACTATCAAAAGTGAATCAGATTCTGACGAAGAAATGCGGAAATTCTCAATGAATAAAAAAATAAATGAATTTAAAAAGAAATTGAATCAAGATGATAATTCTTCTAATTCCTCAAATAATAATAATCAAATAAAAAATAAAAACAAAAATATTTCAATTTCAGCCATGAAAGAATTTGAAGAAAATTTAAATAAAGACCATAATCAACCTGAGACGTATAATTTGAGAATTATTCATCGAAATCTAAATGAAAATAATAATATATATAATAATAATAGCCATAAAAGAAAAGAAACATCTAGCTTTGAAAATGAGATAAAGAGTAATAACTTCACTTCACATAAAAATTTGCTAGAAAATGAACTCCTTCAACATAACGAATATTACAATAATTCGGATGACATTGATAATCCTAAAAGCAATGAAAATCAAAAACTTGATAATAATTCAATTAAAACTGTGGGAAATAAATTATCTTTTAGAAATTATAAATTTGACGATAAAACAACAATTAATAATAACAGTAAATATTTTACATTTTCTCCTGGAGAATTAACAATCCCATCATTTCAAGAATCAGAAAGATTATCCTTAGAGAACAAAAGAGAATATATGAGCCTCACTGGTATACAAAAACATATGATCAACAATAAGTCTCAGGTGAGTAATTTTAATAGTGAAATTCAAGTTTCAATTAACAAACCGATTAATAATTATAACAAATATTCTCGAAATAATTTAGGAGAAAATATCAATTTTACTAATCCGATTTTATACAATAACACTCCTAATAATCAATATTATGATGAAACCAAAATATATTACATTGTTAAAGGTATTGATATAGTAATCAATTTATTTGAAACAAGGATATTTAAATTTATTTACAGTAACTTGCAATCGATATATGCCAATTTTTTTAAAAGATTAAGACTCCTTTCTGAGTTATCTAATTCAAATCAATCAAATAGATACACTATTAACATGAAAAAAACCTTTTCTAGATCTAATTCCTCAAATTCAAATTTGAATGAGCAGAATAATATATCAAAAAAGTCGAATGAAATACAAATTCAAAGCAAACAAATCGAGAACTTAGAGAACTATAATAACCTCCAGATCAACAGTAACAAAATATTTGAAAATTTAAATTACTTTAATTCTCAATCAAATCAAAACAATAATTCATCAAACTTCAATAGTACTCTTGAAAATAATCCCAACTTCAAAAACTTCATAAGGAATCTTCATTCTCATGATGCGATTAATGAAGAAGCAAACGGATATAATCTTGAATATGCAAAAGGAAATAAAAATAATAATTTACCAAATGAAAATTATTTCTCATTTGAAAATTTTAGTTTACAATGCAATAATAATAACAATAATTCTTCAAAGATTAATAATAACTTAGGTGTTGAATCGATAAATAATTTAGACAATAAAATCAATAATACCAATAATTTATATAATAATTTTAAATTTAATTCTTTTTCTAATAAAAATTTTTTGAATAACACTTTCAATAAAAGTAATGACAATTCTGATAATATAAGCAATAAAAATTATAATAGCGATTGTAAATCCAAAGAAACTCCTAAAGCAGCCTATAACAATAACATTTTTAATAGTAATAACATAAGCCCTGACAATACAATTTCAGACACAACTAGTAAAAAAAATGATTTTAGAGAAAACATAAATAAACAAAATTATGAGCTGGATATTAATAATGCAAATAATAATCATGAGTTTTTATATTTTGCCAAAATATTAGTGAAAAATATCCAAACATATTATAAAAGAGTTAAATCTGACATTTTCTTTTTTGTTATTAAAAAATTAATCAACCATTGCAATTTCAATGTTGTATTAAATTTACTCAATAAAAGAATAATGATTAAGCATGTTAATTTACTTCAGCATTATTTTTCGAAATTTAAAAAGTTTAATAAATTATTTAATGGTATCTTAGTATTGAATTCTATTTATTATAGAAACTTGTTTCACTTCTTTGCTATATTCGGACACCATTCCAGACTATATCATATAAAAAAGAAATACCTACATGAATTTATAGATATTCTTGAAGAGATTAGGATAAAAAAAATGAAAAAAATGTTAATTTTTAAACTAATTTTCAATAGATATTATTCAATAATGTTGCCTTATTTCAGGAGATTTTTAATGACAATAATGAAGCTAATGAGCTTTAATGCGAAAAAAACAATATTTACGCTATTTAAGAAAATGTACTTATCTCAAAAATTGTTTCAAAAGAATTTATGTGGTTTTATTCGATTTTTAGAAGTAATTTTTCAAAATAAAAAGAGACAAGTTTTTTATTCAATTAAGGAAATCAGTATAAGAAACAATTTATTAAGGAATTTTGTAATTAAGAAATACACAACTAGTTTGTACTATATGAAAAAAGTCCTTCAGAAATTTATTGATAATGCTTTATTTTATGATAAAAATTTATTCACAAATATCAAACTAAAGAAAGCTTTGAAAATTCATTTTTATAAACAAAAGTTAATTATTTTCAAGGTATATAAAATTTATTTTTAATTAATATGAAAACTGTTTAGTTCAAATAAATTTTTTATATTAGTATTTATACAAATGGAAAAATAAAGTAGACAATCTTAGTAAATATGTTAGGGATCTTGATAAACCTTTTAAATATAATTTGTCAAATGAATTGAAATTAATTTCTGTTAAAAAACCGAAAATAAAAACAAGATTTTATACTATTAGTTCATCGAACTTCTTTGATTCTAAACTAAGCAGCCCTACTAAAGTTCAAAACAGTAAATTTTAAGTTAATTAAAATTATATTAATTTAAATTTTTAGATTCTATTAAAAGGTTAGTAAATTTACTCACGTACTTGGTAAATAAGTCAACATTTGAATACCTTTATTTTTACAGTTTTGGAAAAATTCTTTCAACTAATTTAAAATTTGATAAAAGTTTGTACTACATTAATATCTTTAATAGTAATTATAGATTAAAAAGCCAAGCCAGCATTGATTATAATATGTATGAAACGCAGCCTAATATTTTCCCTATAAATAATAGTAATTTAATTCAAAATAATAATTTTACCAATTCAAATCTCTTCCAAAATAGAATCAGCTTAGAGTCTTCTTTGGAATCACATAAATATAGAAGTCAGCTAACATTCGTGTGTAATAATGATAATATTACAGAGTCGGATAAATTTCAAGATTTACAATACTATTTATTACAGGGAAATAAACAATTTAATCTAAATAATTCAATTAATACAAACAATCCAAGTAATCAAAATCTTAACTTAGAGTCTCCAAACAAAAAGAATTTGAATCTTCCAATATCCATAAACAGTTTAACAACACCGAAATTCTTGGTGTCAATGGCAAAACAACAACAGAATGTAAATATTAATGGTCATGAGGCAAAGAATAATCATGAACTAAAAAATGATAAAAATAATAATTCAACTAATAAAGTAAATAATAATAATTCAATAATTAAAAAAAACCATTCAACAATTTTTAATAATACAATATCTTCACCTCATAATAATTTTTCAACATTTCCTATTAATACAAATACTCTCAGAAAAAATGAAAGCTTTAATAATACTATTTCTTTTAAAAATTCGTACCAGACTAGCACTGTAAATAAAAATGTATCTAGTAGAAATAGCAATAATTCCTTTAAGAATGATTTAAATAAAAATTCATATCATAGTAATAATAATAATGATAATAATAATAAATGGTTTTTACGAAACTCGGAAAGCGAGAGAAATATTTTCCTAGATGATCGAAGAATAAAAAATAAGAAGGAAACCAATTATATAAATATTAACATAAATATTAAGGATGAGAAATCTGATTTTAATAAAATCGCTGATCTTCTCGACAAAAAAACAAAAATCTATTTATCTACTCGCAATAAAAGTAGAGAATTTTTAGGTAATAAATCATCAAATAGATCTTCATCCGATAATAAAAGGTATAGTAAAAACAAACTATCTGTTCAAAATGATTTTAATTCGTTTAAAAATTTACCTTTTAATGGTAATATTACAACGCGTAAAAAATTTGCAACTACAGATCCATGGGTTACCAGCCCTATAGGCAGAGTTAAAAATTATAAATCAAATTCAATTTCAAACTATATTGAATTAAACAAAAAAAACAATTATGATGGACAAACATACATGAATTTTTATACAAAGCAAGAAAACAATGAATGCAGAGATAAGGCATATAATTTTCCAATGAATAATTATAATGGATATTATAAAGGGAATAAAAAGCATTATATGACAAATAAATTCAATGAAGATTCTTATTCTTATTTAAATAAACTAAATAATTTTAGACTTAATAATAAAAACTCCAATATTGATAGAGATAAAAGTCCACATAATCAAGTAAATCCTATAAAAATAGATAATTTAAATTACAATAAATTTATAAAGTACAAAAAATTTACTAATAATTTCCAAAATAAAATATCTCATGATGTGGGTTCAAATATCGCTAATATATCTAATAACTTCCATACATATAATCCTTCAATTAATTCCATAAGCAATACAACAATAAATAATCCTTACACGAGGAATCACTTTATGATTTTTATAGGTATTTTAGGAGAAAAAATTATTAAGCTTAAACGATATTTTTTTATGAAATTTGTGATATTTACTGAAAATGCAGAAAAAGTTAATAAGAAATATGCCATTCGACTTATAATGAAAGTATTGAAGAGAAGAATCATTTGTCATAAACTGAATTTTCTTACAAGAAGTATAATTTGAAAATTTATCATTTATTTCAAATTTTAATTTTAAATAATTTATAAAATTAGTTTCAACTTACATCCCATCTAAAAAAGTTAATCACAAATCAGAAAGTAACAATCAAGTCTCTAATGCAACCAAGTTGACAGGAGATAGAATTTTTGATAAAAAAGTTTTCAATCACAGAAAAACTTGTTCTATGGCTGAAAACAAATACAATACAATTGATTTTATCAATTATAAATTGGACTCAAAGCATATTAATAAATTAAGTAAAAATCCCAAATTGAGGAAATAAAATCATAATTATTGAATCAATATTATATAAGTATATTTATTTTTAAATCCAATCATTTATATATTTAAATGAAACAAAATAGATTTACTTTAGAAAATAAAAAAATTTAAATAATTTTTTTCGATATGTTTTTAATAGTTTTATCTACATTGATTTATATTTATTTATTTTGATTAAGTATAGAAAAATAATTATATATGAATAATTTTTAGGCAAGACCTTTTTCATTTTTTTTGAAATTAAAATTTATGTATTATCATGTTAAAACAATTGATTTTTCAATAGAAAAAAGATTTTTAAAAAATAGTGAAAAAAATTTTTCCTAATTTTTATTCTAAATTTACTGAAAATTCATACATAGCTTAAAGCTTTTTAATCAATTTTTAATTCGTATTAAAAATTAGAATTAAATTTTATTAACACCCTTCCATCTTTAAAAAAATCCATCTTTAAATGATATTTGCAAATTGACATAACAATTTGAAACTCATACAGGCAAG
>Ga0194116_10004011_pt1 | contig 17232 bp, 15 predicted proteins | sample TA2MahsurfametaG_4_FD_148617 | JGI IMG/M metagenome (GOLD analysis project Ga0194116, IMG submission 148617) | Freshwater microbial communities from Lake Tanganyika, Tanzania - TA2015008 Mahale S9 surface | ecosystem: Environmental > Aquatic > Freshwater > Lake | place: Tanzania: Lake...
TCGGAGCATCAAATGCTGCGGATAAATCTGCGGCACCGCGCAAAGGTTGAACTCCCTTGCCGTCGTATCCGCCCGTTCTCAACTTTTGCATGCAAGGTAGGTATTCCAAATGTTCCTGGATGGCCTGTGCGTTGTCTATCAGTACAAACGGGGCAGTGGGAATATGATGTTGCGCGTAAAACTGCTTTTGTGCGCCTTTATCCTTAATTAATTCCAAGACATGGGGCTGTGGATAGACCTTCTTTCCCTTATTCTCCAATGCTTTCAGCGCTTCCAAATTGACATTCTCAATTTCGATGGTGATAATGTCCTTGTCTTCTCCCCACGCCATTACTGTATGGTAATCCTTGAAATCACCCACTGTAAACGCATGGGCCAAATGTGCGCAAGACGCTAACGGTTGGGGATCCAACACATCGATTTTTACATCATATCTGGCGGCTTCTTCAATGAACATTCTGCCCAATTGACCCCCACCCAAGATTCCAATAGCCGGTTGCTGGCTCCATGATTTTGACATGACACAAAGATACTCCGCTTCATAATATTCCTTGTATTATTGCACATATGAAAATACTTCTTACCTCATTTGCAGCTTTTACTTTGGCTGTGATTGCCCAAGCACAAAGTTTTCAAAACATTGAATCCATTGAATATGACCCCAATTCAGGTCGCTTCCTGGTGAGCAATGGTTCCTCCATTGTGCACGCCGATGGAATGGGTAACGCTGTAGCTACTTTACCCAGTCCCATGGCTGCTGGCTATGGTATGGAAATCATGAACAACCAACTTTTTGCCATTCACAACAATAGCGTTAAAGTTTTTGATCTTTCATCAGGTGCCCTGCTCAAAACCATTACAATATCCGGAGCTTCGTTCCTTAATGGGATGGCTTCCAATGGTAGTGATATGATTTGGGTCACCGATTTTTCAGCTAAAAAAATTCACGCCATTCAGGTGACCGATCTCAACAATCCTGTGGTGTCTGTTTTGGTCTCCAACACAACTTCAACACCCAATGGAATTGTCTTTGATGCGAGCAATAATCGGTTGGTTTTTGTATCTTGGGGAAGCAACTCGGCTATCAAATCTGTAGACCCCACATCCGGTAGTATTTCCGTTCTTACTTCAACTACGTTGGGCAATTGCGATGGTATAGACTTAGACAGTCAAGGTAATTTTTACGTCGCCAGCTGGTCTCCCAACCGAATTACGCAATTCAACAATTACTTCTCCAGTTTCCAAACCATTACCGTTGCTGGTGGGTTGAGTTCTCCCGCGGATATCTGCTACGCCATTGAAAACGATACGCTCGCTATTCCCAACTCTGGAAACAACACCGTTGTTTACGTTGGGTTTGACAATACGCCCAATCAAGTGAATGAAGGTTTAGATAATTATTGGTTCTTGGCCCACCAAAACAATCAATGGGAATTGTCCTATAACGCCAACGTGAATCAAGGTTTGGAAGTGGCTATCTTCTCGATTTCCGGACAATGTGTCGCCCTTGAAAAATGGATGGTTGAATCAGGAAAAAATCGTTTCATCATTCCCAATCAATCATGGGATCAAGGCGTGTATTTTATTAATGTCAGTAGCCCGACAATATCCAAGAATTTTACCGCAATCAAGCAATAATCTCAACCAACTCTCGACCAATCGCAATCTTCTTTAAACCCCCATTGGGCCCTGCAATTTGATATTGTGCTGCAATTTCTTCGCCTAACATATTTTTGAATTTGGATTTGATTCGTGAAATCTTTTCGCTAATAGAATTACTCAATGGGTTGGTTAAATCACCAATTCGATTGGCCCATTCTTCTTGGTCCAAATGCGGTTGTAAAGATTGATAAATCTCCAATAGTTCATTGTAATAATCCGGAAGGTAAGAGAGAATAATGCCTTGTTCGTGGCGCAAAAAAAACAAATAAACAGTCAATTCCAAAGGGTTAAGTTTTACTACCAAATGTGACATGTCCGAAAAAACGATTTCCCCCTTTCGTCGATCAATACTGAGCCTTGAATAAATGGGAACATGCACAAATCGCTCTCTGAACAATACCTGCGCCCTGACGTGGTCAAACACCTGCAAAGCTTGTCTAAGCAAGGCAGGGTTTACCCCTTTTTTCTGAATGGCTTCCATGCACACCGAACAAATATCAGCGGTACGCATCTTCAGAATAATGTCCTGCTTATCCAAACACAAATCCATCATACAACCCTTGGCTTTCTCATGAAATAGCGACATGTACTCGTTGTAATGGCCAAAAGTCTGATTGCGCAATACGGTGGACATGACATGGTAAGCCACGGGATAAATGGGCTCCGACATCAAGTAATGATTCCAATACAGCAAATGAATGAAATGGTTTCTGCCATTGTGACGCTCGGATCCAACAAACCATTTTTCAATATTGCCTTGGTAGGTTAAGATAAAAACATGATCATCAGACTTCACTTGATCGGAGGCCATTTTTCTGGAATCTGTGGCCGAAACAACAGGGTGCAGATCTTTCTTTTTTTTCTTTCTGAAATTGTCTATTAATGCAAAAAACTTATCCCAAGAATAAGCGCCAACCGAAGGAAAATCAAGTTCCTTTTTAAAGGACTTAGAAACTTCTGGCATTTGTAAATTGTAATCACACATCACCGGAAAGGCGCTATCAAAATCTTCGTCATCCATCCTGATTTCCTTATCCTCCTTACCCGACATCGCAAAGGTTTCCTGGTGAGCAATAAATTCAACCTCGCCTTTAAACTGTTGCAAATATTGAACAACAGAGGCAAACAAATCCTCGTCTACCTCTGCTGTCCGAATAATATGGGCTTTAATCATTTTGTTTTTTACGCTTACCGTCTTTACCAAATTTAAAGACATCTCTTAAGGTTCCAACACTTTTTGCTTGGATATAATGATCCATGGTTTGACTCATCTCGGCAAACACCTCAGAAGTCCGGTTTTTACTGTATCTGAATTGGCGGTCTGCATCGATATTCAATTTACTCGCGGTGTTAAATATGTCAAAATCCGCTCCCATGATCACAAACGACCACTGCTCTGTTGCTTTGAGCGATTCTATTTTCTTACCCACCATTTCGTAAGTATACTCTCTGCTGGCGTTTTCCTCCCCATCTGTCAATATTACACAAACGACATCATCTCCATCCTCCATAATATGCTCAATACGCGCTATGCCCTGTCCAATCCCATCCAACATGGATGTGCCGCCATCTGGATACATTTTTTTGGAGGATATGGTCTCCAAATGTGCTGCAGGCACATTTAAAAACTCAAAGTTTACTTCGTTGGAGAAAGTCACCAAATTGGCTTTGATTGGGACATTCTGATTGCGTTGTTGTGTGCCTTGAATCGAAACAATTTGCTCGTTCAAAGCTCCCATGGTAGACTCCCAACATCCAGACATACTGCCGCTTCTGTCAAGGATCAATAAATAATGTGTTGTTTTCATAGTGAAATATTTTTGACAAATCTGCCACTGAATATTCCTCTATTGGTTGCTTACAAGCTTGTAAGCTACTACAAACTATCTCTTACTTGGCTGGGTGGTGAAATGCTGTCTTCCGTTTCCTCCGTGGGACTTGGCACAAAATCCAAATCCTCATTGAGCTGATCCAATTGACGGGTGACCTTGTTTTCTTTTTCCACATCACGCAATTCATTGTCCTCTTGATTGCGCTCAAAATAATCATTCCCCAAACAAGACATCATGCGCAAGATTACTTGTTGACGTTTACGCATATAACGACCCGGCTTGGCCAGTTGAAACTTTTTGGGATTGGGCAAGCATGATGCAATCAAAGCACATTGCTCTCTGGTCAGTTTGCTGGGTGTAGTATGAAAATAAAGCGTCGAGGTGGATTGAACTCCGTATACACATGGCCCCATTTCTATGACATTCAAATACACCTCCAATATCCTTTCCTTAGACCAAAAAATCTCAATCAAAAAAGTAAAATAAACTTCCAACCCCTTTCTAATCCATGAGCGGGAAGGCCATAAAAAAACATTCTTGGCTGTTTGTTGGGAGATGGTACTTGCGCCACGCTTTTTTTTGTGCGTTTCATTGTACTTGCGTGCCTTTTCTATGGCCTCCCAATCAAACCCATTGTGTGTCATGAAATTGTTGTCCTCACTGCTAACAACGGCCAATTTCATAAATGGAGATATTTGATCTCCATCTACCCATTCATAATGATAGGTGGAAGACTCCTCTTGAAAAATTTGATCCGAAATGTGCAGCCAAGTAATCGGTGGATTCACCCAACGATAAAGCAACACCCAAAGTACAGTGACCCCAAAAAAAATGGCCATTGCCTTTAAAATCCAAAACAGGATTTTACGAATCATACGCCCATCTTTTTTCTAACCTCTGCGGGCAACGCATCCTTATGCACCACCATACAAACGGTTTTTCCTTTGAAATAGGCCTGAGATACGTGCTGATAACCCTTTGCGGAATTCTTCTCCCCCCAAGAATTCTTGGTAATGTAATATGCATTTCCCCATTGATCTTTGCTGGTTCCCACGATGTGCATCAAATGATCATCTGTGGTGGCAAAAGAATCAAAATCTGCCTGACGACTTGCCTGGGTAACTTGAATCTCATTGGGTTTCTGCGTAAAGATCTCTTCCTTTTTAAATGGGACTTGGGGTAACAACGCCATGTTGTTTTTAAAAGAAAACCCGGGCTCACTGACATCCGCATCCCAGGCAATGGTATATCCCGCTTTCAGCGCATGATCCGCAACATTTTGCAACTCTTGAATCGGCAAATTGTAATACTGCCCCTTTGACCAATTGTCCGGAACTTCCAACACAAACGAAGTATAAAACGGATGATGGCTAAATGAGGTAAGCATAACATAGTCATCGGGATTTAACCCCAGCTCATCTCTAAAAGCCGCGGGAGTATACTTCTTTCCATTGTATTCAAACTGCTTGGGCAACTCTCCAATGTATGTATCCAACAAAGTCTCAACACCTGCCTTCCATTCAGGATTACTTTCATTCAACTTTTTTTCCAAAACCAACTGGGCAATACTCTCCATATAGGCATCCAACACATTGTGATTGTAGGTCGTTGTGCCTTGCACAAATCCTGAAAAGGCGGATTCTGGAACAACCCCATATTCTCGCATAACTTGAATCGCATCATGACTCAAGCCTCCAGGACCCAATTGCTGTTTGCCTTGAAAACGCACATAGGAATCTACCTTCTTACTGTACATATAGCGCGGATTTACCATCTCCGATAAATCCACATTCATCTTTTTAATGCGCATCGCCTCGGCCTCCAAAAAAGAAACGGTGGCAAAACTCCAACATGTCCCTGTCTGACATTGGTCCTCTACATGACCATGTGCGTTGTTTTGGATGACGGTAAATAAAATCTCTTCTTTTACATTCGATTTTGAATCCACTTGTGCAGAGGCAACGCTACCCCCCACTAAAAAAACAAAAGTCCATTTTTTCATGTTGCAATGGTAAATTCATTTCACATCATTTCAAAACTTTTCCATCAGGTATTCCCTAAATTTGTTGTGTGCTAAGTACAAGTCAACTCGGATATCAGTACCCCAACAGCAAAATGATTCATTTTCCGGATTTTGTTTTGGGTACCAATGAGCATTGTCTCATTCTGGGAGAAAGTGGTTGCGGAAAAACCACACTTCTCCACCTTCTGGCGGGTTTAAGAACCCCAAGCCAAGGTGAAATTCTTTTCGACAATCAAACCCTTGGCCCTTTGTCCTCCAATGATCGTGACCTCTTTAGAGGGAAAAACATGGGTGTTGTCTTTCAGTCTTCAGCCTTCATTTCTTCTTTATCCGTCCTTGAAAATCTGATGATGCCCTTAATGTTGTCCGGAAAAATTCAAGACGAAAACAAAGCCAAAGAATTACTCTCGATCGTCAACCTGGACCATAAAATTCAGAAACCCATCGGAGAGCTAAGCATAGGAGAGCAACAACGGGTATCCATTATCCGTTCTGTGATTCATGGCCCCAAATGGGTGTTGGCTGATGAACCTACAAGTGCTTTGGACAATAAAAATGCGGAAAGCGTCATTGAATTACTTACGTCAATTACCCAAGCAAACAATGCTTCTCTCATTGTGGTAACCCACGATCACCGCTGGAATCAGGCTATTTCACACACTATCAAGCTATGAACATCGTAAAACTTGCGATAAAAAATATCAAGCACCAATGGCTTGACTCTGCGCTCAGCATTCTTCTGCTTGCCTTTGGAGTGGGGGCCATTTCTATGCTGATTTTGGTCGAAAAACAAACCACTGAGCAATTCAATAAAAATATCCAAGACATAGACATGGTATTGGGTGCAAAGGGAAGTCCTTTGCAATTGATTCTTGCCAATGTGTATCACGTGGATGCGCCAACTGGAAATATCAAAGTGGGTGAAGCCAAAATCATCACACAAAATCCCACCATTGAAACCGCCATTCCATTGGCCTATGGCGACAACTTCCAACAATGGCGCATTGTGGGGACAGATAAAAATTATGCCCTACACTACAGTATGAAACTCCAACAAGGACAAGAGTTTCAATCTGAATATGAAGCCACTATCGGAGCGGAAGTTGCCCAAGCTACGGGCTTAAAATTGGGAGATACTTTTCTGAGTACCCACGGTCTGGATCAAGATCAAGGCGACGATGAACATGCGCACAATCACAACTATACCGTAGTGGGTATTTATGAAAAATCAGGCACTGTTATAGATAAACTCATCCTAACGCCAGTAGAAACCATTTGGCACGCGCATGAAGGAGAACCGGATGCAGAATCTGCAAATCCAGAAATAACATCCGACACCAATACCGCAGCTACAGCACCCCCAATCATGAAAAAAGGGCCGATGATGATGCTAAGACCTGCTCATGCGCCCAAGGCCGGACCCAACGATAACAAAGAAGTCACCGCGTATTTATTGAAGAAACGAACGCCCATGGCGCAAATCATTCTTCCCAACTTAATCAAAGATTCCAAAATGCAATTGGCCTTACCCGCAATCGAAATCAATCGATTGTCTCAAAATTTTGGAATTGGAATGGATACCATTCAAGCCATCGCCATTGTCATCATGGGGCTCTCCTTTATCAGCATTTTTGTTTCATTATACAACTCATTGAAAAAAAGAAAATATGAACTGGCATTGATGAGGAGCATGGGCGCATCAAAATGGAGGGTCTTTTCCCTGATTCAATTGGAAGGTATCATCACAACATTTCTCGGTATTGTGATGGGCGGTGTGCTCAGCAGATTGGGGTTAAGCATTCTCAGCAGCCAACTAAACAACAGCTTTCACTATCAATTTCAAATTTCCGATTTCAGCCTCGGAGAGTTAATTTTGGTTGGCACAACCATTGCTGGAGGGATTTTGGCTTGCGCGATTCCAGCTTATCAAGCCTACAAATTGGACATATCAAAAACATTGGCACATGAATAAAAAAATATTTCTCGGCATCTTTATGGTTGCATCGCTCATCTCTTGCTCTCTCCTAGGAAATTCAGATCCGATATTGGTATTAAAACCTAAGTCTTTTGAAAAAAACCCAGCCTTACTATTACACCAAGGCAATGTCAATTACGCCCAAGGAACGCCCATTGAATTGACATGGAAAACACTCACCGACGTTACATTCAAAGACATTTACGTCAAGGAATTGGACGCCTATTATTGGAAACCTACGTTTGGATCCAGTATCAAAGCCTTGGAAGGTAAAGAAGTATACATCACGGGCTACGTTATTCCCGTAGACTATGATGCCGGCTTTTATGTCGTATCAAGATATCCATATGCCAACTGCTTTTTCTGCGGAGGCGGTGGTCCTGAATCTGTGGTTGATATTCGATTTACTGCCAAACACAGGGCTTACAAAACCGACGAACGTCTCACCTTCAAAGGAAAATTTAAACTGAATGGTGACGATGTTTATCAAATGAATTACATCTTAGAGGGCGCCGTTGAATACAAGCCGTAGGCTTTTTCCCTTACATTTGCTCCGCAATTATTAATTTATGGCATCTACAACCGCAGACATCAGCAATGGTATGTGTTTCCGAATGGATACACACATTTACAAAGTAATCGAGTTCTTACACGTTAAACCAGGTAAAGGTCCTGCTTTCGTTCGAACCAAATTGCGCAACTTGAATAACGGAAAGATTATTGATCATACGTTCAACTCTGGAGTTAAAATTGATACCGTACGCATTGAAACGCGTGAGTACCAGTACTTATTCAAAGACGATTCTTACAACTTCATGAACTTGGATGATTACGAGCAAATCACCATCCCAGAAACCATGATTAACGCTCCTCAATTCTTGAAAGAAGGAATGAAGTGCATCGTGATGTTCAATGCAGAAGATGATCAGCCCATGTCATGTGATCTACCCAGCTTGGTAGAATATACCATTACTTACACGGAGCCTGGATTAAAAGGAGACACTGCTACCAATGCCATGAAACCAGCGACTTTGGACGTGGGTGTTGATGTTCGTGTTCCTCTATTTATCAATGAGGGTGATACCATCCGCGTTGACACCGCCTCGGGTCAATACCATGATCGAGTAAAAAAATAATCAAAGAGCCCTCCTCGGAGGGCTTTTTTTTTGCATCTTTCGGTTGAAATGGGAGAAGGAAAATTAAAAGATAAAATAAAGCAGCGCGATTACAAGCTGCAGTCATTGTTGGAAATTACAAAAGCCATCAATGCCAATTTATCGGTTGAGGACTTGGTTGCGCAATACCAGAATACACTTTCTGAATTACTCAACATTCCTCAAATTCTGCTATTTACCATCGAGGACGGTGTCAAATGCTGGATTCAACACGGTTTTCAGGATGTTGTCAATTGGGAGGTATTGGTTAACGATTGGTATAAAAACACAACGCTGAAAATTCAAACCCGTGAAATTGAAGGCTCACATGTTGTAATCATTCCAATCGAAAAAGACGAAGCTCCAATTGCTTTCGTCATTTTGGGTGATGGTGAAGAAGAACTCATGGAAATGAGCCCAAGTCTGAAGCACATGCGTTTTGTACAAACACTAACCGGTGTTTTGGTGGTCGCTATTCAGAACAAAAAACTCATCGAACAAACCATCGCGCAGGCAGCAATCAAAAGGGAATTGCAACTGGCTGCAGAAATGCAAAATCTTTTGCTCCCCAAAAATCTTCCGCAGAGCGAATCACTTCAAGTGGATGCATTTTATAATGCGCACGGCCAAGTAGGAGGGGACTATTATGATTTCTTTCTAACTCCAAACCAAGGTTGGATTGCTTGCGTTGCAGACGTTTCAGGAAAGGGAATCAGCGCCGCGTTCTTAATGGCAAGCGTTCAGGCTCATGTTCAATCTTTTATCCAAACACAAGGATACCATTTACAAGAGTTGGTAAAACAGCTGAATGGAGTCATTGACAAAAATGCCAACGGCGAGAAATTTGTCACCTTTTTTATCGCGCAATTTCATCCTGAAAAACAACAATTGGAATACATCAATTGTGGACACAATCCCGCATTGATCTACCACCACCTGGATAATTCTCACCAGTGGCTGGCCGCCCAAATTCCGGGTCTAGGTATGATTCCCCAACTGCCAACATTTCAATCCTCATGGGTTGATTTTACTCCCGGTAGTGAAATGATTTGCTACACCGATGGATTGGTTGAAATTGAAAACCCTGCACAAGAGGCTTTTGGAGAAGCGGGGATACTCGGTGTACTAAAAGCCATGAAAGCAAAAGGTGGTTTAAAAACTTCTGCTTGTTTAATGCAAGCCATTGAGGAATTCAGAAATGGAGTGCCTTTTATTGATGACATTGCGATCTTGTCAGTTCTTACGTAGTCAACCCGCCTTCCTTTTTTCGCAAATCCAAATGGACCAAGTAGGCAATGGCCGCCCAGAAAGGGACAGCGATTTTGTCCATTTCTAAAAAATTGTTCAGCACCCCATGAACAAAATAAGTAATCAATCCCAGAAATAAGCCCATTACCACCAAGCGTTCTTCGTAATTTGTTGTGCCGTAAAAAACCCTAAAACCAAGGAAGCACACCATCAAAGCCAAAGCAATAAAAATCAAACTTCCAAAAACACCCTGCTCAGCCAATGGGCCCAAATACTCGGAATGCGCATTACCTCCATCTCCCCTATTGGTGCTGATGATGGTTCGGTCTTCCGCCCGCTGAAAAGGGGCATATACAAATTGATAGGTTCCTGGACCCCAACCCACAATGGGGCGCTGATTAAAAAGTTCCATTGCACAATGCCATCTATTCAATCGCTCCAAATTGGACGCATCCGAAGACACATTGGATATCGACTTGATGTGCTCATCCATTTTATCCGAGCTCTCCTTTTTATTTCTATTCAATGAAATTTGAATGTCGTCCAAAAAATAATACGTCGTACCGCCCAACAATAATCCGGATACCAATACCCATCGAAAGGGCACCTTCATCATCATTAAAAACCCAATTCCAGCCGCAAATACCACGGAAAGCCATGCTGCGCGCGTGTAAGACAGTATCAAGGCCAACAATAATATAACGAATCCCGTGATGTAAAAAAACTTCAAGATCGCAGATTGATCTTTGGAAAACAACTGTAAAAAAACATAGGGGAAAACCAACGCCAATGCGGCTCCATACACCGTATGATCCCGGAACAATGGTTCCATTACCCAGTGCGCAGAGTCTTTATCAAATCCGTACATCGAGTGTCGAATAATCGTGTACATCATCACCAAAACCAATGTGATAAAATACAACAACATCAATTTTCTAATGTCCACTTTTTGACGGAACAAAGGGAGCAATAAAAACAATCCTGGCAGAATAAACCACGCGCGGCTTAAAATGTACTTGAAAGATACAGCGGGCATTTCACTGGTTACTGAAGTAACAATCAACCAAGCAAAATAAATCCACACCCATCGACGAATCACATGGGAATCCAAGGCCGGCGCTTTATTCAGCAATCTGGCAAAGTACAAAAGCAGCAATGAACCGGAGATAATCTCTGTGGGCAAAAAAAGGCCAACTCCTTCAACACCCAACTCTTCGATATTGATGGACAAAGGGGTAAAAAAGAACAAGGCATAAAAAACCCAATCCAACTTAAAAAAGGCCACCGCGACAAAAGCCAAAACAACGGGTAAAAAAAGAATGTAATAAAACTCAAAATAGAGAGAAATGCCCATGGTTAGGACAAAAAGCAATCCAACAAGGACCGCTCTATTTTTCCATTCCCCGTTTTGCATGGCTTACACCGTACCTGAAGAGCGCAAATCTTTCCAGTATCCTGAGAATAGGATAACAAACACACCAAAAATCAAAGCTGAAAGAGTAGAAACCACCACAATCAGCCATCGTATGGGGTACGATTTTTTATCGGCTTCTGAGGCATTATCCAAAATAAACTTGGACGGTAAATCAGAATCAATATCAATCTTCATCAGTTCATGACGCTTTTTTAAAATGTCCAGCTTTTCATGGGCTGCCTCGATATCCAACTCCAATTTATTGAAAATCGTTCCATACTTTGAAATGCGATCCATCTCCATCTTAATTTCCTTGGCTCGATCCGGGTGCCCTTTGGAAATTGACGCGCTGTAATCCTTCATCAAAGCCTTAATCTGGTCCTTGTAATCGTATACCCCTTGGCGTCTCAAGACACTCATGCTGTCTTCCATGGCATTCAACTTGGATTCTTGAAATCTTAAGGTTGCTTCTGCGTAATTAAAGGCATCTCTTGCGCGATCACTGCGCATTCTGTTGCTCACAGAATCTGTATACTCCGCAATGGCATTGGCCATTTCCATTGCGCGCTTTGGGCTCTCATCCAACACTTCAATTTCAATACCCCCAAATTTGGTCAAACTTGCGCTGACATTGTCGTTATATTTTTTTCCAATTAAAGTATTGGCCCCAGATTCTGTTTTTGGAATATCGTACACGGTCCACAAATCAAATCGCTGTATCACTTTGGCCTTGATTTGATCAGAATTGATAATCTGCATCAAACGTTCTGCATCCTCCTCTTCCCCATACGCCAAGACATCCTCCTTTTTTTGTTCCTCCATCAACTGCTCACCAAATGAGTGCTGCTGGGTAGCAAACAAAACCACTGTACTCTTGTATCGCTCTGGGATAAAAAAAGACACCACTGCGGATACCAATGCCGCCGCCAATCCGATAATCATCAACTTCTTCCTGTTCTTTAGAACAATCACCACCAAATTCTCTGAGGACACTGAGGAGTTCAAGTTTTCCATACTTTTTTACAAAATGAGTTTACTAACGACAAACCAGTCGAAATATTTTGCGTTTGCAATTTTACAGCTTTTTTCACTCTTCCTTGAAAATCTGACTTTTATCTTTTAAAATCCAAATGTGATGCTATATATTTGCACCCAAATTTATGAGTACTATTATGTCCCAAAACAATGGTAAAGTAGCGCAGGTAATCGGTCCAGTAGTGGACGTAACTTTCCCTGCAGGACAAAAGCTTCCCAACATCCTTGATGCGATGGTAGCTAAGCGTCCAGATGGTCAAGAATTGATTCTAGAGTGTCAACGTCACATCGGAGAAGATACTGTTCGCGCTATCGCAATGGACGCAACAGAAGGTTTGCAAAGAGGAGCAGAGGTTATTGCAATGGGACAAGCCATTACAATGCCAACTGGTGAGCAAATCAAAGGTCGTCTTTTCAATGTAGTGGGTACTGCAATCGATGGTATCGGTGAAGTAAATAAAGAGGGTGGATATGCTATCCATCGCGCAGCTCCAAGATATGAAGACTTAACAACTTCAGCTGAAATCCTTTTTACAGGAATCAAGGTAATCGACTTGATTGAGCCTTATTCCAAAGGAGGAAAAATTGGATTGTTTGGTGGTGCTGGAGTAGGTAAAACAGTATTGATCATGGAGTTGATCAACAACATCGCCAAGGCTTACGAAGGTTTGTCTGTATTTGCTGGTGTTGGTGAAAGAACCCGTGAAGGAAACGACTTGTTGCGTGAGATGATCGAATCTGGCGTTATCAAATATGGTAAAGAATTCGTTCATGGAATGGAACAAGGTGACTGGGATGTAACCAAAGTAGACAAGGAAGAATTGGCAAAAAGCCAAGCTACCTTAGTATTTGGTCAGATGAACGAGCCCCCCGGAGCACGTGCACGTGTTGCATTGTCTGGTTTGACTGTTGCTGAGCATTTCCGTGATGGAGATGAAAAATCAGGTGGTCGTGACATCCTTTTCTTCATTGACAACATCTTCCGCTTTACTCAAGCGGGTTCTGAGGTTTCTGCATTGTTGGGTCGTATGCCTTCCGCCGTAGGTTACCAGCCTACTTTGGCTACTGAGATGGGTGCGATGCAAGAGCGTATCACTTCAACCAAGCGTGGCTCTATCACTTCTGTTCAAGCGGTATATGTACCTGCGGATGACTTGACGGATCCAGCGCCTGCAACAACATTTGCTCACTTGGATGCTACTACGGTATTAAGCCGTAAAATCTCCGAGTTGGGTATCTACCCTGCGGTTGACCCATTGGATTCTACCTCTCGTATCTTGACTCCTCAAATCGTGGGTGACGAACATTATACTTGCGCTCAAAGAGTAAAAGGTATCCTACAACGTTACAAAGAATTGCAAGATATCATCGCAATCTTGGGTATGGATGAATTGTCAGAAGATGATAAATTGTCTGTATACCGCGCGCGTAAAGTGCAACGTTTCTTATCTCAACCTTTCCACGTAGCGGAGCAGTTCACGGGTATCCCCGGTGTATTGGTTCCTATCGAAGAAACAATCAAAGGTTTCAATATGATCATGGACGGTGCTTGTGATGAGTATCCAGAAGCGGCTTTCAACTTGAAAGGTTCAATCGAAGAAGCAATCGAGGCGGGTAAGAAAATGTTGGCTGAATCAAGCAAAGCTTAATTAATATGCAAATCGAAATCATCACCCCCGATACTACGCTATACGCAGGTGAAGCAACTTATGTCTTCCTTCCAGGTAGCGACGGTAGTTTAGGTGTAATGAACAATCATGCTCCCCTAATCTCCAGCTTGAAAAAAGGAACGCTCCGTGTAAAAGACAATGCGGGTAAAGAGTTGAACTTTGAAGTTAACGGAGGAACAGTTGAGGTACTCAACAACAAAGTGGTGGTGTTAGCCGAATAATATTTGTGTTCTTATCAAAAAAGGCGATCGTTTGGTCGCCTTTTTTATGGTCATTAATTTCCCATTTAAAACAAGGCCTTGACTTCCTTGAGCGATTCCCGATGCATCGCTTAAGCCATAAAAAAAGGCCGGAAATTCCGGCCTTTGTATCTTTTGTATTCGATATTATTTGTTTTCTTCTTGCGGAGCTGGTGCCTCTTGCGGCTGCTCTGCATTAACGGGATTCAAAGCCGGAATCAAAGTACAAGTCGCGGGGTCTACGGCTTGCATTTCTTTTTCCGCCATCATTTCATTGGCTCGTTTGTGCGCGCCATCCAATTGCAATACCACTCCCCAAGCTGCTTTGGCGCATGGGTCATTGCCTGTTCTTGCATAATAAACACCCAAATAATCGTAAGCCTCAATCAATCCTTTTTTATTCTTTTCGATTTGCGTTTGATCTTTGGTCACACGAGCAATGAATTTCTCAAAGTGTGGCTTGGCCAATCCCTTGAATTCAGTTGTGCTTTCCATTCTGTTGTTGGCCTTGGCTCTGAACAACGTTGCATCAAAATATCGCTCCTCTGCCAATGTCAAAACAGAATCCGCTTTGGTATAATTCTTTGACAAATAATAGTTCAATCCCAAATTAAAATGATCGATGGGTTGAGCACCAAATCTCGCAATTCTCTTCTCTTGCCACTTGGCCGCTTGGTCGTATTTCTTACTCTTCTTGTAAATCTCAATGATTTCCTCATACCCTGCATGGTAAGCCGTATCCATTTTCATGGCTTCCTCAATCATCGCAACACCCAAACTGTCTTTACCTAAGGAAGCCAATAACTTACCTTTTAAAGCATAGTCATTGCCAGTGATATAAGAAGGGTCCGTTGCCTTTTGCATGAACAAGTCCACATTCTCCAATCCTTTGGCATAATCCCCTGTCTCCAAACATGTATAAGCCAATACACGGTACATGATAAAGTTGTTGGGATTACAAGGCAATGCCGCTTCCAACTTTTGCATCGCATTAGCATAATCCTTCGCCAAATACAAGAAAGTCGCATAACGTTGAGATACACTACAAGAGTTATTCAATTCCAAATATCGTTGGTAGGTCTCTACAGCTTGCGCATAACGGCCAGCAGACTTAAGCAATTCTGCTTTTTCACGAAACGCCGGTGCATACTGGGCGTTGATTTTAATGGCTTCATTGTAAAACTCCAAAGCTTGATCCCAGTTCTCTACTTGCTTGTATAGCTTCCCCTTTCTCAAAACAGCATCTGAATTCAAAGGATCAACACCAATGGCTTTGTTATAAAAAGCAATGGCCTTACTCAAGTTACTCGCTTCGATTCCGGTTGCAAATTGACGTACAGCCTCTTCATAATCACCCCATACAACATACAAATCACGGTTTTTAGGGTTCTTTTTCTCAACCTCTTGCAATTGAACCAAGGCTTTGGGCAAATCTTCTTTTGTTCCATAAGCGGCATGAACAGCAGCCAACTCCAACATCGCATCTTGCAAAATGTCTTTCATCTGCTTGTTCTTTTTGCCTTCAGAAATCTTTTCTGATGCATATGTCAATTTTACATCCATCCCCGCGTGATCCTTTCTCAATCCTTTGACTCTACCCGCACCAATGTGATTCAACGGGTTTACATCCATGATGCGAATTCCCTTTTCAAAATAAATATTGGCGCTATCCACTTTTTCATTCATGAAAGCAAGGTTGTCCATTTCTGTCAACGCCCACTCCATGTAGTTATCTCCCAATTCATAATAAGCCGTAGACAATGTCAAAGCGGCTCCTGGCTCTTGACGGGCCATGGCTCCGTTGGCAAATCCAATCAATGCTTGATAATCTGCCGCTGCTTTTCCAAACTGCTCATTTCTTTTTTTCTGACCCGCACTTTGCAATGTCACTTGCGCACTGCTCATCAATACCATACATACCGCTGCGAAGGTGAATGCGATGGTCTTTACCACTTGATTCATAACTTTATTGTTTGATTTTAATAGTTCTTACTGGAGATTTGGCCGCTACCATTCCCATTTTGTGAATGATCAACTGTCCTTTTTCTCCTGCGAGAAAAGAGACAAAGCCCGTGCCAACCGTTTCTTTCAGACCTGTTCTAATCGCATAAACGTCTCTGCGATACGGATAGGTCTGATCATAAATATACGCTTGATAAGGGCCTCGGGGCATTTTTGACTGGTATTTGTTTTTGTCATTAATTACACCAACAGTTTTTATCTTTCCGCGAATAGCCTTGGATGTAGAATCCTCACGATCACTTAACCATGAAACGCTAATAACTCCGATTGCCTCAGGATGTTTGGAAACGTAGTCAATAACGTCATCATTCTTTTCTGTAGCAAAAAAGTTTTCTGGAATGGGTGCATTATGCAAAAACTCCTCTCTGATAAATCTTGCATTACAAGAAGCCTTGTTGTCTATCACAACGCGAATATCCCCACTGCTTTTTCCTCCAACAGCCCGCCAGGTCTTGCACTCACCTGACATGATGCGCTTGATTTGATCCGTTGTCAGTGAGGTGTCTTGATTGTTTGGGTGCACAATAAACGCAACACCATCAATGGCTATTCTTACCATTTCAGGGAAACGCTTCTTGGATTCAAACATTTTCAACTCCTCTTCAGTAAGCTTTCTATTGATAATAGCCCCTTGGATACTGTCTTTCAATAACAACTGAATCACCTCAGTCTCCGGAAGGTATTGCGCATTGACTTGCGCGTTGGAGTAAAACTCTTGAAATACATCAATCTCAGACTCCATCATCAACTGGTAGGACATATCCACTCCCAATTTCAATTTACCTGAAGAAATAGAATCCCCAGAGCGATCATAATTTCCGCAACCGAAAAGTACAATTGCAAAGACAACAGCGACTATTTTATTCATGATTTCAATTGCTTTAATATTCTTCTTGATCTCACCAATGCATACAAGGCCATCACGCCACAAAATGCATACCTCCTCCATCCAGGTAGG
>Ga0194116_10004015_pt1 | contig 17224 bp, 6 predicted proteins | sample TA2MahsurfametaG_4_FD_148617 | JGI IMG/M metagenome (GOLD analysis project Ga0194116, IMG submission 148617) | Freshwater microbial communities from Lake Tanganyika, Tanzania - TA2015008 Mahale S9 surface | ecosystem: Environmental > Aquatic > Freshwater > Lake | place: Tanzania: Lake Tanganyika...
TCTTCACTATCATTAATTCAAAGAAATCTATCAAATGGATCCTGTCAAAACGTAGCATCAAGCATCACCACTCTGTATGGTATCCTTATTAATACTCTTTCTAATCCTGGATATCTTCAGTCAATTGCGAGAATTGAAACTCCACTAGGATTATCATTTGGTCCATCAGTAAATGCAAATGCTACGACTACAAACACATATTTGTATTTTGATCTAAGCAGTGGAGTATACACAAACATTTCTCCAACAACTGATGATACAATCACGCAGGATACCCAATATCCAGAGTGTGTAAATCAAGCAAATACGATTCGTCAATACTTCCAGAATATTGCTACAATTATTCAAACTGGATTAAATTCGGTTCCTAGAAATGAACCAACTCAATTGACGAGTCAACTTGCAGCGAGAGCTACTGTTTGGACACTTAGAGACTCAACTGGTGCTAATCCTCATAATCTAGAAACAGGAACACCTATTCGCCTTGTACCACGTCCAAGATATGATATTGTCACCCAAAAATATGTTGATGTTGATAAGAGACTAGTTAGATTACCATCTGGGTTTGATACAAATGAAAAATATTATGTAATTGCTCCAGGAAGAATTACCAAACCAGAAGATTATTCTGGAATTGGAGCATTTAATGGATCAGATCAAACTAAAATTATGCTGGCGAGCAGTAAAGAGAATGCTGCTGCTGGTATTTACATTCACTCTTCGGAAGTAGAAAGTATTGATCCTGATGTTGAAATTGATGTATATCAGTTTGTGCTTGATGATAAGTACGATCTACATCAATATTCATGTGTTCTTGACAATGCAATCAATTCTGGTATTCGCACCGATGTTCCACACATCTTTGATGTTCCTTTTGCAAACATTAGTGGACATCAAGTATTCTTTAAAGCAAATGAGGGAGGTTCACTACCATTAGTTGGATCTGCTTATGCTCTTGATCCAGCTGTTGCGACTACTAACGGAAGAATCAGAGAAAATAGATTCTTCTGGGCGAGATATCAGAATGAGAAAGTATTTACAATCCATGCTACAAAAGCAGATGCAATCGCAAATGTAAGTCCAATTACTTTCCAACCAGGAACTTACGATTTCTCTGCATTTGCTGATAAGCGCGAATCGCCAATGCGTTTTGATCCAACATTCTTGAATCCAAACACCACTCCAACAATCTATGGTAAGTGGTACTTACAGGTAGAAAATCATTCACAGAATGTAACAGATCCTAAGTATGAATATAGCATTCTTACCAGATTGCATGAAAATACATATAGCGATCTATCTGGTCAAGATAAAACCAATGATACTTGGTTTGAAAGAATTAAGGATGATCGTGATAAAGATGATCGTATCTATCGCTTACGTTATGTCATTCCTCAGTATCTACAAGCAGTTCGTGATCCTATTAACGGTTTCACGATTAAGATGCGTAAGGATGAAACGAGAAAACTTCTTCCACAAAAGTTACTATTAAAACCAGTATCTGGAACTGTAACGAAAGCAAGTTTCTACAATTCAGTTCAACAAAATGAAAAGATCGGTTATACTAGAACTGATTTTATTCAAAATAATTTAAACTTTGAAGATGCATACGATCCATTTAAAAAAGATATCGTAGGAACTACACAATATGCAAAAGTAATTGAGACAACTAACTTTGTCTCCATGACAATTCAATCTGGTAGATACGTTACCAGAAATAATAAGCAATATCTAGAACTCACGGTTTTTGATCAAGGGATCAAGAACATCGCACTTCTAAATGAGAGTTTTACAACTGTTAAGATCACTGCTCCTCAAGGTGGAAACTTTGTTGCTTCTAAAACACAATCTTTAAATGCTGTTAATAGAATAGAGTGGTTTGGTAATTCTTCTGGATATGCATATATCCATGCAGCTTTGAATGTCCCAGGAACAAATGAATGGCACTTGATTCTTAAGGGAATTTCTGGAAAGATTAACTATTCTGACTTTAGTAATATCAGATTTGCTCAGGGAGCAGTCTTTGCTGATCTTTTAGATGATCAAGACTTTGGAAAATCTCTGTATATCAAGGATTTAATAGAAAAGGATTACTCCAAATATTACTATAGACAGAATGGGGCTGCTGTTTATACAGTAACTCCTGGTGACATTATTACTGACGATGCAAATATTCAATATTATGTTGCCTCTGTGGAAGATGTGGGTGAACTTGAAGATACTTTCTACATCTTTGATGTTGAAGAAATTCAGCGTCGTATTTTTGGACAGCAAGATGGTATTTACTATCTAACAGCAATTCGCGGTAACATCTCTCCATATCCAACTGGAGCTGGTAATCAAGGAAACTTCCGTAAAATGAAGTTCTCTCAACCAGTAAGTAGACTATATCCTCTAAACTACAAGAATGATCCTCTTTGGTTCAAACAACTTGATCAAACTGCAGTTGATCCACCAGCAACATTCTCGGCAGCGGATAACTACACACATGGTCTCGTAACCGTCAATGATTTTAAAGGGTCAATGACCAGTGAAGCGATGCTTGATTTTACATCGCAACCTGCTCTTGTAAATAATACATATACTCAAGTTTCTTCAACTGTTGATAATAGACTTAGAGCACAAAAAGGAAATGCAACTTCTGGATCTGAAGATCGTCTAATTCCTATCGCTGGTGATAGCACTGTTATTTCGGATCAAAAACTCTATATTGAACTACGTAGACCATCTATTGCTCGTGCAGGTAACCATACGTTTGAATACCTTGGTTTCGGTCCTGGTAACTACTCTACTGGTCTTCCTGCCCGTCAGGAGATCGTTTTAACTCCAACTCAGGATTTCTATGCACAGTCTAAGAAACAAGATGGTGGACTTGTATTCTACACTGGTCTGAACTCTAATGGTGATCTATACATCGGTAATCGCAAGATTGATGCTATTACTGGAGAAGAAGAGTTCTTAGAATCTGCATCACTACTTGATTCTGCAGATGAAGCAGAAGATGTGGGGAATCTAACTACCACGTTTGATACTCCCGTAACATTTAATGAGTTTATTACCGTTAATGGTGGAGATCAGCAAGATCTCATGAGTACATTTAACTCACCAGTAACAGTTAATGTTCTTGGTAGGGTTAGAAAGTATGCGCTTACAATTGTATCTAATGTATCTCCAAGTGATGGTGATGATGGAACTCTTGATAAGACAAATCAGTTCCTAAATCAAGATACTTTTGGCGACATTGTAATTGCAAGAAATAGAATTGCTGCTTCTATTTTCCAATTCAATCCACGTGGATCTAATGGTGCTGCTCAGGGATATAAGATTCAAAATCATGCTGTAAGCGGTATTGGATCAAACTATACACCAAACCAAAGTCCTCTATATTCAACAGGTCTTGGTACATCAATTGATCCACTTCAAGCAGTACAATATGGAAATGCTGGAGCTCCTTTATCTGGAGATATTCTCTTCAAAGGAAGCGAAGTTGGAGTTAGTGGATCACTTGGATGGATTTATGCCAACTTCTATCAGCAAGTTCCATCTGCTAATATCTTAAGCTTTACCATGAATGGCACCACAGTAATTACGATTACTTGGGGCAATAATCTTAAGAATAACCAAATTGGAGTTACCAGTGGATCACAAATCAGAATTAGCAACTTTACTGATTCTGCATTTAATGGAAAGTGGCAAATTATTTCTAATGGATTTAATTCAAATGCTAGCAGCTGTCAGATTGCTATCATTGAAAATAGAGGTAATGTTGACAGTGAAAATCCAAGACTCTGGGCATCAGAACTTGCAGATAGTCCAAATGTAAAACTTGAGTTCTCTAACTCTGCATGGAAAGAAGTTGGTGTCCTTGGTGCTGAAGTAATTAGAACTAGCACTAATACGATTGGTGACTACAAATTAGGAATCAATACAGTCGCACGTGCAGATCGTGATTCATGGAAAACAGCATTTGTTGATCCAGCAACAGAACCACGTGCAAACCTTGATGTTGTTGGTACTGCATTTATTAGTGGTAAGAAAGTTACAAATTTCCTAGACCACCCTGTATTTGCACTAAGAACTAATCAGAATCAAGATTATGCTTTATTGGTTGGTGGAGATAGTGCAACTCCTGCAAATGAAGCGACATTGCGTGTTTCAACCACAAACAATGGTCGTGTTGGTATCAATGTAACACATGCAGAACTTGACCGAACTTTAGTAGTTGATGGTAATTCAAGATTCACTCAAGATGCTAAGTTTGAGCAAGACATTGAAGTTCATGGTGGAGGTGGAACAAATACTGCCGAGATTAGAACTAACATTACTACTGGAACATTTAACTTCTTGATGGACAATACATTTGTCGGTCAAATTGATTTAAATGGATTAAAAATTGGTGGATCACTAGGGAATATTGAGATTGGAAATGTAACAACAGGTGATCAATTTATTAAAATTGGCAATACTAGCTTACATAGCAATATTTTCTTTGGAAATATTCCAGCAACTGCAACTAATATTTCCAAGATTACCATTGGCGGTGCATATGGAAACAACGAAACCAATTCATTTACCAGAATTCAGAATAAGTCACTTAAAGTTGATGGTGATCAGTGGATTGGTTACGCGAGAAACATTAATGAAGAAGTAAATCTATTTACTCCTGTCGGAAAGGTTAACTTCTTCTCTAATGCTGGTGGACCCTCTGTAGTTGACTTTGCTACAAATGCATCTGAAATTAATATTGCTGGTCAAGGTGGTACAACAACTATCAACAACCAGTTGGAAGTAATGGCATCTGCCGAATTTAATGGCAGTATTCATATGTGTGGTGGATTAGCATCATTTACCTTTACTGGACGTAGGGGAAGAATGGGATCGCCAATCACAGCACATGATGATGGAATTGTTAGCGATACTTTATTCAATAAAAACATTGATATTCTCAATGTAATTGTCAAGCAGCCATCTGAGGTTGGTTACAATGAAATTGATACGGTTGGTTCTGGTAACTGGGGTGGAATTTCTTACCAAAATGCAATCAATAATATTGGTGGTAATCCACAAATTGAACCACAAAATCTACAACAATTAACTGGAAGTGAATATTATCTACCAATTAAGAACAGACCATATAAGACTGATGGAACACCATACTTTAATGAAGGTGATTATATTTTAATTGATAGTGCAGAAGATGATACACCAGTTGTAAACAAAAATATAATTAGTCCTGGAGCATATCAGCAGTTAGTTGGTGTACAATTAGTAAACTCTGGTACTGGATCTGGAGAATCTGGTGGTTTTAATGCTGGCCAACAATATCTATCATTCAATTCAACTGGAAATTCAGAAAGATATGTTGTTCTAGGAACCGTTGATGGATCTGAGTATCCATTTTCATCTTTTGAAGTATCACTTTTTATTGGAAATAATACAAATGGTGGTGAAGGACCAGATGCTGTAAACGAAGGATTGGTATTGCAGTATTTTAATGATGTTGATCCAAATCCAGCAACACATGTATGGACTACAATTCAAACTTTAGTCCAACCAATTTCCTTAGAAACAACACATCCAGCTGGTCTTACAACTATTCGTGCTGATCTCCCAATCGCTGCACAAAAAGCAAACCTAAAATTACGTTTATATCAGCAAACTCACAATTCTGGTATTGATAATTATGGTATTGTTTCTTATAAGTTTTATGCTGAGTCTCACCCAGAAGTTGTACAGGTAGTTGGTCTACCAAGAATCAATATCGCTCCCTACTATCTACGAGTAAAAAGAGAACCATTTGGTACATTTACTGGCGTAAGAACAGATCATCCAGATAACACAAAACTTTATAAAGTCAATGTTCAATTTGACGCTACATGGACAGAACAACCACTTGATAATACTGGACCCATAGATAATGTATATCTTGCTGAATTTGGAGGAACTTTATCCTCTAATGATTATGTAATTATTGGTCGTGAAGATGCAAATGGCGATGGCGTTTTTGAACTCGGTGAAGTTATTAAGATTATCACCCCACTTGGGCAGGATGCACAATTATTCCGCATTTCAAATTGTGGAAGTCCAGAAGAAGATGTTTTTGTTGTTAATTCTGTAACTGGTGAAGTAATCATTGGTAACCCAGACCTTCCTGGATCACAATTAACTTTAAACACCAGTCTAGTACTTGAAGGTGGTTGTGGAACAATCAAGAGTGAAACAATCACTGGTAATATTATTCCAGATCAAGAAACCGAACTTGCTTATTACATCACTGGAATTAGTTCAGCTGATATTGTAAAAGTTGCGGTTGGTGATAACTTCGCTATTGTCTCTTCAAGTATAGGGAATAATATTGCAGAGACAGCTCTTGATAACGTAGTTACAGAAGTTACTCCAAATGGTAATAATAGTACAATTAGAGTCAAGTATAGAATTGCTGGTGGTGAGACGATCAATAATGCTCAGTTTGTGATCTCAAGAAATGAAGTTCTGGAAGTTACAAACGGAGAAGGTCAAACCCTGTTCCAAGTTGATTCATGCAATGGTAGTACTCAAATTGGTAATGATATCCGCAGAATTGATATTACTGAAATTTATCCAACGGCAAGATCTGTAGCTCAGAGTGTTACTGAATATTCCAATAAACTCAATAATATTCGTGTTCTTTCATACTGGATTGATCCAGTAACGATTAACAATGGTGCCATTACATCAATTAGAGCCGCAGTTGGAAGTCATAATCAATATGACAAACAAATTCCTGTTCAATCAACAGGAGTTGGTAGTGGTGCTTTCCAGATTGGTGATTTAATTATGGTTGGAAATCCATCCCAGATTGCCTCTGGTCTTGGATTTAAAGAGATTCTGGTTATCAGATCCATTGCTGGCGCAGGGACTGCTAATGCAATTCTTATTTGTGATGAAGGTCAAGAAGGAACTACTGCACTACCAACATCATCTTTTGCAATTAATGACACGGTTGTTAGAATTCTCAAGCATGAAGAGACTTCAAGAATCATTGATATGCAACAGAGAACGAGATCTTTAACTCCTTATCTGTCTCTCATCATTGAAAATGGTCACATTGTACAGCAGAAATTAGATTATAGAAACTGGATAAGATTCCAGAACATTAGCACTGGTGATAATGATTTCTTCTGTGTAAACGGTAATATGGTCGGTACTGTCCATCGCACTACGATGGATGAAAGAATCAATGAGGGTAACTATCCATTCACAAGAGGAAACCTAGATCTCTTTGGTGATTTGAGAATGATTGGTGGAAATATTTCAATCTTTGATTCAATCAATCAATCTAGAATTTTAACTTTATCAAATGATAGGGGTCATGCTGATCATATTGGCGATCTCAAACTTGACGCTGGTGTTACTATTCGTGGTGATATTAAAGTATGGCCTGTAACTTGCCCAGAAAACATATTAACAGAGGTTTTACCTGATTGTACACCATCTTTCACAGTTGATAGTTTTGGTAATGTAACTGCAGGATTAACTCTTACTGTAACTGGCATACCAGTTCAATCACCATCTGATGACTTTGACAGTTTCAAAGTTGGTAATCTTGGTGTTGACGGAGCAAAAGAGTTTACTATCAAGAGAACTGGTCGTATTGATGCATTTGGTGTAGAAAACTACTATACCAGCAGTGGTGGTAGACATACAAGATATGTTTCTAGTGGATCTGATGCTGTAGATAAGATTCTTATTCCAAATATTGTTTACATGGTAAATGTAACTGCTGATGATACATTAATTCTGACACTTCCATCAAATCCTCAAACTGGTGATACAGTAAGAATTGTTGAAGTTGGTGGAGATCTAAATTATAGAACATCTTTAGTTGTTCGTGCTGCTGGAGTCGGTGTTAAGGTACAAGGAGACGGGACTGGCACACTTCTTGGAGGATTATCAAGTCCTTATACATCAGGTGAACTTGTTGTACAAACACCAAATGCTGCATTTGCATTAATTTATCTTGGAGGTACGGCATCTGATGGTCGTGTGGGTATTCCAACGACTGATCAGGGATGGTGGTTAATGGAGGTTTGATCAATGACCTACTATAACAGAGTAAAAGCATCAAAATCTGTCCCGATTGGGACAATCATACCTTGGTCTGGAACATCTTCTAGTGCAAACAATGTGGATTCTTTACCAAAAGGATACATTATTTGTAATGCACAGGCAAAAGCGTTGAAAGCAAAAGAATATCCATTACTTGCACAGATTATTGGTAATACATATGGACCTTTTCCAGAACAACCAGGACAACAACTTGGTGTTAACTATGGTATTGTGAATGTATATCCAAATTACGACGATGAAGATGTTTTTGATCTACCCGATTTAAATCAAAGGGCACTTGTTGACATTGAGGGAGATAGAATTTCCACTGCAGATCTCGCTGTTGTTGGTGCATATATTAGTGAAAATGGTTATGAAGGAACTCAACCATTAACAGAATACAAAAGTGATGTTAATATTATTTTCCAAGTTGAACCATCTAATGAATTGTCTGGAAGAATTACTGGTATTACCATCAGCGAGCCTACTTATTTTGATACAATTTATGTTCTTCCAAGAAAACTGGGGCAAGATCACACACCTCAACACTCTCATAGAGCAGCATCTGAAGATGCTTTTGATGCAATTACTGGAGCTAGCCCAACTGGCGACCCAGTAATGACATTTAACGCTGGAAGATATATCGTACAAGAATCAAGATGGACTTCAGCGACACCAACAGGAATTTTTGGTAATGCAAGTCCTCCAGAAAGCTGGAAACCACAAAATGGACAAGCTAGAATTACTTGGTATGATCCAAATGATGGTGGAATTAGTATGGTGCTGACTGATGGATTTAAAAACATTCCAGCAAGTTTAGGTTCAATTCCTGTAGTCCAAACAAGACAGATTCAAGGATTTGGAAATACTACTCCACCAGGAGGAACATACACAGATGCTGGAACGGGTATTGATGATATTCAAGTAGGTGCTACTACTGGAGCAATTCCAATTGCTGGTGAATATCAAGGGAAAAAAAATTATTATACCAGTACTGATATTTCATCAGCTCGTGGCGGCGGAGATATAACTAAAACTTATCCAACAACAGTTAATCATTCAGCAGAAGAATGGGCATCTACTGGATTGCGAGCTCATACTCATGAAGCAATGGAAATTTCTATGGGTCCTGGTTTAAGTTTGCCAGCAACTATACTTGTTAATAATGTAAGCACTGGTAGTGCAGCACCAGTTTCTGTTAATACAGCAATAAATATAGCTGTAAATCCAAATACACCTTCATTAACTATGATTTACATTATGAGGGCGTATTAAAATGGCAGTATTTTATAACAGAGAAAAATCAAAGATCGGTACATTAACGGGAACTATCATTCATTTTCCTAGAAAAATGACGGAAGAAAATGACCCAGCATTAGCATCTAATTTTGAAAAACTTCCCGCTGGATATTTGAGATGTGACGGTTCAGTACTCTCTTCTGTGCAATATCCTGCTCTTGCTGCTGTTCTTGGAACTGGAACAGGATCTAGATTTAGAAAAACGGCACAGGTTTTAACTGATACTCAGTTTCAATTACCAGATTTAAGACAAAAACATATTAGAGCAACATCATCTTCCAACGTTGGTAGATATAACGATTTGACAGTTGAAGATGTTGATGGCAATGAACAAATAAAAGCTGGTGTGGGTTTAGATGTCATTCAAAACATCCCATCTCCATTTGAAATTAGTTACACAGGAAAATTTTTCCTACCATCACAAACTGTAGATGTGCGAGGTGAACCATCATTTACAAGAAGTTCTGGATCATATACTTTCTTTAGTGAAATTTCTCAGACAATGGTGCAACCTCATATGCACTTTAGCTCTACAACAAGAGCAAGACAAGCAGACTCTTCTGGGAATGAATTTAGAAGTCCCGCGCAGAATTCAGTTTTTACTAGAAGTTCATTAGATATTTGTTCGTGGTTTTCCAATACCAGACAAGATCTTTGTTATGTTGCTGCAACTGCAATTGTTGCTCCGAACCAGAAACAAAGCTTTGACTTAGGTGCTGCTGGTAGTTACGAATCCTGGGGATTATGCTGGTCTGGTTGTTCAACTTACATGACTCAAGGATATTGCCTATGGCCACAGGGATGTGCGGGAAGTACCACTGCCTTTGGATTTAGATCTGGATCTAATGATTGTAATTTTGGAGGTGGGGGTCCAGACAATACTACTATTGGAAATATTACATATACTGGCACATGGGGACAGTCCTGCACACCATCTCTACTAAACTTTGGTAGTATTAATGGAGAAAACCAACCTCCACCAACAGGATTATCTGCAAATTATACATTTCCAACAGTTCCATTTGCAAATATACAATATAATGCAACTGCTAGAGAACAATATTCTGCAGTAAGTAATTACACCACTAGAGTTGGATCATTTGGTAATGCTCAAAACCATAGACATAGACTTCCATTTGATGCAGAAACGCCACATACATATAAAGTGGTTACTCAACCAGTAGATATTTCCGCTAATGACGGATTAGTTTCTACAATTAATATTAGGATAAATGAATCTAAGAAAGCAGATGAGTTTATTCAACCATATATCATTACAGAATATCTAATTAAGACCTGATGCCTACTTATAGATCTGGATTATCACATTACTATACAGAAAAACAGGAATCTTACGTTAGTGTAGGAGCAATTCTTCCTGTCTTTGTAGATAAGTACACAGATACAACAAATAATCTAGCAGATCAAAATGAGGAGTATTCTCATCCAGGATTTTTATATTGTAATGGAGAAGAATATAAAATTAGAGATTATCCATTATTATATGAGGCGGTTGGGGATACTTATAATACAACACAGATATTGAATAATGCCATACAGATAACCAACTCACTTTCTGTAGGATCAATACAGAAAATGTTCTGGGTAAATGACAAATTATTCTTGGAAATTTTAAATGATCCTACTACACCTGGACCAGACAAAAGAGCATATCCATACAGTTGCGTAGTAAGATTTACTAATCTTGGATCAATTCCAGCTGGTCTTTTTAATACTACAACAGCATATCAATTGATCCAATGTAGCGAAGTATCTGCACAATCAATTACTCCAAATTTAACAACGACATATGAAGTATTTTCAATAAATGGTGCGTTATTTAATCAAGTAATTTATACAATTAATTTTACAACAAGCGGGATTACGCATCCCATAATTAGAGTTTCTAAGGCATATCAAAGAAGGGATTATCCATTTATAATTGGTAATTTCAAAGTACCTGATTACAGAGAAAGAAAATTGATTGGATATGGTAATGGTGTTGAGGGCGGCGGAACACCAATTGTTGAAGATAGAACAACACTAAATGTTGGCAATATTGGTGGAAAATGGCAAATTCCAATCACTAGAATTGATGATCCTGGTGCATTTTTTGATGTTGGTGATGTATTAACAACTGGATATTCTGATGTTGAAACTTTAGTTCAAGCGAGACTTACTGGATCTAAATTATATACTGTTGGTCCGATGGATGATTACATTTTGACGAGACCACCTGAGCACGATCACTTTCTATTACATTCAAGAGTTGATGATACTGCAAATCCAGTAGTTGGTGGCGGTATGGATACATTGACATCAACTTACACAAATACAAATGGAACTATTATTGATTTTGTTCCAACTGGTGGTCTCGGTGTTGGTGTTCCGTTGGGACATGCCCATGGATTATTAGGACAGAGATTATCTAATGCATATACAGCAACATATGGAAATACTAGTGGTATTGGAGAGACTGTAATAGAGGGAGGATGCACAAAATATAAGATTAGTCAAGCTCCACCACTTTCTTTACAAAGTGCAACTTCAAATGGTTCTTACATTACAGTTGTAACTACTGTTCCTCATAATCTTACATCAAATGACTGGATTACGATTTCTCTTGCTGGAGCTCCTTGGGATGGTAATTATGATATTACTACTATAGTAACCTCAACGGAATTTAGAGCAGTCAAAACTCCAATGCCTCCAAGTGGGAGTTTACCAGCTGGTGGTATTATCAGACAGGCAGATGGTATTTTTCAACCAGTTATAAGTACAGAGGATCCGCGTGCATATGTAATTGATGATATTACTGTAATTGGAAATAAAGATATTATTGTTTTTCAGCCAGGAGATCTTGAAAAAAGATGGGAGGTAGAGTTACCAGCATCTGGTAGTTCTTTCTCTAAAAGTCTTTCTGAAGCTGGATCTGAAGTAGTTCAACTTGGATTCACATTGTATGGTGCTGGCGGCAGTGGTGGTAGTACATCGTCTAATGGAAACACTGGTGGTAATGCAAGTGTTACGTTCACTTTAGATTCAACTTCATATACAATCGTCGCATATGGTGGACAGGGAGGAAGATCTGGAAATTCTGGCGGAGCTGGTGGACAAGGAGGGGGGTTTTCAGTTCCAACTGCTTTATTAGCTGACAATCGTTGTACTATTACAACTGCAACTGGATCACCTGGTGGAAATGGTGGAACAGCACAAGCTCAAGGCGGTGCTGGCGGTGGTTCTCCTGGTTATGGGCAAGGTGGTAGTGGTGTAGGAGATTCATTTAATTACTCAAACACAACAACTTATGGTCCATATTATAGTAGTGGTAATACAAACTTTCCTGATTACAATAACATTACTAATATTTCAATTGCTATTTCTGGTGGTGGAGGAGGTAGTGGTAATACCAATGCCAACTCTGGTTGTACTTCTGGTGTTGGTGGACCTGGATCTGTGGGGAGAAGAGTTGACGCCACATTTCCCCGCCCTGGCAATTTTAATTACACAATTGGTACGAAGGGAGGAAACGGATTTAACAATGCTTCATATGGAAATGTTGAAGGCGGTAATAATAATGTTGGAACTGGTGCAGGTAGCGGTGGACGAGGAGGTAGAGGAGCATTAGGTAATGGCGCCACTGGTGGAGCTGGTGGTGGTTCCACTGGAATTATCTGGAATGGTATTGTTATTTTAGGCGCTGGCGGTGGTGGCGGCGGCGGTGGCAGTGGTGGAGGAAATAATGGTGGTCAATGGGACGGATGCTACTCTGGAACTGGTGGTGTTGGTCCAGCATCAGGACTATATGGCGGACCAGCTATTCAATTTGCAAATGGAAGTGCTGGTGGAGAATCTGGTTGTACTGCTGGCGGCGGCGGTGGTGGTGGATCTGGTTGTGGTCCAAGCGGCGGCGGGTCTGGCGGATCTGGCGGCGGCGCTGGGGCTGGTCATGGTGGATTTGGCGGTGGATCTGGCGGCGCCGCTGGAAGAAGTGCATATAACTCAACATATATTTCCGCTGCCAGTCAAAGTGGTGGATCATCTAGTGGTGGATATGCTCAGTTTGTCGTAACTAGACAATATTCTGGATATGGAAATTCTGGTGGAGGTGGTGGACAAGGAGGGCGTGTATTTGTTACAATTACAGATCAAAGTGGACAATTGGCAACTGGTGTTAGTGGTAGTTTAGGATCTCCTGGAAGTGGAGGTGGAAGTTCTGGTACTGCTGGATATGTACGTGCTAGTGTAAGTGGACAGAAACCAGGATCCAATCCTACAGTTGGTAGATCTACTGCAGCTGGAAGATCTTATAGAGTTCCTGGTTATCCAGCAACTAAAGATTATAATGAGACACCAATATTAACTGGATCTGCAATTTGGTCTGGTGCAACGCAAGATGTAGAGATTATTTCTGCTAGTGCTGGAACATTCCCAGTTGCACCATCAGCAATGCACGATAATAAAGTTACTAGATTAATCAATTGGAAAGGAACTGGATCAAGAACTTTAACTATTGGTCCGCTGGATACAAGGTATATTAATACACTGTATTTTGATATTATTGTTGGACAAGGATCTAATGGTGGAGAAAAACCAGATGAAAACCTTCTTTTATATTACAAGCAAGATCTTGATTCTGTAACTAAAATTTTGGCGGATGCTTTAGTTTTAACAAACGTGACAAGTTCTGTTTACAATACATATTCATACACAATTCCTGAACAAAGTAATATGAGAGGAAATGCTATTTTCCTTGAATTAGTTCAGGAGAGAACAGCGAACCAGGGAGATAACAATAGTAAAGATACTGATAACTATGGCATTGCTCAGATGGTTGTAACATATAATGAAAGAACTGATTTTGTCTTTACCCCATCATCAAGTGCTACTATTCCTGGTAACTCTGAGTCTGGTTGTGGGTCCGATGATGGAATTAATGAGGTGAGAAGAGAAATTACTGCAGGAGAAACTAATATATTAGTTGAAGATGGCACATTTACTTTATCTCCATCTACACCAATTTCTGTTAATGCATCAGTTGAAATTGAAACGGCAATTCCACTAATTACAAAATATCATAGAGTCAAGTATCTAATTAAGGCAACCTAAATAAGAACGATAGGAATCTTTGTAAAATGGCATCAGTCAATCAGAATGTGTTATTGTATCTAAACACAATTAGTAGATCAATTACATATCAACAAAGCACAAAAAATATTGATGATAAGTACTGGGAAACAACAATTATTCCATTACTATATCCTTTATGGCATAGTGATAGAGATAAGTTAGAAGTATTTTCTGCTTTTGTTGATGGAACATACCATGTAACTAGAAACAAGTATGTAAGAAACTATATTGAAAAGACTGGTAAATGGGTTTCTTATGAATTTGAACTGGCAGATTTAGATCCAGCAGCTGCAGAAGATCTCAGAGATAAACTTATTGATGCATATCTCCAATATAAAGAAAACTTGGAGATGAATATTGAAGCAGCGATGGAACGCGAATTTGTTCATAATATTGATTTGAATTGGATCAAGATTCGTTTGATTCGTAACTTCTTGTTAGAGGAGTCTGATTATATTTTCCAACCTGATTTTGAATGTGAGCTTGGAGAACTTGAATTGTGGAAGAAATATCGTAAAAATCTTAGAGATATTACTGATAAAGGATGGGGAAGTCCATATGATGTAAAATTTCCGATCACCCCAACAGAATATCTTGCAAGAATTGATCAAATAATTGATGAAAATCTTGCAGATAGAGACGGCAAACCATTTGGGGATATGGGTAGAAGTGATGAGTATTTGACAAATGATGATTATCATTTTTGGCAACCAACTGTAAATACATTGCAGAACTGGAATCAACGTATGGCATTGTACATGGCATTAAAAGTTAGAACAGTTCCAAGTTCTGCCTTGGCTGATGTATACACTAGAAAGGTAACTAGAAAATTCCCAACAGCAAAAGGACTTGATATGGAAACAACAACGACATATATTGATTCCTTGTTAGAAGCAATTGAATTGGGTAACGTATAATGTTAGTATCAATGAATCCCCTGCGACTTTATGAAATTATCGCGGGATATGCAAAAGAAAAGAATAAGAGTGTTCTTTATATTGATATAAGAAAATTTCTTTCTCTTCCAGAAGAAAAGAGAGCGGTTATCAAACAGTGGTATCTTGATGAGCAGATTCCAGAGGATGAACATGCTGAGATATTTGCAAATGATATGACTTTTTATGAGTTTAATACAGAAACCAAAGCAACAGATGTAGCAATGGATTGGTTCCCACCTAACTCATACTTTGAAGATCAAGATTATTTCATTCAAGTAAAAGTAATTACGCCAGGTGGTGCTATTTCTTATACAAATAAAGAGAACTCAAGACCATTGACAGAACCAACAGAGTGATTTAGACTGTAAAAAATATTCTGATTATTATGAAAGTCCCCACACAACCAGAGTTAATCCATCTTCAGCTTCAAGCGATTCTCCGTGATCACAATATTCCAGAGACTGAAGTAAAGTACCTGGGTGATCGTGTGTATCCTGAGACATTTCAAGCACACCCCGAATACCATGGACAGGTGATGCCTTGGTATCTAATTGCGAATGAGCACGAGGTTCCTGTGTGCGATATTGGATCAGTTGATGCTGTGGACGATTAGGAAACTGGCACAAGCAACCTTGTGCCACCCTTCTCATGCCCTATACTATTCTCATCAACAGCGAACGCATGACATTCACTCTTCGTCCTCACCAGCAGCGCATTCTTGACGCTATGCAGACTGCTGCTGTCGGTCGTGTCACCTGCCCTACAGGCGGCGGCAAGACGCTTCCTATGATCCTTGACTGTCTGCGTCGCTTTCAAGAGGCAGACCGCCCACAGACCGTCGTAGTGGTCTCTCCTCGCATCCTGCTGTCGGTTCAGTTGTATGAAGAGTTCTTTGCTGAGTTGAATGGCAAGGTTGATGTTTGTACTCTTCACGTTCACAGTGGCGAGATTGAGGGCAACAGCACCACCAAGATCAACGAGATCCGTTGTCATGATGCTGTCTGCAAGGCATCTAATACTCATCAACTGATCTTCACCACCTACAACTCTCTGCGTCGTATCAACGAAGCAGGTATTGATGTGGATACCGTCTACTACGATGAGGCACACAATTCTGTTCGTCGTGACTTCTTCCAAGAGGTTGCTGCTGCTACTCTGACTGCCAAGAACGCATACTATTTTACTGCTACTCCTAGGTATCGTAGCGCAGCTAACAGTATGAACAATACTGATGTGTATGGCAACGAACTGATTTCTATTCCTGCTCCTGAACTCATCGCCAACGGTAGTATCATTCCTCCTACCATTCAAGCTCACGTCGTTGATATTGAGCGTAACAAATCTCTGCTTGCTGCAGAGAATGACCGTGAGGTGCTGGTAGATATTGTCAGTCAACTTGATGATGCTGCTGCCCAGAAGATCCTGGTTGCTGCTCCTAACACTCGTGTGCTGTGGCGTTTGCTGTCTAGCACCAACGTGATGCATGAGTTTGCTGAGCGTGGTTACGATGTTCTCCATATCACCAGCAAGTACGGCGCCTATGTTAACAAACAGAAGGTGGGTCGTCAAGAGTTCTTTGATACTCTTGATGCCTGGGGCAAAGATCCCAACCGTAAGTTTATCATGTTCCACTACAGCATTCTGAGCGAGGGTATCAATGTTCCTGGTCTCACTCACTGTATTCTACTGCGTAATCTCCCTGTTATTGAGATGGCACAGACCATCGGGCGAGTGATCCGACTTGACAAACAGGATGCTGCTGATATACA
>Ga0194116_10004016_pt1 | contig 17224 bp, 14 predicted proteins | sample TA2MahsurfametaG_4_FD_148617 | JGI IMG/M metagenome (GOLD analysis project Ga0194116, IMG submission 148617) | Freshwater microbial communities from Lake Tanganyika, Tanzania - TA2015008 Mahale S9 surface | ecosystem: Environmental > Aquatic > Freshwater > Lake | place: Tanzania: Lake...
AGGAATATTTGTAGAGTAATCCAAGGTGTCTACTTTGATGGCATTCTTTTCGATTTCAAGTCCCCAATCAGCAATTGGACCTAAACTCGGTTTCAATCCGAATAAGGGAATAAAATGATCTGTTTCGATTTCCAATTCACCTGTTGTTTGGTGAGTAACTACTGCTTTTTCAAGCTTGTCATTTCCCGCTAATCCAGTGACTTCTGCCTCCGTAACCAAACGAATTTCACCTTTTTTGGCTAAATCGATGACTTTTTGAACAGAATCCAAGTGACCTCTGAAGGAACTATTTCGGTGAACCAAAACAACCTCGCTTGCAATTTTATTTTCAGTCAAAAAGATGGACCAATCCAAAGCTGAATCTCCACCTCCAGCTATCACACATCTTTTTCCGCGATAAAATTCAGGGTCTTTAATGATGTACTCTACCCCTTTATCTTCGAAATCCGTAATATTCGAAATAGGTGGTTTTCTGGGTTCAAAAACACCTAATCCTCCTGCGATGATAACAATCGGCGCTTCATGTTTTGTGCCTTTTACGGTTGTTACAATGAACTTTCCTTCGTTCGTTTTGTCAATAGACAAAGCAGCTTCACCTAGGGTAAAACCGGGTTTAAAAGGTGCCGCTTGTTCCATTAGATTATCAATTAATTCTCCAGCTAAAATCGATGGAAAACCCGGAATATCGTAAATCGGTTTTTTGGGATATATCTCTGAACATTGCCCGCCTGCCTGTGGCAACGAATCAATTAAATGACATTTTAGCTTTAAAAGTCCGGCCTCAAAAACAGTAAATAAACCAACGGGGCCAGCACCGATGATGATGATATCAGTTTGAATCATTCTAAATCGTTAATAATGAGTTGCAAAATTAATCTATTGATTTAAAAATAACATCGGAAATTCTAAATTGTTTGATCCAAAAAAGGACAACACTTACTTTTTGAATACAAAATAAACGGCCATAACTAGAAACACCATTCCAATCTCCATTTTGTTCGTAACAGCTTATTATAATGATGGATAATATTCCAAATCCGACTATTTTTTTGTTGTCTGAATATTTCAAATGTTCATACCAAGCCAATGTCATAAATACATTTGCCACTATTAATAACTCCAACGAATAGATTCCCTTTATACTTTTGTGTTATGATTACATCGTTGAACGCTAAAAATAATGATTTCTTCGAGCAAGTTTATGCCGTTGTCCGATTAATCCCAAATGGCCGAGTTACCAGCTATGGTGCAATTGCGTCGTACTTAGGCTCGAAAAAATCTTCAAGAATGGTCGGCTGGGCAATGAATGCTTCACATCGTTTAATGGATTTTCCGGCGCATCGCGTAGTAAATCGAGTTGGCGCTTTGACTGGAAAAATGCACTTTTCAACTCCCAATCGAATGCAAGAATTATTGGAAACTGAGAATATTCAGGTTGTAAATGATCAGATCGTTGACTTTAAAATTCATTTTTGGGATCCGAATTTGGAGTTGATGTAATTTATTTCTTACTTTTTTGCCAAAGCAGAAAAAAGTAAGGCCAAAATCTGCTTTTTTCAAATTTCATAAGGTTTTTCCTGCGGAACACTCAGTCTTATCGCTGCGTGCTTTTGTCCTGATGCTCCAGCGAAGCTGTCACGGACTGCATCTCCGCTCAGACTTTCGTTAACGCTTTATGAAAGTTGGGTGTGAGTGCAACTATTTTTTACTTTTCGAAGTGGGATTTTTTGAAAAACGAAGTAAAAAATAGATTCCGCTCCCTCAAACCCTATTCTACTCTAAATTTTTTTCGCCAGCAAAAATTAATTTCTCCCATCGATGGAAAAAGTTTATTTAACAAGGAAATTCTTTTCATCAACTTCTGTTCAGCAAGAAACAAACTATTCTATTAATTTTGCTAAAATTCTTATTATGAAATTCGGAACGAAAGCCATTCATGCCGGTGTGCAACCAGATTCAGCTACGGGAGCGATAATGACGCCTATTTACCAAACTTCTACCTATGTTCAAGAAGGAGTTGGGAACCACAAAGGATACGAATATTCAAGAACATTGAATCCGACACGCCATGCGCTAGAGAAGAACTTAGCTGCTATTGAAAACGGTAAATATGGCGCTTGCTTTGGTTCGGGATTGGCTGCAATTGATTGCGTTATTAAAATGTTGAATCCAGGCGACGAAGTTATTTCAACGAATGATTTGTATGGCGGTTCGTACAGAATTTTCAAGACAATTTTCGAGAAATACGGAATCAAGTTTCACTTTGTTAATATGCAAAATCCAAGTGAAGTTGACGCCCTACTAAATGAGAAAACCAAGTTAATTTGGGTTGAAACTCCAACGAACCCCATGATGAACATCGTGGATATCAAAGCGATGTCGAATTTGGCTAAAAAGATTGGAGCAATGCTTGCCGTTGATAATACATTTGCAACTCCTTATCTTCAAACTCCACTTGATTTAGGCGCAGATATCGTGATGCATTCTGCCACGAAATATTTAGGTGGGCATTCCGATATTGTAATGGGTGCTTTGGTAACCTCAAATGATAATATCGCAAAAGAAATGTATCGCATTCAAAATTCATCAGGAGCCGTTTGTGGTCCAATGGATTCATTTTTAGTTCTTCGCGGAATTAAAACCCTTCACCTTCGCATGCAAAGACATAGTGAAAATGGTGCATTAGTTGCAAATTTTTTGAAGAGTCATTCTAAAATTGATAAAGTCTATTGGCCCGGATTTGAAACGCATCCTAATCACGAGGTAGCGAAAGCACAAATGAAGGATTTTGGCGGAATGATTTCATTCACGTTAAAAGGAAACAAATTGGAGGATGCTTTAGAAATCGTTAAAAAAGTAGAACTATTTGCTTTGGCGGAATCATTGGGCGGTGTTGAATCTTTAATTGGACATCCGGCGACAATGACGCATGCTTCTATTCCTAAAGAAGTCCGTGAGCAAAGCGGTGTAGTTGATTCTCTAATTCGCCTAAGTGTTGGAATTGAAGACGCTGAGGATTTAATCAACGACTTGGAAGAAGCATTAGGGAAATTATAGATTTTCCAATAACTGAAAAAATTGCTCTTTTTTGGCTGGTGACAAAGGAACGGAGGCTCCGTCTTTCATAATCACATATCCACCATCTTGTTTATCATATCGTTCAATAAAATTGATATTAATCAAGTGTGATTGTTGAGCTCGGAAGAAACTATGATCAGCAAGCATCGTATCATAATCTTTCAACGTTTTTGACACCAAAATCCGCTTTCCATCAGCGAGGAAAAAAGAGGTATAGTTTTTATCTGCTTCACAACGAATGATATTATCAATATCTACTACATGAATACTTTCCAAAGTTTTAAGAACCAATTTCCTTTTCTGATTTGGCTGAATGTTATTTTGAAGCACTGAGAATTGGCTTTCATCTGCCTCTTCATGGATTGCATCTAGGGCTCGGATTACCGAACTCTGTAGTTCCTCCATATCAATTGGCTTCAAAATATAATCCAAGGCGCTAAATTTAATCGCTTGAATGGCAAACTCTTGGAAAGCGGTTATGAAAATAACCTCAAATTTCTTGTATTGCACACGACGCAGAACATCAAATCCATTTCCATCAGGCATTTGAATATCCAATAAAACCAGGTCAGGTTGAATCTCCTCAATGGCCTTTATCCCCGATTCTACATTTTCGCCATCAATGAAAATTGCCGCATTTAGTTTAAGAGACTCCAACATCCGGCGAATAAATTCTCTTGTTGGTTTTTCGTCATCGATAATTAGAATTTTCTTCATTTCCTTTTGTTTTATTAATCAAATTTTAATGGCAAAAGAATGGTGACTTTCGTTCCTCGACCTGTTTCTGGTTCAAAATCTTCAATGCTTAAGTTTCCACTCAATTTATATTTTCTGTTTAGGATTTCAATTCGTTCACGAGTCATGTTAATCGCCATGCTTTTATGCGTTTTAATTTTCTTTGTTTTCGCAGAACTTTTTCTACCAATGCCATTATCGCAAACAATTATTTCCAGCATATTATCCCTTTGTTTTGCCATAATGTTAATCTTTCCATTTTCTACCGTATGAAGTTGACCATGTTCGATCGCGTTCTCTACAAATGGTTGGGTAATCATCGGCGGAACCATCGCTTTTTGAAAAATCAAATCAGCATCAAAATCAAGTTCAAATTCAAAACGATCCTCAAATCTTAATTTTTGAGTATTCAAATATTTCTCAAGAATCTCCTCTTCCAATTCAAGCGGTATAAACTCCTTTGGAGAGTTTTCCAAAATCAAACGCATTAATTTTGAGAAATTTACTAAAAATTTAGATGATTTCTCTGGACTATGTGTAAAAATGTAGCTTTGAATAACAGACATCGCATTAAAAATAAAATGGGGATTCATTTGAGTTCTCAATAGCGCTTGCGCCATTTCAGCATCTCTTTGTTCTTGTTGCGAACGAATTTGCTTTGTGCGAAGGAATAAGATTATGAGACCTAAAATCAGCAACAAAGCAACAATAATTGAAACCAAAAAATTTCGTGTTCGTTGGGACTCTAGTTTTTCTTTATCACTTCTTTCCTTTTCAATCGATGAATTTTGAGATTGAATTAGTTTCTCTCGTTCCTCCCTCAAATTGCTTTCCGCCAATTCGTTTATAGCAACTGCATCCTTCGAAATAGTGGAATTTTGCAAGTTTTCCAAATATACTTTTTGACTTTTAAACGCTTCTGCTTGCCTGTTTGTCGACTCATAAATTTCAGCAAGAAGTTGATAATTCACATTGGAGTTATATACAGTAAGTCTTTGGTTATTCTTAATCGATAGAAGAACAGCCTGTTCTGCTTCTCGAAATTCTTTCAATTTGATTAGACATTTCGCGATTTGTTGATGACAAACTCCCAACTTTTGTGAATCTTTTAATTTTTCAAAGTGAATAATCGACTTTTTATACAACTCAATTGCCTCATTCCATTTCATTTCAGCTGCCATCAATTCAGCTTGCGCAAACGAAATAAGACCATTTAATTCTTCATTTTTTTTGAATTTTGTTTTCGATTTGATTTGTTGAATTATTTGTTTCGCAGATTTAAGATTTCCTTTGTTTACTTCGCATAGAATTTGACCATAATCTAGCAGAGTCGAGTGAAAGTAATCCAAATTGTTTACACCTATTTGCTTTGCTCGTTGAAAATAATTTGAAGCACCGATAACGTTTTCAGAATCGAGCAGTATAAACCCAAGGTCCATATTAGCTAATGCAATAAGTAATTCATTTTGAAGTTCATTTGCGCTTTGCAAAAACTCTAAATACTTGACGACTGCATCATTATTCTTTCCAAAATATTGCCGCAATTTCGCCTGATTTCGAAGTGAAAGAGCAAATTTTGTTTTACTATTTGAACGCTGGGCGAACTCCGTTGCTAACTCACCACAAATAAAAGAAGAATCAGGTAAATTTTGATAAGCAAAAGCCCAACTCATCGTAATATATGCTTGTGAAATTATTTTATTTTTTCGAGACTTTTTTGCGTTCGTAAGGAAATCTCTCGCGATTTTCAGATAATCATCAGTTTGAAAAAAGTAAGCGTACTGAACTCTCAACGTCTGATAGCGAGCATTCAACAATGCATCCTTAAAGGTTAATTTTTCAGAGCTAGTTTTAAATTGACTTTCGAAATCAGTTAAGTTCTTTTGGGAAATTAATTCTTCATTTATATTTAATTCTATTATATCAAGATCTGATTTTAAACCGACTTTTGATTTCTCATTTTCTAACTTGTCGAGAATTTCTTGTTGTTTGATTAAATTTTGGTTTTTGTAAACCAAGTTTAGATCGTTTAAAGTTTTTATATCCTGCCTTTTGGCTTTTTCTTCATTCGTTTTTTGAGCAAAATAGACCGTTTGGGAAACCCAACAATGAAAAATAATAAATCCGAAAAACGCAAAACGAATCATCTATCTAAATTACAAATTCGATTTAACTTAAGCAATATTTGGTTTTTCAAGTCTAAATTTGAAATCAACATTTGTTAATAAAAATTATCATTGAAGAACTAGACCAGTCCTTCTTTTAACTATTTTTGATTATAAAATTAAATTTTATAATATGAAAAAATTAAGTTTATTTTTTATTACAGCTTTATTAGGCGCTTATTTAATAAATTCTTGTTCTATTGAGAGGCGCTATCACAGAACAGGGTTCAATGTTAATTGGAATAATGCTTCAATTAAAATGAAGAAAGACAAAAACTCTAACTATTCAGAGGTTGATGTCATTTCTGAAGATTTAGCGAAAACAAATACTGTTAGATCAACTAATAATTCAAATACAACTTATGCTGTTATATCTGACAATTCAGTTGCATCAAATGTAACAGATATTTCGACAGTTATTGAACCAAATACAAATGAAATTCAATCCATTTCAAATGTTTCTTTGGGAGAAAAAAGTTCAACTCTTGCCCATAGCACAACGACTGATTCCAAATTGAATCAAACTGTTAGAGCCAACAAAAATTCTCACAAACTAACAGTGAAGGCAAAAAATAAGATATTAAAATCTAGCGCTTTATCTCCTGAACCATGGGTTTATGTTTTATTAATCTTTTTAGTTCCATTCGGAACAACGATTTCAATGTATTTATACGAAGGTAGTTGGACTAAAAGAGTAACCGTTAATTTAATATTAACTCTTCTTTGCGGTCTTCCTGGCCTTATTCATGCATTAGTAGTTATTTTTGGAAAGAAATAAAATCAGTCTAATTATAAAAAGGGCCCTTCTGGTAATAATACTAGTAGGGCCTTTTATTTTAATCTTTTTACCTGCTAATTATTTTGATTCAGGACAAAGTATTTGCCTATCAATTCGCTTATTCAATTTAGAATGTTTGGGATGTGGACTGACTCGTGCAATAATGCATTTGATTCATTTTGATATAAACGCTGCTTGGAATTATAATAAGTTGAGCTTTATTATTTTTCCAATTTTGGTTTTGTTTTGGATAAATCTTTTCGGAAAATTAATTGGCAAGAAATACTTCACTTTCTTTGATAGCTGGTATTAAAGAAATTGTCAGTCACTTGATAATGGCTTTGCACTCTCAGGATCGGAATAAACTGTCCAATTTCCCTTTAACTCTCCCAACGTTTGGATTAGCGGATTTAAATACGGATTTTTTCCACTTATCGCCTTAAAATAATTAATGGTTTGAGTTTCGTTCTCGTTGATAAAAGACAACACATTCAATCGATTGAAGAAATCAACATCCAATTCGCTACCGAGCATTTTCACGAAACGAACTGAGCTGTCAATCGAACAACCTGACGCAGATTCAATATCCTCATCCACAGAGAGTATCAGGTATTGAGAAAAAAGAATGGTTCCGTTACAATTCAAACTTTTTCCATGCGCTTTCCACGTACTCAAAAAGTCTTGAAGTTTTTCCTCAGCAAGAAGTAGCTCTGTTGAATCTAATTTTCTATCTGCAAGATAAAGCCAAACGCGGCTCTGTTCAGGAAGTTCTGGGAAAATATGGTTAAAGTTCAGCTGCATTCGCAATGAGTTCGGCAACATCTAACACTTTAATTTCTTGTTCCTTATCAAAATTCTTGACTCCATCGGTCATCATCGTATTGCAGAATGGGCAACCCGTTGCAATGATAGAAGGATTTACTTCCAATGCGTCTTCCGTTCGTTCAACATTCACTTCCTTATTCCCTTTTTCGGCCTCCTTGAACATTTGAGCACCTCCGGCTCCACAGCACAGACCATTCGTTTTACAACGTTTCATTTCAACCAATTCGGCATCCAATTTTTCGATGAGTGCTCGAGGCGCTTCATAAACATCGTTTGCGCGACCTAAATAACACGGATCATGGAAGGTTATTTTCTTTCCTTTAAACGTTTGCTTTCCCTCCAAAGTCAATTTTCCAGTATTGATCAAGTCTTGAATCAATTGCGTATGATGAATCACTTCATAATTCCCTCCTAATTCGGGGTATTCATTTTTCAATGTATTGAAGCAATGCGGGCAAGCAGTTACAATTCGTTTAACCTCATACCCATTCAAAACTTGAATATTCATCATGGCTTGCATCTGAAACGTAAATTCGTTTCCTGCACGTTTTGCCGGATCACCTGTACAACTCTCCTCAGTTCCTAAAACTGCAAATTTCACGTTACAATGATTCAGTATTTTAACGACTGCTTTGGTAATTTTCTTTGCTCGATCATCAAAACTTCCGGAACACCCTACCCAAAAAAGAATATCAGGTGTTTCTCCATTCGCCATCATTTCGGCCATTGTTGGTACTTTCAAACTCATAACTTAGTCTTCAAAAACTTGAACATTTGCACTTTTTTCAATCAGGTTGGTAAACTTGCCTGTGTATCTTGTTGCCCGGACAATATGATTATCAATCCAATGGTAATTTCCTCCTCTTGGCTTTCCCATCAGTATGCCGTGATATTTAAAACCATGTTTGTCCAGCCATCTTTCTGTTACTTCGCGATGACTTTCCAATCGTGAGGTAAAAAATGTAATTATATGACCTTGATCATACCAGCCATTAATAGTATCGAGCGCATCTGGATAAAGCTCAGCTGTTTCCATTCGCTCAGGTTCCTCATTCGGAATATCATCACAAACAGTTCCATCAATATCAATCAAATAATTTTTCACGTGCTCAGGCAATACGGGTGACAAATGTTTCCCGTCCTCAACTAATTCTATTAACTGATTTTCTTTATTCTTCATTTGCCCAATTTAATCGATCACTTGGTGAAAATTGCCAAGGAGCTCCATTATTTTCAATGTTGGTAAGCATTCCTGTTAATTCAGTTGGAATTTTTGATTCTTCCATTACTAAAAACCTTCTCAAATCCACAATAATGGAAAGTGGGTCAATATTTACAGGGCATTCCTGAACACAAGCATTACAACTTGTACAAGCCCAAACTTCTTCCTCGGTAATGTAATCTCCCAATAAACTTTTTCCGTCAACGTAATCTTTTCCTTGTTTTCTAAAATTCTCTCCCACTTCCGTTAGTCGATCGCGGGTGTCCATCATGATTTTTCGAGGAGATAATTTCTTTCCTGTTAGGTTGGCTGGACAAGACGAAGTACACCGACCACATTCAGTACATGTGTATGCATCAAGTAGATTTTTCCAGGTTAAATCTGTTACATCTTTCGCTCCAAAACGCTTCGGGGTGGCAGCATCTACTGGAGCAGCGTAAGGATCAGCGTTTGGATCCAGCATCAGTTTTACCTCATTGGTAACCGACTCCATGTTCGTGAACTTTCCTTTATTATCCAGGTTGGAATAATATGTATTTGGGAAAGCCAAGAATATATGGAAATGCTTAGAATAAGGAAGGTAATTCATAAATGTAAAAACCATAACTACGTGTCCCCACCAACCGATTTGCTCTAATAAATGCAATGTTTCAAGTGAATTTATCTTACCAAATAACAACGGTCCAACGTACTGACTAATTGTAAATCCATACCCCACATTAGACTGTAAAACTTTTGAAACTTCGTCCGCTCCATTCATTGTGAAAATAAAACAAATCAATACAATTTCCATTATAAGAATCAGATTCGCGTCTTTTGTTGGCCAACCTTTCAGTTCTTGCATCGTAAATCGTGGCAATTTCAATACGTTTCTTCTCCAAAGGAAAGCGACAGTTCCAATGAATGCCGCGACCGACAAAATTTCAATGAAGCTAATCATGAATGTATAAAATCCACCAAGCGAAAGATGGAAGAAACGATGACTTCCTGATATTCCATCAGCTATGATTTCAATTAATTCAATTTGTGTGATTACAAATGCAGCGTAAAGCGCCAAATGCAGCAAGGCAGGAATGGGACGAGAGAACATTTTCTTTTGACCAAAAGCTACAAGCAACATCGTTTTCCAACGCTCACCGGCATTATCCGAACGATTAATATCATGTCCAAGTAAAATGTTATATCGAACTTTCCAAATGTTGTAACCGAAAAGGCCAAAACTGACTATAAGTAGGATTACGAAGATTAAGTGAGTTATCATTGCTTAATTATTCAGGAATTGTGTCTAAAATTTTTCTAAGCTTTTTCTCTTCATTTCCGCTTAAAGGAACTCCTTTTGTTTTAGCTCCAAAAACAGAAAAATGAATGTAACGTTCCGGGTGTAGTTGTAAATCAGACGCTAGATTTTGTAACTCGTTATTTGTTTCTACGAGTTCGGTATACAATTTTTCATCGTTTAACAATTTGCCAACTGTACCTCTCCCAGTTTCAACCTCAGACAAAACGTTATTTAGTTTTTTGAGTGTTGTCTCCGCATTCAAAATTACTGCCTTGAAATCCGCGGTAACAAGGTCATCAGAAATCTTTTTGGTATTTCCAATGATGGCCGTAATTTGATCATTACTCTTCTTCAAGTTGGTCGTAATGCTTTCCACATTATTCATAATACGTCCAAAATGAACCTTTTCCTCTGCAACAAAACCTTCCAACTCTTGAGCTACATTACCAAGTTTTTCAATTGTGATTTTCACTTGTTTCAAACTCCCCTCAATTTCAGATGTAGCCTTCTCATCCCAAAATGCAGAAAGAGAAACAACCATTTTATCAATCGAACTCATCATTGCTTGTAATCGCTGAGAAATAGGGTCGGCATATGACTTAACTTGTGACATCATATCGACTGAAAGTCTACCAGGTAAAGTTTCTCCAGGTTTATAGTTTCCATTGGAAATATCTGAAGGAACTTGAATTAGAATACCTTTTGTAAGTAAATCAAGTGATCCGATTTCAACTATTGTTCCTTTTGGTAACTTGACATCGCTATTTTGTATGCTGAAAGTTATTTTCACAAGTTTATCAGCAGGATTACCAGGAACATAGGTCACATCCATTATTTTTCCGACGACCACGCCATTCAACGTGACATTATTGGAAACCATTAATTGCCCTGAATTTGGAAAAAAAGCGTAATACTTATCATCCCCTCCAAAAAAACTATTTCCTTTCAAAAAGTTTACTCCAGCAACTAAAACTGCAATAGAAATTATAGCTATAATTCCTGCCTTTATTTCTTTTGAATATTTCAAATTTCTATTTTTCTGCTAATTTAATAGCTTTTTCAATACTAATTCGCTCTTCATTCAAGAATGCAACTACAAATGCATTGTTAAATCCTTTCTCAATGAGTTCGATTTTATATTCTTTGGCTGCTTTTAGATCATGATGAAAAAGACCAGTGCAGTATTTATACAACTTGTTTTCATGATACTCAAAAATTTCCAAGCCTTTGAATCTTGTTGAATTTGTAGCCAATTTTTTATCTGAAGTTTCAATTTGAATGCGAAAAATCAACCCTGTACTATCCTTTGTAATAGCTGGCTTTTCCTCTTTTTTAGGATTTTCATTCGAAACTAAATTTGGTGAAGGATTCTCTGAAATTACTGCTTTGCCCTCCAATTGATTTTTATAACTCTCGAAAGCCTTGAACATGGAATTAGCCATTTTTTCTTGCCCTTCATTTTTACCTAAAAAATTCTCTTCAGATGGATTCGTTAAAAAGCCCGTTTCGATTAACACACTTGGCATTGTTGTTTTGTAAAGAACTAAAAATCCTGCTTGTTTCACACCGCGGTCATAGCGACCAATTCGTTTGAATTCCTTTTGAAGATTTGTAGCAAAAAGAATCGAATGATCTAAAAATACGGAAAGCTGAAGTTGTTTTGCAATAATCGCATCTGGAGACATGTCGAAATCCTCGTATTTCGCGCCTTTGTCATCTTCCAAAGCAATAATTGAGTTTTCTCGCTCAGCGACACGTTGTTGGGCTTCCGTTCGGTGTAAACCCAATACATAAGTTTCTGTTCCATAGGCGACATTGCTTCCTGCATTGGCATGAATACATATAAATAAATCTGCTTTTGCTCGATTGGCAATGTTCGCGCGTTCAATTAATTCCACGAAAACATCCGTGTTCCGCGTGTAAACTAAATTGATGTTCGGGTATTTTGCTTTAATTAATTCGCCTAGCCTCAGTGCAATCGCCAAACAAACATGTTTTTCGTGTGCAAAACTCCCATGACATCCGGGATCTTTTCCACCATGACCAGCATCAATTACAATTGTTTTTAAAACCCGCTTATCTGATTTTGACTGAGCAAAGTTGACTTTTGGAGTGAAACAAAATGCTAGAAAAAGTATAGTAATCAATAAATGAGCATTGCCAACGTTTATTGAAAGCACACTGAATTTTGGTAATTTTGCAGCAGGATGTCGCATATTAACAAAATTACTTCGATACTTTAGCTCACATGCGTCGATACGGACAACTTTTCTTCTTGTTATTGTTAATAATGTTTCATAATGAAAATGTTACGGCACAAGATACGTTGGTTGTCAATGATAAATCAATCGAAAATATTATAAGATACAATGCGAAAGATTCAATTTATACGGATCTTAAAGGCAAAAAACTTCATTTGTATGGTCAGGCAACCGTTGAAATGGAAGAAACTAAAATGTCAGCAGGCTACATTCTGGTAGACTTCAATACGAATGAAATTACCGCAAGCTATCGCTATGATAAAGACAGCAATAAAATTGAATTCCCGACTTTTTCTGATGGTTCAGAGGTAATTACTTGCCAAAGAATGCGCTTTAATACGAAGACAAAAAAGGGCTATTTGGAAGAACTTGCCATCAAACAAGATGAATTTTTCTTCAAGATGGGAACCGCAAAAAGACAATCAAATGAAGAGGTTCATCTACTTCAAGGGCGTTTGACTACTTGCGACTTAGATGATCCGCATTATCATTTTCAATTGGCACGTGGGGTTATTGTTCCAGACGAGCGAATTGTTACGGGGCCAATGAATTTATGGTTAAATGGCATACCTACCCCATTTGGACTACCTTTTGCAATCATTCCTAACAAAAAACGGGATCGAACTCACGGACTTTTATTTCCTGAATTTATCCCCTTGTCAAATTATGGGTTTGGCTTTCAAAATTTGGGCTACTATTTACCAATCAATGACCAACTTCAAACATCCGTTTATGCCAATTTATATAGTCGAGGCAGTTGGGGGTTAAGAAATGATTTGGATTACGCTAAAAAATACGGGTTTTCTGGACGTTTATCACTTGGTTTTCAGCAATTCAGATCAGGGTTTCCTGAAAATTCGAATCAAAATAAAGTAACACTGATATGGTCCCACAGGAAAGAACCTAAATCGAATCCGTATTGGAATTTTGCTTCAAACGTTAACTTCATTTCAGACAACACGTCAAAAAACAGCCTAGACCCAATAAATCCCGAATATTTCAATAATAGCTTTAATTCCGATATCAACATCAATCGTTTGTTCCCAGGGAAGCCACTGACAACGGGTATGAAAATTTCATTGAGACAAAACTCAGTCGCAAAAGACATTGCTTTGGTTAGCCCCGTTTTAAATGTGAATTTAACGCGTGTTTTCCCTTTCAAAAAGCTGTTTAAGTCCACTGACAAAGAATGGAAAAAGACCATTGAACGGATTGGAGTAACGTATAACATGGAAGGTCAGAATCGGTCCAACTTTGCAGATACTTTGCTTTCAAACGGTGATTTTCAACGAATTTCTCAGCGGTTTTTCAATGGGGTTTCACAATCCATGAGTTTGCAAACAACCACCGGACTTTTTGGAAACACAATAAAAATTACTCCTAGTATAAATTATGGAAATAAAATCAATTTTCAGCAAATCTCAAAAACCTATGACGCCACGATCAATAATACAAATACCGATACCATTCAACGATTTGGCATGGCTCACGAGTTTAATATGAATGTCAATTTGACCACTATTCTTTATTCTTATTATCAATTTGTAGGGAAATCCAAACCGAAATTAAGACACTTGATGACTCCAACGATTGGCTACCGAAATGTTCCATTGCTAAATCCATTAGAAACTACGAATGCAGGAGTAAATCAATCTTTAATTAGTTATTCATCATTTGAGCGAAGCATTTACAATGTAGGAAATACTAACGAAGCCTCTTTTCTAACTTTTGGCATCAACAACACCTTCGAAATGAAATACAAATCGGAAAAAGATACGGTCACCGGATTCAAAAAGGTTCGGTTGGTTGATCAATTTTCTATAAACGGAAATTACGATTTCACGAAGGATTCAATGCGTTTGTCTAATATTACCTTAAACTTGAGAATTAGTCCGTTTGATTGGTTAAATTTCGTTTCAAATGCCAATTTCAGTCCGTATGGCTGGGTGGATTCAACAGGTAAAACCATTTCAACTTACGCAATCCAAAATGGACAAAACCTCGGACGTTTCATCAATACAAATTTCAACACTTCGATTACTATTGCCCCAAAGAAATCAAGAGAAAAGATTAAAGACAATGGAGCCAACCTCAATGATAATTGGCGAAGTGATTACAACTATTTTGCCTTGCATCCCGAACAAGCCATCTATTTCGATATTCCCTGGAAAATGTCTCTATCTCACGTATGGTCATTCAATGCTAATCAATCAATTACTGCCACGATCCCCGACACCTATTTACAAATTCAAACACTCGTAATTAACGGCGACGTAAGTTTTACAAAAAGATGGAATTTATCTGGAAATGTCAATTTAAATCTAAAGGATCGAAGATTAACGAACGCTTATTTTTCATTAAACAGAAATCTCCATTGTTGGACTCTTTCTTTCTATTGGGTTCCAATTGGCGGAAACAAGAGCTTCCTGTTCAGCATTCGAAATTCGTCATCGATTTTCAAAGACGCCAAGCTCGAATTAAGAAGACCGCCTGCTTTTCTTTAAAACAAGTTAATCGTTGTAAAGCAAAATTTTTGGACCAACAACAAGGCTTATACTACTAATCCGTCTTGCAGCACTTTCTCCTTTCTTAGAAGTTGTAACATTTTCATATGGAAGCTCCTCACCTCTTCCTTTACTTTGAATATCAAATGTTAATTGATACTTTTTTACCAACTCGATAAGTTGAATATTCAGTTCGTCAGCAACTGCCTTTGCCCGTTTTTCTGAAAGTTCAAAATTATTCTTCTTTCGGTTTTCAATATCCATACTTCCCTGCAAGTCCGCATAACCGTTAACCAAAATAATTGTTTTAAAGTCAGAATTACTGAAGATATTCTCGTTATGATGATTCAAATAAGTCTTCCATTTTTCAATTTCTGAAGCAATATTGGAAACTAATTGAGTGATCTTCTTCTTTCCTTCTTTAGAAAGAATAGCGCTTCCCGTGCTAAAATTTATGTCGGAACCTATACGAATAACATCTCTATTCGCCTCTACCAACTTTGTCAAAGGATTAATGTAATTATACATCAAGTCATTTAATTCTGCAGCCAATTTCAATGTTTTTTCCTGACCAGCTGAAGTGTATGGCGAAGTTTTGTTCAATTCGTCAATTATTTGTTGGGTTCTGTTAAATATACTTTTTAACTTGGAATCCAAATCACCAATTCGTTCAGTTGAATCGATTGAATTTAAAATGGCTTGCTGCTCTTCCAATTTTCTCTTTGCTGCATCCGCTTTTTCAATCGTCTCTGCTAATAATTTTTCTCGCTCAGCTCGATTCTTATTGAAGTTATTAACCTCTTTTTCACCTTGTTTTCCGCGAAATATCGTTGTATTATAAACAGGGTTTTTAAGTGTCTTTTGTTGTCCGCAGCTTTGCAAAAGAAGCACTCCCAAAAGCGCGAAATAAATAAATTTTAAATTACTCATGTCGAATGGTTTAGCTAAATATAGTAATTATTTTATGATTATTCCATTTTTTTTTGCCAAAACGGCAGTATACTTTGCTCCAAAAAATACAATTTGTGCAGAATAGTTAACCCAGGCAAGTATTATAAAAAGAGAACCTGCAATTCCTAAATTTCCTAAAAAGAAATAATTAATGAGATAGTATTTTATAATGAGTTGACTCAAAAAAAGAAAAACTGAAGTCACAAATGCACCATTTAAAGCGATTCTCCATGGAACAGTTCCGTCGTGCATATATTTGAATACCACGACAAAAATGAAAATATTACTTGAAATTGATATAAAATATTGTAAAATAGAAAATGAAAAATCGACGAAACCATTCTTTAACTTAATCCAATGCTCCAGGATTGAAAAAGCAAAGGTTTGCGAAAAATAAAATAAAATAATTATCAGGGCAAAAACACCTAAATATGCCACAGATAAAAATCGAAATCCAATGATGTCCATTAATATATTTTCTTCATTTCTTTGTTTTCGACTGATATCAAAAAATTCATTGATGCTTCTTTTAAGAGAAACAAAAAACGCGGAACATCCATAGAGTAATACCAAGATGCTTATTACCTCTAAAAAAATGTTCGGTCTATTGAAATTTACTTGGTGCAAAACATCCATAAGGTCATCTGTATCACTTATCCCTATTCGATTCCTTAATAAATCAACGACAATATTCTCCATGTTTTGTTGCCCAAATATTCTTCCAAATATGGAAGTTGTCAAATACACAATAGGAACAAATGCAAAAAGTGTGTAATATGCCAATGCCGCACCGTGAAAAAATGCACCTTCTTGAATGTATTGAATCAATGCATCTTTGATTGTGAAAAAAAAAGAGAACCAGTTGTTATTTGAAATTTTTTCTTCGGACATTTATATGGCTTACATGCAACAACTTATCAGCGTGATAAAGTATTATTCGTTCTTTATTTTCAGTTAAAAAGATATTTTCATAATACCCGACAGCAAAGATACTTCGAATATATTGAACTTCAATTCCACTTTTTGTTATTTCAAATTCATCTGGTCGAAAAAGAATTTTCTCATTACCGAGTGTTACGCAATTTACACAACCAAATATACTAGCTTGAATCGAGTTAGAAAGGTTATAATAAAGATATTCAGGAAGTTGTTTTTTACTTAGGACCCCATTTTTTAGTGTACAAACGCTGTCGCAAAGTCCCAAAATATCATGTTCATCGTGTGAAACCAACAATATCCCTGTATTTTCCTCTTCACGAATACGAAGTAAATAATCTTTTAGTTTGTTTCTCAGTCTCGGATCTAGATGCCCAAACGGTTCGTCTAAAAGAAGATAATCGGGTTTTACAGAAATAGCCCGAGCAAGAGCCACACGTTGTTGCTCTCCTCCTGAAATTTGATTCGCCTTATGTTGGGCGATATGATT
>Ga0194116_10004023_pt1 | contig 17207 bp, 20 predicted proteins | sample TA2MahsurfametaG_4_FD_148617 | JGI IMG/M metagenome (GOLD analysis project Ga0194116, IMG submission 148617) | Freshwater microbial communities from Lake Tanganyika, Tanzania - TA2015008 Mahale S9 surface | ecosystem: Environmental > Aquatic > Freshwater > Lake | place: Tanzania: Lake...
ATAAACTTTCATAAGGTTGATAAACAAAATATCGAATTTAAAAGCATCTGAAATTGAAAAAATAAAACCATCTAAATGATAATATTTAATTTTAATAAATCTATATAAATCATAAAATTTTTATTGTAATATAATGAGCCAAATGAAAAAATTCCGACTTAAATTACTAAACAATTTGGTAAATTTTCATCATTAATTATATTAAAATTATAATATTAATTAATTTTTTAATTAATATTAAAAGCTATCAAATTATTCTTTGGAATTGGTTCCTTCTATAAAGCTTCTAATTTTTTTTGTTATCTGCTTTAATGTTTCTTTACATATTGATTCAACATATAATCTTACTCTTTTTTTATTTTTATTTAATTTGAAATAACATTTTGCTTTATTATCAAGATTTAAAAGAAAATCATCTATATGATTTCCAATATTTTCAGGTCTGATAATTTTTACATCCTGTTCATCACATTCGAATTCAGAAATATTATCAACTTTAATGTAATCAAATTCAAACGGATATTCAGTTACCAAATTTACTACATCAAGTAAAGAAAAATTTAGTAATTTCAAACATTCTTCAAAAACTATGATATTGGAAATTGAATCTCCTGCCGTTCTATTGAAAGAGTTTATAAACAATGAAAGAAATTCTAGAATTAAACAATCAATTGAGGAGAAGCAAAAAGAATACAATTTATCAATCTTTTTCTGAGTATTCTCTGAACAATGAATTGTTCCTCTACCATTAGACTGATAAAAAATAGAAATATCATATTCTTTTGCTGTTAATTTCATTATATCGATTCCTGACTTTTCTGATATTATTTGTTTGATATTTTTTAATTCTTTTGCTTGGTAATTCAAGAAAGAATCGTTTGTATATTTAGTATTTATTATTGAAATTGTGATACTATTTAAAAATAATGGTTTTAAATCTTTAGATAAATTTTCTATAAGCAAATTAAGCACTTTTCCAAACACAATCTTATAATGCTCACCATTTATAATTTTTATATTTTGATGATTGCTATTCATATTATTAGTCAAAGGATCTTTAAAGCTATAGTTAAAATTGTTAAATGAATTAAGAATAAAAATCAAAGTAAAAAGGTTTTTACAAATAAATAACTCTGCTTAAATCTCCATTGAATGATATATTTTTGGTGAAAATATTTTTGTTATCATTCTTATCATCATATTTCGGATAATTTATAGGGATACATTTTTCTTTTAAAAGGAAATGACTTCCACAAAATTCATTCAAAAAAGAATAATTTTTAAATAAGGTGTTGATAAAATTAAAATTTAAATTTGGATTTGCAAAAATATTCTTTATTTTATCCATGCAAAATGCAGCATTTCCATTAGCACAATCTATTAAAATATTGTATTCATATCTTATTTCATCTAGTCTATCTTCTTTTAAAAATGGTAATTTATCATTATATTTCTCAAAAGCTATAAAAGTTTTCGAATGGAAAGTCCAATATTCATTTGAATTAAAGAATGAAAATTTCCCAGGAAGTTTTTGTTGTTTATGAGCTGAATAGCCCAATTGATTTAGTAATGTTAAGAAATGTAAACCTGAAGTCGGTAAAATTTCGTAATAAATGAATCTTGAATTCAATAGTAATATAGTATCTCTGTTTTTAGTATTTTTGAAAATAAATTTATTTATAATAATTTGTTTTTTTATTAAAATGGTCTATAATTTCAGAAAAATTTACTTTAATTTACTTTATTATAGTAAAAAAATTCTTTGAAGATGGTCTTGTATCCATTGAAAAACATATTGAGGATTGAATTGAAAAATCAATAATATCTTTGTTTTTTTGATAAATGCAATCTAAATATTTTATGAAGAAATCCTTCAGGCATTCGATATTAACGATTTCATTGTAAAATGCTTTCCATTCAGAAGAAATAGGCTCTCCATTTACACCAGCTATTAGAAATCCATTATCAGTATATTTTTTATGAGATGCTGTAATCATAATTCCTAATGGAAGTCCGTGATTTTCTAAACTTTTAATGTATGTTCCAACTAATAACCTGAAAAGCACCTTTAAAAATAAACAGATAAAATATCAATTTTTTATCTATATTTTTATTCAATATTAAAAATAAATACTTTATCAAGATTATCCGCATAGCCTTGAAATCCAGAATTTCCATAATTAAAAAACGAATTTTCTTTACTAAGCTTTGATTCATGTGAAGTCAACTTTGAAATAATATTTCCAAGTTTCATTAATTGTTCTTCATTTAAAAACGACAATTTTTCAAGATTGTTATTCTCCATATATATATTAAAAAATTAGATATAAAATAAAATTTCTTTTTGTTTAAAAATTTTACAATAAATCTGTTGTAAAAGTGAATTTTTGTTCTTTTATTCAAGAGAAAAAATAATAAGGAATTAAAAATTTATAGATATATTATTAAATTTCGAGAAAATTTCCAAAAAATTTTAATAAATAAAAAAATAAATTTTTATTATTTATACTAATCACCAATACTAAATAATATATAAAAAATATGATATATGCTATTCGTTCATTAATAATAAAAACAAAATAAGCTTAGTAAAATTAAAAAATAATTGTAATTATCCATCATTTAATTTATTAATGTTTCTTAAAAACTCTAAATCCAATTTACCAACATTTTTATCAAGTTGTCTAGTTTAAATAAAAGATTTATTAAGGAAAAATAAAATAAAAGAATTTCTAAAAATTAAAACTGAAATAAAAATATAATCTTTTATACCTTATCTTAGTAAGGGCTTTTAGATTCAACTTGATCCTAGAGTCAGTTTTCAACATTAAATCTTCTTGTAAATCCTTGTATCTTCCATTAATATCATATCCTGAAACTCTTGATTTCAGGTCAATTATTGAGTTAAAAATATTAATTGGTTCTACTTTTCTATATTTAAAATAGTAAAATAAAAATATTTAATTTACTTTGCAACTAAATCTTCAATATCTTTGTTTGAATAATTCAAATATTTCTGACAGTAATCAGAGGTTTGATCTTTCAAATTAGATGTGTTTTTATCATTTAACTTTTCATAAATAGTTTCCAAAAATTTATTTTTTTCATTATTATAATCTCTATAAGGATTGACAGCACCAATTCTATTTAAGAGATCTTTTTCTTCCTTAGAAATCCCATTCTGATCTTTTTGAAAGCTCTGCATTAAATTTGGAGAATTAAAATTTAGAGAATTATTGTTCAATAAATCATTTTTGTTTTCGATTGATTTCTGATTAATTCTTTGATCTCGAGCTTTATTCCCAAACCCAATTAGAGATGTTCCTTTATTGAGATTTTTAATATTTGTCTGATTTAGGATTTGTGAATTTGAAATATTGTTCACATTTATTTTAATAGGACTATTTATAAGATTTAAATTCGTCAATGTATTAGTATTACTCATGTTATTATTTCTATTCGAATTTGAATTGGTATTTGTAATTTGATTTTCTTGAATATTTATGTTATTTTGAGTAGTCTCCATGATATTCACTTTATTTAAGTTAATATGTGAATTTCTTTTAGAACCATTTGAATTTAAATTTGTCAAGAGATTGTGATCCATCAAATTTATCGATTGATCACCATTTACATTGAGACCTAATAAACTTGAATTGTTGATCATAAAGGAAGATTTATCTTTATCAAAATGATTTTTCTTCTTCTTCTTGTTTTTAAAATTTGTATTAGTTAATAAGCCTAAATTATTTGGATTGGAACTTTTACCAATATAATTGAAATATTTAAGATTATTTGGACTTATTTTTAAATTTTTGTAAAAAGATGAATTAGGATTCTCTGGTGAAGGAGAAAAATTTGTGTTGTAAAAGTTATCATGATTTATTGTATTCCTTAAAAAAGAGGAATTATTTGTTATATTGTTTTTCTGGTAATTTTGATTATTTAAAAAAGATGATTTATCTGTGATTTTCAAAGTATTTTGCTTTCTTAGCTTGCTTATTGTTTGATCTCCAATGGTTTCTTGATGATTTAGAAAATTACTAGTTTTCTCCCTTTTTATGATTATTAAAATAAATATAATTAATAATTTATTAAATATTATCATTTAAGCTTCATACCAATTTTCTTCTTTGAAATCTAAATTGAAATTATTATTTAAAGCTGTAAATTTATTTATTTAAATTACTCCATTCAGGAGTTTTCTATATAAAATAAATTTAAAAAAAATTTCTTTACGATTTTGCATATCTTTTATCATAATGTTAGTATTATCCATAGAGTCATTGTTTCCAATAGTATCAACTTTTTTATCACCATTTAAATTAATAGTATTTATATTTGAGCCAACGAATTTATTGTAATTATTATTTGTGTTGCTAAAAAGAGTATTTTTATTTCTACTTGTTTCTGTTGCACCATTTTCTAAACAATTTGTGGAATTTTGCTGTCCTGTGAAATAATTATTGTTTGTTCCTGCTCTAGTGGAATTTAGAGTACTATAATTATTCGTACTCGTTTTTCTGAGACTTTTTTGATGTATATTAGGTAATACAGAAAAAGATTTTATTTTTGCATTTGATTTTTCTGACATGAAATTTTTATTCCCAGAATTTTTAGAGTTAGAATTAAACTTTGAATCTAAGTAAGTTTAAAACGATAACTTAAGGAAATAACTCAAATAATAAACAAATAATGCTTGAGAAATTATGTTTTCTCAAATTTGATATTTAAAAGATAATATTTATACTTGAAGCTTGCTTAGTCAAATTCTCCTTTGTTTCACTCTGACTCTCCATCATCAAATTTTTAATCGCTTTGCTATTTTTGAAGTCAAAATAACTTTTAACAAGATTATTATGCCTTAAAGTTGCCCTAATTTCTTTTTGTGTTTCCGCAAAATCATTTATTTCATTGTTTTTTATTAATTCACTAAACTCTATTATTGGATCAGCAGTTTTATAATTTTGATTCATTTTTTTAGAAACATCAGCATTTACATTTTCAAGGTATTTCATATTTTTATCATCATCCAAAACTTCTTTTGGTTGATGATTGTAAAATTCATGTAATCTCATTTCTGCTAGTAAAAGAGGATCAACTTCGAATAAATTATTTTTAACAGAAAAGTCAGGTATCTCATATCCTCTCGCTTTATATTTTCTAATTAAATCATTAAAAGTTGCGTCTATTTTAGACTGAGAATTTCCGACGATTCCTTTTGGATTTAAATGTTGAATTTTTTTAAATTGCGTTAAAAAAGCGTTATTCTCGTATTTTAAATCTCCCATAATAAATAAGTTTTCTTTTCGGCTTTGTTCATATTCATTTAAAGCTTTTAGTACATTTTTAAAATCTTCATTCATGTAAGCACCATAATCAACATTAGAGTCATTTAATTCATCAATTATCTCTATACATTTAAAAATGATAGGATGTGAATTAAAAAAAAAATTTAATGACTAAATCTTAATTGATTATTAAAAGATTATCTATATTATAATTTTGGCTTTTCAAGAGTGAAATGATGAAATTATCTTATATAAATGAAAATTTCTTAATACTAACTTTTGTTAATTAACTTTAATAATAAAAATTTTATTAAAAATGTTTCGATAAACATTAATAAGAATTAGATTAATTAACCACTAAAATAATAATTTATATTTATTATTTACCTTCATCTCTTTTTTCCTTTTTCATTAAGGCATATTGGACTTTCATTCTAGGTTCGGATTTCAACTTACCTAAATTCATATTAACAAATATTACTTTACTTATATTTTTATTTAGATCTGTTTTAGGAAATGGTTCATCTTTATTAGCGTTAAAGAGATTCGGCATTTTTATTTATAACTTAAATTTTTAAAAATTAATTGATTGTTAAAATTTACCTTTTACATTTATTTATAATCTAAAATTTCTTACAAAATTGAATTGCATTTAAAACTTGGTTGATATATCAATTTTCATCAAAGGTGAAAATGCCATTAAATACAGTTTTGGGATTAATCTAATGTATTGATGCGTTAAACTTTATAATAAAAAAACAAAAACAAAATTATAATCTCAATATATAATTAAATTTTGATTAATAAATATATGCTTTAATTTCCTTTAATTATAGGTCTTAGATAATAATAACAATAATATAAGATTATAATAGTTAAAATTCCAAGTATAAGACAAATATATGTATCAATTTTCCCTCTTCTAACAAGCATATTAGTTATAGTATTTGATAAATGCAATTTATTGAACATCGTATTTACTTTATTTCTTATATTCTAAATTTATAAAATAATTAATTACTCCTAAAAGAGTCTTTTGAGATTCAAGTTCTTCATATAAAATACTTCCTTGTCTCTCCAAATCACTGCTAATCTTCAAAGAATTGCTAATGCTTTTATTTTCTTCATTTAGATAAGTTAAATTATTTGCTCCTGATTTTGAAAAATTTATCCAAATATTAAAAATATTCTTACTGGATCAAAAATACTAGTATTATTCTTTTTCTTTTTTTGAATGTTTATAGCATCATCTAGGTTTTTATTTAACTTACAAGATTCAATTTTTAAATTTTCAAGTTTTCTATATTTATATTAAAATATTCCTCTATAAAAAAAAAAAAAATTTCGAATTTATTATAGATTTATTACTTTTTCCATAATAAACTGCTTTGACTTGTTATGCTTAATTCGTTAATTTCTCTTTCCAATAATTTCATTGATTCATAAAGATTTTCTATTTTTTCAGAAATTTTTTCTTTTATTTTATCTAATGCAGTGATTATATTTGAGCCTTTCCATACATCATTTATTTTTTCATTTATTTCATAGTTTAAATTAGTGCATTTTGAGAATAAATCATTTATTATACTGTCTTTTTTCATTTTTATTTGATATAATATTTTTTAAATTTTTCATAAAAAATCATTGTTATGTATTAAAAAACAAATTGTTTTTTATTTTTTTATTTTGTTTATAAAAAATAATTTTACATAAAAGATTATTACTCAAGATGAAAATTAGGTTAAAGTGCATTTTATGTCTTCAAATTGAAGTAATCTTAAAATATAATTTTTTAATTATGAAAATTTTTATTTTAACAAATCAAAATTTATTTTTTAATTTAAGTTTTAAATTTTTTGAAGAAAATGAAATTTTATAGTAAAATATTTATTTATATTTTCAATTAAATTTTAAATTTTAATGAATTAAATAATTTAATTTAATATAAAATAAATATTTTTTCAACTTGACTTCAATTTGAATACAAGAAATTCACTATTATTTAATATTTTTATTATTCAAACAAATTATAAGCTACGTTGAATAATGTCGTATATATTGAATATAGATTAATTTTATATTTTAAAAAAATAAATTGAATTATTATAATATCAGTAAATCACAATTACATCATTACTTGATGAATTAATAAATCATTGATTTTAAAAAATTTATTATAATATAACACTCTCTAAGTAAATAAAGATTAAAATTTATTATTTATTTAAATCTAACTTTCATAATCAAATTTATTTTTGTTTTCCAATAGCAAATTTTTAGCGGCATCATTTATATATTTGAATCTATCATTTCCTAATAGCGTGCCACCAAACCATCTTGAAACAATTACAAAAACGTTATATATTTTCATTTTTTGTAGAATACCAATTAGCCTTATTCCAGCACCAGCTTCCCCATCATCATCAAAGCCTTCAGATAAACTATTAGCTAGGTTTTTTTTTAAATTAATAGTTTTTTCTTTATTTTTCGTTTTATTATCTTTCATATCTTCTTTGGAAGGTTGAGCTTTTTCTTTTTCCACATTTAGGAAGCGATAAGCCATAATATTATGCGTAGCTTTTAGAATTTTATTATTTGTGAGAAGTATTTTTGTGTATTTATTTACAAGATCAAATGAGTTAATTTTAATTGCATGTGCTTGGAAAGAGGATCCTCTGTCTGTAATTACTTCTCCTTTGAATCCTCCAAACGTGAAAAATTTTTCATATTCACTGAGATTATCTTCTCCAATCTGATTATTGTTTAAATTAATATTATTGTGAGTGTTTTTTAAAAATGAAGTTTGATTTTTCTTTATAATAGAGTTTTCAAGGAGCTTGTCACTCCGTTTTTGGATTTGCGCAATATTAATAGAAAAGTTATTATCAAGAAGATTTTTACTATTGTTTTCATAATAAAAAACATCATCAGAATTTTCCTCTTTGAAATCAAGATTATTCATATTGTCTTCAATAGAGTGAATATCATTTTCTAATATAGAACTAAAGATTAAATTTGTTTCATTATGAGACAATAATTTTTTCCTCTTAAAGTAAAACTCTCTTAACATTTCAAAAAATGTATTTTTAGATGCTTTTATTATAGAAATTTCATTTATTTCTTGCAAAATAAATAAAAGATAATTTTTTTCGGGTATCAATATATTACTTTTTAAATGTTCTATAAAACAGAAGAAAAATGAATTAAAATACATATCATCATTTATTTCATCAAAAATGTTATTTTTCAATTCATCAAAATAAGAATTATTCTTTTTTAACCAAAATAAAAAGATATCTATTTTAAAATTATTTTTCTGAAATTCGAATGAAACGTAATATGGTAAATTCAATATGCGCTTCTCTGGATCTTTTGTAATAGTGTTAAATTCATTATCGCAAATTTCAGGAATTTTTAATTCTTTAATAATCTCATAGAAATTTGAGTTAGCTTCAAATTCTAATATAAGCTTTATTCTAAATGTTAATTTTTTATTTTGTGAAAATGAAACATCATTTAAAATTTCAATGCTATCTGAATACATTGTTTTTAGAAGTTCAACATCATTTGATAAATTTTCCAAGAAAATATTTTCTATTTCTTGTGTTGGTTGAGGATTTTCTTCAGTAATATAATTTGCAAAAATTTTCGTATTGCTTATTTCTAAAGAATACATATAATCAAAAATTTAATTTTTTTTATATATATGAAAATATTAAAAAACTTATTTTTTCAAGTCATTTATGCATTACTTACATTAATTTGTATAAAAGCTGATGAATATTTAAGGTGCAGAAACTTAGGTAATAAATTTGTTAATTAAAGACTTTTGTATTAGAAATATTGATAAATCCTATCTTTCTCAAAACTATTTTGTGGATAAAGAGAGTATAATTATTGATGAGAATAAAAAAAATAAAATTTCATTTATTTTGAAAAATAAAAATGAAAATAATAATAATGACTTAAAAATGAGGGTATATATACTTAAAATGGGGATTTTCAGAATAAAAATAGATGATCTCCTACCTAAAGAAGGTTCACCAGAAGAAACTAAAAACAGATTTAAAGTAATTTCCTAATATATGAGAAATTTTCATTTTTTTGAAAGTTTTATTTTATCCAACTCATTGAATTTTATTGATTCAAATTTATTATTTCAATAAATCTTAGTTAATAAATTTGGTTTTTGTCAACTCTGTAATTTATTTACTATATAGCTGAATAAAAAAGATGATCTATTTAACATGAAATCCTTGCGTAAAAAAAAGAATTTCAAAATAACTAAGACTGATCAAAATTTAATAATTTATTTATTTGATAAAGTCCCGAGAAATTTATATTTCATCGATATTGATCACAATAAAAAATCCAAATTTGAATTAAAAATAAATTTTGATTCTTTCAATATTATATATTCTATTGATAATAAACAAATCATCAAAATAAATTCTGATGAGTTTCTTCATTTTGAAGATTTCAGAAAATACAAAGAACAAGAAAATGAATCTAATTCTTCTATTAGATTAGATTTTAAGTATGAAAATTCTAACAACTTGTTTGGCTTACCTGAAAGAGCTGCTGATATAGAATTGTCAGATACTGATAATAATGATCTTTATAGATTATTCAATATAGATAAGTTCATTTATTCAAGAGACAAAGCTCTAGGCCTATACGGAAGCATCCCTTTTATTATGGGTTTATCACATGATAATTCATACTTCTCTGGATTGTTTTGGAATAATCCTTCGGAAACTTACGTAAAAATTAAAACCTTTGCAGATGAAAAAACCGGAAAAAATAATAAAGATGTCTTATGGATAAGTGAAACAGGAATCATTGATATTTCATTGTTTGCGGATTCAAATATTAATAACTTTTATTATAAAATGCATAGATACATAGGATTTGCTAATTTGCCTCCTGCTACTTCATTAGGTTATCATCAAAGTAGGTGGAATTATAAAAGCACTGCTGATTTATATGGAGTTGATAAATTATTTGACCATTATGATATTCCATATGACTCGATTTGGCTAGATATTGAAGTATTTATTTATTTGAAAAATATTATTTATATATAATTTTAAAATAAAATTCTTATTCTTTTTTAGAAATATTTTTTCATCCATAATAATTCAGCACACTAATGAAAAAAAGTATATGACTTGGAATAAAAATTTTGAAGACATAGAAGACTTTTTGGAAGTACTAGAAGAAAAAGGACGAAATCTCGTGGTAATTATTGATCCGCATATTAAATCAGATAATTCATATTTCGTTTATAGAGGCGCAAATGAAAAAAGTAAATGAAAAAATTTTTATAAATAAAAATTTCAGAGCTTCTTATTCAAGCAAAATCTGAAGATGAATCATCAATTTCAAATTTTGTTGGGAAATGCTGGTGCGATTCTGCAACATACATTGATTTCTTCAACCCTTTAGCACGTGAATACTTTAAATCTTTAATTATCTCAGAAAAATCTTTTTTTTTTGACGCCAAAAATATTTTTATTTGGAACGATATGAACGAACCTTCAGTTTTCAAGCAGCCGGACTTAACATTACCACGCACTGCAAAATTTAATTATTTTAACGAAACCTATTCCCATAGAGAAGCTCACAATCTTTATGGATATTTTATGCATAAATCCTCTTTTGATGCTTTGAAAGAAAAATATAATAAAAGGCCATTTGTCTTAACTAGATCATTTTATCTAGGTTCTCATAAATTCGCAGCTGTATGGACAGGTGATACTAGTTCTACTTGGGAAGATATGCAATTAACTATTCCAATGATTTTATCAAATGCACTTTCTGGCTATTCCTTTATAGGAGGTGATGTTGGGGGATTTTATAAGGAAGGGGATGCTGATTTATTCATTAGATGGTATCACCTTGGTGTGTTTTACCCTTTTTTCAGAGCTCATTCACATAATGAAAGTTTCAGAAGGGAACCTTGGCTTTTTGATGATAAAACCTTTAATGGTATTCGAGATGCCATTCGTTTAAGATATATGCTTTTGCCTTACATTTATTTGACATTTTATCAGTATCATCAAAGTGGATTACCTGTAATTAGGCCTATGTTTTTCAGATACAGAAGTGAAGAAGCCAAAAGGAAAAATAATATTCAATTTTTCTTTGGTGATCATTTACTGATTCGTCCAGTTTTGAATGATGATGAGAATTATAATGAAAAGTATAGTTAATTTAATTTATAAAATTTATTTGAGTTTTTTTGAAATCAATAATTAATATTATTTTTAAATAGTTTGAAATCAAGATTTTTATTGAGTTTTTGAAGATAAATTTTCTTTTTAACATAAAAAATTAGAATTGAAGTATTTTTACCTGATGAAGAAAGATGGTATAACTTTTACAATTACATCGAAATAAAAGAAAAAGGATTATTAAAGAATTTCGAAATTAATAGTGAAAAGATTGGTTTATTTATCAAAGGAGGTGGAATACTTCCAATTAAAAAAAGACTTAGAAGATCATCGAAACTTTTGCGATTCGAGCCTATTACACTTTTGGTTGCTTTAAATAATGATGATTCAGCTCAAGGATTAATTTATTTTGATGATGAAGAATCTAATGATTACGAAGATTCTAATAAAATTTACATAAAAAAAATTCATTTCCAAAAAAACGAACTTTTTATTGCTCATATTCAGGATAATTTTAAAATATCAAATAAAATAGAACGAATTATTATTCTAGGATTGAATAAAAAAATTAATGGTGTAATTTTTAGAGCCTTTTCTGATACCAAAGAAGAGATTATTGAATTCAGCCAAGAAGGGGAAGTTACTTATTTGAATAGAATACAAATATCGCTTGATTATCTTTGGAAAATAAATTTTGTTTATGAAGCTGATCAATAATTTATTTTCTATATATGCGAAATAATTTTAACATTATTTATATTAAATGCTCTTAATTAAAATTCATAAGAATATTTTATATTTTTTTTTAAAATTATCAATTATTTAATTCAGAGTAAAATATTCGAAAGAAAATAAAACATCTTAATAAAATAGAAAATTAATTTGCCATTATTTATATATTTATTCTAAAAAAAGATTTCAAGTAATATAGGTTTAAAATTTTAAAAATTGCTTACATTTTAAAATTAAATTCAAAAATCTTATAAAATATTTTAATTAGAATGTCAATAAAAATAAATAGAATTATTTTTTATTGAAAAGATTATAAAATTGAAATTCTTAAGGTAAATTTAGAAATCACAAGTATAATTTAAACTCAACACGTAGCTACAAGTGCAGCTTGGTAGAGTTGCCTTAAATTGCTTTACAAAAATAAGATAGTTAAATGATCTAACTCTTGTAACTATCCAAAACTCATATCTTCCTGCACATAATTTAGTTGTATTAATAAAGATTGTTTTAAAACCATTAACGTAATATTCATCTATTTTTACATCTTTTATAATAATCTCGTTTCCAGGCATATGTATTTCTATAAAAGTACCACATCTTTCATTATCAAATTCATTTTCACATTTTGGAATAAAATTATTAGTCATAATCGCAAGTTCCAAATCCCATCCAGCTTTGATTTCAATGTTATCTTCTTCACATTCAGCAAGATTTTCACAGCAATATCTTTTGAAATTCCTACAAGGATCAACCTAAAATAATTTTGATAAAAAGTTAACAATTTACCATGATTCTCCATAAGTAATAGTTTTCATTTGGAAAAGCTATTTTGTAATTTTTTAAAGGATTCCTTTTATAATAAAGCTGAGATGATTTATCTAATGAAAGAAAATAGTTTTCATATCCTTTGTATTTATCTGCTTCCAAAAAAGTTGGGTCATTTAGTTTCTTTTTAAAATACGAATAATACAAATTAAAATTAGGATCATCCTTAGCTTTTCTAAAATTTATTTCAAATAAATCCAAAACTTGTTTAGGAGTGAACGAATCTAAAGGATTATCTGTTAGAATGAATTTTAAAAATAATAAAATCGCAAAAAAAAAAATTTGAATTCATTTAATATTATTAATTTCCAGTAATTTTTGTAAATGTATTGAAAATACAATTTAATTTTTAAAAATATTTTGAGCTTGAAATTCGTATTTAATGCCATCTTACTAATTTCCTGTTATTTTATGTCTTATAATATTTAAATCATTAATTAGTATAATTAAGATATAATTAAAATTTATTTTATTATGTTTCTACATGGACTTTTTTTATTTTAACTATATAATGAGTTATTTTTAATAAAAAAAATTTTCACATTATATACTTTATAATTTTAGATTAGCAATTAAACCAATATTATACGATTTCCAAAAATTTAATCATAAATTATTTTTAAAAATTCATTAAATTCTTCTTGGAATTTACAATCTGAGGATTCCAATTTATTAATAAAATGAGAAGATTCAACATCTAAGATTAGTTCTTTGAATTTTAACATCATAATGATAATATTTATTAGCTTTAAATTGTGATTAGCTATATCATCTGAATATACAGAGACATTGTCTTGATTATTCATCGGATTTTTTTCTATTTCTTCAGGGTCTATATTTTTATTTAATGCAAAGTGATTTTTCAAATTAATTTTCTTAATTTCTTCTTTAATCAATGAGTTAAATTTTGATTTTAAATCTTTTTCGATAACTCCTAAATCATAATTTATAGCTTTGTACAAAATAACATGGAATAAATTCGAGTTAATTATATCAAAGTAGATTTGATAAAATTTCAAAAATACTTCAATTTTATAATCATGATTTTTTTCATTATTAAAATTAAATTTTTCCAAAATCTCAATTTGCTTGCTTATATCAGTAACATAACGTCTAAATATCTTTAAATTAATCTGATTATTAAAATTATCAATATATAAATCAAACAGTTTCTCTTGGAGTAAATGCATTTCATCCATAAAAGAATTCCAATTAAAAGAACTTGAAATCGAAATTTTATTAAGAGGTTCTTCTAAAATATTTTGTATTTCTTCAATAAGATTATCTGTGAATGAAATCGCCAAAAACCATAATTCCGTTAGTAATTTTTTACCAATGTCGACATCAACTTTTTGACTGTTAATTTGCAATTTTTCCAAAATTATATAATGTATTTTGGATATTGTGATCAAAAATCTTGATGCTATTAAACTTGTAAAATGATAAATTATAACTTTATTTTTAAAAAAGGCCCAATTTGTTAGCAATTCTTCTTTTTTCGAATTCCTGAGATTATTGTATAAATTCTCCAAATTAGAAATATTGTTTAATTTATTTTTAACTTCCACTAATAAATCTTTTATTAGCTTACTAAAGCATGGTTCATATTTTACTAATATTTCGTCTAAATTATTTCCGTTGTTCATTAAGATATCTTTATATTCCGAAAATTTTGAATAGAAATCCATGACCATTTGTATTTTTGGACTTAAGTATTTTTTATAAATATAGTAGAATAACCCGAATCCCAATAAAATAAAGATTACTTTTTTTTTATGAGATTTGATATTGTGAAATATTTTATGAAGATACAAATGTAATTTTGTAAATTGTCTTGAATTTGTATTAATTTCTTTAACGCCGTGTAGAGTAGGACTTTTAATTGTAATTCCTTCTTTCAATTTTAAAGATTGGTTCATTTATTTTTTAAGAATTATAAAATTTTATTTTATTAATTCGAATGATAATAAAAATTTCTTAATCCAATAAATAAATAAATATTTAAAATTTTATTTAATTATTTTTTCTAAAGTTTTGAACTAAAAGAAAAATTTTTCAATTTAAATTAAAATTTTTATAAGTTTATTTTATTCTTAAATTAAGTAAGAAATCAAATTTATCAATCTTTCAATGTTTTTCAATTGAAAAATTTATAGAATCAAATTCTTTCTAAATACAGTTTTGAATTTGATTATTTTATTTGAATAAAAAAATATTAAATATAATGATCGAGAAAAATTTAATAATAAATAAAACTTGTTTTTAATAGTATTATTTAAATAATTAATATTCTATTTATATTAAAATTTAGATAATTTGTGTCTTTGTTCATTCTTTTATTCTGTTAGATCTAAAATTTTTAAATTTTATTAATTTTTGAATTAAAATTTCAATTTAAAATTAAAGTTTTTATCAGTTGCAAATTATGATCATAGCAAATTGCTCGGTCAAGAGGTGTCAGTGTTTGTTTCCTCATATAAAAACAAAAATTTGGGTTTAGAAAAATTATATTTTATAATTTATTACCTTTAAAATTTTATTTTTCATTCAATTAAGAATTCTACTATACTTTTTTGAATTTTTTCAATACCTTTCTAATTAATTAATTAATCTTTTTAAAAAAAAATTTTAAATATAAAATTTTTTTTGTTCAGAGCAAGGATAAGTGATCATAGAGCCTAAATATAATGAAGAACTCATTATACCGACTATTCACAGAGACTCCCAGGTTGTCATCATTTTAAAAATTATAAAAATACATTAAAATTTTTCATATTTTTTACCATTTTATAGTAATTCTAAATTTTCTTGATTTGAGAATAGTGGAAAACAATTTATTAATCTCTTTATCCTATCAAATTAATAAAAATTAAAAAAAGAATTGTAAAAAAATTTTGAATTTAATTTTGTTCAGTAGTCTGGTGTTATCCTCACTAATTTTATTAGGGATTTGGCAAAATTTTCATCATAATAATTTTTTTATTAAATTAAAATTTACATTTTCTGAGGGAATTTATGTATTGAATCTTATAGAGACCAGAATTTCACTTAAAATCAAGAGAAATTCTAAAAAATGATTTTAATTTATATAAATATTTTTCTATTAAAATTTAAATTTGATTTATCAGTGAAATGACTCTATTATAAATCATTTAGATTCATAGGTTGTGAAAAAGTTTGTCATCACAAAATCAAATTTTTAAAAAAAATACATTTAGTTTAATTGAAATACCTTAGATTCCACAAGGCTTTAAAATATCACATTCCATAAAAAATCCAAATACGTCTTTTTTAAAAAACTAAAAACTTTGAATTAGATAAAATTTTCTTATTAAAAAGAGTATAAATATATATTTTTAAACAATGTTAATCAGGTTTTATGCAATTTTTTCTGCATTTCGCACGGATTAGACGGTAATTCCAGCATCATTTTAACATTTATATTTAAAAGAAAAAAAATTACCTTTTAGCCTCTCATCTTTATTCTTTTTATTTTAAATAAGATATTTGGTTTAAATAATTATTTTTAATTTTAAATAATTATTAAAATAAATTAATTAATTTATTTGAATTCAATATAATTTTTTAGACAAAATGTGTGTATTTCCAAATTTTGAAAAAATGTTGCTTCCATGTATGAAAATTTAATTTATAAAATAGTTTTTAAATATATAGTTTCTACTCAAAATAATTTAATTTTATGATAGTTATATAAATTCTAAAATGAATTTTACTTTTAAATTTGTATTTAATTTTTTTGTTGTTATTTAAAATGTAAATTTTTATTGTGACTGAGAATTGGTAATTTTGATGCAATCATCATTAATTTTGTTGTAATTTTTTCCGTATTCAATTAAATCATCATTGATTTTCCTGAAAGTAAATCCAATATAATACGCACCTAACATCAAAAAAACTCCTCTGATAATTCTTCCTGAAGTCATCCTTACGATAACTGCTGGAATTGAAATTTGTAAAAGTGATTGAGATAAAACTCTAATTAAATAAGAATCTTGATTTTGTTTATTTATTTGATTTTTGAAAAACAAATATTCAAGGTTTAACATTTATAATCTTTTAAGTTGATATATAATAAAATTTTATGTAATTAATTCTTTTAATTTAGTAGATTTGATATATTTTAAATTTTGAATAATACATTTTAAAATTTTCAATGAGAAAT
>Ga0194116_10004025_pt1 | contig 17202 bp, 16 predicted proteins | sample TA2MahsurfametaG_4_FD_148617 | JGI IMG/M metagenome (GOLD analysis project Ga0194116, IMG submission 148617) | Freshwater microbial communities from Lake Tanganyika, Tanzania - TA2015008 Mahale S9 surface | ecosystem: Environmental > Aquatic > Freshwater > Lake | place: Tanzania: Lake...
GACGAGCAGTGATCAGAGATTTTCCGACTTCTCGACGCCCGCGAAATTTACTTCACGTTTCGCGAGCACCTCGGTCGGCCGCCCACTGAAATACGTCAGGACCGCGCGCCCGCTATCTTGAAGCGCCCTTCAGCTAAATCAGCAGAGGTGCCGCTGCGCCGATCGTCAGCAGCCGCGCTGTTTCGAAGTGCCTTGAAAACGAGCGCCCCTCGAGCAGCCAGCCCAGACTCATGGCTGTGGCCGCGATGGCGGCCGCAAAGAGCACCTTGGCGGTCATCGCGAAGTTACCGTGATTAGCTAAAAAATAGAGCGTTGCGAAAGAGAGAAGTACGTACTGCAGCAGCACATAATTTTTGATCGTGGAGCTCGGTGTCGGCGAGTAGCGTTGAACAGTCGCGGGGTCGAGGTGGGCGAGGGTGGCGCCACGCCCCGAAGGCGGATCGATCCACGTGCGCAGTGCGGTGCCAAAGGTCGTTACCGTGAGTGATTTACGCAGCAAATCTGCATAGATGTTCAGATTGCCCCACACCACGTTATAGCTCGCGAGCGGCTTGCGGATGCCATACACCACGGGCTCATCGTCACGCTCCTCGGCGTAGCTGCCGAAGAGGCGATCCCAGATGATGAAAATGCCGCCGTAATTACGATCGATGCAGTAATCGTTCTGGCCGTGATGCACGCGATGGTTTGAAGGCGTGACAAATACCCGATCGATCCAGCCGAGTTTACGTACGAGCTCGGTGTGTACCCAGTACTGATACAGCAGATCGATAAGCGCCACCATGCCGAACACGATCGGCGGCACGCCGACGATTGCCATCGGCAGATAGAACGGAAACCCTAAAAATGCGCCCGTGGAGGTTTGGCGCAATGCCGTCGACAAGTTGAACCATTCGGAGGAGTGGTGTACCTGATGCGCGGCCCACATTGCATTCAGTTCATGGCCGCAGCGATGCACCCAGTAATAGGTGAAGTCATAGATGATGAGCGCTGCGACCCACACCCAGAGTTGATCTTGCGGGAGGGTGTAGAGACGCAGATTTTCGAATACGTAAACATAAATGCCAAAGGTGAATACGCGCACAAAGACGCCAGACACCTGACTCAGCGTGCCGAAGTTGAGGCTGGTGATGGCATCAGGCAGGTTATAAACCTGCAGACCGCGCCGGCGCGCGACCCATGCCTCGAGCAGAATCGTGATCATGAAGACCGGAATGGCGTAGATAATCGGGTTCATAGATCGTAATGATAGGGCAAGAGATGTCCCTTTCGACCCCGGACCCCGGATGTTAGTATCACGGTGCTCGTGTGGGGCGGTAGCTCAGCTGGGAGAGCGTCGCGTTCGCAATGCGAAGGTCGGGAGTTCGATCCTCCTCCGCTCCACCATCCTAATCGAGTTCGGGCTGCAGCAGCACGCAGAGTAAGTTGGTTTCGAGGACGATCATCGCGGTTTAACGACGATTGCCGGTGGCACGGCGACGCATTCGCGCGAGGGCGTTCCGGCGTAAACTAGCCCACGTTCGCTGCCGGCATACCTCGCCCCCGTAGCTCAGTGGATAGAGCGACCGCCTCCTAAGCGGTAGGTCGTCGGTTCAACTCCGGCCGGGGGCGCCATATCTAGCCTAGGCGCCACACCTCGCCCTTACCCACTCGCGGCACGGCCGCAAAGTCCTTCGGGTAGAATATCGGGCTTTCGACGGGTAGTCGGGGGTTTGGATTTACATGGGCGCAACGCGCAGCGAGCAGCTTTCTACTTCTCCGCTCTACGGCAGTAATGCCGATTACGTCGAGTCACTCTATGAGCAGTATCTGAACGACCCTGCGGGGCTGTCCCCGGCGTGGCGTGAATATTTTGCCAAGCTGCCGCGGCCGGTGGCGCCCGAGCCTTCGCACCGCTCCATTCAGGACGCTATCGCGGCCCGCGCGCAGGTGGCGCACCAAGCGGGTCGTGCGGTGGCCGCTTCGCTCGACGGCGACGCCAGCGCCAAGCAGGGCGCGGTCTCGCGCCTCGTGCAGATTTATGCCAACCGCGGGCACCTCGTGGCCAAACTCGATCCGCTTGGCCTCGCTCGTCGCGAGCGCCCGCGCGTGCTCGACCTCGATTATTTTGGGCTCACCGAAGCCGATCTCGATACGCAGTATTTCACGGGCAGTCGTTCAGACAAGGTACCTGCCCGCGCTTCTCTGCGCGAGATCATCGCTACGCTCGAGCATACTTATTGCGGTTCGGTCGGTGCCGAGTTCGCGCACGTGTCGAACACCGAAGAGCGTCTGTGGTTGCAGGACGAGTTTCAGGCCGGCCGCATGCATCACCGGTTCACGGCCGATGAGCGTAAGAATATTCTTTGGGAGTTGACTGCAGCCGAGGGACTCGAGCGTTACCTACACACCAAATATGTAGGTCAAAAGCGCTTCTCGCTCGAGGGTGGCGATGCGCTTATCCCTTTGCTCGATGAGCTCATTCAATCGGCGGGCAGTGTCGGCGTCGAAGAATTCGTGATCGGTATGGCGCATCGCGGACGACTTAACGTGCTCGTCAATGTGCTTGGTAAGGCGCCGTCGGCGCTCTTTAGCGAGTTCGAAGGCAAGTACGACATCGCCCAGATCAAAGGATCCGGCGACGTGAAGTACCACAAGGGCTACTCGGCTGACCTGCATACGCCGGGCGGTAACGTCCACGTGGGTCTCGCGTTCAATCCTTCGCATCTCGAAGTGGTGAACCCTGTTGTGGAAGGGTCGGTACGCGCTCGTCAGGAGCGTCGCAACGATGTGCTCGGTGAGCGCGTGGTGCCCTGCCTGATTCACGGTGACTCGGCCTTTGGCGGTCAGGGTGTCGTCATGGAGACAATGCAGTTGTCGCAGGCGCGCGGGTATTACACCGGCGGCACCATGCATATCGTCGTAAATAATCAGGTGGGCTTCACGACGTCGAACCCGCAGGACATGCGGTCGACGATGTATTGCTCGGACGTTGCCAAGATGCTTGAGGCGCCGATTTTCCATGTCAACGGTGATGACCCGGAGGCGGTGGTGTTCGTGGCGCGGCTGGCGATGCGGTATCGGCAGCGTTTCCGCAAAGATGTAGTCATCGATCTCGTGTGTTATCGGCGGCTCGGCCACAACGAGGCCGATGAGCCAGCGGCGACGCAGCCCGTGATGTATACCGTGATTCGCAAGCATCCAACCACGCGCAAGCTCTACGCGGATCGCTTGATTGCCGATGGCGTGCTGACGCAATTCGAGGCGGATGGGTTGATCGAGCAGTACCGCGCGGGTCTCGATGGGGGCCGGCCGCAGGCTAAAGCCTCGCTCGGGATGATCGGCAATCAGCACACCGTCGACTGGAGTGCGTACATGCGCAACGTCGACTGGGCGGCACCAGTTCGTTCCGGTGTCGAGAAGAAGCGTTTGCAGGCGCTCGGTGCGCGACTGGTCGCGGTGCCCGAGGGTCATGTGCTACATCCGCGTGTCCAACAGGTTATCAACAATCGCGTAAAGATGGTGGCGGGTCAGTTGCCGCTCGACTGGGGGTGTGCGGAGTCACTCGCCTACGCGGCGCTGCTCGAGGATGGTTACGGGATTCGCATCTCGGGTCAGGACTCCGGGCGCGGCACCTTCTTCCATCGTCACGCCGTGCTGCATGATCAACAGACGGGTGCGACCTATGTGCCGCTCGAGCACGTCGCCGAGCGCCAGCGTCGATTCACGGTGATCGATTCGGTGCTCTCGGAGGAGGCTGTGCTCGCATTCGAGTACGGCTATTCGCAGACCGACCCGGAAGTACTCGTGATCTGGGAAGCGCAGTTCGGTGATTTTGCGAACGGTGCCCAGGTGATAATTGATCAGTTCATAAGCTCCGGCGAATCGAAGTGGAGTCGCTTCTGCGGGCTGACGTTGTTCCTGCCTCACGGCTACGAGGGGCAGGGGCCGGAGCATTCTTCCGCGCGGCTCGAGCGCTTTTTGCAACTTTGTGCCGAGGCCAACATGTCGGTGTGCGTACCGTCGACACCCGCGCAGATGTTTCACATGCTGCGCCGGCAGATGCTGCGTCAATTCCGTAAGCCCTTGGTAGTGATGACGCCGAAGAGTCTGCTGCGTCACGAGATGTCGGTCTCGACGCTGGCCGATCTCGAGACGGGTTCGTTCCGCCATGTCATCGATGAGGTCGACGAGCTCGAGCCGAGTCAGGTGCGACGCATCGTATTCTCTAGCGGCAAGGTTTATTTTGATCTGCTGAAGATGCGGCGCGCCGCGGGACAAACCGACGTCGCGCTGGTTCGTCTGGAGCAGATTTATCCGTTTCCGGTCGAAGATTATGCAGCCGTGATCAATCGCTATCCCAACGCCCGCGAAGTCGTCTGGTGTCAGGAGGAGCCGCAGAATCAGGGTGCCTGGTACCCGATTCGTCATCGACTCGAACGTACGCTCGCGGGCAAGCGATCGCTGCTCTATGCAGGACGCCCGCCCGCCGCAGCGCCAGCGACCGGCATCGGTAAGCTGCACGACATCGAGCAGGCGAATCTCGTGAGCGCCGCATTGACCTCGATTGCCCGCGAAGACGACACCCGCATCACCAAGCGTCTATCCGAAGAGGCCTCCGAGCCTGCACGTGTCGCCGCCGGCGCTCGTCGCAAGCGTTGATCACGAAAACTTTGAGCAACACCATGGAAATTCGCGTTCCTCAGCTTCCTGAATCCGTTGCCGATGCGACGCTTGTTGCCTGGCGCAAGCAGCCCGGTGAACCCGTTGGTCGCGACGAGAATCTTGCCGACCTCGAAACCGACAAGGTCGTGCTTGAAGTTCCGGCGCCCGCTGCAGGCGTTGTCAAAGAAATAAAGATTCAGTCGGGCGCGACGGTCAAGAGCGGCGATCTGCTCGCAATTTTCGAGGTTGGCGTCGCGGCTACGGCGGCGTCTGCTGCGAAGGCGGCGCCGAGTGTGGTCGTCGCGTCTGCGCCGGCCGCCAAGGCCTCAGGGGATAAACTCGGTCCTGCCGCGCGGCGCGTGGTCGAAGAAACCGGTGTCGACCCGGCGGCCGTCAGTGGTACGGGTCGCGATGGTCGGGTGACCAAGCGCGATGTCGTGGCGCATGCTGCTAAGCAGGCGGCAGTACCCGCGGCCGTGGCTGCAGCCCCGAAGCCCCAGCCCATAGCCGTGAGCGCCGCGTCCCCGGGACCGCGTGCAGAACAGCGCGTGCCCATGACGCGGCTAAGACAGCGCATTGCCGAGCGCCTGGTGCAGGCGCAGCATACGGCGGCGCTGCTTACCACGTTCAATGAAATCGATCTGATGGCTGTCAATGAATTGCGGGCGCGTCACAAGGATCGTTTCGAAAAGCAGTACGGGGTGAAGCTCGGCTTCATGTCGTTCTTCGTCAAGGCGAGTATCGAGGCGCTGCGCAAGTTTCCGGTGATGAATGCTGCCGTCGACGGCGACGACATCATTTATCATGAGTACTACGACGTCGGTGTGGCAGTTTCGACAGATCGCGGGCTCGTGGTTCCGGTGCTGCGCAACGCAGAGACCATGGGCTTTGCCGAGATCGAGCGCCAGATCGTCGACTACGGTAATCGAGCGCGGTTGGGTGGACTTGCGCTCGAAGATTTACAGGGCGGCACTTTTACGATCACTAATGGCGGAGTGTTCGGTTCATTGCTGTCGACGCCGATCGTCAATGCACCGCAGAGCGCCATCCTCGGCATGCACAAGATCCAGGATCGCCCAGTGGTGGTAAGCGGACAGGTCGTCGTGAGACCCATGATGTATCTTGCCGTCAGCTATGACCATCGCATCATCGATGGTCGCGAGGCCGTGCAGTTTCTGGTGGCGATCAAAGATAGCCTCGAGGATCCGGGTCGTATGCTGCTCGGACTTTGAATCCGATGAGTGGTTTTGACGTTATTGTTATTGGCGGCGGCCCCGCCGGATATCCGACCGCCATCCGCGCTGGGCAAAATGGCTTGCGGGTCGCCTGCATCGACGAATGGAGGAACTACGACGGCAGCACGGCTTTCGGTGGTACCTGTCTCAATGCGGGCTGCATTCCCTCGAAGGCGCTGCTCGAGTCTTCCGAGCTCTTTCATCGGGCGCAGTCCGAGTTCGCGACACACGGCATCAGTACCGGGTCGGTGGCAATCGATATCGAGGCTATGCAAAAGCGAAAGTCCGGTATCGTCAAGACCATGACCAGCGGTATCGTGCAACTGCTCAACGCAGCGGGCGTGACGGCGCTGCAAGGACACGGCAAGTTGCTCGCGGGGCGGCAGGTCGAGTTCACGGCGCACGATGGCAGCGTCAAAGTTTTTACCGCCAAGTATGTGGTGCTGGCGAGTGGTTCACAGCCCATGCCGCTTAAGACGGCGCCATTCGACTGCAAGTACATCGTCGATAGCTGGGGTGCGCTCGAGTTCGCGAGCGTGCCGAAACGTCTTGGCGTGATTGGTGCGGGGGTGATTGGGCTCGAGCTCGGCAGCGTTTGGCGACGGCTCGGTGCCGACGTGGTGGTTCTCGAGGCGATGCCCACTTTTCTGGCGATGGCGGATCAGCAGCTCGCTAAAGAAGCGCTTAAGCATTTCAAGAAACAGGGTCTCGATATGCGACTCGGCGCCAAAGTCACTGCGGCAGCCGTGAAAGGCGATGCCGTTGAGGTCAGCTACACTGATGCAGCGGGCGCAGTGCAATCTTTGACGGTCGACCGACTGATCGTCTGCATTGGTCGTCGTCCCTACACCGATAATTTGCTAGGTGCCGACACGGGTGTCGCCGTCGATGATCGCGGTTTCATCCAAGTGGATGATTATTGCCGCACCGGCGCCGAAAATATCTGGGCGGTCGGTGACTGTGTGCGTGGCCCGATGCTCGCGCATAAGGGGAAAGAAGAGGGAGTTGCAGTGGCCGATCGTATCGCTGGGCTCTATGCGCACGTGAACTATGACGCCATACCGTCGGTGGTCTATACCGCGCCGGAGATCGCCTGGGTCGGTGCGACCGAAGAACAGGTGAAAGCAAGCGGCCGCGAATACAAAGTGGGCAGCTTTCCGTTTCTGGCGAGCGGTCGAGCGCGAGCCATGGAGTCAGGGCAGGGTTTTGCCAAGGTCATCGTCGCGAAAGACGACGATCAAATTTTGGGCGTGCACATTATCGGGCCGATGGCGGGCGAGTTGATCGCGGAAGCCGTACTCGCGATGGAGTACTCAGCCAGCGCCGAAGATTTGCAGCGCACTATCCACGCACATCCTACGCTGTCCGAGGCCTTACACGAAGCCGCGCTCGCCGCGGATAAACGTGCGATTGATATGCCGAACCGCTGATCGTCGTTCAGGCGCCGCGCCTGACCGAGATCACGTTGTCGACCGCGGCCAGGCGACGCGAGAGATCAGCCAGTTGTATGAAATCGCGCGTGCGGGTGCGCAGTATCGTGGTTGCCGTGCCGCGCGCCCGATCGGTGGTCGTCTGTAGGCTCTCTAAGCTGAGATTGGCGGCGGCGGCTAAATCCGAAGGATCGCGCACTAGCCCGCGGCGATCTCAGGCCACGATTGACAGCTCCACAGGGATCGTCGCTGACTTATCCTCGCTTCAGTTGACGTGCAGGCAACGCTCCGGATGGGTGGCGCGCATGCGCAGCAAGCCCGCGCAGCGTGCGGCATGCACCGTAACGCCGCGATTCAAGGTCAAATAGCCAAGCACCACCTCTGGCGGCACCGGTGCGCAGCATTTGGCAAAGGTCATCGTCAGACCGCTGACGCCCTCAATCTCGACCGGACTCCGTACTTGAGCGGTGCTCGAAGCCTTACGCGGTCGTCGGGTTTTGGCGGGTGCTGACGGCCGAGTGTGCAGCGCATCGGTCGGCGTACGTGCGGGCCCGACGCGAGCAGCGTTGCCGCTTGCAGCAGCTGCGTCCCCGAGATCTCGCCTTCAACCAGTTAGCGAAAAAGCTGCGCCGAATCATTGGTCTTCAGTTCGTTGACGAGCGTGGGGACGTACTCGAGGGTGATGCCGAGTCGCGATAACTCGTGCTCTACCAGGGCATGACCGGCCGCCTCGTTTTCGCTGGTATCGACTCGCCTGAACCAGCTGCGCAGCTTGGCGCTACTGCGCGGCGAGGCGAGAAAGTCCTCCTGAATCAACCAATCGCGACTCGGTGATTCGTGTTTACCCGTGATGATTTCTATGACTTGTCCGTTCTCTTGCGGTTACGTCAACTGCACGATGCGGCTGTTCACTTTAGCGCCGCGACAGCGATGGCCGAGGCTGGTGTGTACCTGATAGGCGAAATCAAGCGGGGTCGCGCTGCATGGCAGGTCGATCACTTCGCCGAGGGGCGTGAGTGCGTAGACGCGATCCTCATAAAGCTCGAAACGAAGGCAATCAATGAAATCAGCGTCGTTGGCAGTAGCGCTGGGCTTGGTGGGCTCGAGCAGTTAGCACACCCACTGGATCTTACGCTCATAGCTCGCGTTAAGCGGACCGTCTTCCTTGTAACGCCAGCGCGCCGCCACTCCGAGTTCCGTCTGTTTGTTCATCTCTTGCGTGCGGATCTGGATTTCTACCGACTTCCCGCCAGGACCGATCATGGTGGTATGAATCGAGCGATAGAAATCATCTTTGGACGTGGCGATATAGTCGTCAAACTCACCCGGTATATACCTCCAGCGCCCGTGCACGACGCCAAGTGCGGCGTAGCTATCGGGCACGCTCGCGCGGACGATGCGCACGTTACGCGCGTCAAATAGCTGCTCGAAGAAGAGGCCCTTATATCGTGTCTTGCGATGGATGCTGAAGATGTTTTTCGGTCGGCCATAGACCTTGGCACTGATACCCGCCCGAGCGAGTAAATCATTGATCTCGGTGCGCAGATCGGCGATGTAACACTCGCGATCGACCCGTCGCTCGGCGAGGGCACTCGCGATGGTCTTGTACTGCTCGGGTTTGAGATATCGAAGGGCGAGATCTTCGAGCTCCCACTTGATCTGCCGGACGCCGAGCCGATTGGCGAGGGGCCCGAACACTGCGCGCGCTTCGCCCAAGAGTCGTCGACTCACTGCTTCGGGTAGGGTTTTGGCGGCACGCAGACGCGCAAGTTGAACGCCGATACGGGCCACCAGAAGTTGCGGGTCAGCGACGATGGCGAGCAGCATCTTGCGCAAGACTTCGGCCTGCGCGTCCTCAAGCCGTTCGCCGTCGTACCACGGTGCTTGCCCGCCAAAGTCGCCGAGGTGGGTGAGATCTTGAGCTGTAACACAGGCCGCAGGTTCAAAGCCCGCGAGGGGTTTTATCGGGCGGCTTGCCTGCTGCGGCCTCATGCAACAAGACCCCTGCGGCGAGCGTGATGTCGTCAGTCAGAGCACCGATAAGTCGGGCCGCGGGCACGGCTTTGGCGAGACGCTCGGCGCTGAAGTCCGCGGCGTGCAAGGTGCTCGTCGCGCGCGCAAGAGCGCGCTGCATTGCGTCGGACATAGACTCTGCGATTTGCATGATACGGTTGCCGCGTCGACTGCCGGCACTCGGTGTTTCCAGCTATCATACGCGCGTCATTTTTCGGCGTATTTCCGGGGTCGCGAGCGCATGGCGCGTTATCGGTCCAAGTCATGGCGAAACTACCGACCGGAAGCTCCCGGGGCGGTCGAGTCGGCGCCGCCGCCCGCCAGCCTCAACTGTCGCATCCTCGGCATCGATCCTGGCTCGCGTCGTCTCGGATTCGGGGTCATCGAAGTGGTGGGCGCCGACACCCACTGCGTTACCCACGGGTGCATCCAAGTCGACGGTCTGCCTATGGCCACGCGATTGGCGCGGCTGCACGCGGGGGTCAGGGATCTGGTCGCGCAGCATGCACCGCAGGAGATTGCCATCGAAAAAGTATTCGTCAGCCGCAACGTCGACAGTGCGCTTAAACTCGGGCAGGCGAGAGGGGCCGCACTAGCGGCGCTCGACGGTCTCGAGATCGCCGAATACGCGCCCCGGGCCATCAAGCTCGCCACCGTCGGCTTTGGTGGCGCCGATAAAATGCAGATTGCGCACATGATGCGCGCAGTGCTCAAGGTGGAGGGGCGACTCACCGCCGACGCCGCTGATGCGCTCGCCGTGGCGCTCTGTCATGCGCAGCATCGGCGCCTGGTGGGGCTTATTTCGGATCGCTTCGCGAACACTGTGCACGGCACCGGAGCCGAAGGATGATCGGCTCGCTAAGCGGCCGTATTGCAGTCAAGGCGCCGCCGCAACTGCTGCTCGACGTGAGTGGCGTGGGCTACGAACTCGAAGCGCCGATGTCGACCTTTTATGGACTGCCGGCGGTGGGCGAGGAGGTGCGTCTGCTGACGCATCTCGTGATCCGCGAAGATGCGCATATTCTTTATGGGTTCGCGACGCAGGCCGAGCGTCAACTCTTTCGCAATTTGCTCAAAGTATCGGGCGTCGGCCCAAAGCTTGCACTCGGTATTTTGTCAGGCACCACGGTTGAAGGCTTCGCCTCCTGCGTGACCACCAACGATGTCAGCGCGCTCACACGGATTCCCGGTGTCGGTCGTAAGACTGCCGAGCGGCTCGTGGTCGAGATGCGCGATCGCTTAGTTGATGCCAAGGCGGTAGCGATTACTGCGCCCGAGCTCGCAGCTGCCGGCGCCGAGGGCGAGGCGTTCTCGGCGTTGGTCGCATTAGGGTATAAGCCTACCGAGGCGACCCGGCTTATCAAGGTCGCCGCCGCGGGCGAGGGCGGTCTCAACACTACCGAAGATCTCATTCGTCGTGCGCTGCAAGGAGCCTTGCGATGAATGAACGGCTGGTGAGTGCAGAGGGTGGGCGCGAGGATGGGGCGATCGACCGGGCTATCCGGCCGAATCGGCTCGTCGACTATGTAGGTCAGCGTCCCGTCAAAGAGCAACTCGAAATCTTTGTGGGTGCCGCACGTGCGCGCGAAGAGGCACTTGATCACGTTTTGATCTTTGGCCCGCCGGGCCTTGGTAAGACTACGTTGGCCAATATTTTGGCTGCTGAGCTCGGCGTCAGTTTGCGCCAGACCTCGGGCCCGGTGCTCGAGCGACCGGGCGATCTCGCAGCGATCCTCACCAATTTGCAGCCGCGTGACGTGCTCTTTGTCGATGAAATTCATCGTCTGGCACCAGTTGTCGAGGAAGTGCTCTATCCGGCGATGGAGGACTACCAGCTCGATATCATGATCGGTGAAGGTCCGGCGGCGCGTTCAATCAAGTTGTCGCTACCGCCGTTCACGTTGGTGGGAGCCACGACCCGCGCAGGACTTTTGACTTCGCCGCTGCGCGATCGCTTTGGCATCGTACAGCGCCTTGAATTTTATGACGTTGCCGATCTCACCAGTATCGTGCAACGCTCCGCCGGTATTCTCGAGGTGCCGCTTGAGTCCGAAGGAGCAATACGAATCGCCGAACGCTCGCGCGGTACGCCGCGTATTGTCAATCGTCTGCTTCGCCGCGCCCGCGACTACGCGCAGGTCAAAGGCGATGGCACGATCACGGCCCGCCTTGCCGTGGCCGCGCTCGATCTGCTCGAAGTCGACCCGGTCGGCCTCGACATGCTCGATAGGAAGCTGCTCTCCACCATCATCGAAAAGTTTGATGGCGGGCCGGTGGGCATCGACAGCCTCGCGGCAGCGATCGGCGAAGAGCGCGGTACGCTCGAAGATGTCATCGAACCATTTTTGATTCAGCAAGGATTTTTGATGCGTACGGCGCGCGGACGCATGGCGATGCGTACCGCGTATTTGCACTTCGGGTTTACACCGCCGCAACATCCGGGGGGTGCGATGCCGCTTTTCGAGGAGGGTGCGTGAGCACTTTTCGGGTGGCGGTTCGAGTCTATTGGGAAGACACGGACGCGGGCGGTGTCGTCTATTACGCAAACTATTTGCGCTTCCTTGAGCGGTGTCGCACCGACTGGTTGCGCAGCAAGGGCATCTCGCAGCAGACTTTGGTAGAGACGCGCAGGGTGCAGTTCATGGTGCTTGCCGTGAACATCGAGTACAAAGCCCCTGCGTACCTCGATGATCTTCTCGAGGTGAGCTGCGAAGTTGAGCCCGAGGGGCGCACCACGGCCATCTTTCAGCAAAGGATATGGCGCGTAGCCGGCGAATCAGACGCCGTGTACGCGCCAGGTGCAGCGGACGAGCGCGAACTTTTGGTCGAGGCGCGGGTCCGTGTGGTGTGCGTGGATGTGAGGACGCTGAGACCGCAGCGCATTGGGGAGTACATCCAGTGAATGATTTGTCTATTTTGCGCCTGATCGTCGAGGCCACCATCGTCGTACAGCTCGTGATGCTGATGCTGGTCGGCGCTTCGGTGTATTCCTGGAGCATCGTTTTTCGTAAGCGCGCAGCGCTCGGGCGTGCTAAGGCAGATCTCGAACGCTTCGACCGCGATTTTTGGTCGGGTGGCGATCTTGCCACGCTCTACAAGACCATCGAGTTTCGCGGTAACGCCATCGGTATCGACAGTATTTTTCAGGCGGGTTTTAGTGAATTCGCGCGCCTGAGCCAGCAGGGCGTCGAGGCCGTTGAGGTGCTGCTCGAGGGTGCGCGACGCGCCATGAAAGCGCAGCAAATCAAAGAAATTGAATTCCTCGAGAAAGGCCTTTCGAATTTGGCGACTGTGGGCTCGACGAGTCCCTACGTCGGTCTCTTTGGTACTGTGTGGGGCATCATGCACGCCTTCGTGGGTCTCGGCTCCGTGCAGCAGGCGACGCTTGCGACCGTGGCGCCCGGCATCGCCGAAGCGCTGATCGCGACTGCCATTGGCCTCTTTGCGGCGATTCCGGCGGTGGTCGCCTACAATCGCTTCGCCGATCAAGTTTGGCGTCTCGAGGCGCGCTACGGCGCGTTCATGGAAGAATTCTCGACCATTCTGCAGCGTCACGCGACGCGCAGCGGTCACTGAGGTCCGAGCCGATGGCACTTACAGGGCGCGGTCGTAAGCCGATGAGCGAGATCAACGTCGTCCCATACATCGATGTGATGCTCGTGCTGCTGATCATCTTCATGGTGACTGCGCCGTTACTTACCCAAGGTGTGAAAGTTGATTTACCCGATGCCCATGCACCGGCCATTGATCCGGCCGAGTTGCAGAACCGGCCGCCGCTTGTCCTCTCGGTCGATCGTCAGGGTCGGCTCTACCTCAATCAGGGTGAGCGACTCGAAGAGCCGCTCGAAGATTCGATGATCGAAGCGCGCGTGGCCGCCGTGCTACGCAATGCGCCTGGTCTACCGGTATTCGTCAAAGGTGATCGCGACGTACCCTATGGTCGCGTAGTCGAGGCGATGGTGTTACTGCAGGGTGCAGGAGCGCAAAAAGTCGGATTTTTGACTGATCCGGTCAACATCCGGGGGGCGCGTTGAGGTCGTCATGCCCAGCGTGACCGAGCGCTGGCGACCCTATTTGTTGTCGATCGCGGTACATGTGGCGCTGCTGCTCGTCATCTTCGTGCTCAGCCTCGATGCCTGGAAAAATCTTTGGCAAGATGAGGTCACGCCACCACAGGCCGTGGCGATCGAGGCCGTGCCAGTCACCGGCGAAGAGCTCGCGCGCCTCGCGCGCGCGGCTCGTCCCGTAAAGCCCGCGCCCCAACCGATTCCGGAGCCTGAATTACCGGAAGTTCCCGCGCCGCAGATCGAGCCGCCAAAGGCCATCGAGCCGCCAAAGATCATCGCCAAGCCAAAGCCGGCCGAGCGGAAACCCGAGGCGCCGCCCAAGCCGACGGCGGCAGAGCTTGCCGCGGATCGCGAGGCTGTGCGCAAAGCGAGCGAGGCGCGCGCTGCGGACGAGGCCACGCGCAAAGCCAATGAGGCCCGAGCGGCGGCGGACGCCAAGCGCTTCGCCGACGAAGTCGCAGCCGAAGAAAAGCGTCGTCTGGAGGATGTTCGAGTGCGTGCCGAGCGCGAAGCCGCACTACAGCGGGACTTGGCTGCCGAGGTGGAAGCCGCAGAGGCGGCCTCGGCGGCACGCACGGCGGCTGCGCGCAAGGCCTCGCTCTCGGCACAATGGGCGGCAGCGATTCAGGCGCGGGTGCAGCGAGCATGGATTCGTCCGGCTTCGGCCGTCGCGGGGCTTGATTGCCGCATCATGGTGACCCAGGCGCCGGGCGGTACGGTGGTGAGCGCCGAGGTGCGCAGTTGCAACGGCGACGAGACAATTCGGCAGTCGATCGAGGCGGCGGTATTTCGCGCCTCACCGCTGCCGCCGCCGCCCGATCCAGCACTTTTCGAACGCAATATCGACTTGAGGTTCAGGCCCAATGATTGATTCGATTCGAGCTTGGTGGCGATCGCCGCTGCGCTGCGCGTTGCTTGTGTTCTTTGTTCTTGGCTCGCGTGGCGCTGAGGCGCAACTGCAGGTCGATATTACCTCGGGCGTCTCGGCACCCATTCCGCTTGCGATCGAAGATTTCGCCACCGATCCGCAGGCCTCTTCCGAAGTGATTCGGCAAGATCTCGCGCGCAGCGGGCGCTTTATCGTCGGACCGCGTACCACCGCCGACTATCTGGTGACGGGTCGGGCGAGCGCCGGAGTCGGTGGTCGGACCACGATCGATTTCGAGTTACTCAATTTGCTGAACGGTCAGAGATTGTTGGTCGAGCGGGTGACAAGCCCGCCCGCCGCGTGGCGTAATGCCGCGCATCGTATCAGTGATCGAATCTATCAAAAAATCATTGGCGTGCGCAGTGCGTTTGCCACGCGTATCGCTTACGTGTCGGTCGACGGCCAGCCGCCGAGTCAGCGCTACCAGGTGATTGTGGCAGACGCCGATGGCGAGAATGCGCGCGTGGTCTTGCAGTCGCGCTTGCCGTTGATGTCGCCCACCTGGTCGCCTGATGGTGAATCCATCGCCTATGTCTCGTTCGAGACGCGGGCGGCAGCCATCTACATACAAAAAGTTCGTACCGCCGAGCGACGTCGGGTCTCGGGTCGGGCTGGGGTCAACAACGCGCCGGCTTGGTCGCCCGATGGGCGTAAGCTCGCGCTCACGCTGTCGTCGGGCAGCGGCAATCTCGATGTGCACGTGCTTGAGCTCGACACCGGAGTGCTCACGCGTATTACCGATCACCCGGCCATCGATACCGAGCCCGTGTGGTCGGTCGATGGCAGCCAAATCTATTTCACCTCCGATCGCGCCGGCGGGCCGCAGGTTTATAGGACCGAGTCGATTGCCGACGCGCAACCGCAGCGCATCACTTTTGTTGGTAACTACAATGCGCGGCCGCGAGTGAGTCCGGATGGTAAGCAACTCGCGTTTGTCACACGCGAGGGCGGGGCGTATCGGATTGCGCTGCAGGATCTCGGGAACGGTGTGGTGCGAGTGCTGTCGAAGGGCCAGCAAGATGAGTCGCCGGCGTTCTCGCCCGATGGCGGCACGCTGATCTATGCGGCCCGTGAGCGCGGCCAGCGCGTGCTCGGGACGGTCGGCGCTGACGGCCTGATCCTGCAGCGCCTCAAGGCCGATCGCGGCGAGGTTCGCGAGCCGACTTGGGGACCGTTTCTGCCATGATATTGCCGTCATGCGATAATTCACCTTTCTTTGGGAGACCACGAGACATGAGACATATTGCTGCCATCCTGCTGATTCTCGGCCTGCTTGCTGCCTGCAAATCCGCGCCACCGCTGGCGAGCGATAATCCGGGTGAACTTGCGCCGCGAGCCGATGCCTCGGCGATCGCGCAGCCGGATGATTCGGCGGGCACGGTATCGGCGGGCGGGGTGGGCAACGATGCTGAAAGCACGATCGTGCTGCCGCCTGAGCTTCAGGGGCGCACGGTGATTTATTTCGCATTCGACAGCGACAGCATCAGCGCCGAAGATCAGGAATTGGTCGCGGCACATGCACGCTTCATGTCCGGTAAAGCCGGTGTGCGCCTGCGTCTCGAGGGTCACACCGACGAGCGAGGTTCTCCGGAGTACAACATCGGTCTTGGCGAGCGACGCGCGCAGGCTGTGCGCCGCGCCTTGGGTCTGCAGGGCGTTGCCGACTCGCGCGTCGCAACGGTGAGCTATGGCGAAGAGCGGCCTGCGGCGAGCGGCGAGAACGAAGACGCCTACTCCCGTAACCGTCGCGTCGAACTCGTCTACCCCGGAGGCTGAGCGAGTGCGACGCCTCGCGGTCGTCGCCGGTTTCATGCTGCTCGCCGCCGCGGCGGCATCGCCGGCGTTCGCACAGTCGACCCGGGCCCGACTCGATGACCTCGAGTTGCGCATGCGACAGACCGAAGAGACGCTGCGCGGACAGGCCTTGGTCGAAATGTCGCAGCGGCTAGACACCCTTGAGACGGATTTGCGCGCTCTGCGCGGTGATCTCGAAGTACTGCAAAAAGATAATGAGGATTTGCGCAAGCGTCAGCAAGATCTGGCCAAAGATTTCGAGCGACGGATCGCCGAGCTCGAGAGCAAACTGACCGCTTTGCAGGCAGCCCCGCCCGCACCTCCGCAGCTGAGCGGGGCGACGCGACCGGCCACCGAGTCGCTCGCCGTGGGTGAGAGCGCGCCGCTGCCGCCTGTTGCTGCGCCTGCGACATCGACCGCGCCTTCGGCAACCGCCAAGCCGACCGCAACGGCCGCCGAATCGCCGGCGGCTGCCGAGCGCCCCGAGGTGCTCTACGGGCGCGCCTTCGATGCGCTCAAAGCATCGAAATTCCCCGAGGCCATCACTGGCATGCGCGATTTTTTGCTCAAGCACCCGGCGCATCCGCTAGCCGATAATGCGCAGTACTGGTTGGCGCAGACACACTACGTGACGCGTGATTACGCCCAGGCCATCGAGGCCTTTGCGGGATTCATCGCGCGTTCGCCCGACTCGACTCGTGTGCCCGATGCGCTGCTCAAAAAAGGCATCGGTGAATTCGAGTTGGGGCGCAGCACCAACGCGCGAGCGACGCTCGATGAGGTGGTGCGGCGCTTCCCGCAGAACGATGCGGCACGCTCCGCGCGTGAGCAACTCGCGCGCATGCGTTGAGACCATGTCGAGCGAGAGTCGACTCAAGCTCACTGAGACTTTTCGTTCGCTGCAGGGCGAAGCGGACTCGGTGGGTATCCCCACGGCGTTCATTCGGCTAACAGGCTGCCCGCTGCGCTGCCACTACTGCGATACCGCCTACGCTTTTCATGGTGGTGCTTGGTGGAGTCTGACCGACATCCTGGCGCGGGTTCGTGAGCTCGAGGTCAGCCATGTGTGTGTCACGGGTGGCGAGCCGCTT
>Ga0194116_10004026_pt1 | contig 17197 bp, 19 predicted proteins | sample TA2MahsurfametaG_4_FD_148617 | JGI IMG/M metagenome (GOLD analysis project Ga0194116, IMG submission 148617) | Freshwater microbial communities from Lake Tanganyika, Tanzania - TA2015008 Mahale S9 surface | ecosystem: Environmental > Aquatic > Freshwater > Lake | place: Tanzania: Lake...
AGTTTGCTGCCGACAAACACCGAAACCAACGGCGCAAGGACCACGCACGAACACCGTACATCAACCACCCGCTTGCCGTGGCACGGGTGCTTGCCGACGAGGGTGGCGTAAAAGACGCGGAGATCCTTGCTGCGGCGATTTTGCACGACACCCTTGAAGACACACAGACCACGCTCGAGGAGCTTGAGCGTGAGTTTGGGGCGCGTATCGCGGGACTAGTGGTGGAGGTGACCGATGACAAGTCGCTCCCGAAGCAGCTCCGCAAGCAGCTGCAAGTCGATCACGCACCGCATAAAAGTCGAAGCGCGGCGCTCATCAAGGTTGCTGACAAGATCTGTAACTTGCGGGATTTTGGGCAGTCACCGCCAACACACTGGACGGTAGAACGCAAAGGTAAGTACATCGAGTGGGCTCGGGATGTCGTTCGCGCATTACCGATATCACGGCATCGAATGCGTCGTGTGTTCGAGCACGCGTACGCGAGTCTCCGGCGAAAATTTTGATCGTCGTATTGCCCGTGTTTTTATACAATTAAGCTGTGGCTCAGGGCTATAAAACTGGCGGACGAAAAGCTGGTACACCGAACCGCCGCACTCAAGAGGTCCGTGATCAGCTTGAAGCTCTCGGATGCGATCCGATTGAGGGCATGGCGCGGCTAGCGCTTGATCCAGCCAACTCGCCGGACTTACGCGCTCGCATGTATTCCGAGCTCGCGCAGTACGTCGCACCGAAGCGCAAGGCTGTAGATGTATCGTCGACGTCGCAGGGTCGTGAAGTGATCTTCAACATTGGAATCCAGCGCGACCGTCTGACCGGTAATGTCTTAGACGCCTCCAAAGTAGGGGTAGAGTAGACGCGCGCGAGGTGCCGTATATGACCAGCTACCAAGTACTCAGGAGTCGTGACCAGTACAGTATGGTTTCCACATGGGATGAGCTGCTCTGTGTTGGGTTCGGGAAAACCCGATCGTATCGACTTTATCTTGGGATCTATGAGGTGCTTGGCGAAAGCGCCGAGTTCTACGATGAAGAACTTGACGAGCTGGCGGTACCTGACACCATCAATGGCAAGGACGTTCGAGGGGTCAAAGACGGCTACGTCATCGGGTTCGGTGTCGAGGACGCCGCCTATCGCCCCGATGACGAGTTTGAGTTTGCGGTTCCGTCAGAGTGCGAAGGCTGGCTGGCGGAGAATAAATGGCTAGACGATTGCCTGCTCGCCGATTTGAGAGCGGCGCTCGTCAAGCTGGACAAGCCGATAACTGGCATCGACAAACCGAACCCGGCGACATCAAGGTTCTAGCGTCCACCATGGGCGAGAACAACTCCTGAGCGACGTTGTATCCCGTGCCCAGTTAATTTAGCGATCGCGTTGAGCTTTACTAGCGGTCCCTGGTTTCAGGCGGTCCGCGCAATTTCTCGGTGAAAATTCTTCGCGCTTCAAATCCGGATTTCTTTACGCCGAACTTCCCGTATTTAGACACCTGTACGCGCGCGCGAGCGCCACGGTCTGAAGAGTTGTTCAAATTTGAACAAAGGCGTATTCTTCGCCTTGACGACCCCTACTACTGGCTCTTCGGCGCCGGTCGGGCGGTAGCGTGAACGAACGAAATTGAATAACAAAGCGAAAATCCAAGACGAGGCGCGATTCCAGATCCTGCGCCTGTTGCACGAGGATCCAAGCCTGAACCAACGCGAGCTCAGCGAGCGAATCGGAGTGAGTTTGGGTGCGGTTAATTATTGCCTCAAGGCGCTTATCGAGCGTGGGCTCGTCAAGGCGGGTAACTTCTCAGCGAGCCAAAATAAGCTCGGCTATGCCTACCTGCTTACGCCTTCCGGTATCGCGGAGAAGGTGCAGCTCACGGGTCGCTTCCTCGCGCGTAAGCAAGCCGAGTACGACGCCCTGCGCGTAGAAATCGAAAACCTGTCGCGAGAGGCGATGGAGTGATTATCAGCCCCAACGCCAAACGAGATGATGTCGTATCGTATTCTCTACTGGCGTCTCAGGTGCCGGGCGTCTCGATTATCCGTGTGTTATGTAAGCGAAGCGGTTTTGATTACTTGATAAGCAATTATCGCCAAGCAAAAATGTGGGTACGTAGGCGCTGTAAGTTATTGAAAATATTAACTATTCACTCGACTGTCACGCCGGGGGTCGCGGGTTCGAGTCCCGTCCGCTCCGCCATTCCTTGTGTGTTCCCGCACAAAAAGTTTATGACTGTCCAAGTTTGAACGCGAGAGCCCCTCTCGCGCGGCTGGTGCTATTTCGTGCCGGTTGGGCGGTAGCGTGTCTAAACAAATTCAAATGCAAATAAAATCGAAAATTCAAGAAGAAGCGCGCTTTCAAATTTTGCGCTTCGTACACGAAAACCCTGAGATTTCGCAGCGTCAGCTAAGCGCCCGGTTAGGGGTAAGTCTGGGGGCTGTTAATTACTGTTTAAAAGCCCTGATGGATCGCGGTCTAGTCAAGATCCAAAACTTTAATAGAAATCCGAATAAAGTCGGTTATTCATATTTTCTAACTCCAGCCGGAATCACTGAAAAAACCTTATTAACTGCCCGATTTCTCCAACGAAAAAAGCTTGAATACGATGCTTTGAAAAAAGAAATCGGTGAGCTCTCGACGGAACTTAATCGCGCCGCTCGAGAGCATGCTGAAGTGGAGCGGGCTTAAGTGATTTTGGTCACGGGCGGCGCCGGGTTCATCGGCAGCAACTTCGTCCTCGAGTGGTTTAGGGACCCTGCCACCTCAAATGAGAAGGTCGTCAACCTCGATGTACTGACCTATGCGGGTAACCGAGATAACCTCGCGTCACTCGAAGGCGACGCTCGACATATCTTCGTTCAGGGTGATATCTGCGATCGAGCGTTGATCGATCGATTACTTGCAGAGCATCAGCCGAGAGCGATCGTGCATTTTGCGGCCGAGAGTCATGTCGACCGCAGCATTCATGGGCCGGGCGCGTTCATCAAAACTAACATTGATGGCACCTACTTGCTTTTGGAGGCGTGTCGAGCGTATTGGGGCGCTCTATCCGAGAGCGCTCGTCAGGCGTTCAGATTTCATCATGTGAGCACAGGCGAGGTTTACGGCAGCCTTAAGCCCGACGACCCCGCCTTTGCCGAAACCCACCCTTACGAGCCCAATAGTCCTTACTCGGCGAGCAAGGCTGCGAGCGACCACTTGGTTCATGCGTGGCATCACACCTATGGTTTGCCGGTGGTCACGACCAACTGCTCGAATAACTACGGCCCCTACCATTTTCCGGAAAAATTGATTCCGCTCATGATCGTCAATGCGCTCGCAGGTAACCCTTTGCCGGTGTATGGCGACGGTCAGCAGATTCGTGACTGGTTGTACGTGACCGACCATTGCAGCGCCATCCGCGCGGTATTGGCGAATGGTCGCCTCGGTGAAACCTACAACATCGGCGGCTGGAACGAGAAAGCCAATATCGACATCGTCAAAACGATCTGTCAGTTACTCGATGAACTTCGACCGGACTCTGCAGGGTCTTACGCGCGATTAATCACCTACGTGAAAGATCGCCCCGGACACGATCGTCGTTACGCCATTGATGCTCGCAAAATCGAGCGAGAGCTCGGCTGGCGCCCTGCAGAAACCTTTGACACCGGCATCCGAAAAACCGTCGATTGGTACCTGCGGAACCAATCTTGGGTATCGCGCGTTCAGAGCGGCGCCTATCGCGACTGGGTCGCCAAAAACTACGAGGCGCGATAATAAAGCGCAGTTTCTCAGCAGTAATGAGAAGATGGAGTGGTCGTCCAAGAATTCCCCGATCTCATTTGGACGAAGAGCCTAGTCGAACTTGCCGTTGGACTAGCCGCCGTTGGACTAGCCCTTGGGGAATCATCAACGCTGATTTGGACGCCTAGTAGGGTTAGCGTAAGCCGGCTTCGAATTTACGCAATCTAGATAAGTCATTTTAGGGAATGCTGAGAAGAGAACGCTGAGAAATACCAAAGCATGAATGGAAACCCCAAGATCTACGTAGCGGGTCATCGAGGAATGGTGGGTGCAGCTATCGTGCGCCATCTGCTGTCCCGAGGCTACGAGACCCACGACATCATTATTCGCACGCGTGCCGAGCTGGATCTAACCCATCAGGCTGCAGTAAATCAGTTTTTCGCTAGTGAGCGGCCTGAGCAGGTTTATCTTGCCGCGGCAAAAGTGGGAGGCATCTACGCCAACAATGCCTACCCCGCGGAATTCATCTACCAAAACTTGATGATACAGGCGAACGTCATTAATGCCGCATTTCGTAATGGCGTGCGAAAGTTGCTTTTCCTCGGCTCCAGCTGCATCTATCCCAAGCTCGTCCCGCAACCAATGGGCGAAGATGCCTTGCTTACCGGTCCGCTGGAGCCTACCAACGAGCCCTACGCCATTGCCAAGATTGCCGGCATTAAGCTCTGCGAAAGCTACAACCGACAGTACGGTATCAGTCACGGAGTAGACTTCCGTAGTGTTATGCCTACTAATCTTTACGGCCCGGGCGATAACTACCACCCTGAAAACTCCCACGTGATTCCTGCGCTTATCCGTCGATTTCATGAAGCCAAGGTGAACCATGCGCCTAGCGTCACCATCTGGGGGACGGGCACACCCAAACGTGAATTTTTGTATGTGGACGATATGGCCGCTGCCAGCGTCTATGTGATGAATCTGCCCAAGGCCACCTATGATCAGCACACCCAGCCCATGCTGAGTCATATCAACGTGGGTTGTGGTGAAGATGTATCCATTCGAGAGGTAGCGAAGGTTATCGCTAAGGCGGTGGGTTATCGGGGAGAAACCACTTTTGATCGCAGCAAACCCGACGGTAGCCCTCGAAAGCTCATGGACAGCTCTCGTCTGAATGCGTTGGGTTGGAAAGCGCAGGTTGATTTGGAAGCGGGACTGATGGCGGCATATCAAGACTTTTTAAGAAAATACGCGTATTAGAAATGGAGGGAAATACTGTGGCGATAAAACCCAAAGTAGCGCTCATTACTGGGATCACCGGCCAAGATGGATCCTACCTAGCCGAGTTTCTGCTTGAAAAAGGCTATATCGTTCATGGCATCAAGCGCCGTGCCAGCTCGTTCAACACGGAGCGGGTGGATCATATCTACCAAGACCCGCACATCAGCAATGCTCACTTCAAGCTCCATTACGGCGATCTGAGCGACGCCAGCAACCTCCTTCGCATTGTCCAGGAAATCCAGCCTGACGAAATCTACAACTTGGGTGCTCAGAGCCACGTGGCTGTGAGTTTTGAGAGCCCTGAATACACGGCCGACGTAGACGCTTTGGGCGCGCTGCGTCTGCTTGAAGCGATTCGTATCTTAGGTCTTGAGAAGAAGACGCGCTTCTATCAGGCCAGCACCAGCGAGCTGTATGGCCTAGTTCGAGAAATTCCGCAGAAGGAAACCACTCCTTTTTATCCGCGCAGCCCCTATGCAGTGGCGAAGATGTATGCGTATTGGATTGTGGTGAATTATCGCGAGGCCTATGGCATTTATGCCTGCAACGGTATCCTTTTCAACCACGAAAGTCCGCGTCGGGGTGAGACCTTCGTGACCCGAAAGATCACTCGTGGTCTTGCCAACATTGCGCAGGGGCTTGAGGAATGCCTCTACATGGGAAATCTCGATGCGCTGCGTGACTGGGGCCACGCCAAAGATTATGTGCGCATGCAATGGATGATGCTGCAACAAGACAAGCCCGAAGACTTCGTTATTGCTACAGGCGTGCAATTTAGTGTGCGTCAGTTCATCGAGTGGAGTGCTAATGAACTCGGAATCACGCTCAGATTTGAAGGGCAGGGTGTCAATGAAGTGGCTATCGTCGAAAAAATCGAAGGCGGTAAAGCCCCAGCCCTCGAAGTTGGCCAGACGATTGTTCGTGTCGATCCTCGCTATTTCCGGCCCACCGAAGTAGAAACTCTGCTCGGCGATCCTAGCAAAGCCAAGCAAAAACTGGGTTGGATGCCTGAAATTTCGGTACGGCAGATGTGCCACGAAATGGTAGTCAGCGACCTCCAGGAAGCTCAGCGCCATGCTCTTCTCAAAGCCAATGGGTATCCTGTAAGTGTGAGCGTTGAATGAAGATCGCTATCGCTGGTACCGGCTACGTTGGCCTCGCTAATGCCATCCTCTTAGCCCAGCATAATGAAGTCGTGGCGCTCGACATCATTCCCGAAAAAGTCTCGCTACTGAACCAGAGAAAGACCCCGATCGAAGATAAGGAAATTGAAGAGTTCCTGGCCAACGAGACGCTTAATTTCCGCGCCACGCTCGATAAAGGTGATGCCTATCTCGGTGCTGACTTCGTCATCATCGCCACGCCCACTAATTATGATCCTGAGACTAACTACGTCGATACGAAATCGATCGAAGCGGTCATCAAAGACGTCTTAGCCATCAATCCGAATGCGGTTATGGTCATCAAGTCGACTATTCCGTTGGGTTACACCTTACGGATTAGAGAGGAACTTAATACCGATAAATTACTGTTCTCCCCAGAGTTCCTGCGTGAAGGAAAAGCTCTGTACGATAACCTTCATCCCAGCCGCATCATCGTTGGCGAAAGGTCAGAGAGGGCCAAAATTTTTGCCGATCTGCTAAAGCAAGGCGCCATCAAGAAAGACATCCCGACCTTGTTCACGGACAGCACTGAGGCCGAGGCGATCAAGCTCTTTGCCAACACTTACTTGGCCATGCGGGTCGCGTTTTTCAATGAGTTGGATACCTACGCAGCGACGCACGGTCTCGATACCCGCCAGATCATCAACGGCGTCAGCCTGGACCCGCGCATCGGCAACCACTATAACAACCCCAGCTTTGGTTACGGCGGCTACTGCCTGCCCAAAGACACCAAGCAACTCTTGGCCGACTATCGCGACGTGCCGCAAAACCTCATCAACGCCATCGTGGAGGCCAACACCACGCGTAAAGACTTCATTGCCGGTGAGATCATGCGCTTCAACCCCAAGGTAGTGGGTATTTACCGTCTTGTGATGAAGGCTGACTCCGACAACTTCCGCGCTTCCAGCGTCCAAGGCATCATGAAGCGCATCAAGGCTGAGGGCATCGAAGTCATCGTCTACGAGCCTGCTCTGACGGAAGTCGAGTTCTACAACTCGAGAGTTGTTAATGATCTGAGTGCATTCAAACGCGAAGCGAACGTCATCATCGCCAACCGCAAGACAGACGTCCTGGATGACGTAGCGGATAAGGTTTACACCCGTGACCTCTTCGGTAGCGACAGTTAATCCAGCCAGTCACTAGTGATCTCAATCCTCGCCGTCCTTCGTCGCCGCATCGCGCATCGACCTAATCTGGTCAAGATCGTCGATAACATCGGCTGGCTTTTTTTCGACAAGCTTCTGCGTATGGGCGCGGGACTGTTCGTCGGGGTTTGGGTTGCGCGCTACCTTGGTCCAGAACAATTTGGCCTTTTAAGTTTTGCACAGGCCTTCACCGGCCTTTTCGGAGCAATCGCTGCGCTCGGCCTACAAGGTATCGCGGTACGCGATATCGTTCGTAATCCCGACTGCACTCGCGAGACACTGGGCACCGCTGCGGTTTTGCAGCTCATGGGTGGCTTGGTGGCGTACCTGCTAATCTTGGTTGTGATCTCATACTTGCGATCTGACGATGCCATCGCGCGTACAGTCGTTGCAATTCTTGGCTCGATTATGCTGCTGGAGGCGAGCAAGGTCGCAGTATTTTGGTTTGAGTCTCAGGTGCAATCGAAATACACCGTCTGGGTCCAGAACAGTGTATTTCTAGTCTTTGCTGCAGTGAAAGTGGCGCTGATCCTGCAGCAGGCAACGCTCATTGCCTTCGTTTGGGCAACTCTGGTCGAAGCGGTGGTCGTGGCATTCATTCTGCTCAGCGTCATGAGCCTGCGCGGTCCCGCATTGTCGACACTGCGTTTGAGCGTTGGGCGCGCCAAGTCGTTACTCCGAGACAGCTGGCCGCTTGTCTTCTCTGCCATCGCGATCATGATTTACATGAAGATCGATCAGATCATGCTGGGGCAGATGGTCGGCGATGAAGCGGTAGGGATTTATTCCGCCGCGACGCGGATCAGTGAGGTTTGGTACTTCATACCGATGGCGATTACGGCGTCCGTATTTCCGGCGATTCTCGAAGCCAAGACACGCAGCGAGGATCAGTATTACGCACGCTTGCAAAAGCTTTATGACGTGATGACGTTAATCAGCGTTGGCGTGGCTTTGCCGATGACTTTTTTATCCACGCTCATCGTCGCATCGCTCTTCGGTGAAGCTTATGTAGAAGCAGGTCCCGTTTTGGCTATTCATGCCTGGGCGGCGGTTTTCGTCTTTTTGGGTGTGGCGAGTAGCCAATGGTTTCTGTCAGAAAATCGTCAGATACTGAGTCTTCAGCGTACTGCGTTGGGCGCAATCGCGAACGTCATGCTGAATCTGTGGTTAATTCCAGTTTATGGCGCGATGGGTGCCGCGCTCGCGACCGTCCTGTCATATGCGGTCGCGGCTCTTTTTGCAGACTTAATGACCAAATACACGCGAAAGATGTTTTCAATGAAGGTTACTGCGCTTAATCCGTTTGCCGTCTATCGCAGGTACATGTGAGAAACCGCCTTTATGAGATCCCTAGAATGTTAAGACTATTTGCTTAGATAGACTAAGAATTACAATCACGAACGTTCAAGCACGGACTAGGGCGAGAATGCGCCAAGACAGCGGCTGGACATTACCGCGTAAGGTCTACTTCTCGGACCCCCACAGGATATCGCAGGGGTGCAACTATGTTTACTAGCATTATCAAGCAGGCTTTGCCTAGTGCGGTCAAAAATATTTTGAAGCGCGGGCGAGATTGCATGGCTTGGGATCCGTGGGTCAATCACTCGTGGTCACAAGAAGGCGAGGATATGGTGCTTAGCCGCATATTCGAAAAAAAGAGTAATGGATTTTATGTTGATGTCGGCGCTCACCATCCCAAGCGTTTTTCGAACACCTATCTTTTTTATCGCAAAGGATGGCGCGGCATTAATATCGACGCAATGCCTGGGAGCATGAGAGAGTTTAAGGAGTGGCGATGCAGAGATATTAACCTTGAACTTGGTGTTGCTAAAGAAAGAGGGGTGCTCGATTACTATGTTTTCAATGAGCCTGCATTGAACGGATTTTCTACCGAACTTTCAGAAGAGCGAAACTCGGCAGAAAATGATTACCATGTGAGAGAAATAATCAAGGTCGAGGTTAAACCGCTCCGAGAAATTCTTGCCGAGTATCTAGAAGGTCGGGCGATCGATTTCCTAAGCGTTGATGTTGAAGGTTTCGATTTAGATGTTCTTCGATCCAACGACTGGTCTGCGTATCGCCCACAGATTGTCCTTGCCGAGTGTCTGAAATTTAGCTTGCACAATCTTCACCGGGATCCGGTTGTGCACTTTATGAGAGAGCAGGATTATGATGTTTACTCAAAGCAAGTTAATACCGTCTTTTTTGAAGACCTTCGTCTCAACACTTGATCGCTGTTTATTTGGATAAAACCAATGAAAAATTACTCCCACCGCTCCCGCATCCTGATCACCGGTGGAGCCGGTTTTCTCGGCTCCCATCTTTGCGAGCGCTTGTTGAATGAAGGCCAAGAGATCATTTGCCTAGATAACTTTTTTACAGGCACCAAGGCCAATATTGCTCACCTACTAGAGCATCCGCATTTTGAGTTAATGCGCCACGATGTCACCTTCCCGCTATATGTCGAGGTGGACGAAATCTACAACTTGGCCTGTCCGGCATCGCCTATTCACTACCAGTTCGATCCGGTGCAAACCACCAAGACCAGTGTTCACGGAGCGATCAATATGCTGGGACTGGCTAAGCGCACCAAGGCGAAGATCTTTCAGGCCTCCACTAGCGAAGTGTATGGCGATCCCGAAGTGCATCCACAGCCCGAGAGCTACTGGGGCAAGGTGAACCCATTTGGCCCGCGATCGTGTTATGACGAGGGCAAGCGTTGCGCCGAGACGTTGTTCTTTGACTATCGCCGCCAGCACGGGCTGAACATCAAAGTAGCGCGCATCTTCAACACCTACGGCCCGCGAATGCACCCTAACGACGGGCGCGTAGTGTCCAACTTTGTCGTTCAGGCGCTTCGTAATGAGCCCATCACTCTTTATGGCGACGGCACCCAGACGCGCTCGTTTTGCTATGTGGATGACTTGATCGAAGGTTTCGTGCGATTGATGAACAGCGACGACGGTTTCACGGGACCGGTTAACCTCGGTAATCCGGGTGAATTCACCATGATTGAGTTGGCAGAGAAGGTGAAGGCGCTGACAGGCTCCCGCTCGGAGCTGATTCACCAGCCACTGCCGACCGACGACCCGAAACAACGCCAGCCGGATATCACCTTGGCGCGGGAAGCTTTGGGATGGGAGCCGGCCGTGAAGCTCGATGACGGGCTGAAGTTGACCATTGCTTATTTCGATAGTCTTCTCTCCAGGGCATGCAAGTGACATCGGATTTCACGCCACCGAGCCCGCTGAACACTGCGGTACTGTTCATCGTCTTCAACCGGCCCGACACTACAGCGCGGGTCTTTGAGGCAATCCGGCAGGCGAAGCCGCCTCGGCTGTACGTTGCTGCCGACGGACCGCGAGAAAGCCGGGAAGGCGAAGCGGAGCGGGTTGTCAGAGTTCGACAGATTGCGACAGCGGTGGACTGGCCTTGCGAGGTCTTTACCCTCTTCAGGGAGAAAAATCTTGGCTGTAAGCACGCGGTCAGCGAAGCGATTACGTGGTTTTTTCGGAAAGAAGATCAAGGGATTATCCTGGAAGATGACTGCTTGCCGCACCCGGATTTTTTCAGTTTCTGCGAATCGTTGCTCATTCGATATGCCAATGATGAGCGGGTGTATGCGATCACTGGCGATAATTTTCAGAATGGCATAAAGCGTGGTGACGGGAGTTACTACTTCTCACGGTACAACCATATCTGGGGTTGGGCATCTTGGCGACGCGCTTGGAGGCACTACGAGGGTGATCTGAGATTTTGGCCGGACTGGAAACGCTCTTCCGGATGGCAGAGGCTTTTGCCGGACAGCATAGAGAAAAAATATTGGGAGAGAATCTTCGACCGAATGTACGCAAAGAAAATTGACACGTGGGATTATCCCTGGGTAGCTTCCGTGTGGTACCACGGTGGTCTTACGGCCACCCCTAATGTTAACTTGGTCAGCAATATCGGCTTTGGCTCAGACGCCACGCACACCTCATCCCTCGACAGCCCGCTCGCGCGATTGAAAACCGAAGCACTTGGTAAGTTGACTCATCCAAAAGGAGTGATCCGCGATCATTCCGCTGATCGATACGTTTTCGATTATATCTTTGGCGGAAGGTATCAACGTTTTCCAGGGTGTTTAATTCATATCCCGAGTCGCGCACTCGGCTTGATTTACAGAAGGGTGTCCAAATGGCTCGTTTAAAACTAGTAAGCCGAATAGAGAAAATTATTAAAGCTGCGATTTCTCGTGATAATTCACAGCTCAATAGAAACTTAGAGAGGCAGCTTTTACTGCTGGGTCAGAGACAGTGTGCTTTAAACTCCACTCTTGATCATATAAGCGATCTAGGAAGTGTTGAGCTCGCCGTCTCGTCGCAGTGGGGGGAGGATGGAATTATTGACTGGTTAGTTTCAAAACTTCCGACTATACCTCGAACATTTGTAGAGTTCGGTGTCGAGAATTATAGAGAGTCAAACACAAGATTTTTGCTGCAGAAGCGAAACTGGAGAGGGCTCGTTATCGATGGTTCTGCGGAAAATATCGCCGATATTCGTTCACAAAGCCTTTCATGGCGACACGAACTTAATTCGAAGTGTGCGTTTATCACAAGAGAAAATATAAATGAGTTAATCCAGGAGGGGGGGTTTGAAGGCGAAGTAGGTTTACTGAGTATTGATATTGACGGTAACGATTATTGGGTATGGCGAGCGTTGGAATGCATAAGCCCCGCTGTTGTCGTTATCGAATACAACGCCGTATTAGGAGATCTGCACCAGATAACCGTCCCATATAGCCCGGATTTCGATCGAAAAAAAGCTAATCATACGTTTTTGTATTTCGGCGCTTCGTTACCGGCATTGATCGCTTTAGGGCGTCAAAAAGGTTATACCTTTGTCGGATCAACCACCGCGGGCCTCAATGCATTCTTTATTCGGGACGATGTGGCGCCATTTATCACGAGTTGCCTTGAGGGCATGTATGGTTATCCCTCGTTATTCAGGGAATCCCGCGGTCTCGATGGTGAGTTATTACTCGCTAAAGTATCATCAAGGTCGGAGTTGATTCGTGATTGTCCTTTGGTCGTTACCATTGATGAGAAAAATACGTCGATCGGCGCCTTAAATGAGATTTACTCGCCCCAATGGAAGAGGCTCGAAAGGAGGAGTTTCTGAGAGTTGCATATGACTACCAGATATTCGGATCTCAGCGTTTTGGTGGGATCACACGTTACTTTTTTGAGTTAGCAAATAACTTATCCTTGGTTGAAAACGGCGAGATTGAGTGTCTAATAAACGCCCCTGTACACATTAATCATTATCTTCGAGGCGCTACGCCTAATTTTAAGATCTCAGGGTATCCTGCGCCTTTTTTTAAAGGGTCCAGTCGTCTATATAGTAAAATTAATAATTTTCTCTCGCCTTATATGTTGAGACGCTGGGGTCCGGATATCGTGCATGAGACTTACTATTGTCCGAGCAGTGTTTCACCGCCAAATAGTCGGATAGTGCTTACCGTGTTCGATATGATCCATGAGTTATATCCAGGTTATATGGCAGCGTCAGATCGCACCAAAGAGTGGAAAAGGGTCGCAGTTCAGCGTGCGGATCATATTATCTGCATCTCCGAAAATACAAGGCAAGATTTGATTCGTCTACTTCGAGTTCCTGCTGAGAAAACTACCGTAGTTCATCTTGGCTTCACGTTAACTCAGCACGAACAGCGGGAGGTGAAGGCTCCGGCGAAAAGATTCTTGCTCTATGTCGGATCACGAGGTGGATATAAAAATTTCGACCGTCTACTCGCTGCGTTCGCTTTAAGGAAAGAACTGCGGGAAAACTTTGATCTAATCGCGTTTGGCGGCGGGGAATTCACCGCAAGTGAATTGCAGTTAATCCAGCGTCTTAAGTTACGTCAGACGCAAGTGCAGCAGGTTGGCGGCGGAGATGCTGTTCTTGCAGCTCTGTATAAGAGTGCAGCGATGTTTGTTTACCCTTCGATCTATGAAGGCTTTGGTATTCCCCCATTAGAAGCGATGAACTTTGGGTGTCCGGTAGCTTGTAGTAACGCCAGTTCTATTCCGGAAGTGGTTGGGAATGCGGCCGCATATTTCGATCCGCTCGAGGTGGAGTCAATCGCTGACGCGTTGTTGAAGCTGTCGACTGATTCAGTCCTACGTCGCGAGTTGGTTGGTCGTGGGCGAACGAGGGTTGGAGATTTCTCGTGGCATAAGTGCGCTAGGCAAACGTTAGAGATCTATCGTCGAGTTTTGCTATGAGGGCGTTAATCTGTGGTGTGACCGGGCAAGACGGTGCCTATTTGGCGAAGCTGTTGCTTGGCAAAGGCTACGAGGTGGTTGGAACGTCTAGGGACTCGATGGTTGCCTCTGCGAGTAACCTTGTCCGTCTTAAAATTCATGAAAATGTCAGACTTAAGTCAATGGCTGTTAATGACTTTCGTAGTGTTCTGACAACAATTCAAGATTGTGCTCCTGATGAAATTTATAACCTCGCTGGACAGACGTCTGTGGGGCTGTCTTATGAGCAGCCGGTTGAGGCGATGGAGAGTATTGCCCAGGGCACACTAAACATGCTAGAAGCGATTCGCTTCGTCAGGAAACCTATTCGATTCTACAACGCCGGCTCTAGCGAATGTTTTGGCGATACTGGTGGCGATGCTGCGGACGAGGATACTCCATTCCGCCCGAGAAGCCCGTACGCAGTCGCGAAATCTTCAGCTCATTGGCTGACGAAAAACTATCGAGAGGCTTATGGATTGTTTGCATGCACCGGTATCTTATTTAATCACGAATCCCCACTTCGCCCACAACGATTTGTTACTCAAAAAATAGTTTGTGCCGCCATGCGGATCGCGCGGACCGGTGATGGTAGCCTGGAGCTTGGGAACATCGATATTCACCGGGATTGGGGTTGGGCGCCAGATTATGTAGAAGCCATGAGGTTGATGCTACAGCAGGACCAACCCGAAGATTATGTGATTGCCACAGGTAGAAGTTGTTCGCTCGGTTACTTTGTTGATCGTTCTTTCAGTCGATTTGGTCTAAATTGGCGCGACTACGTTCGGTTCAACAACGAACTTCGTCGACCATCCGATGTTTCTTATAGTGGCGGAAACCCGGCTCGCGCGTTCGCGAACCTTGGTTGGCGTGCGCAGTATAATGTCGATGATGTTATCAACGCCATGTGTGATGAGGCAGCTGACTCGATATCGAAATCGTGAGCCCGTCCTAACCTGACCCGGTATTTTTGGTCCATGTTTATTGTTCATAAAAGGGACAGGAGACATGGGCGATGGCGAAGCAGAGATATACGACCGACGAGATCTTTCATAAGCTTCGAGAGGCGGATGTGCTGTTCGGCCAGGGACAGACGATCGCGCAGGTGACTAACCAGATTGGAGTGACGGAGCAGACGTACTTGCGCTGGCGCAAGAGCCACGGTCGGTTGAGGATCGACTAGGCCAAGCGGTTGCGGGAGCTTGAAGCCGAGAACGCGCGACCCAAGCGCGCTCGGCTCTGGTTGGCCGACGGATCGGGCGTACGGCTGCGGCCGCTCTACAAAAACCACGTCTGGAGTTGGGACTTCGTGATGGATCGGACCGCCGATGGGAGGCCGCTCAATATCCTGAGTTTGATCGATGGGTTCACCGAAGAGGCGCTCGCGATCTACGTCGCACGCCGTATCCGCGCTCACGGTGAGATCGAGCTATTTGCCGACGTGATGATCGAGCGGGGCATCCCTGAACACATCCGCTCAGATAAAGATCTGGAGATGGTGGCCAAGCGCTTGCGTTCTTGGCGGGGCCGACTCGGTACGAAGACCCTCTACATCCAGCCCGGCAGTCCTTGGGAGAACGGCTACTGCGAGAACTTTAACGGCAAGCTGAGAAACGAGCGTTTAAACGGCGAGCTCCTTTACACCCTACGTGAACCACGGGGGCTGATCGAACAATGGAGATGTCACTACGACCGAGCTTTACCACACAGCGAGCTCGGCTGTCGACCCCCCCACCCCCGCCGCACCCCTCGGATCATCTCAATAACCGGTAAAAAGGCCGCCTAAATAAGCTTCAACACTGGACCAATCAAAGCGGGCTGTAAAATCTATTAAAAAAAACCGGAAATATTCTTTATATTTGTTTATTAACTATAATCTATCTCGTAGCGGCGATTTCAGCACTAAAAACAGAGGTTCGGTAAAGAATCAGAACGCGTTAGGGGGTCAGCGAAGGCAAGACAGAAATAGCCCTCGTCGCGGCCCTCCATGGAATGACTCCGGCACTCACCCGGAGGCGGCAGGTTTTTAAAAACTTCACTAACAGAAACCCGAAACAAATTCGTTAAAAATTTGCTTAACTTACTCGTAGCATAAAGAAGGCTCCCTAAATGTCTCAAAATGAAAAACTCATTGCTGTGATAGGTCTCGGATATGTCGGGCTGCCGCTGGCAGTTGCATTTGGTAAACGACGTAAGATCGTTGGCTTTGACATCAATCAAATACGAATTTCAGAGTTAAAAGCTGGATTTGATCGCACTCGAGAATGTACGACAGAGGAGATTCTTGAGGCAAAAGGCTTGATTTTTACAGATAGAATCGAAAATTTATTTGACTGCGAAATCTTCATTATAACAGTTCCGACCCCGGTCGACTCCGCGAATCGCCCTGATGTCGGACCTCTTGTCCGCGCAAGTGAAATTGTGGGCGCGGCTCTCAAGAAGGGGGGCATTGTGATTTATGAGTCGACTGTATATCCCGGTGCGACGGAGGAGGTTTGTGTTCCCGCTCTCGAACGCTCGAGCGGCCTTCGATTTAACCACGACTTTTTTTGCGGTTACAGTCCCGAGCGGATTAACCCGGGCGACAAGGTTAACAAGCTAGAAAAAATAAAAAAAATAACAAGCGGAAGCACTGTCGCGACGGCTGCAGAAGTGAACGAACTCTATCGGTCAATAATAGCGGCTGGCACATTTCAAGCGAGTAGTATCAAAGTAGCCGAGGCGGCGAAAGTAATAGAAAACGCTCAGCGTGATTTAAATATAGCTTTCGTTAACGAGTTGTCCATGATATTCGATCGCCTAAGGATCGATACTCTTGAGGTATTGGAGGCGGCAGGAACGAAGTGGAACTTCCTTCCGTTCCGCCCGGGAATGGTAGGCGGGCACTGTATAGGCGTTGATCCGTATTACTTGACGCACAAGGCGGAACAGTTAGGGTACCATCCAGAGGTTTTGCTCGCAGGACGACGGATAAACGATAACATGGCCAGGTTCGCGGCAAAAAATATTATTAAGCGAATGATTAAAAATCGGATAACGTTATCGGGAAGCGTCGTTGGAGTGTTAGGAGTCACTTTTAAAGACAACTGTCCTGATATTCGAAACAGTAAAGTAGTTGACTTAATCGAGGAACTTAAAGATTGGGGGGTCGGGATTGTGGTAGTGGACCCATGGGCGGACCAAGCAGAGGTTCGTGATGAATATGGGCTCGAACTTGGGATTATTGACTCAAAAAATCCCGTTGACTCGATTGTTGTTGCTGTCGGTCATGATGAGTTTAAGCGCTTACATCCGCGAGATCTCCGCGCTTTTTGTAGACAGCCCCGCCCTGTCCTCGGGGATATTAAGTCTATCTACGATCGAACCGCCGCAGAGACATCGGGATTCACCGTATATCGACTTTGACCGTATATCTCGAGAGCGAAGCGTTCTCTTTGAAGCACATTGCAGTAACGGGCGATGGTAAATCAAGTAAATTTAGTTAGGAAAGCAATCGAAATTTTGAACAAGAGATCCCGTATGTATGTACTGACCCACTGATTTCCTGCTCAGGTGTTATGTTCTCGAAGGAGATAGCACATGAGTATCGATATGGACGAAGAGATCAAGCGCTGGACGGCGC
>Ga0194116_10004028_pt1 | contig 17187 bp, 13 predicted proteins | sample TA2MahsurfametaG_4_FD_148617 | JGI IMG/M metagenome (GOLD analysis project Ga0194116, IMG submission 148617) | Freshwater microbial communities from Lake Tanganyika, Tanzania - TA2015008 Mahale S9 surface | ecosystem: Environmental > Aquatic > Freshwater > Lake | place: Tanzania: Lake...
ATAACCAATCCAGTATTTGAATTCACAAATACGTCGATGAATGCCACTTCTTATGAATGGTCATTTGGAGATAATACATTTACTGATTTTATTAATACAACTCATACCTATGATGAGTATGGAGTTTATACGGTAATGCTCGTAGCTTACGCTCAGGATGGATGCTCGGATACGGCTTATCAGGTTATAACTGTAAAAGATGTTGTAATTGTTTATGTTCCTAATACTTTTACTCCAAACGAAGATGGGATGAATGATTTGTTTATACCGCAGCTCACTGCAGGATATGATAGAAGCAGAGGATATGAATTTAATATTTACAATAGATGGGGAGAAATCATTTTCAAAAGCACCCAAGTTTTAGAAGGTTGGGATGGTACTTATAATGGAGTTTCTGTTCAAAATGGCACTTACATCTGGACCATACGATTTAAAGATTACATGTCAAATAAAATTTATGTCTATCAAGGACATGTTAATGTTGTAAGATGATAAAGTACATTCCATTTTTAATTTTTCTTTCAAATTTAAGTTTTGCGCAGATAACTCTATTTGAAAATGATTTCGCCTCCCCCGGAGATACAGTTAGAATGAGTTTAACTGATCAAACATCAGTAGATTATAATGCTACGGATACGGCATTTATTTGGGATTTCTCGAGTTTAACTGCAAATAGTCAGTTTCTAAGAGAATTCACCTCCATTGGATTCAGTCCTGTCCAATTAACTTTTGGGATCCTGGCTCCACAAGATTACCAAGCCTCGTATTTTATTCCCGAGACTAACTTTCCGTTAGATCAGTTAAATGGGTTTCTGCCTGTAACTTTGACAGACCCTAGATCCTATCAAAAATCGATGACTGATTCCATTACCAAAGTTGGGTTTTCTGTTAAAGTTAGTGACGTTGATGTAGCCTTTCCATCAGATACAATTGAAACTAAGTATAAATTTCCAATGACGTACCAGCAGGTTTTTACAACAAAAGGGTATACCTTCATAGATTTAAGCCCTGCAGCTGAACTTAAGGTAAAGCAATTAAGGTATGTAACTAGCACTGTTGATGGATATGGACAATTGATATTGCCGTTTGGAACATTTGAAGTTATTCGTGTAAAGAGAGAAATTAACGAAATTGATTCGATTTATCAATCTTTTTTTGGAGAACCCTCTTGGTTCGGCGCCCCTCCAATACAAACAATAGAATACGAATGGATTGGACAAAATAAAAAGGATGTTTTATTGAAAATTGTGGTAAATAATGCGCAAGGGACAGAACAAATCCAAGCAATTGAATACCAAGATATTTACCTAGGGTTGGAGGCTGGATTAATTGAGAATGATTTTCAAGTTTCTGCATTTCCAAATCCAACAACCGATTTGATACAAGTAAATTCAGACGTAACCATCAATAATGTAATTCTGTTGGATGCTAAAGGATTAACATTAGAACAACAAGTTTCTGTTGATTCTAAAAAATTCTCATTGAATTTAGATGCGTATTCATCAGGTATCTACTTTTTGAATATAGAAAGTGCATCAGGTTCAAAAACAATTCGGGTAACTAAAAACTAATCCTTAACTTTGTTGCAGGCAAATCGGTCTATCGCTGTTTCGTTTATCGAAAGAGAGGAAAGTCCGGGCAGTATAGAGCATCGTACTTCCTAACAGGAAGGTCTCACAGGTTCAAGCTTGTGGTAACAGAAAGTGCCGCAGAAAGGGAAACTACCTTGATAAGTTTGACTTATTGGGGAAAAGGTGAAAAGGTGGAGTAAGAGCCCACCGCTCAGGCAGTGATGTCGGAGGCAAGGTAAACCTTACGAACTGAAAGACCAAATATACCAAGGCTTGAGGGTTGCTCGCCCAATCTTGGGGGGTAGGTTGATTGACGCTGATGGTGACATCAGTGCTAGAGAAATGATAGACGACTGAGTTGATTATTCAACAAGGAAAACAGAACCCGGCTTATGATTTGCCTTTTTAACTTTTTCAAATGATTTTACAACTAATACAGGAACTTGAAACAGCTTTAGAAAGAAATCGAAATGACATCGAGGCTGAAGGAATGTCTCGCTACATGAAATATCGTTTTGCTTATTACGGAATAAAAAAACCAAAACGCTATTTGATTCAAAAGGAATGGTTCTCTCGTATTCAAAAGGAATTGAGTCAAGAAAATAAACGAGAATTAGTGCTTGAATTGTGGCAAAAAGAACAGCGTGAATTTCACTACATTGCAATCGATTTCATATCAAAATGGAAGGATAAAGAAATAAGCTTGGCGGATTCAAATTTCATTGAATTTTTATTAACCAATCATTCTTGGTGGGATTCAGTTGATACTTTAGCAAGTAATTTCCTCGGTCGATATTTACGATTATTTCCAAATCAGCGCGATTCAGTTATTAATTCTTGGCGCAAAAGCGATAATATGTGGCTCAGACGTTCCTGTCTGATATTTCAATTGCGTTATAAATCCACTACAAATTTTACATTGCTTAAAAGCCTGATTATCGATTTAAAACACGAAAAGGAATTCTTTATTCAAAAAGCAATTGGATGGTCATTAAGAGAATATGCCAAAACAAATCCAAAATCTGTAAAGGAATTTGTTGAGGAATCAGGAATACTAGGACTTGCAAAAAGAGAAGCATTGAAGCACCAACTTCGCTAATAATTAACATTTTAATCACGGAATTTAATTGTTTGAGTTTTTGAAAAAAACTTATTTTTAACAAATTAATTATTTTCTTGATGATTTTTAATTTAAAAAGATATGCTCAACGAAAACTAGAAAGTCAAGAGAATGGCAATTACGAGCAAACCAACGATGATTTATTAAAACGTAAAATCTATTTCAAATACACTTTTCTATCTGGTTTAATTGGTGCGTTAGCCGTTCTATTATACTATTTACCATTTCATCAATTTCCGTCTTTTTTTGCCATTGGAAGTTTTCAATTATCACTTTTGGGTTTCAGTTTTGAGATAACCCCTATGTCAATTTCGTTTAATCTATTTTGTTTAATGATTGAACTCTTCATATTGGGCCTGATTAATATTGAAATGGTCAATGAAATTTCGAAGAATTTGAGATTCAAAAATGAAAAATCTGATTTTATTGAAATGCATAAAATCGAATTAGTAAATCTAAGCCTTGAAAATTACAAATCGAAAGAGCGTGAAATAGGAATTGATCCTTTTGCGGAGTTATCGAAATTCACGATTGTCATTTTCTTTGTTTTCAATAAGATCAAAGCATTTCTTAGTAATGTGATTATTAAAATTTTAGTTCGAAAATTAGCGGGTAGATACGTGTTGAGACTTTATACTGATTTAGTTGGTATGCCGATTTATTTCTTTTGGAACGCCTTCGCTTGTCGTGAAGTATATAGAAGAACAATTTTCTATTACTATTCTCAAAATTTAATAAATTTCACCATTGATTATATTAATACTAAACACGAGTCAAGCGAAGAGATAAAACAGATTTTATACGAATTACTTGCTACTGTTGCTGTGAAAAAGCGAGAATTAAATTCAAATCATTTTGTTTTCTCATACAAGCTATTAGGCCAATTTCAAGTCCCCTTCCAAAAAAAATATGATCTGCAAAAGAATTTTATAGAAAACTTGAAGAAATTCCCAGATGAATTGACAAATGATTTATTGTTGCTATTCGTTACCGGAATGATTATCGATGGTTCTATAAATAGAACAGAGAAAAAAGAGTTGGAACGCATGCGTAAAGAACTTGATGGTAATTTTCCAATTTTAGACTATTACAAAGACTATCTGAATGCTTACAAGCGAGGGGATGCTGAAATGTATTTGAAAAAATCGATATTACTAGTTTAAATAGGAATAAAACTTGTTATAATTGAATTTTTCAATTTTGAAACCAATGATTCTTATTTAAGAAGTTAGTGTTGTTTATTTGATGAAAAACAATTTCCAAAAACATTTTGTAATTTCATAGCCCTGAAAATTACACTATGCAAAGCCTTTTTTATCGAAAGAAACTTGTTTTATTAACCTTTTTCTTTCTATTTGGATTTATTGCCAAAGCTCAATTTAAACCAGATAATGGTGTGAAGGAATCTAATCCCTATCGAATTTTATTGACTAATGCAACAATCTATGTTTCCCCAACTCAAAAACTCGAAAATGCGAATATCTTGATTGAAGGATCTCGAATAGTTGAAGTTTCAACTAAATCGATAAAAGATAACAAGGCGATTACTTACGATTTCAAAGGTAAAACCATTGTTCCAGCTTTTATTGAATTGAATTCATCTGTCGGTCTTCCAAAGCCAGGAGAAAATAACTTTTCAATTCGGTCGAATTCAGGAAATAATCAAGGTGCGTTTTACTGGAATGATGCCGTTCACCCGGAATTTGAAGCAGCGCCAAATTATCAAATCGACGCTAAAGCCAATGAAAACCTCGTGAAAATGGGATTCGGATTTGCACTTTCACATTTGCAAGATGGAATTGTAAGGGGTTCAGGAACGCTTGTGTCACTGGGGAATCAAAATTCAAACAAGCAAATCATAACCACTTCAGCGGCTCAATTTTATTCCTTTTCCAAAGGAAGTTCCAACATGAATTATCCTTCTTCTCAAATGGGATCCATTGCATTATTGCGTCAAGCCTTGTATGATTTAAAATATTATTCATCGCTTCAAATGAAGGAGGAACGTTCCATTTCTTTGGAAGAGTGGAATTCACAAATGTCCTTACCTGCATTTTTTCAATCTACCGAAAAATGGGAAATTTTAAGAGCTGCTAAAATTGCGAAAGAATTCAATTTAAAATTTAACTTTTACGGATCGGGAAATGAATATGCCATTGCCAAGGATTTGAAGAGGTTGGATGCATCAATCATAGTTCCGTTGAATTTCCCAGATGCTTATGATGTGAAAGATCCGTATGTTTCAAGACAAATTTCGTTGAGCGATTTAAAACATTGGGAATTAGCTCCAGCAAATGCGAAATTATTGCGTGACCAGGGAATAAGCATCTGTTTTACAACGAATGGATTAAAATCAAGTGACCAATTTTGGACTAATCTTCGAAAAGCATTGAAGCGTGGACTGAAAATTGAAGATGCGCTTGCGGCTTTGACTTCCCAACCAGCCTCAATCTTAAAAGCAAGCTCTGAAATGGGAACTTTGGAAAAAGGTAAATATGCTAGTTTTTCAATTTATTCATCTGATCCATTTTTAGCGGAAGGTAAACTATTGGAATCATGGATTTTAGGGGAACGAAATGTAACAAGTGAAATTCCCTCAACTGATATTAATGGAAAATATAGTTTCAACCTCGAGGAGAATAAATATAGTGTAGAGATTTCAGGTTCTCCCGAGAAACCACAAGGAAAAGTTCAAACGTTCAAAACGGAAATAAAAAAGGAAACAAACGCTAAAAAAGTGGATACAATTTTTCAAAAAGCAACGATTGTTCGAACGCAAAATGATTTGACCATCCAATTCAATTTAGCGGATGATAAATTCAATGGTAGTGTGAATTTGCATGGTAAAATTGGTGCTGACGGAAGTGTTTTTGAAGGCGATGGATCACTACCAACTGGTAAATGGATCAAATGGTCGGGTATTCGCTTGGAAAAAGATAAATCCGAGAAAAAAACTGACCCATTTCAGCTAGATACAACTTTCAGCTCGTCAACTTGGTTACCAAATATGGCTTTTGGCTTGGACTCTTTTCCGAAAAAAGAGATTTATGTGATTAAAAACGTGACCCTTTGGACAAACGAAAAAGAAGGAGTTTTAAAAAATGCCTCTGTCGTAGTTGAAAATGGAAAAATTACCTCAGTCAATCCAACTAGTATTTTAAAAACGGCAACGATTATTGATGGAACTGGAAAGCATTTGACAACAGGAATTATTGACGAACACTCGCACATTGCCATTTCAAAAGGTGTTAATGAATCTGGTCAAGCAATTACAGCTGAAGTTAGCATAGCAGATGTCGTGAATCCAGATGATATTAACATCTATCGTCAACTTGCAGGAGGTGTAACAGCTGCTCAATTGTTGCATGGCTCTGCGAATCCAATAGGTGGTCAATCCGGATTAATCAAATTGAAATGGGGTCATTCGCCCGAAGAAATGTTGATTTCAAATGCTCCGAAATTTATCAAATGCGCTCTCGGTGAAAATGTGAAGCAAGCGAATTGGGGTGATAACAATCGTTTTAGATTTCCGCAAACCCGAATGGGAGTGGAGCAAGTATTTTACGACGGTTTTCTCAGAGCAAAGGCATATAAAAAGGAATGGGAAGATTACCGTGAGGCAATTAAAAACAAAAATCCAAAGAAACCAATACCGGTCGAGCCAAGGCGTGATTTGGAATTAGATATTTTACTTGAAATTTTGGAAAAACAGCGTTTCATTACTTGTCATTCCTACGTTCAAAGTGAGATTAACATGTTGATGCACGTTGCGGATTCATTTGGATTCAACGTGAATACGTTTACTCACATTTTAGAAGGATACAAATTGGCTGATAAAATGAAAAATCATGGAGCGGGTGGTTCTACTTTTTCTGATTGGTGGGCCTACAAATATGAAGTAAACGAAGCCATTCCTCAAAATGCAAAAATGATGACCGACCAAGGTGTTGTGGTTGCGATAAATTCAGATGATGCGGAGATGGGACGAAGGTTGAATCAAGAAGCAGCGAAAAGTGTCAAGTATGGTGGAATGTCTGAGGAAGAAGCTTGGAAATTGGTTACTTTGAACCCTGCTAAATTGCTTCACCTGGACGATCGAATGGGGAGTGTGAAAGTTGGAAAGGATGCCGACTTAGTACTTTGGAGTGATAATCCATTGAGCATCAATGCAAAAGTTGAATTGACAATGGTTGATGGTATGATTTTATACAACGCATCTGAAAATGAGAAATTAGCACAACGAAATGTTAGCGAACGCGCTCGAATAATCAATAAAATGCTGGAATCAAATGAAAAAGGTGAATCTGCGCAATCATTTGTGAAAAAAGGACGGAAACATTTCCATTGCGATACCATTGGAGAAGAAGGAGTTGAAACTGAAAATATACATTAAGCCATGAAGAAATTATTTTTGTTCTTAATCTTTCCTTGTGCGATTTTCGCTCAAAAGAATAAGATTTTGTTGTTGAACGGCTATTTGCATGTCGGAAATGGTCAAACGATGGAAACTGCTTTGATAGGAATCGAGAATGGAAAAATTTCGATGATCGGAAACGCGTTGACTACAAAAATTGATAAAAAATACTGGGATACTATTATTTCATTGGATGGACAACATATTTATCCCGGTTTTGTCGCACCAAATTCAACGTTAGGTTTAACTGAAATTGACGCAGTTCGCGCGACACGTGATTTTAACGATGTTGGGATTTTTAATCCGCATGTGCGCTCTCAAATTGCCTATAATGTTGAATCGAAAGTAATAGAAACCGTTCGAACGAATGGAGTTTTAATTACACAATCAACCCCAAGAGGAGGTTCGATTTCAGGAACTTCGTCTGTGATGTTTTTAAACGGTTGGAATTGGGAGGACGCAACCTTAATGAAAGACGATGGAATTCACGTTAACTGGCCGTCTAGTTTGGAAGGTGGCGGTTGGTGGGCTGAACCTGCTCCGAAAAAGCGCAACGAAAATTACGAGAAATCAAAACAAGAATTGATTGACTTTTTCGAAATGGCTAGGGCTTATAGCTCTGATAAACCAATGAAAACGGATCAACGATTGGATGCCATGAAGACTTTTTTCCAGAAAGAATCGAACGAACGTGTTTACTTTCACGCTTCTGAGCTTCAGCAAATTTTGGACGTCATTGATTTCTCGAATAAATTTAATCTGAAGTATCCCGTGATTGTTGGTGGATATGATGCGCATTTGGCCGGAAAAAGATTAAAGGATGCTAAAATTCCGGTAATGCTGCAACGATTACATAGTTTACCAGAAAATGAAGAGGATGCTGTCGATCTGCCGTTCAAATTGCCGTCACTTTTACAAAAAGAAGGAATTAAATTTTGTTTACAGAATGAAGGAGATATGGAAGCCATGCACACCAGAAATTTGCCTTTTCTTGCCGGAACAGCAATGTCTTACGGTTTGACAGAAGAAGAAGCTATTCGTTCCGTTTCACTTTCGGCTTGTGAAATTTTGGGGATTGATAAGAATTATGGTTCAATTGAAATTGGAAAATCCGCCACGCTTTTTGTTTCAAAAGGATCAGCATTGGACATGAAAACAAATCAAGTGACCTTGATTATATCAAATGGTAAGTTGGTTCCGACAAATAATTTTCAAACAATACTTTTCGAGAAATACAGTAATAAATACAAACAGAAGTAATTTTTTTTAATTTAATTCCTTCGGTTGTAACTTATTTTAAACTCAATCGTCTTACGGCCGAAACACATGAATATTCACGATTACAATAGTGGTGTTGATAGCTACGCTGACGGGCTTTATCGATTTGCTGTGAAAAGTTGTGGAAATTCAGATCAGGCGAGGGATTTTGTTCAAGATGCCTTCGAAAAGCTTTGGACTAAACTAGAAACGGTGGAAGCCGATAAAATGAAATCGTATTTATTTTCAACTGTTTATAATGCAATCGTTGACTCTGCAAGGAAAAATCAACGCAAACAAACGTATGAAGCTAACCTTCAAACTCCATCTCAAGTTGAAACAACTTATTTTGATGTAAAAGAAAAGCTTGAAGAAGGACTTCTAAAAATGCCGGAAATTCAGAAGCAAGTCGTTCTATTGCGCGATTATGAAGGATATTCCTACCACGAAATAGGTGAAATTACAGGTTTAAGTGAACAGCAAGTTAAAGTTTACATTTTCAGAGCACGTAAATTTTTACGAACTTATATAGGTCAATTGGAAGTTTTAATATGATAACAAAAGAAAATATTGATGCCTACCTGTTGGATTTTCTTGAAGGAAATCTAAATCCAAGTGAACTATTGGAATTGAAAACCTTTTTAAGAGAAAATCCTTCATTCAATCCAGATTTTGAATTGGTTAATTTGGACAAGGATAATTTGCCTAATTTCAATAAAGCGTCGTTGAAGAAAAATCTGGTATTCGAGCCAACCGCCTTTCAAGAAATTCAAGAGGGTACTATTGAGGAAAAAATGTTTGTTGCATCAGCTGAAAATGTGCTTTCTGAAACAGAATTAATTCATTTTAAAAATCATTTGATAGGTAATTCTCTTGCGCAAAAGGAATTCGACATTTTTAAAAAGACTCGATTTGAAGCAGATGATTCGATCATATTTCCTAATGTAAGTCAATTAAAAAGAATTGAAACAAAAGTATTCCCATTCAAAATGTTTGCTAAATGGAGTGCCGCTGCTATTGTTGTTGGAATTGGTTTTTGGTTGTTTTTTGGTTCTAGTTCAATGAATAAAAATGTCGTGATTAAAAAATCTACAAACTTTCGAAAAGAATCCACGAATCCGCAAGCTGTTAAACCAATTCTACCTAATGAAAATATTAATTTAATTCGGAATTATAAATTTAATCAACAACAATTAACTACAAGGACCTTGTCAAAATCAGAAGTTTCGTTGAGAGAATGTAAAGAAACTTTTTCCGCACCAAATGAGATTGTATTTGATACGAATGTTTTAGATACTAATGAAGCGAAAACGTATATTGATCAAAATGAAACCTTACCTATCAATGAATTAGCAAAGATTTCTCCGAATGCAAGTAATACCTTAACTCCATTGGAGTTCGTGAATTCAAAACTGAAAAAACGTTTTTTCGGGAAATACAATCCATCAAAAGAAGAAATGTATGTCTCGATATCAAACAAGATTTCTTCTGCTGTCGGTATTCCATTTTTGTTCATACGCAAGCAGGAAAAAGGAAATCGTTCGTTTTACTTTCGTATCGGGAAATTTAGTTTTGAGAAAAATTAAAAGGGGTCTGTAACAAAATAGGCACACAGTCGTCTTAAATCAAAATCACAAAAATGAAGACAATTTTACTATCAGCAGTATTGCTAACTTACGGTTTCTTGGGCGCCCAAATAAAGTCAACTGAAAAACAAATAATCATTGAAGGGAAAGATACAATTACGATTATCAAAGATGTTTTGGAAGGTGATCTCAAACGCCAAACAATTTTACAAACGGCTGACAATAGCTTTATGACGATTGAAGATCAAGCAGATGGATCGCAGAAACAAACAATTATTAAAGGTGGAGATACTACAATAATCATTACCAAAAATTCTGGAGAAAATGTTTTGATAGAGGAGCTTGAAGACATCAAAATTGATGAGGAGAGCGATTCGACCAAAATCAATTTGGGAAAAATGAAAATTGTCATAATAGAGGATAAAGGCAATGAAAAAAAAGGGCAGAAAAAAATAATTATTGATGAAAAAGTGATAATAGACAACAACGGAAATATTCTAAATGAAGACAAAGACGATAAACCTGAAGAAAATGATTACGCTCATTGGGCAGGATTTGGAATAATGGCCAATGGATTTCTTAATTCTTCTGGTAAAATAAGCACCGCCGCTGATGCAGAATTTCTTGAATTGGACTATGCACGGAGCATAGGTGTCAATTTTAATTTGCTCGAAAAAAGATTTCCTGTTTTTAAAGAGTACATTGGTTTGACAACTGGACTTGGAATACAATGGAATCGCTACATGTTGAAAAATAATGTCGACGTTTTTTCGAATCAAGATACGACTTTTGGGGTTGCGAATGGTTTTATTGACTATCGTAAAAATGTATTGAGAACGACTTATTTACAAGCACCATTATTATTGGAATTCAACACGAATAAAAATCCCGAAAAAGCGTGGCATCTCTCGGTGGGTGTCGTTGGAGGAATTCGCATCGGATCTAGTTTGAAAACCAAATGGGAAGAAGACGACAAAACTCGAAAAGAACGCGTTAAATCCAACTTTAATTTCAATCCATTTCAAGCATACGCGACTGCAATCATTGGATATCACAATGCTAATCTATACGTGAATTATGGATTGACCGAAATCTTCGAAAAAGGAAAGGGACCTGCTTTCTCATCTGTTAATGCTGGTATATTGTTTACTTTTCATGATTCCCGTGGTAAACGTGGTTATCATTTTCTATAATTCAATTATTAGTTATTTTTTTCAAACTCAATAATTATCTCTTTATTGTCTTTTAAAGAATCATCAATGTATTTGATTGCTTCACGTGAAATGCGAATAGCTTGAATCATAAACTCTTTATCTTTTTTGAGCGACAGGTCAGCATATTCAAGTGCGCTGACGGAATTTCTGATAGCAGCTAAAACAAGCTCTTTGTCTTTTTTTAATGAAGCATCAGCAACTTTCAATGCCTTTTCTGATTTATTGACTGCAGCTAAAACGAGCTCCTTGTCTTTTCTTAGAATAGAGTCAGCGAAAAATAGATATAAACCATCCATATTAACCAATGTTAAAAGAAATTCTTTGTCTTTTCTTAATGATTCATCGGCATATCTAAGCGCATAACCCCGGTCCAACAGTGCGGTCAGAACAACCTCTTTGTCTTTTTTCAAGGATTCATCAGCATATTCTAACGCTCCTCCCACTCTTTTCACCGCTATCATTACCACTTCCTTATTTTTCTTTATCGACTCATCAGCATAATTAAGAGCAGAATAATTCTGAGACATTGCCAATAAGACTACCTCTTTATCTTTTTTTAGAGATATATCAGCGTATTTCAGCGCAATTCCATAGTTTTTCTTACTCTGAATTGCCGCAAGAACTACTTCTCTATCTTTTCTCAACTCCTCGCTAGCGAAATTTAAAAGTTCTCCATTTTTCTCTACAGCAAGTTTGACAATTTCCTTGTCATTTCTTAATGTTTTATCAATTAATTCAAATGCATATTTCATATGAAATATTTCTCGTAAAACTGTCCTTCGTTCATGTGCAATTTCAGCATTGTTAACCGCGGCAAGTGCAATTTCTCTGTCCTTGTAGAAAGAACTATCAACGTAAAATAGCGTCGAAGCATTTTGTTTTACTGCTTCTAAAATAAATTCTCGATTTTTTAATAATTTTTTGGATGTATTTTGCATGGCTTCAGGATAATTTAAAAGCGCAGAAAGAATTAGGGTTTTGTTTCCCTTTTGTTTCTTATTCAGGTATTTAAAAGAGCGTCCATTTGTTGCTAAAATTTCTCTTACAAAATTTTCATCAGCAAGTATGTTTTTATCTACTTCGGTTACTTCTAGTTCATTGATTTTAATTGCTTTCAGAATAATTTCTTTGTCATTTTTTAACTCTTTATTAACGTTTTCTAAAAACAGATTCTCCTTCCCGTGATTCATTTTCTGCCTTTCACTTTTTCGATCCCAGTTCAATTGACAGTCATATTTGTCATCAAGAATCTCTAGAATAAAATTTTTATCATTTTGAAGAGATTTGTCAGCATATGACAAGGTGCTGGGGTCGTTAGTTACTGCGAATAATACAATTTCCTTGTCATTTTTGAGAGATTCGTCGGCATATTTCAGAATTCTTTCATCAAATTTTAGTGCTCTCATTACGAATGCTTTGTCTTTTTTAAGATCTTGAGAGGCAAACTTCATGGCATCATTGCACATTTTCATTGCCAGAGAAAAAATTTCCTTGTCAGACTTGTAATTCCGATCAAGAGATTCAAATGCGAAGAAATCTTTTTTTACTAGTGCAATCGCTTCTTCTCTCGAAATTGATTTTTGTGAGAAAGAAATATTCACAAACAATAATGAAATCAAAATGAGGTTAAAATTTTTCATGGTCTTTAAATGATTGATTTAGGTGATCAAAAAAATATTTTCAGTAAACAAACTTATCTAAAAAACGTATAATGAAATTAGTTGAATTTGTTACTCTTTGAATCATCCAATTGATAATTTTTAAATTATCGAAATAAATTTTGAAATCCATTTTCTCAAACATAATCTAATTTCTTTTGTTTTATTTAAATGAATAAAACCATTTTTTGGCATCGGCGCGATCTGCGAATTCACGACAACGCTGGACTATACAAAGCTTTGAAATCAAGTTCAACAGTTCAACCGATTTTCATTTTCGATCGAAATATTTTGGATTTACTGCCAAGGAACGATCAACGAGTTTTGTTTATTTACCAATACGTTCAGAATTTAAAAGAGGCATACCAAAAACTTGGTTCAGATTTGTGGGTTTTTTATGGAAATCCGTTGGAGATTCTACCCAAATTAACTGAAGAAAAAGAATTTGATTCAGTCTTCACCAACCGTGATTACGAGCCATATGCTTTGGAGCGCGATAAAACTATCTTCGATTTACTGAAAACTAAAAATGTAGAATTTCACGGAGCAAAAGATCATGTCATTTTCGAAAAGAACGAAGTGTTGAAAGACGATGGGAAACCATATACCGTATTTACACCTTATTCTAGAAAATGGAAAGCGAAGTTGAATGATTATTATCTGTCCTCTTATCCTGTTGAGAAATACCTTGGAAATCTAAATAAAGGAATTGAAGAGGTTAAATTTCTTTCACTTCAAAAAATGGGATTCAGTGATGTACAACTTTTCCCGTTCCCGAAAGATGTGACTTCGAGTGATTTGATTAAAAATTATGACTTGAGACGGAATTTCCCTTCGGTTGAAGGAACTTCTCGATTGAGTGTTCACCTTCGTTTTGGAACGATAAGTATCCGGGAATTGGCAAGGCAGGCACAGCATTTGAATGAAACATTTCTCAATGAATTGATTTGGCGTGATTTCTATCAAACGATAATTTACCATTTTCCACATTCGGCAAAAGACGCATTCAAATCGGCTTACGACAAAATTCAATGGGAGAAAAACGAAGCGCATTTTCAAGCTTGGTGTGAGGGAAAAACGGGTTATCCGTTAGTTGATGCGGGAATGCGGGAACTCAATCAAACTGGTTTTATGCACAATCGCGTTCGAATGGTTGTTGCCAGTTTTTTGACGAAGCATTTGCTCCTCGATTGGCGATGGGGAGAGGCTTATTTTGCTGAAAAACTAATGGATTTTGAATTGGCTAGTAATGTTGGCGGTTGGCAGTGGGCCGCAGGTTGTGGTTGTGATGCCGCTCCTTATTTTCGGGTTTTCAATCCAGCTTCGCAACAAGAAAAATTTGACAAAAAATTTGAATACATCAAAAAGTGGGTTCCGGAATTCGGAACTTCGAAATACCCTGAACCAATAATTGAACACAAATTTGCACGAGACCGAGTTTTAGATCGATTTAAATCTGCTTTAAACGAAACGATATGATACAAATTGGAGATAATTGCCCTTCATTTAAACTGAAGAATCAATTCGGAGAAGAATTCGATTTAGCTAACTTATTGGGGAACAAAACACTAGTCATCTATTTTTATCCAAAAGATGATACACCAGGATGCACCAAAGAGGCGTGTTTCTTTCGCGATCGTTTTGAAGAATTTAAAGATGTGGGTTGTGAAGTCATAGGGATTTCATCTGATTCGGAACAGAAGCATAAGGAGTTCGCTGAAAAACATAAGTTGCCATTTATTCTATTGGCTGATACAAAACAAGAAGTTAGGAAGTCGTTCGGTGTTCCAGGATCATTGTTTGGATTAATTCCAGGTCGGGTAACATACATCGTTGGGAAAGACAAAAAAGTAAAGGGAATATTCAATTCCTTACTTAACCCACTTGGTCACATTGATCACGCGTTGGAGTTGGTGAAAAGTTTCACAACCTCAGTTTATTAAAGTCGAAAATTGTTTTTTTTGAAAGATAAAATTTACGATTGAAAATAAATAGCTATTTTCAACAATTGTAATTATTATTGTATGAAGTACAACAATTATTTTTTCGTAAATATTAAAAACAAAAACGATTAAAAATAACAATGTATCGAATTGAATTCTCCAACTTCTTTACTTCTGCGTTTTCAGTTGATTGCATCATTTTTGGTTACTCCGAAGACAAGATAAAAGCACTATTAATAAAACGGTCGGTGAAACCATTTGAAAATTATTGGGCGGTTCCGGGTGATTTAGTTTATCCTGATGAAGATCTTCCGCAAGCCGCAGAGCGTGTATTGTTTGAATTGACAGGATTGAAAAATGTAGAGATGCATCAGTCCGAAACATTTGGAAATCCTAAACGACATCCAGAAGGACGTGTAATTACGATTAGTTATTTTGCTTTAATCAGAATTGAGGATTTTGAAGTGAAGGCCTCGTCCTGGGCAGAAGAAGTTAGTTGGGTTCCAATTTTTGAAGTTCCTAAATTAGCATTCGATCACAATCACATTTTGAATTCAACATTTAATTTATTGTGTCAGAAACTGCAAAATGACCCGATTTGTTTTGACTTACTTCCTGATCGATTCACGCTGAATGAATTTCAGAAATTATATGAATACGCTTTTCAAGTCGAAATGGACAAAGCGAATTTCCGAAAAAAAATAAAAAATATTCCACTTGTAGCTCACGAAGAAAAACAAAAGAATGTCAATCACCGTCCAGCCAAACTATTTTCATTCAATAAGGAAAACTTTGAAAAACTCACTGAGTTAGGGGATTGTCGTTTCAAAATGTAAAATCAGGCATTTTCAACTTTAGTTATCCTTGAACTTTTTACTTCGTTTTTTGTTAGTGTAATACTTATTGTTCTTTTTACAATAATTACAAAAAAAAATTATAAATTTACCGAAGAAACCTGCTAAAAAATGATAAAAAATTTATTTTTTTCCCTGCTCATTCTTCTATCCTTCAATAATCTTTTCGCTCAAAAAGAAACAATTACGGGACAAGTCAAGAACGAAATGAACCTTGGTTTGCCATTGGTAAAAATTCAACTCAAGGGTCAAAATAGTGGAGTCACTACAGACGCCGATGGTTACTTTGAATTTGTTGTTCCAAATAAAAACGAAGGAACACTGGTTTTCACTTTGACAGGATATGAAAAACAAGAAATTGATTTGAAAGGTCAAGTGAAAATCGATGTAATAATGAAGGAAGTATTCAATGAGAACCAAGAGGTAGTTGTTGTCGGTTATGGTTCAGCAAAAAGCAAAGAGTTCACTGGAGCCAATTCCAAGGTCAAAGGAGAGGATATTGAAAAACTGAATATTACGCGAGTTGACCAAGCGTTACAAGGACAAGTTGCAGGTGTGAATATTTCAACAAATTCCGGTTCTCCAGGTGGTTCAGCGAATATTCGGATTCGTGGACTTTCAACTTTTGGCGATAATGATCCATTGATTTTAGTTGATGGAATCGTTTATGATTCGGAAGGTTTAAACGCGTTGAATCCGTCTGATATTAAGTCAATTAATGTTCTAAAAGATGCAACTGCTGGTATTTATGGTGTGCGGGCGGCAAATGGAGTAATTATCGTTGAAACAAAAAAAGGGAGTTTAAATAGCAAACCTCAAATTGAATACAATGCTTTCTATGGTATTCAGCAGACTTCTCGTAAATTAGATTTATTGAATGCAACCGAATATGCAGTAATTAAAAACGAAATGTTTGGTTTGGGAGGTCAACCCATGCCATTTAATAATACAAATTTAGGAGTTGGAACCTCTTGGCAAGATTCTGTTTTTCAATCTGCACCGATGCAAAGTCACAACTTGAGTATCAATGGAGGCACATTAAATACCAGATATTCAATTGGTCTAGGTTATTTATCTCAAGATGGAATTGTGGGCGGTCCAAAAGCAAATTTTTCACGCTACAATGCTCGTTTGAATTTTAGCACAGATTTATCTTCCAAAATCAAATTGAACTCGGTGCTTCTTTATTCCAGTGATTCACGAAGTACCTTACCTGAAAATGGAATAGGTTCTGTTCTGTATAATACGATAAATGCATTTCCAAATGTCCCTATCAAAAAGCCTAACGGACAATTTTCCTACCTTGAAGAAGTAAGCGATATCATAAATCCAATTGCTCAAATGCAAAATCAATACAATTGGAATACAGCAAATAAAATCGTTGGTAAAGAAGAGTTTATTTATGAATTTAACGACCATTTATCTTTCACGAATCGAATCAATTATAATGTTGCCATGGTGGACGGTAAAGTATTTTCACCGCTTGTTTGGTACGGAGACGGAAAATATGCAAATACTGCAATAAATGAGGAGTTGGAATCACCAACTGTTGAAATTGCTCCGGATGTTG
>Ga0194116_10004029_pt1 | contig 17185 bp, 14 predicted proteins | sample TA2MahsurfametaG_4_FD_148617 | JGI IMG/M metagenome (GOLD analysis project Ga0194116, IMG submission 148617) | Freshwater microbial communities from Lake Tanganyika, Tanzania - TA2015008 Mahale S9 surface | ecosystem: Environmental > Aquatic > Freshwater > Lake | place: Tanzania: Lake...
CTGACGGCTCACCCCGACACGAAACGCGCCACCGACCAGCTTGACCCAGATGAATACGCCGCGGCGGTCCAGCGCCTTCCACTGGGCGACGATCTCCAGCCGCTGCTGGGCCACAGTGCAGTGGCGAAGCGGCAAAAGACGCTGTTCGATCCAGTGGGCCAACGGCTGCTCATCGCCCTGTCCGTCCAGCGGCAAGACCTGGGCGATGGTCTCGGCCAAGTCGCCGACCGCCTGGTAGCTGGCCTCAAACAGCCAGGGCGCCAGCCCGGCTTGCTCGGCAGCCAGCTCGCGCAGCAGGGCGGTACGCACCAGGCGGCGCGGCTTTCCACCGGCCAGCACATACACCGCCCAAGCTGCATCGGCCGCTCTGCTGCGCGCCAGATACTGCTTGAGCGCTTGCAGCTTGTCTGCGGTGGACGCGCTGGCATCGAGCTCGGCGTACAGGGCGGCGAAGTCCTTCATGCGCTCGGGGCTCCATCCGACGCTGCCGCAAACGGCGCAAGTTCGGCTTCGGGCGCCTCTTGGGACTCATGCGACGGCCCGTACTCGGTCTCAAAAGACTCGGCCTGCAAACCCCGCTCACACAAATAGCGCACCATGACATCCACGCTGCCGTGAGTGACGATCACCCGGCCGGCGCCGGTGGCAGCGATGGCCGCATGCAATCCGGGCCAGTCCGCATGGTCGCTCAGCGCAAAACCGGCGTCCCAACCCGCGCGGCGACGCGCTCCACGCAGTTGCATCCAGCCGCTGGCAAAAGCGGTGGCAGCCTGTCCCCAGCGTCGCAGCGCCGAAGCCGTCAGGGCCTGCGGCGGCATGAGCAGCAGCGCCGAGCCCAAGCCGGCCTGGCGCGCCCGCGCGGGACTGCCCCAGTCCGACAAGGGCCGTGTGGCCGGCAACTCCACACCGGCAGCACGATAGGCCTGATTGATCGCCTCAACCGTGGGATGCACCAGCACCGGAGCGATCGAGGTATCAAGGCCGCAAAGCAGACGCTGCGCCTTGCCAAAACTGTAGGCCAAGAGCACGCTGACCCGCCCGCGCGCGGCATTGGCCGCCCACCAGCGATTGATCTGGGCAAACACCTGCGCCTCGTCGGCCCAACGGTAGATGGGCAGACCAAATGTCGACTCAGTGATGAAAACATCGCAGCGCACCGGCTCGAAAGGGCTGCAGGTTCGGTCCGGAGCCACCTTGTAGTCGCCACTGGCAACCCAGACCTGCCCCGCGTGCTCCACCCGCACCTGCGCCGAGCCCAACACATGCCCGGCCGGATGAAGCGAGACGGTGACGCCGCGATGCACGAGACGCTGTCCATAGGCCAGGCCCTGCATCGAGATCGGGCCCAGTCGCGCACGCATCACGGCCTCGGCGCTGCTGACTGCCAGGTAATGCCCGTGTCCGCGACGCGCATGATCGGCATGGGCATGGGTGATGACCGCCCGATCCACCGGCCGCCAGGGGTCGATGTAAAAGTCGCCCGCCGGGCAATACAGGCCCTGCGGTCGCCGGACAATCAAATCACTGCGCTGTTGCATGGACCTTCAGGCCAGCCGTGCGTGTCGATGTCGGGGCCGCGCCTGTCATGATGTCAATAACGATGGCCGGTCACGAACAAGGCCAAGCGCATGAGCGCATAGGCCAGCTTGTTCATCATTCGCTCACGCCAGGGGCTGCGGCTGTAGTCCTCCAGACGCACCGCCCGGCCATGACCGGCAATGGCGCGTTGCAGCCGCTGTCTCAGATGCGCGGTGAAAGCCTCGTCCTCGAGCACCACATTGGCCTCGCGCGCCAGCAACAGGCTCAGCGGGTCGAGGTTGGACGAGCCGACGGTACTCCACCGGCCATCGACCACCGCCACTTTGGCATGCAGGAAACTGGTGTTGTATTCGTGTACCTCCACGCCGGCCTGCAGCAGATCGAGGTAGACCGAGCGAGCCGCATGGTATTGCATGAAGTATTCGTAGCGGCCCTGGAGCAGCAGTTGCACGCGCACCCCGCGTCGCGCCGCCTCGATCAGCGCCCGGCGGAGCCGGCCGCCGGGCAGGAAGTAAGCGTTGGAGATCAGGACCTCGCTCCTGGCCCGACCGATGGCTTTACGGTAGGCCCGCTCGATCGTATTGCGAAACCGCAGGTTGTCACGCAACAAAAGTTGCGCGCGTCCTGCGCTGGCTGCTGTGGTTTGGGGCTGCGTCGACCGTTGCAGAGCCTCGCGCCAGGTTTCCCAGGCGCGGCCGAGTTGCCGCTCGCGCACGCTCTGACCCACCCGAACCCGAGTCCACAACAGACTCATGGCTTGCGCGGCCCGCGCCGCCACCTCACCCTCCACCCGTACGGTGAAATCAAAGCGCGGAGCCTCTAGCGGTCCGTGATTGGGATCGAACCAGTCATCGAGCACATTGATACCGCCACAAAACAGGATGCGCTCATCGATGACGCAGAGCTTGCGGTGCAGGCGTCGCCAGTGCGCGGGGGCCAGAAGCAGGCGCAGCGAAGAGCCAAACCCGCCGAGCGGCGCAAAGATCTGACACTGAACACCGGCAGCTTGCCAACGCTGCAAGCAGTCCTGCGGCAGCTCGGGCGTGCCCACCCCGTCGACCAGCACCTGCACCACGATACCGCGCCGCGCTGCGCGCTCCAGGGCCCGTGCCACCTGGTCACCAGCGCCATAGAGGTCGAAGATATAGGTTTCCAGCTGCACCGACTCGCGCGCCGCATCCAGGGCCGCGATCAGGGCTGGAAAAAACTCGATCCCGCCCTGCAGCAGGTGGTAAGCCTGGGAGCCGGGGGACGAGCTGGCGGCCGAGGAAGGAGCGATACCGGGCACGGGATGAAGCGTCAACAGCGATGGGACGATTGTGCCCAGGCGCGAGCGCAGGGTCACGCTCAAACTCAACCGTGCAGGGGAAAAAACCGGGGCAGAAGCAAGATCGCTTCGGCATTGGAGGGCGAGAAACACGCATCGGCAGCCTCACGCCAGGCCAGCCACTGCCAGGCCCTGTGCTCGCGCGGCGAGAGCCGTACCCGCGTGTCCACCGGCACACAAAGGCTCAACACATGTTCGGTGTTTCGCGTCACGCCGGGGGCGTAACGATGACGCCAAGCCGGATAGATGTCATAGGTATTGCTGATCCCCCAATCCCTTAGATCCTGGGGGTCGGCGGCAATACCCGTCTCCTCAGCCACTTCGCGCACGGCGGTGTGCAACAGGTCGATGTCCCCGGGCTCCTTCGAACCGGTCACGCTCTGCCAGAAGCCCGGCTGCGAGGCACGCTCGATCAGGAGCACTTGTGCGCAGGCCGTGTGGATGATCACCAGCACGGAGATCGGCTGCTTGTAGGCCATCGACTTCAGGCCGGACACACCAGCGGGGACGGGCCGGCAGAGCCAGCCCACCGCCACTCAGGCCGGCTGGGTATTGCGCAGCCGGATGTGCAGTTCACGCAGTTGCTTCTCGTCGACGCGACTGGGCGCATGGGTGAGCAGACATTGGGCTCGCTGGGTCTTGGGGAAGGCAATCACATCGCGGATTGACTCGGCTCCGGTCATCAGGGTGACCAAGCGGTCCAGGCCGAAGGCCAGTCCCCCATGCGGTGGCGCTCCGTACTGCAGCGCCTCCAGCAGGAAGCCGAACTTGAGCTGCGCCTCCTCCGGTCCAATCTTCAGGGCCTCGAACACCTTGCTCTGCACATCAGCGCGGTGAATACGCACCGAGCCGCCGCCGAGCTCCCAACCGTTGAGCACCATGTCGTAGGCCTTGGCGACGCACCGGCCCGGATCACTGTCCATCCAGTCTTCGTGGCCGTCCTTGGGCGCGGTGAAGGGATGGTGCACCGCCGTCCAACGCTGCGCCTCCTCATCGAACTCGAACATCGGGAAATCGATCACCCACAGCGGCTGCCAACCGGCTTCAAACAGGCCATTTTTCTTGCCGAAATCGCTGTGCCCCACCTTCAGTCGCAGGGCGCCTATGCTGTCGTTGACGATCTTGGCCTTGTCGGCGCCAAAGAAAATCAGATCGCCGCTTTGCGCCCCAGTGCGCTGGATGATTTCCGCGATCGCAGCATCGTGGATGTTCTTGACGATGGGACTTTGCAAGCCATCACGGCCCTTGGTGACATCGTTGATCTTGATCCAAGCCAGGCCCTTGGCCCCGTAGATCTTGACAAACTCGGTGTAGGCGTCGATCTCGCCACGGCTAAGCTCAGCTCCTGCGGGTACGCGCAGGGCCACCACCCGGCCCCCGGGCGTAGTGGCCGGCCCACTGAAGACCTTGAAGTCGACATCCTTCATAAGGTCGGTCAACTCGTTCAGTTCGAGCTTGACGCGCAGGTCGGGTTTGTCCGAGCCAAAGCGCCGCATGGCCTCGGCGAAGGGCATGACCGGGAAATTGCCAAGGTCCACCTTCATGACGGCGCGAAAGATGTCGCGGATCATGCGCTCGAACAGGTCACGGATGTCTTGTTCGGCCAGGAAAGAGGTCTCGATATCGATCTGGGTGAACTCGGGTTGCCGGTCAGCGCGCAGGTCTTCGTCGCGGAAACACTTGGTGATCTGATAGTAACGATCGAAGCCGGCCACCATCAGCAACTGCTTGAACAACTGGGGCGACTGCGGCAGCGCAAAAAATTCGCCATCGTTGACTCGACTGGGCACCAAGTAATCACGCGCGCCCTCGGGCGTGCTTTTGGTGAGCATGGGGGTTTCGATGTCAATGAATCCGTGGGCGTCAAGAAACTGTCGCGTCTGCATGGCCACCCGATAGCGCAGCATCAGGTTGTTTTGCATGTAAGGGCGGCGCAGGTCAAGCACGCGGTGCGTCAGCCGGGTGGTCTCCGACAGGTTGTCGTCATCGAGTTGGAACGGAGGGGTGACCGAGGGATTGAGCACCACCAGTTCGTGACAAAGCACCTCGAGGCGGCCGCTGCGCAGATTGTCGTTTTCGGTACCGGACGGGCGCGAGCGCACCAGCCCCTTGACCTGAATGCAGAACTCGTTACGCAGGCTCTCGGCCGCCTTGAACATCTCGGGACGGTCCGGATCACAGACCACTTGCACCGAGCCCTCGCGGTCGCGCAGATCGACGAAGATCACGCCGCCGTGATCGCGTCGGCGATTGACCCATCCACACAGGCTGACGGTCTGGCCGAGCAAAGCTTCGGTCACCAGACCGCAATAGTGGGAACGCATCTGAGAGGCGCTGGAATCCTTGGACATAGTCACTCGCAAAAGAAAGGCGCGGACTACCGGGTCCAAACGCCGAACAGGTTCATCAAGCCTTGGCGGAATTGGAGCCGGGCACCACCACACCCATGGAGATCACATAGGTCAGAGCCTCATCGACCGTCATGTCCAGTTCGATGCAGTCCGAACGCTTGAGCATGACAAAGTAGCCGCCAGTGGGGTTGGGGGTGGTCGGCACATAGACGGACAGGTAGTCATCGGTGAGATGACGCGACACATCGCCGCCGGGCGTACCCGTGAGGAAGGCAATCGTCCACACGCCCGGCCGCGGCCACTGCACCAGCAAGGCCTTGCGGAAGGCGTTGCCCTTCTCGGAAAAAAGCGTGTCAGAAACCTTCTTGACGCTCGAGTAAATTGAGCGAACGATTGGGATGCGCCCCAACAGCGAGTCCCACCAGCCCATCAGCCGGCGACCGATGAAGTTACTGGTCACGGCACCAATGACCAGAACGATGACCAAAGCCAGCAGGACCCCGAAACCCGGAATATGGATGCCCAGGAGGAGGTCAGGCTGCCACTGTGACGGCAGGATCTGCAGCGTCTGGTCCAGGGTGCCAATGATCCAGTTGATGATCCAGATGGTGATCATCAGGGGCAGCAAGACGAGCAAGCCCGCCAGCAACCAGCGACGCAAGGCGGCCATCATCCTTCCACCTTGGCCGCAGCCGGTGCGGGCGCAGGAGCCGGTGCGGACGCGGGGGTCGCAGGAGCAGGGCTTGGGGCCGCGGGAGCGGCCGTCTCGGCCGGCTTGTCCTTGGCCTCGGGGGACTTGTCCTTGCCCTCGGCGGACGCGCCGGTCTCACCCCCACGAAAATCGGTGACATACCAGCCCGAACCCTTGAGCTGAAAGCCCGCGGCCGTCACCTGCTTGGTGAAAGTGGCCATGCCACAGGCCGGGCATTGCGTCAGGGGCTCGTCTGAGATCTTCTGCAGCACATCCTTGGCGTGCCCGCAGGTCTCGCATTTGTAGGCGTATATCGGCATGACAGAGGAACAAAGGAGAAAAGGGCCTTGCACCGCAAGACCCTGCAGCCGCCCGAACACCGCGGACTCAGGCGTGCAAAAACTCAAGATTATAGGCAGCAGGGTGGTTTAGCGGGGGGGAGGCTCGTCGTAAGCCCTCAGACCCCACCCGAGACCTGCACCAGCACCATGGTCAAGAGACCGATGAAGAAGCCCACAGCGCCGTACAGCAAGGCCTGCAACAGGCGATTGGTTCGCCGCTGCTCGGCCAGCAGTTCCTGCACCTCTTGCAGCGAACTCACCGGCGGCCGCGACAGCGCCTGATGAAGCAGGCGCGGCAAGGTCGGCAGCAGCTTGGCATACATCGGCGCCTCGGCCTTGAGCTGCTTCCAAAGCCGGGCCGGGCCGACCTGCTCGACCATCCACTTCTCCAGGAAGGGCTTGGCAGTGGTCCACAAATCAAGGTCCGGGTCGAGATCGCGGCCGAGCCCTTCGATATTGAGCAAGGTTTTTTGCAACAGCACCAGTTGGGGCTGGATCTCCACCTGAAAGCGCCGTGAGGTCTGGAACAGCCGCATCAGCACCAGACCCAGCGAAATCTCCTTGAGGGGCCGGTCGAAATAAGGCTCACAGACCGAGCGTATGGCAGCCTCGAGCGCATCGACACGGGTGCCCGCGGGCACCCAGCCCGACTCCAGGTGCAACTCGGCCACCCGCTTGTAATCGCGCCGGAAGAAGGCGGTGAAGTTTTGTGCCAAATACTCCTTATCCACCTCGGTCAGGGTACCCACGATACCGAAATCGAGGGAGATGTAGCGCCCGAATGTAGACGGATCCAGACTGACCTGGATATTGCCCGGATGCATGTCCGCATGAAAAAACCCATCCCGAAAAACCTGGGTAAAGAAGATGGTCACCCCATCACGGGCCAGCTTCTTGATGTCCACCCCGGCCTCGCGCAAACGCTGCATCTGGTTGATCGGCACCCCGTTCATACGCTCCATGACCAGAACATCGGTGGTGCAAAAGTCCCAAACCATCTCAGGGATGAGTACCAGGTTCATACCCTGCATGTTGCGGCGCAACTGCGCCGCATTGGACGCCTCGCGCAACAAGTCCAGCTCGTCGTGCAGATAGGTATCGAATTCGGCCACCACCTCACGGGGCTTGAGGCGCCGACCATCGGCGGACAAACGCTCGAGCCAGCCAGCCATCATGTGCATCAGGGCCAGGTCTTTCTCGATGACCGACAACATACCCGGCCGCAATACCTTGACCGCGACCGGTCGGCCGCCGTGCAGGGTGGCGAAATGCACCTGCGCGATCGAAGCGCTGGCCACCGGCTGGCGCTCGAAACTGGCAAACAACTCGGTCAACGACCGGCCCAGCGATTGCTCGACGATCCCGACCGCGCGCTCCGAATCAAAGGGCGGCACCCGGTCCTGCAAACGGGCGAGCTGGTCCGCCACATCGGCAGGCAAGAGGTCGCGCCGGGTCGAAAGTACCTGCCCGAACTTGACAAAAATAGGACCCAGACTCTCGAGTGCCAGACGCAAACGCTCTCCACGCGGGGCCCGTAAGTTGCGCCCGAGCGAGACCAGGCGGGTCAGTCGCCGCAATACCGGGTGCTCAAAGCTCGAGAGCAGCAGCTCATCGAGACCGAAACGCAGCACTGTCCAGACTATGAACAGCCCACGCAGCAGGCGCCTCATGCGCCCGCCCCAAGTCCCTGAGCACCGGGTCGCGCCGGCGAGCACGCCAGGAACCCGCGCAGCGCCTGCACCACCCGACGCCCGGCATCGGCCAGGGTGTGGGCTGGCACATCGCCGAGCAGGCGAGCCAAGTCCTCCTCCAGATCCCAACGCAGGTTCTCGGCCAGCCAGGCCACCTCGGCGGCCAACTGCACATCCCCCTCGATCTGCACCGCCGGTCGCTCGCCCTGCGCCACCTGACGCAGCACCTCCAATGGATCCTGGCCGTCCAGGGAAATCACCAGGTCGGGCGCCTGCTCATCCCGGCCGGACTCGAGCAAGCCCGCCGGGGTGATGCGCCAGCGCAGCTGCAACAGGCCCCAGCGCACGAGCAAGACACTGGTCTGCCTTCGGGCCAGGCGGGCCTGCGCTTCGGGTTCCTGCATCAGGATATGGTTGAGAAGGAGCACCAGTCGCAGGCGCAGCTCCTCAAGCAGCCATTGGGGCGCTGGCAGGCGTTCAAGCCCGGTGTGCAACAAGGATTGCAGGAAGGCGATGGGCGGCGGGGAATTCATGAGTCCGATTTTGACGGATAAAAGAAGAGCCGCCCGGGCGCTCATCAAAGCGCGGGGCGGCCACTCAAACGGGGGACGCGAGCCCGAAGGGCCGGCGTCCGCTCAAAGACTTACTGCAGGGCCTGCACGCCTGCCACCAGCCAGCCACCCGAGCGGTGACGCGGCTTGGTCATGTTCCAGACCTCGCGGAAGGGGCTGGGGCCCGATGAGAGGTCTTCACGGATCAACCCGGAAAACTCAACGCTGGCCATAAAGACATCGTCGAGCTCTTCGATGCCCAGCAATTTGGCATCGAGCGAGACCACTTCGGTCAGATTGGCAGCGCCACCCGTATGGCTTTCACGCTCGGCCAGTTGTGCCTGGATTTGGGCCAACATGTCATCGGTCATCATGGCACGCAGTGCGGCGATGTCAGAGCGGTCCCAGGCCCCTTGCAGCGAGACAAAGTTGGCTCGGGCCGCGCCGAGGAAGCCGTCCACATCGAAATCGGCGGGAACGCCCCAGGACGACTGCGAACCCGACAGCGCAGAGCCGATCATGGAGCCGGCCGAAGCCGAGCCGTCAAATTGGGTTGTCTGACGCTCCCAGGGACGCGCAGAGGCGTCGTTACCCACATGGCTGGGGTTGTAATGCGGCACAGAGGGAGCGCCGCCTGCGCCCTGCAAGGCGTAGGGGGAAGCCGCTTGTCGGCCGCCGCGCACCTTGCGCAGCACCAGGCCCACCACCACCATCACGGCCAAGGCGATCAGCGCGATCATGAGGAACTGCGCAAGACCCTCGCCAAAGCCCAGACTGTGCGCCAGCCAGGCCAGCCCCAGGCCAGCGGCCAGGCCACCGAGCATGGCGCCCCAAGGCTTCTTCGGAGCGGCCGCCGCTGGCTGCGCCGCGGGCGTGGCTGGCGTCGCCTGGGCCGGTTGCGTCGGCGCCGCCTCGCGCTTGGTCACATTGGACGATTGCTTGCCGACCGACTGCCCGCCTCCGAGACGCTTGGCGTTCGCGTCAGTGGCGACGAAGGCCGTGGTGAGCGTCAGGATGCCGGCAAACAAAGCGGACCAGAGTTTCATGGTGACTATCCCCTCAAATAAAAACGGTGAGATTTGGCGCTCAGAAGAGCGCGCTAACGACGGATTGTTTCAACACTTGATTCCAACATGCAATGCAACCACACCGCCAGTAAGGTTGTGATAGTCCACATGGGCAAAACCGCCTTGTTGCATCAGGGTCTTGAGGGCTTCCTGATCCGGGTGCATACGGATTGACTCCGCCAGATAACGGTAGCTGGCCTCATCGCCGGCAATCCAGCGACCAAGCCGGGGCAGGATCTCGAAAGAGTACCAGTCGTACGCCTTGCGCAGGGGCCGGGCGACGGTGGAGAACTCGAGCACCAGAAGCTTCCCGCCGGGTTTGAGAACGCGGTTCATTTCGGCCAGGGCCTTGTCTTTGCGGGTCATGTTGCGTAAACCAAACGCAACGCTCACCCGATCGAACTGAGCGTCCGCAAACGGCAGGGCCTCAGCATCGCAGGCTGCGGTGGGCAATACCACCCCGGCATCGAGCAGGCGGTTGCGTCCCTGCTCGAGCATGGCCACATTGATGTCGGTGTGGATCACCGTTCCGTTGGGGCCGACCTTGGGCGCAAAGGCCAGCGCCAGATCCCCGGTGCCGCCGGCAATGTCGAGCACCGACATGCCGGGGCGGACATCGGCCACAAGAACGGTGTAGGCCTTCCAGGCGCGATGCAGACCGGCCGACATCAAGTCGTTCATCAGGTCGTAATTGGAGGCCACCGAATCGAAAACTCCCCGCACACGCCGCGCCTTTTCGCGCTCGTCGATAGTCTGGTAGCCGAAATGGGTGGTGGTCATCGATGGAAACTTTCAGGTCGGGTCATTGTAGGCACGACAGGGACACCAGCCAGGGCCGAGGGCCGATCGCACCCGGGCGGCGCCCACTTCTCTGGCGCCTCTGACCTGGCTGGCGTCTCAATGGCTTGCGCACTGACCGCCGGCTGCGGCACCCATGGGCTGATCGCGGTCCACACCGGCACGCTGCAAGCGCTGCAGGTAGTCGGCCCAGAGACGATCCTGGTCGCGGCCGAGCTGGTACAGGTACGCCCAGGTGAACAAACCGCTGTCATGTCCATCCGAAAAACGCGGCTTGACCGCGTAGTTACCCACCGGCTCGATCTCGACGATGTCCACCTCGCGTTTACCCGTCTGCAGCACTTCCTGGCCGGGGCCGTGGCCCTGCACCTCGGCCGAAGGAGAGTAGACACGCATCAGCTCAAAAGAAATGCGAAATGTGGCGCCGTCCGAAAAGGTCAGCTCCAGGGCGCGAGACCGGCCGTGCAAGGTCAGGGCCAGCGGAAACGGGGTGTCGGCTTGAAGACCGGCCCTGCTCAGTGCCTCACGCGTCATCGCCGATCGCCCCGGCTCAGACCAATACCCGCTCGATGCCGCCGCGGTTGGCCGCTTCGACATAGCTGGGCAACCAATCGGGGCCGAGCAGTTGCTGGGCCATCTCGACCACGATATAGTCGGCCTCGAGCAACCCGCTGTTGAGGTCATTGCTGTAGCGCGACAGCCCCTGCAAGCAACTGGGGCAGCTCGTGAGAATCTTGAGCGGCCCCTGCGCCGGCACGGCCCCGCCTTCGCGCAGCGCCACTTCGCCCTTGCGCAGCTCCTCTTCCTTGCGAAAGCGGATCTGGGTGGAAATATCGGGACGCGTCACGCCCAAAGTTCCGGACTCACCGCAGCAGCGCTCGCTCTTGAGCACCTTATCGCCAACCAATGCCTTGACCGTCTTCATCGGGTCCTGCAATTTCATGGGGCTGTGGCAGGGGTCGTGGTAGAGGTAGCCCGCCCCGGCCGTGAGCTTGACGCCTTTTTCAAGCAGGTACTCATGGATGTCCACGATGCGGCAGCCGGGGAAGATCTTGTCGAACTCGTATCCCTGCAGCTGGTCATAGCAAGTGCCACACGAGACCACGACCGTCTTGATGTCCAGGTAATTGAGCGTGTTGGCCACCCGGTGAAAGAGCACCCGGTTGTCGGTGATGATCTTCTCAGCCTTGTCAAACTGGCCACTGCCCCGCTGCGGATAACCGCAGCACAAATAGCCCGGTGGCAGCACGGTCTGCACGCCCGCATGCCAGAGCATGGCCTGCGTGGCCAATCCCACTTGCGAAAACAGACGCTCGGAGCCGCAGCCGGGAAAGTAGAACACCGCCTCGCTCTCGCTGGTGGTGGCCCGTGGGTTTCGGATGATGGGGACATAATCCCGGTCCTCGATATCCAACAAGGCCCGCGCCGTTTTCTTGGGCAGACCCCCCGGCATCTTCTTGTTGATGAAGTGGATCACCTGCTGCTTGACCGGGGCGGGGCCGACCGTGGCCGATGGCTTGGCAGTTTGCTTGCGCGCCACCTTGCCCAAAAGGTCGTGGGCCAGGCGCTGAGCGCGAAAACCGACATCGACCATGGCGCTGCGCATAAGCTTGATGGTCTCGGGCTGCGTGGCGTTCAGAAAGAACATGGCCGCCGCGTGACCGGGCCGAAAGGATTTTTGCCCCATCTTGCGCAGCAGGTTGCGCATGTTCATCGACACCTCGCCGAAGTCGATATTCACCGGGCAGGGCGAGAGGCACTTGTGACACACCGTGCAGTGGTCGGCCACATCCTCGAACTCGTGCCAGTGTTTGATCGAGATACCGCGCCGCGTCTGCTCCTCGTAGAGGAACGCCTCAACGAGTAGCGAGGTGGCCAGAATCTTGTTGCGCGGGCTGTAGAGCAAATTGGCGCGCGGCACATGCGTGGCGCAAACCGGCTTGCATTTGCCGCAGCGCAGACAGTCCTTGACCGAATCGGTGATCGCTCCGATGTCGGACTGCTGCATGATCAGCGATTCGTGGCCCATCAGTCCGAAACTGGGCGTGTAGGCATTGGTCAGGTCGGCCGGCAAGTCGCTGTGCCGCAACAACTTGCCCTTGTTGAAGCGGCCCTGCGGATCAATGCGCTTTTTGTATTGAGCAAAAGGGGCGAGCTCCTCGTCGCTGAGGAAGTCGAGCTTGGTGATACCAATGCCGTGCTCGCCCGAGACCACCCCATCAAGAGAGCGCGCCAATTGCATGATGCGCGCCACGGCTTCATGGGCAGTCTGCAGCATTTCGTAGTCGTCGCTGTTGACCGGCAGATTGGTGTGCACATTGCCATCGCCAGCGTGCATATGCAGGGCTGCCCAGACCCGCCCCTTGAGCACCCGCCGATGTATGGCCTGGCACTCCTCCAAGATGGGGGCGAAAACTGCTCCCGAAAAAATCGACTGCAGGGGCCCTCGCAACTGCGTCTTCCAGCTGGCGCGCAAGGTGTGATCCTGCAAGCGCGGGAACAAGACCTCCACATCGCCGAGCCATTGATGCCACTGCGCGCGCACCTGCCGCACCAGCGTCAGGGCCTGCGCTACCCGATCCTCCAGCAGGTCTGCTGGTGCAATTTCGCCGGCGTCGTCGGACTTGCCCAGCGGCAGGTGCCCGCGGTCAAGAAAGGCCTGAAGCTCATCACACAGTCGGATCTTGTTGCGCAGCGACAGTTCAATATTGATCCGCTCAATGCCGTCGGTGTACTCGGCCATGCGCGGCAGTGGAATCACCACATCTTCGTTGATCTTGAAGGCGTTGGTGTGACGGCTGATGGCGGCGGTACGCTTGCGATCGAGCCAAAACTTCTTGCGCGCCTCGGCACTGATGGCCACAAAGCCCTCGCCACTGCGCGAATTGGCAATGCGCACCACCTCGGAGGCGGCGCGGGCCACTGCGTCCGCATCGTCGCCAGCGATGTCACCGATGAGCACCATCTTGGGCAGGCCGCCGCGACGGGCCTTGGTGGTGTAGCCCACGGCCTTGAGATAACGGTCGTCAAGGTGCTCCAGCCCGGCCAAGATCGCCCCGCCACGCCGCTGCTCGGCGAACATGAAGTCCTTGATCTCAACAATGCTGGGCACGGCATCGCGCGCATGACCGAAAAACTCCAGGCAAACGGTACGCACATGCTCGGGCATACGGTGCACCACCCAGCGGGCGCTGGTGATAAGGCCGTCGCACCCCTCTTTCTGAATGCCCGGCAGCCCCGAAAGAAACTTGTCGGTCACATCCTTGCCCAGCCCCTCCTTGCGGAAGGTCTTGCCCGCAATGTCCAGGCGCTCTGTACGGATCGGCGTCTTGCCATCAGCCTCAAAGTAGCGCAGCTCAAAGCTGGCCATGTCGGCATCGTGGATCTTGCCCAGGTTGTGGCCAATGCGCACCACCTCGAGCCAGGTCGCATCGGGCGTGACCATGCGCCAGGAAGCGAGGTTATCCAGGGCCGTTCCCCAAAGCACGGCCTTCTTGCCTCCGGCATTCATCGCGATGTTGCCCCCGATGCAGGAGGCTTCGGCCGAGGTGGGGTCGACCGCAAAAACGAATCCGGCGCGCTCGGCGGCATCGGCGACCCGCTGCGTCACCACGCCCGCCTCGGTCCAGACCGTTGGCACAGGATCAGTAAGGCCGGGTAGTGCGACCAGTTCGACCTCGCTCATCGCCTCGAGCTTTTCGGTGTTGATCACCGCCGACTTCCAGGTCAGCGGAATGGCCCCGCCGGTATAGCCGGTGCCGCCGCCCCGCGGCACGATGGTCAGACCCAGCTCAATGCACCCCTGGACCAGGCCAGCCATCTCGACCTCGGTGTCAGGCGTGAGGACCACAAAGGGATACTCGACCCGCCAATCGGTGGCATCGGTGACATGAGAGACACGCGAAAGCCCATCGAACTTGATATTGTCTTTATCGGTGTACTTGCGCAGCTTGCGCTCGGTACGACGCCGCAGTTGCGCATGCTCTTCGAAGGCATTGGCAAAGCGCTCGACTGCCGCACGGGCCAGATCCATGAGTTGCCCGACGATGCGGTCGCGATCAGCATCCTGCTCGGGGGTACGGCGCTTTTGGACTTCGCCCAGACGGTGCTCCAGGGCCTCCACCAGCAGGCGCCGGCGGTCGGGGTTGTCGAGCAGGTCGTCCTGCAGATAAGGGTTGCGCTGCACCACCCAGATGTCACCCAGGACCTCATAGAGCATGCGGGCCGAACGGCCGGTGCGGCGCTCATCACGCAAGCGGTTGAGCAGGTCCCAGGCACCCGGCCCGAGCACGCGAATTACCACCTCGCGATCAGAAAACGAGGTGTAGTTGTAAGGAATTTCGCGGATTCTTGAGCCCGGCTCATCCACCGCAGCGCCCAGGCGGACATCAGGCGGGCTCAGGAGATGGGGCGAGGCGGGGGCATTCATGGGGCGGGTTGGCGAACTTTCGCGCCCGGCGGGACAGGCGAGCTTTCGACAGGGCAAAGATTGAGCGAGATGTTACCGCAGGGCCCCTCTTGGGCTCGGCCTGTCCCCGCAAAGACCCACCGCGTCCGATGGCAAAACCCGGGGGCTAGCGGCGCCAACCTCGCAGCATCAGGAAATGCGCCAGGCCCGACGCCATCAGCATCGCCGCGTAGGTTTGTATCTTGCCGGGTGAGCCCATCAGTAATCCGGCCACGATGACCGCCACATTGAGCAGCAGGCCCCAGGCAAAGCGAGCCTGCAAGGACGGCACTGCGGGGCGTACGCCCCGCCAACCGGGCAAGCGCGGGGCCAACACCGCCATCAGCGCAGCCAGCGCCACCGCCGGCGCGAGCAAATTAAGAAGGTGCACAGTAAGCAAGTAGGCCGTCATGAACAGGCAGAGTCGATTGCCACGCAGCGCGCAAGCGCTCCATTAGAACGCAGCCGCCCTGGCCGGCGCAGCGAACCAGAAACCGGGCTGGTCCCGCCAAAACAAAGGGTATACCCTTATTTCTCTTTGCCGATGTCAATTTAAATTGACATGTCTGGACGCGTAATTTGCCGAAAGTTGCGCCAAATTTATAATCGACCCATGCCTGTCTGGGCCCTCGGGCTGAATCATCAAACGGCGCCGCTCGACCTGCGGGGTCGATTTGCCTTTGCGCTCGATCAGATCGCGCCCACCCTGCAAGGCCTGCGCTCGACCCTGAGGCGCCAACCCGAAGCGACCCTGCTGTCCACTTGCAATCGCACAGAGATCTACTGCGCCGGCGAGTCGGCCGAGGTGCGGCCCACCCTCGATTGGCTGGCTCAGAGCGGTGGCGTCTCTGCCGATGCCCTGCACCAACACACCTACACGCTGCACGACGGCGATGCGGCGCGGCACGCCTTCCGGGTGGCCAGCGGCCTGGACTCGATGGTGCTGGGCGAGCCACAGATCCTGGGTCAGATGAAAGAGGCGGTGCGGGTGGCCGACGAGGCCGGCGCCATGGGCACCACCTTGCACCAACTGTTCCAGCGTTCCTTCGCCGTGGCCAAAGAAGTGCGCAGCAGCACCGAGGTGGGGTCGCACAGCATCAGCATGGCCGCGGCCGCGGTGCGGCTGGCCGGACAAATCTTTGAGGATGTGGGCAAGATCCGCGTGCTGTTCGTGGGCGCCGGCGAGATGATCGATCTGGCGGTCACGCATTTCGCCGCCAAGGGCCCTCAATCGATGGCCATCGCCAACCGTACCCTCGAGCGCGGCGAAAAACTGGCGGGCCGTTTTGGTGCCGAAGTCATGGCACTGGCTGAATTGCCCACTCGCCTCGGAGAATTCGACGCGGTCATCAGTTGCACCGCAAGCACGCTGCCCATCATTGGACTGGGCGCTGTTGAACGCGCGCTCAAACAGAGGCGGCGTCGGCCGATGTTCATGGTCGACCTGGCCGTGCCGCGCGATATTGAGCCCGAAGTCAAAAAGCTTCAGGATATCTACCTCTACACCCTTGACGATCTGGCCCGTGTGGTGCAGGTGGGCAAGGACAACCGGCAAGCGGCGGTGGCCCAGGCCGAGGTCATCATCGATGCAGGCGTGCAAAACTTCCTGCACTGGATGCAGCAGCGGGCCGCTGTGCCTCTGATCCAGCAACTCAACGCCCAGGCCGATCAGTGGCGCGCCCTCGAGCTGGCCCGGGCCCGCAAGATGCTTGCCAAAGGCGAGTCGGTCGAGGCGGTGCTGGAGGCCTTGTCCAGAGGACTGACACAAAAAATGCTGCATGGGGCGATGGCCGAGTTGCACGGCAGCCAAGGCGAGCATCTCGAGAGCACCGCCCACTCGGTGAGTCGGCTTTTTCTGCGCGGGCAGCGCGATCCTCACGGGCTCTAGCGCCGACCGCAGCCGGCAGCCGCACAGGCCGCCAATCCACCGACTGCCCGGGAGCCACGCTCCCCTCTCCGCCGCCCCGCCAAGCCATGAAAGAAGTTCTTCGCTCCCGCCTCGACCGCCAACTGCTAAGACTGCAGGAGCTCGACGCCCTGCTCGCCTCGCCCGATGTGGTGAGCGATCTGGAACGCTATCGAAGACTCTCGCGCGAGCACGCCGAGGCGGCGGCGGTGGTCGGGCACTACCAGAGGCTGCAGCGCCGCGAGGACGATTTGGTGCAAGCGACAGCCATGCTGGAGGAGCCAGAGCTGCGCGATCTGGCGGCCGAAGAAGTCAGCGCGGCGAAGGCCGACATTGCCGAGCTCGATGCCCAGCTTCAACTCATGCTCATGCCGCGCGACCCGGACGACGCACGCGCGGCCTTCCTCGAAATCCGCGCCGGCACGGGCGGCGATGAATCGGCGCTGTTTGCCGGCGATTTGCTGCGCATGTACAGC
>Ga0194116_10004036_pt1 | contig 17174 bp, 12 predicted proteins | sample TA2MahsurfametaG_4_FD_148617 | JGI IMG/M metagenome (GOLD analysis project Ga0194116, IMG submission 148617) | Freshwater microbial communities from Lake Tanganyika, Tanzania - TA2015008 Mahale S9 surface | ecosystem: Environmental > Aquatic > Freshwater > Lake | place: Tanzania: Lake...
GTCGTGGCGGATCAGTTCAAAGCGGGGGTGACCGATCCAGGCTTCGATGTTGGCTTTGCGGCCGGTGAAGTAGTTGTCGAGGCAGATCACCTCTTCGCCAGCTTCCATCAGCCGGTCCACTAGATGTGAGCCCACAAAGCCGGCGCCGCCGGTGATCAGGTTGCGCTGCAGTCGCTCCGACATCCCTCAGCCTTCGCCCACAACCCACACCTGTAGTCCTGCGGCCCGGGCGGCGCTGGCATCGGCCTTGGCCCGGGCGTCGAAAAGCCAGGCAGGCTGCCGCATCAACGCCGCCACAGCCGGCCAGTCGATCTGGGCGAACTGCTGCCATTCCGTGAGCAGAAGCAGTGCATCAGTCCCAGCTGCCGCCTGCTCCACCGTGGACACCTGTTGCCAGCTGCCCTCCCCCTCACTGGCGGGGTGGCCCAGATCGAGGACCAGCTGCCGCTCGCTCACCTTGGGATCAACGATCTGCAGGATGGCGCCCTCATCAAGCAATTCCTTGCAGATGCGGATTGCTGGGGATTCACGGGTGTCGTTGGTATCGGCCTTGAAGGAAAAACCAAGCACCCCAATGCGTTTGTCGCTCACCGTGCCGAACAGCTTGGTGATCACCAGCCGAGCAATGCGCTGCTGCTGCCAGTGGTTCAGCGCCACGACCTGCTCCCAGTAGGCCGCCACCTCCTCCAGGCCGTAATGGCGGCAGAGATACACCAGATTGAGGATGTCCTTCTGGAAGCAGCTGCCGCCAAAACCGGGACCAGCCTGCAGAAATTTGGCCCCGATGCGGCTATCAGCGCCAATGGCGCGGGCCACCTCCCGCACATCAGCCCCGGTGGCCTCGCAGAAGGCAGCAATGCCGTTGATCGAGCTGATCCGTTGCGCCAGGAATGCGTTGGCAGTGAGCTTGCTCAGCTCACTGCTCCAAAGGTTGGTGCGCAGAATCCGGTCCTGTGGCACCCAGCTGGCGTAAATCTCGGTCAGAGCCTCCATTGCAGCGGGATCCTGACCGCCGATCAAGACGCGATCAGGCTGCTCCAGATCCTCAATTGCGGTACCCTCCGCCAGAAACTCCGGGTTGGAGAGCACTGAAAAGGTGCTTCCCCGCTGTTCGCCTTGGGCTGCCGTGAGGATCTCCTGAATCACCGCAGCGGTGCGCACAGGCAGTGTGCTCTTCTCCACAACGATCGTGTGACCACGGGCCGCCCTGGCCACGGTGCGGGCACTGGCTTCCACCCACTTGAGATCGCTGGCCTGGCCGGCCCCCAACCCTCGGGTTTTGGTAGGGGTATTCACAGAGATGAATACCAGATCAGCGGTAGCAATGGCCGCCTCCACCTGCGTGCTGAAGTGCAAATTGCGGCCGCGGGCACGGCCCACCACGGCATCGAGGCCAGGCTCATACACCGGCAGTCGGCTCAGATCGGGATCGTTCCAAGCGGCAATGCGCTCGGCGTTGAGATCCACCACCGTCACCTGGATGTGGGGGCAGCGATCGGCGATCACCGCCATCGTGGGTCCGCCCACATAGCCAGCGCCGATGCAACAGATGGCGTGCACGGCTGCAGGGCTGGTCATCAGAAACGTGGCAGTCGCATCAGCTCTCGCAACCTAAGCGAACTGGCCTAACAGCTCAGCCGCAGACACCTGCTGCTCGGTTTGCATCTGGAGGTTCTTCACGATCACCTGGCCCAGCCGCGCTTCGTCCTCACCGATTAGCACAGCCCAGCGCGCACCGCGGCGGTCTGCCCGCTTGAGCTGTTTGCCGAAGGCCGCACCGCTGAGATCGAGCTCCACCGCTAGACCGTTGCGGCGCAGCTGCTGCGCCAGCACCAACGCCTGGAACTCCGCCAGGCTGCCGCGGCTCACCACATAGATGTCCGGCACCGCATCCCGACTCTCACACGCCTGCGCCATCAGCATCACCAGGCGTTCCACCCCCAGCGCCCAACCGATCGCCGACGTTGGGGAACCACCCAGCTGCTCCACCAGGCTGTTGTAGCGGCCACCACCACACACGGTGGCCTGTGCCCCCAGCTGGTTAGAGGTGATTTCAAAAGCGGTATGGCTGTAGTAGTCGAGCCCGCGCACCAGCCGGGGGTTGAGCTGGAAGGGGATCTCCAGTGCCGTGAGCCCCTCTTGCACCCGTTCAAACCGTTCTTGGCTCTCGGGGGCGAGGGCCGCCGCCAGGGTGGGAGCGTCCTGGAGCAGGACCTGGGTGGTGGGATTCTTGCTGTCGAGGATGCGCAGGGGATTGCGGGCTAGGCGGTCCTGGGAATCCGGGTCGAGCTGGTCACCCCGCTGCTCGAGCCAGGCCACCAGCTGCTGGCGGTAACGGGCCCTGTCGTCATCGCTGCCGAGGCTGTTGAGCTCGAGGGCCAACCCCTGCACCCCCAGGTCTGCAAGCAGATCCCAGGCAATCGCAATTGCCTCAACATCACTGCAGGCATCAGCAAAGCCTAGAAACTCCAGACCGATCTGGTGAAACTGCCGCTGCCGGCCCGCCTGAGGGCGCTCGTACCGAAACATCGGCCCGCTGTACCAGAGCCGCTGGGGGCCTTGACTGAGCAGGCCGTGCTGAATCGCCGCTCGCACCACCGATGCGGTGCCTTCCGGCCGCAAGGTGCAGCTGCGCTCGCCGCGATCCAGGAATGTATACATCTCCTTGCCCACCACATCGGTGGCTTCACCGATGCCGCGGGCGAACAGCTCGGTGGCCTCGAGCAGCGGCGTGCGGATCTCTGCAACAGCGGCACGCTGGAAATGGCGGCGCGCCGTGGCTTCCAACTGCTGCCAAACCCCGATCTGCTTTGGCAGCAGATCCACCATTCCGCGCAGATTCTGCAGCCTCTCCACAAACCACACCTGGCTGGGGTCAGTCTGAGGGATCGCCGTGGATCGACCGTATGGTGAAAGCCCTGATCACAAACTGTGGCCACGCTGCTGATCACCGGTGGGGCTGGCTTCATCGGTAGCCACACCAGCCTGGTGCTGCTCCAGGCAGGTCACAACCTGGTGGTGCTCGACAACTTCAGCAACAGCTCCCCCGAAGCGCTGCGCCGAGTGGCCGCCCTGGCTGAGCTGCCGCCCGCAACCCAGCAACAACGCCTACGGGTAATCAAGGGCGACATCCGCCAACCAGCTGACCTGCAGCAAGCCTTTGCGGTAAAGGCGATCGATGCCGTGATCCATTTCGCCGGCCTGAAGGCGGTGGGCGAATCGGTAAGACACCCGCTGCCCTACTGGGATGTGAATGTGGCCGGATCGCGCCAGCTGCTGGCGGCGATGCAGGCAGCCGGCTGCCGCACGCTGGTGTTCAGCAGCAGCGCCACGCTGTATGGCTACCCCGACCAGGTGCCGATCCCCGAAACGGCGCCGGTGCAACCGATCAATCCCTACGGCCATAGCAAGGCGGCGGTGGAGCAGCTCCTGGCGGATTTAGCGGCCAGCGAGCCCGGCTGGCGCATCGCCAGCCTGCGCTACTTCAACCCGGTGGGCGCCCACCCAAGCGGACGCATCGGCGAGGACCCCAACGGCATCCCCAACAACCTGTTCCCCTTCATCACCCAGGTGGCCGTGGGCCGGCGCCAGCAGCTGCAGGTGTTCGGCAGCGACTGGCCCACACCCGACGGCACCGGCGTGCGCGACTACATCCACGTGATGGATCTGGCGGAGGGCCATGCCGCAGCCCTCACCACCCTGCTGGGCGAACCACCCCAACTGCTCACGCTCAACCTGGGCAGCGGCCAGGGCCACTCGGTGCTGGAGGTGGTGCGGGCGCTGGAGAGTGCCAGCGGCCGCTGCGTGCCCTATGCCCTGGTGGAGCGCCGCCCCGGCGATGCCGCCACCACCGTGGCCGATTCCACGCAGGCCAGCGCAAGGCTGGGGTGGCGCACCCGCCGCGGCCTGCCGGAGATCTGCCGCGACGGCTGGGCCTGGCAGCAGGCCAACCCGGAGGGCTACTCCGGCGCTTCGCCAGCGGGTTGAGCGCCGGAGCCGGGAGAGAATCAGCGCAGCCTTCCTGAGGTGCTGCCCTCAGCCCAATGGCGCGATCGGTGCCAGGCGGGGATCAAGGATCTTGGGCCCCATGCCCTCGAACTTCACGGCGATCGAGATCTTCTCACCGCTGCCAAACAGGTGGGTCACGTGCCCTTCACCAAAGGAGCTGTGTAGCAGCCGATCGCCCACAGCCCAGACCTTGCCCGCCGCCCGGCGGCGGACCGCGTTGGCCGCAGCGCCCGGAGAACCTCCCGCCTGCGTGCGCAGGCTCTCGTCGCGGTCCACACGCGTGAGCCGATCTAGGCGCTGCTCACGGCGGATCGCCGCACCGCCGCTGCGGGGCACATCACCTTGCACGAGCGCCTCCGGTAATTCCGAGAGAAACACTGAAGGCACGGCTGGTTCGCGCATGCCGCCCCAGAGACGGCGCTCACTGGCATGGGAGAGAAACAAGCGCTCCTTGGCACGGGTGATGCCCACGTAACAGAGTCGCCGCTCCTCCTCCATGGAAGCCGGATCCTCCAGCGAGCGATAGCTGGGGAACAGCCCCTGCTCCATTCCCACCAGAAACACCACCGGAAACTCGAGGCCCTTGCTGGCGTGAAGCGTCATCAAGGTGACGCAGTCTTGCTCCGTGTCCTTGCTGTCGGCATCGCTGGCCAGGGCACTGGAGGCCAGAAAATCCTCCAACGAGCCTTCATCATTCTCTTCCTGGTATTGCAAGGCAGCGTTCACCAGTTCATTGAGGTTGCGGCGGCGATCTTCCGCCTCATCGGTGCCGGTGGCGATCAGCTCCGCCAGATAGCCGCTCTGCTCCATCACCAGCTGGACCAATTCCGAAGGCGGCGCCTGCTCCGATCGCGCCTGAAGCGTGTTGATCAACTCGGAGAACTGCAACAGCCCCTTGGCGGATCGGCCGCCGAGGCTGCGCACGGCTTCGGGGTCGCGCACCACCTCCCAGAGCGGAATACCCAGCTGATTGGCCGCATCCGTGAGCCGCTCGATCGTGGTCTTGCCGATGCCACGCTTCGGCACGTTGAGCACCCGCAGCAGACTCACCGTGTCGGCTGGATTCACCAGCAGCTTGAGGTAGGCGAGCACATCCTTGATTTCGCGTCGGTCGTAGAAACGCAGCCCACCCACCACGATGTAGGGGATGCCCCAGCGCACCAGCGATTCCTCCATCGCCCGACTCTGCGCGTTGGTGCGATAGAGCACCGCCATATCGCCCCAGCGCAAATCGGGGTGGGCGGCATCGAGCATGCGCATGCGATGCACCACGGCCTCCGCCTCGGCGATCTCGTCGTCGCAGCGGGTGACGGAGATCAGCTCACCCTCACCGCGGGTGGGGCGCAGGATTTTGTCGATCCGCTCGGTGTTGTTGGCGATCAGAGCGTTGGCCGCCTCCAGGATCGTCGCGGTGGAGCGGTAGTTCTCCTCCAGCTTCACCATCGTGCGGGTGGCGTCGTCCGGTGCACCATCACCGAAGTCGTCCTGAAAGCCCATCAGGATCGTGAAGTCGGCGGCGCGGAAGCTGTAAATGCTCTGGTCGGCGTCGCCCACCACAAACACCGATCGACCATCCCAATCGTCGAAGGTCTCCGGATCGCGTCCGTCGGTCACGAGCAGTTTGATCAGCTCGTATTGGGTGCGGTTGGTGTCCTGGTATTCGTCCACCAACACATGACGAAAGCGGCGGTGCCAGTAGTGGCGAACCTGCTCGTTCTGGCGCAGCAGCTGCACCGGTAACAGCAACAGATCGTCGAAGTCGAGCGCGTTGTTGGCGGCCAGCGCGCGCCGATAACGCCGATACGTCTCCGCCATCAACTTGCCGCGCTGACCACCGGCATCGGCCTCCAGCTGCTCAGGCATCCAACCCTGGTTCTTGGCATTGCTGATGGCCCAGCGCACCTTCTTAGGCTCGAACCGCTTCGGATCGAGGCCCAGCTCCTGGGTCACGATCTCCTTCACCAGGCTCTGGGTGTCTCCCTCGTCGTAGATCGAAAACTGCCGCGTCCAGTTCAGACCCTCAGGATCGCGGAACTTATCGATATCGAAACGCAGCAGCCGCGCAAACAGGGCGTGGAAAGTGCCGATCCAGAGGTCTTTGATCACCTCGCGGTAGATCCGCGAACGCAGCTGGCGCTGCTCTACCGGGGGCAGGGTGCTCCAGGGCTGGCCGAACTGGCTCTGGGCAAGCTTCTGGGCCAGCAGCAGCTCCAGCCGCTCCTTCATCTCGCGGGCTGCCTTGTTGGTGAAGGTCACCGCCAGCAACTCGGCCGGATCCACACCGTGCTGCCCGATCAGGTGGGCGATGCGGTGGGTGAGCGCCCGCGTCTTACCGCTGCCGGCGCCGGCCACCACCAACAACGGGCCCATGTGGTGGTCCACCGCCTGTCGTTGCGCGCTGTTGAGGCCGGCGAGGAAACTCATCGCCGCACGTTATCGGCCTTGGCGGCCACAGCCTCGATCATGGCGCTGACGGCCTCGAGATGATGCGCCAGCGTGAAACGAGCCCCCACCCGAGCACGCCCCGCCTGGCCCTGACGCGCCGCCAGCTGCGGATCGGCCGCCAGCTGCGCCATCGCCCTTGCCATTGCCTCCACATCACCCTCGGCCACCAGAAAGCCGCTCGTACCGTCCAGCACCACCTCAGGAATGCCGGCATGGCGCGTCGCCACCACTGGCAGGCCGCAGAGCTGCGCTTCCATCACCGCCACCGGCGAACCCTCACTATCGCCATCGGGAGCAACCCGCGAATGCTGCACAAAGGCCCGCGCCAAACGCATCAAGGCCACCACCTGGGCGCGATCCGCCAATCCGGGCAGCTCAACCACACCCTCAAGACCTAGCTGCCCCACCAGACGTCGCGCCGGCACCAGCAGCGGCCCCTCACCCACCATCACCAAACGCAGCGCCTCCGCCTCCGGCCGTGGCAGCCGCTCGCGGGTGCGGGCAAAGGCCTGAATCGTTTCCAGTGGCCCCTTCTTGGCCACAAAACGGCCAACCGCCAGAAACGTGGGAGGTGCAGCGGCGGGATCTGCACCATGAAACAGGCGCTCGTCCGCACCGGATGGGCTCACCAGCAGCCGCTGGGGCGGCGCACCAAGCGCCAATAACGTGCCCCGCATCGGCTCACTCTTCACGATGACGCCAGCCACCAACGTCATCAGACGCCGGTAACGCCCTGCCAGCAAACCCAGCCGGTCACGCGCTGAGGCATCGGAACCACGGAAGTGCACGATCAGGGGCCGCGCACTCCAGGCGGCGGCCTCCATCACGCGCACGGCATGGAAGCCAAACTCCGCCAACAGCACATCGGGCCGGTGCCAACGGATCAGCGCCAAGGCCACCAGAGAGCCGGGGAGACTGGCCAAGCGCAAGAGGCCCAGGCGAGTGAGCACCTTGCTGCAGACAATCGCGAGGCCGTAGGCCAAGCGGTCAGGAGACGCCAGAGGCCACTCGTCGCCGAAGTAGGCCACAGTCCGAAACGGCAGACCCTCCAAATTGGCGCGCAGAAAGGTTTCGGTCGCCGCTCGGCGCGAGGGGGCAAAGACCAGCAGGGTGAGGCTCATGGCAGGGCGAGCACGGATCGCCAGGTGGGCTCGAGCACGGGCCAATCGAGTGCCGCGATCCGACGACGGGCAGCACTGCCCAGCGCCAAGCAGAGCTGCGGATCGGCCGCCAGCTCCTCCATCGCCAAGGCAAGAGCCTCCGGATTCTCTGCGGGAACCACAAGGCCTGAATGGCGATGCTCAACAACTTCCAATGGGCCTGGGGATGCATCGGTAACGATCACCGCCAGGCCAGCAGCCATCGCCTCCAATAACACATTGGGCATGCCTTCAAAGCGTGAAGGCAACACGAACACAGTTGCCTGCATCAGAAACTCCAGAGGATGGTTCTGATATCCAGCGAACACAACCCGCTCGGTGAGGCCCGTCTCGGCGGCCTGGCGCTCCAGGGCGGCCCGCTCCCCCCCATCCCCCACCAACGTCAGCGACCAGCTAGCGGCCGGGGCCTGAACACGGCTCAGGGCGTCGAGGAGCACATCCAGGCCCTTCTGATGCACTAAACGACCCACGTTGATGAAACCTGGCGGGCGCCCCTTTGCCTCAACCGCATCCATGCTGAGGCGAAGGGCTGGCAGGGGATTGGGCAGCAATTCCAGTCGTCGAAGCTCGGGCAGCTGCTCCAACCCCCGCAGCACTCCCTCGGTGTTCGCCGTAACAACATCGGCACGGCGATAGAGCAACTGTTGCAGACGTGACCAGGGCGCCGACAGGCGCTGGCGGGCAGGATCGTTACGCTCCGACACCACCAAGTGGTCAGGGAGAAGCCAGAGGGCTAAACAGCTGAGCATGCTCGTGCGGGTGAGCAGAGCCAACACGCGCCGCGGCCGCTCATGCTCCAAGCACTGCCGCAGCAAAGCAGCGTGAGGCCCTGATAAACCCTCCACGCACCAGCGCAGCAAAATGGCCGCCGTGTTGAACCTGCCGGGCACGGCAGCGCGCTCCAGCCAGGGCCAGGCGAGCCACAACACAATTCGGGCCAGATAGCGATGCAGCCGACGCCTTTGGGCCGTAACGAAGCGTCGCGCACGAGCGACCCAACTGCGGTTCCAATAATCCCCCAGCGCAACCTCGCCCAGATCGACATGGGGGACGCCTGCGGGGAGGGCGTGAGTCTGGGGATGACCCGGCAGCAAGGTCACCACGCGAACCCGCAGACCCTGAGCGTGGAAATAGCCGGCGGCCAGCATCGCCACCTTTTGAGCTCCACCCGGGCCGAGATGCGGCAAAACAATCCAGAGATCGTCGCGGCCAGCAACCGGCAGAGCGGCACGGGGGAAGATCATCAGATCAACAACGGCTCAACGGCCGAGAGGAACTGGCGTCGGACCTGCGGCTCAGCAAAACGGTCGACAACGGCCCTGGCACGGAGGCCGAGCCGTTGTCGCAGGGCCGGGTCGCCCATCAGGCGATCCAAGCCTGCCGCCAGCTGCTCAGGACCCGCATCCGCCGGCAGGAGCCAGCCATCTAACCCATGGGTGATGATTTCGTCAGGCCCGGTTGCACAGGCACAGGCGAGGCACGGGCGGCCGGCGGCCATGGCCTCCAGAAGGACGTTGGGAAAGCCTTCATAACGCGAGCTCAGCACGAAGAGATCCGCCGCGGCATACCAATCACCGACGTTTCCGACGATTCCCGGCAGATGTAACCGCTTGCGCAGCAATGGCTCGGCACGGCGGCGGGCGAGCAGATCGGCAACGGCCTGCCGATGACTACCGGCCGATGGATCAGGCCCCAGTATCACCAGATGCCAGTTGGGGTGCTTGTGTGCCAAGCGCAGAAAGGCACTGATCAGCCGATCGAAACCCTTCTGATGCGGTTTCGTTCCGACGGCAAGCAGCACCTTTGCGCCCGCCGGGATACAACTCTGCGGCTGGATCGCGGGCTCAAAGCGAGCCGGTGGCCACACCACAGGGTTGGGAACGAGCAGGCAGCGCTCGCGGGCAACCGCCTGCGTAGCCGCTAGCCAGCTGGCCGTTCGTTGCGTCTGCACGAGATGGCGATGGGCCCGCGGATATGCAAGCCGCCGCAGAAGACGCCAGAGCGGCGAAAGCGGACGCGCCGGTGGATAGTTTCGTTCAGATACCGCAACGGTCCACGGGGCCTTCACGCTGGCCAACAGCAGCTTGATCGCAGGCTTGGTGGTTAGGCCTAGAACCAGTGAAGGCTGGAGATGCGCCAACTGCCGGCGCAAGCGCAGCAGACGCCAAGGAAAACCAAACCAAGCCAATCTGCGCAACCAGAGAGGCTCGCGGAGCTCTACAGAACGCCGAATCTCACTGGGGACTGGGTAAAAATCGCGAATGACGCCATGGCGCGTCAGTACGACAACGGCGTAACCAGCGTCGCGCAGCCAGCAAGCCCAGGCAAGTGCAATCCTTTCCGCACCACCAGCCTTAAGGGAATCAATATACAGAACAACAGTGGGCCGCGCGCAGATCATTCCATCAAGAGACGATATCGATCAGCCCAAGCCTGAGGTATTGCCCCAAAGCGCTCAGCCAAACGCTCAACCATTGGAAAATAATCGTGGGCGAGAGCCTTTTGAAACTCCAAGGGTGGCTCGTCGCCGCCTGCAGCAACATTGACGGGCGGCGGCAGCTTCAGATTAGCCAGCAGAGGATTCACCCCAAGAAAAGAGAACAAAGACTCCGCCATACTCAACGGATCGGTGTTCAGCTGTTCGAAAAAGCAGCAATGCAAACGAGCAGACCCAAAAGAGCGTTCAACAATTTCGATCGTGCGACTGTAGTTTGAACGCAAGGCAACACTAGGCTCTCGCGCCAATGCGATCAGCTCCTGCGCGTCCGCCTCGCTGCTGATTTTACCCTTGCGCACAGCGTTGCGCAGAGCTGACCAAGCACGGACAACAGGGTCCCGCATCACAAATACCAGATTAAGACTGGGGAGAAGCCTTGCGATATGCAACCACTCTTCTTCGGGCAAAACAGCGTAAGCCGGTGTGATCTCACCAGTTACCTTTCCCTGGCTGGCTGCTGCCCGAAATAAATTGCAATACCACCGGTCACCACGCGGCAGCAGCCAAAAGCGAGCATGCCAGCTCGGAGAGCGCATGACTCGCTCAAGAAAGAGGGCACGGTTTCGCTCTGCAGAACTCAACGCACCAATCCAAACATCAGGTTTATCAAAATAGTGGAGCTCTTTAACAGGGGTCAGCCAAAGATCAGGATGCTGAGACAAAACACGGTGAAACCAGGTGGTTCCCGAGCGCTGTGCGCCGATGACCATAAACTGAGGGCCAGAAGTATGCATTGCTATGCCGCAGAAATGGATTAGCGAATATTAGCCCGATCATCCCCCTTTGGCGGCTTGTAAAGCCTCTTCCAGAGATCCATTATTCCAGCGCTGGGAAGGCCCATAAGGTTTAGGCGAACTGGGAGGGTCAGCCAAATCACCTGGAAGATCTGCAAAGGCATTAAGCCCTTCTTCCAACTCGTATCAGGGCGGATGGGACTTCCAGCCCTGAAGCGCATATCATTCCCGTGAATGTTATGGCGCACTCCCTGTCCCCAGTCCAGCTGCTGGTCTTCCAGGGACATGCCAAGGTCAGCCATGATCCTCACCAATGCTTGATGGGGCGCCCTGGCCAGCGCCTCATAGCTGACAAACAGGTGCTGACGCCCTTCGAGCAACGTCTGCGTACGGAAGAAGTCGCGGCCGTAGTTGTAGCAGACTCCAGCCAAGTCATGGTAAGTGCTGATGCGACCATTCTTGACGTAGCTATGAACCAGCCCCAGCGAGCCACGCAGCAGATGGATGGGCGTAAGCTGGTAGCCACCGTAACGATCAATGCCCTGAAGCAAACTGCGCAAACGCGGCAGGCTTTTAGACGAATCGACAATCGTGCTGCAGCCACTCACAGCAGCAACACTCTTAAAAAGAGCAAGATTGTGCGAGTAATTAATCCAGAGATCGGAACTTTCGAGCTGAAGATCAGCAAAGGAAAGACCGGTATTTGCATGCAGCTGCTGCTCTACACGCTGCCAATAAGGGCATCGCTCAGGCTCCAAACGATGACAGCTGCAGAGCTTGCGTTCCGGGTTGGCATCAGAGAGCATCTTCAGCTCGCCAACACTGGTGATCTGGGTATGACCGCTAATCAGAAGATCAAGTAGCGTTGAACCGCTATGCCCCCGACTTGTTACGTAAACGACCCGCAGACCGCCATGGCCAGTCGCATGGCGCTCAGGACGCTTGTCGTCCAGTGACTCAAAGGAGGAGGATAGAGCATCCATATCAAGCAACCATTATTGTTAGATTGGCCTTGGCCAGATTCTCAATCGTATTAACAGCAACAATCGGAAGCAGATTTGTGCTAAGCGAATCACAAAACGCTTCTCCAAGCTTAGCTCATCGCGCCAGCGCTTATCCAAGCGAATCGAAGATTGGCGACTTGTGCGAGTGCGCTTGTTGCCATTGACATTGTGATGTTGATGATCCGTCCAGCACAGTTGGCGAGCCTCATATTGCAAACCCATTGCAGCCATGATCTGAGAGAGCACACGCTCTGGATTGGAGCAAAGGCCTTCGTATGAAACCAAAAGATAGGAGCGGCCACGCAGAAACTTATAGCGCCTCCAGAGATCATGATAATAAGATCGCAACTCTTCAAGATAGGGCCTACCCTTCACAACATTAGAATAGATAACCCCCTCGGGCCTACGAACAATATGCAAAGGCAGCACTTTAAACTCGGGATCATCCAGTAGCCGCTTTAAGCGATTGATTTTCTTGGAAGAATCGACATACCAAACAGAGCCTGTTTTCTCCTGAAGCACTTTAAAGAGTGCGCGGTTCATCAGGCGAAACTCTGAGCTATCGTCTGAATGCACGCTCAGATTACTAAGCGCAGGTGCTTGCTCTGCTTCAAGACGTGCTCCAACATCGCTCCAAAAGCTACATTCTCGATAACTAGGAGCCCCACAAGCGCAGACACCCCTGGAATTTAAAGTGAGCTTGTGGATCTCGCCCAGTGTTGTGCAAGCTGAATGGGAGCCGATCAACATATCCAACAGCGTAGATCCACTATGGCTGTTGCTGGTGATGTAAACGAGATTCCAAGACGACATGCCGATAAGTGCACACAGCCAATGTGTGCCATGACCCCCGATGAATCAAACCCTACCATCGCCGCGCGAAAGAACCTCGTCGTCAGGCCGTCGCGACAGGCTGCTCCAGTAGTTGCAAAATGTGACGGGTGCGCTGCCGGTAGCTGACGTCCTCCAGCAGCCCCCGGGCATGCAACAGGGCCGTTGGCTCTCCAGCGAGAAGATCGGTAATGGCCGTCTTGAAGCCTGCGGCATCCGCGGCCCGCCGCACCAGATTGCCATAGGGATCCAGCGCCGGAAGCGGCGTTGCCACCACAGGCAGACCCGCTGCCAGATACTCAAAGAATTTCATTGGGAACATCGCCCGCGTGTAGTCATTCAATAGGGCCGGAATCAGACCCACCACAGCACCGCTCATGTAGGCCGGCAGCTCGGCGTAAGCGCGGGGTCCAAGGCAATGGATGTTCGAGCCAGATTGGAGCGCAGCGAGCCTTGTGGAGGGATCACCCTCTCCAACCGCGCCGATGAGAACGACTGACCAGTGCGGGCAGGAGCGGGCCAACTCGGCCAACAGATCCAGATCCAGCTTGTAGGCAGCGATGGCACCCACAAACAGAAGTCGTGGCTCAGGAATCGCCGCGAGATCTGCTGGCAGAGGCAGAGCTGGATTCAAGGCTTGCTGAAAATGCTCGATGTCAACCGCATTAGCCAATTGCACACAGCGGTGGGCGTGCGCTGAACAACGCCTCTGGAGCAGCTCCGTGGTGGTCACCACAAGATCCACCTGCTGACACAGGATCCGCTCGTCGCAGCGAAGGCGTGGACCATCCATCCCGGGCTGGGCATCAATGGCATCAACACAGTGGTACAGGCTTTGGCGATAGGCAGTAAGACGAATGAGAACAGCGCTACGGGGGTTGTACGTCCAGAGAAGATCGCGGCGCCAGCGCAGGCGCCAGTTCGCGATGCCGAGGCTGATCGCCAGAAGCCAGCGGTTGCAGCGATCAACCCAGACGCCAGCACGGAGCGGGAGCTGCAGCGGCGAGAGCACCCAGAGGCCCTCGCGAACCTGCCGAGGGCCAGCCAAGCATCGACGTAAACGACGAATGACCCTACCGCGATCCCCGGGCGCCAGGGTGGGAGGACGAAGCCCCAGCGAATCGATGTAGAGAACGCGATGCCCCAACTCAACAAGGCTTACAGCCACATGTTGTTTGTTGGTCCAAAAGGGGTGATCCCAGTCAGCTGTGGCAAGCAAGGTGATATCCATCAGCCTGGAAATGCTTAAGAACATCAGGGGAGGGATGTGAAGCTGTTTTCCAAACTTGCCACCAACTGCTCAAAACTCTGCGACGCGGATCTCAGCTGCGCAAAGTCTCCAGAAGCCTTGATCCTGCCTGCCTCAAACTCATAGATGCGGTCGCAGCGGACGATTGTGGAGAGCCGATGCGCAATCACGATCGTCGTGCAACGACGTCCGATGATTTCCACCGCTTTGATTACCTCAGATTCAGTCTTGTTATCAAGAGCACTGGTGGCCTCATCAAGCAGCAACACCTCACTACGGCGGTAAAATGCTCTAGCCAATGCCAAGCGTTGCCGCTGTCCGCCCGATAGACGAATACCATCACGGCCAATAGGGGTGTACAAACCATAGGGGAGATCTGCGACCACATCGGCCAGTTGCGCCGCTTCTAGAGCCTCCCAGATTGCATCCACATCAGCGGCATCAGATTCTTCCCCAAATGCCACATTTTCAAGAATGCTTCCGCGGGTGAAGGCAATGATCTGGGGAACATAGGAGCAGCAGGATCTCCAGGCAGTGCGATCGTCAGCATCGAGGGGTGTTCCATCGACCACCAGTTCGCCCTGCTGAGGAGTTAAGAGCGACAACAGCAACAAACCGGTGGTGGTTTTACCACTGCCGGTGGAGCCCACGAAAGCAACCCGCGAACCCACGGGTATCGTGAGACTAAGATCACTCACGACCGGGTTGACTCCGCTGGGGTAGGAATAACTAACCTTCTCAAGACGGATCGTTCTTCGTGGAGCTACAGTCGCACGACTGAGTGATGACGTGGCCGAAACGGGAGCTGCTAGGCGCGCAGCAGATAAAACTGTCGAGGAGACACCCTGAGTTGCAGGGGGAGACAGGATGAGGGGCCCACCGGCAACTTGAACAAGTTTTAGCAAGCTAATCATGTTGGGCAATCCAGAGCGCAACCGGGTGACAGAGGCAAAGGTTTCCTGCAGAGCTGGTGTTAAACGCATGGAGGCCAATGCGAGAGTGGCCAGAAACGGAATGATCTGCTTAACGTCGGAGAATCCGCCCCCCATGAGAGCGGGGACGGTTCCAAATGAAAAGATGAGGGTGATTCCCAACGGTTCAATCAGCAATTTGGGGACCCAGGGCAGGATATTCAGGTGAAATTCAAAACGCTTCATCTCGGCGGCCCTACGGTCAAACTGCTCAGCGCAGAAAACCTCAGCCCCATAGAGCTTGATCTCACGAATCACCGCTATTGAGTCGACAAACGATTGCTTCATCTGCGAAGCGAGATAGAGCTTCTGGCGCTCTGCTCGCCGCATGTACGGTGTCATGATCGCCGAAAGCGCAGCATAGGCAGCTGTTAGTCCCAGAAAAAGCCCCAGAGCATAAGCTCGACCCACGTAAAGAATGCCAAAAGTTAATAGTATTACGGAAAATAGAGAGGCAAAGAGGCTTAGGGAAGGGCCAATGATCATTCTAGTAACCTTAGTTACATTAGAAAGAAGCTGCGTTGCCAGCTTTGTCTCATTTTGCGTTACATGAAAGTCATAGGGGAGGCCAAGCACTCCTCTGAAAATTGTGGAAGTGAGGTGCATCCATATTTGCTCTATAAATTTCTGCTGACGCACCACTAACCAGAAACGGGCCAAGGAGCGCAACCACGAGACCAGGATAAAAACAACAATCAACAAGACAACAAACTCAAACCGATCCGAATGCGGAAGGTAAAGGGGAATGATCTGCTTTTTTGCCTTCGACATCAACAAGGAAGACATCAATTGGGCCAAGATGCCCACAGAAATGATGTCGAGAACGCCGGGGAGAACCGCCTGCGGAAGCAACCAGTAGAATTGATTCCTCAGCGAGGCAGGAAGAATGGCAATAAGCTGCCGTATCTGATCAAACGTCTTGCTCTTAGGCAACCTCATAGCAAGATCCTCCGATCAACTCAGTTTATGGCTGAGGCTTCTGGCATCCGGGAAAGTTCAGGCCAGCCAGGCGATTGCCCCAACACATCATGGGCGGGGGTCAAAGGTATGCACCTCCGCCTTCAAAACAGCGTGGATCGATCAAAGGTCGTTGCACCACAGTAGGTCGAGGCCCAATCTCAGCAGCGGAGCCAAAGCTGCATCACATTTCGCCGCTGCGGCAACAGGCAAAACAGACGCTGCAGCTGATCAAGGGTCTGACTGCGCATTCTGGGATTATCGCTTCGCCGTGCTGAGGCGATTTCTCAAAACCCAGACGGGCCCGGAGAGCCGATTCACCAAGGCCTGCCGGAGCCGCAGCCACCACAACCAATGATCCGGCGGTGGCTGCAGGGGCTTGGCGCCCGCGGCAAGGCGATCCCAGTGCCGATCGATCACCACCAGAGCCTTGCGCCAGCGGACGAGCAAAGCCTGTTCGGAGCAATCGCGCAGGAGCGGTTCGAGCGCCTCAGGCGCCGCACGCCACGGCCCTGGCTCCCGCACCGCCGCCCTGATCCGCTCGAGATCGGCGGTCAACGTGCCTGCACCCAGCTGATGACCCACCAAGCCGGGATCCAGGTTGTCGGCGAGGGCGTGGTTGAGACTGCTGAACACCACGCAGCCGCAGGCCAGAGCCTCGATCGGTGGGAGTCCAAACCCTTCGGAGACACCGCGACCACGCCAGTAGGGAGCCGAGTCGTAGAGCACCACCGTGACGCTGTTGAACAGATCCACCAGGTCATCAACCCAGCCGCTCTGCACCTCCACCCGCACACCAAGCTGCTGCAGGGCAGGCACGAGCTGCTCCAACACGTACGCGCTCGACTTGCGGCGCTGCACCAACACATCGATCGGCCGGCGCTCTTGGCTCAAGCGGGCACCCCGCTCCAACCACATGGGCTCCAGAGCATTCGGTACAAGGAACAGGGGGTTGCGGGGGGCTCGATCGCCCCAATAACCCAGGGTGTTGCGGCTCACCGCCAGAACAGGTACACCCGCCGGCAGCTCAAAGCCATAGCCACTGCTGTGGGCGTGATAGGCCGTCGCTCGGCCCTTGAGGCGGCGCAGCAACCACGGCACATCAAAGCCCCAGCTCACGATCCAGAGAGGATCGTCCGGCCCACAGGCCGGCGGCTCGAGGCGCAGCAGATCGGGGAGAAAGGGATACTCAGGCTCCCGCTGCCGGTAGGTCACCAATTGCACACGGGTGAACCGTTCCAGCAAGCGGGCGGTTTGAAGCTCCACCAGTAGGCCGCCACAGCGAAACCTGCCGGTGGTGCCGGGCACAAGAACGCGA
>Ga0194116_10004039_pt1 | contig 17168 bp, 9 predicted proteins | sample TA2MahsurfametaG_4_FD_148617 | JGI IMG/M metagenome (GOLD analysis project Ga0194116, IMG submission 148617) | Freshwater microbial communities from Lake Tanganyika, Tanzania - TA2015008 Mahale S9 surface | ecosystem: Environmental > Aquatic > Freshwater > Lake | place: Tanzania: Lake Tanganyika...
GGCTGTCGCGTTTGACTACGCGCGCGGCAAGCAGGACGGTGAGCAGCTCGAATGGGGTGTACTCGGCGAACCGGTACATCACCGCGGAGCGCTTCCCTTGGCGTGCGGCGATGAAGTGGCAGTAGTGCGTCACGTCGAGGATCTCGGCCTCGGTGATGGTCTTGACGACGGTGGGTGCTGGGGTGGTCATGGTGTCTCCTGTGGTTGGAGCGCCACGAGCACCGCTGGTGTTCGGGACTAGTACAAGCGAATTACTCCATTTGAATCCGGAACACCAGACATTTTGCACAAATGACAAGGGAGGAACTCATCGATGTCTCGGTACTCAGTGTCGGCCGCACGTTCGGACAGCGAGCGGCAGGGGTACCATGCCGGATTGGCGCCGCAGAGCATGCCGCACCTCCCGAACGATGGAACCTTAGATAACCCGCTCTGTACTTTGGTTAAATCAATTTCAGCCAACTCGAAGAACAAACGCTTAAATTTCACGCGCCGAACTCTCCACATCGGCCGGCAAACGTGTGAGTAGCTCACATGAGCAAGCATTATGAAAACCATATCGGTTATTATGCAAAGAAGTCTCCAACAACAAATTGCTTGACAGATAAGCAAACTTCGATCACGTCACCGCTACGTTCGTGCGTATCACAACGACAACCCGCAGGAAGGCCTAAGTAGTCATGACTCAGGTTTTCAATGGGAAGTCGCTCGCGCATCGCTGTCAGCCCGGCAATTGCATTCAACATGACAACAAAGGAATGGCATTTGTGCACAACAAACAAAAGGTTTTTGCTACTTGCTGTAACGAACGTTTTAGATAATGACGCCTTTCGGGTGCACCCGTTGTGGCCGGCTGATATCTGTCGATTTCAAAGAAAAGCAACTCAATACCGGTTCGAGTCAGTGCACATTGATTCGATAGACGGAGTTGGCGACTAAATCTTGCCTAAGTTGCACATCGCATCCCCAAAATGGCTGGGGATAGTGTGCAATCGAACGAACCATGGACTACAAACTTCACTCACACAGACATGCCGAGGCCATCATGCGTTCCTCGCCAACCGCAGAACCAATTTTGGCCGAGCTCTTGGGCGTGATTTCAGCAATTACCGATGATGATTTAAAAAGGTTCTTTGCGACGAAGACAGCTAAGCAACGTGCAGATTCAGGAAAAGTAGATAAGAGTTTGTCGATTGCTATTAATGGTCTTCTCAAGACCCGCTTGACAGCCAAGGGATGGGCTACGGAGTCAGCAATCTTCAAGGGCGCTGAGTATGGCGACGAGAAATTGCAGGGTGGTAAGGCGAAGCGGAATACAAAGAGCCCATGGCGACTTGACTTTGCAAAGACTGACATCTCGGTTGAGGTCGCGTTTAATCACGGCGAAGCCATCCCATGGAATCTCCTGAAGCCCATAATTGCAGGAGAGCTAAACCATGTCGATAAGGCGATTCAGAGTGAGTTCGGCGTAGTCATCTGTGCAACCGAAGCCTTGAAGAAGGCTGGAAACTTCGACAGTGCAGTCGGAGAGTATGAAAAAGTTCTCAAGTATCTGAAACCACTGCGTAATTTCTTGACTATCCCCATGTTGATTGTCGGCCTCGAAGCACCAAAGACATTCCGGATTGACCCCGATCGCCGGGTCGTAGTGCCAAAACCCTAATCCGTGGTCGGCTACTTCGACTTCATGTCGTTGGCTAGTACCTTTCCGACTTTTTCGATAAGACCCACGACAAGTGCATTCCCCATGAAGAAGGCACGCCGAGAATCTGGAATCTCATCACCGTTGCAGTCAAAAAGGGTCCAGTCGTCAGGGAAGCCGTTGAGTCGTTCGAGCTCAATCGGTGTGAGGCGTCGATATCCGCGCCTCGTCTTAATGATGTGCTTGAAACGCGACGGTGACGAACCACCTTCGCCGGTCAAAATGGTACGGCTTGGGTTTGTCAGCGAATCGGGGAAGGCCATACTTCCCTCGGCATAGTTGTACGTGAATCCGCTCGCCTTGTGTACCCGCGCGATGGTCTTGGCACCCTTGAGGTACTTCCATTCGCGTAGTTGCTTCTCGTGAATCCGGAATGACTCGGGAACCTCGGAGTCAGGAAGAGTCACGTCACCAAGCACAGTCGGGTTTGCCGCAAGCTTGGCCGCAGTCTTCGCCGTGTAGGCGACACCGTCGTAAAAGACTCCAGAGTTGAAAAATGGTGTGGAGCCCTTAGCACGATTGAACTTTTTGCTGATGTCTGCCGCATTGTCTCTCAAATCAACCGTCTCGACCTTGGTTAGCAGTTGACGTATTGGAAGTGCTCGCGCAAGAACGCCAGACCTTTTGATGACCTTCTGTGGTTCGTTCAGTTTGTGGCGTTTGCCAACCTTGGTCGCCACGATGAAGACCCGAACACGTCGTTGAGGAAAGCCGTACTCGGCCGCGTTAACGACCCTCCACTCGACGACGTATCCGGCGTCCCCAAGTGTTTTGAGCATCACTGCGAAGTCGCGACCGCGCTGGGTGGACGGCGACTTGAGCAACCGATCGACATTTTCGAGAAACACGAATCGTGGCTTGTGTTGCTCGACGAGTCGGAGGATTTCCCACCAAAGTACACCCTTCTTTCCCTCGAGCCCTTTGGCCGTGTTGAGTGTCTTGGCCACTGAATAGTCCTGACAAGGGAAGCCGCCGACCAGGAGGTCGATATTGCGGGGCAGTGCGCGAACCTTCGCGATGTCTTCGTTTGAATGCCCGTCTTCACCGAAGTGGGCGGTGTAAACGTTGGACGCGTGCTGGGTTTTGGTGGAAGGCTCCCATTGATTGGAGAATGTGGTCTTCCAGCCTGCCTTTGCCAAGCCGAGTCGGAAACCGCCAACCCCGGCGAAGAGCTCGGCTACGTTGCCAACTGGATGCGTCGGCTCGCGAAACTTCTTGGCCGACTTCATGAAGTCAAGAGCATATTTCAGTTCTGGAGTACGAAGATGGATTTGTGCCGGTTCGATGAGGCCGACATCGTTGAGTGTGAGTTGGGCGTCGGCTAACTTCATACCGACCAAAGTAAGTCGAGGGTGTTCGCTAGCCACCTCTTGCAAACCACCAATTTGTCCAGATTTAGCTAGCTGGGCTAAGCGGGTTGAGTGCCTTCGACTTCGAAAATTGTGGTACCTACTCCTGCTCGAATGGAGCTACCAAAAATGTGTCCACCAGCAACCGTCACTGACGAGCCAATCCGTATTGGCGTTTTGCAGCCGATTACCGTCACAAATTCAAGTTCGTCGGCGCAATACGCGTCTCGTTTCACGGTAAACGAGCTGTCAGTTGCTGCGACAACTGGCCCCCGAACATCGCTTGGCTGTCGCTGTTCAAGGGGCTGATTCCAATACGCAGGGCAGATAACCCTGTAATTGCAGTGGGCGCAAGTTTCTTTTCCGGGTTGCGCCTCGTCCAACATCGACCCATTCTTCGAAATTGTAGCTAAAAACTCATTTTTAGCTTCTATTACTTTCTTCAGGTGACTTTCAACGTCGGTCGTAGTTATCTCCTCAACCACCAGATTTCCTTCAATACCTTGTATTGCAATTGACTTTGGGGAAAGACCAGTTTTCAATCTGACAAGGTGACAGTAAGTAAGTAGTTGATGCCGATGCATGGGCTGAATATCGTCTGTGATGACTCCGCTCTTTATATCGATGACAGTGAATTCATCGCCGTCGATGCGGTAGCGATCTGGGCGCCCTTCAATTGAGTTCTCGGAATCTACAAGATTTTGTTCGACTTCTATCTTGGGTGCACCAGGATGCCGATTTCGTCGTGCGATAGCAAGGCTGTTCGCCCGTTCTGTGGAGTTGCAGAACACGACTGAGTATCGAGGCAAATCAATTGCCCGGGGTATTTCGTATTCGGGCCATTTCTCGCGAAGCTTTTCTAGTTCCTTCTCGACAAGATTCATCCAGTGTCGGTCAATCGAAGATGGGAGATTGGAGAGTTCAATTCTGTCGAATTCCCCCTTGTGAACAGCCTCCTCTAAAGCATGAGTTGCGTTACCAAGAGCGGTAAAAGTGTTTCCACGGCGAAACATCTGAGAGGAGACGGTGTCTTGGTCATATGCAAATTGCAGCGGACACTGCATCAGCCTCCAGAGGGGAGTTACTGCCCACATCTTTGGTGGAGTCGGTTGTGGGTCGTAGCCATGTCGTATCAAGAAAGTTTGCCCCACAGCACATACGGTCGGGTTTCGAGCTCGAAGACATCGGTAATCTCGATCTTTGCTCCTGGCACCAGCCTGCGGCATTCACCTAGGAGCCGCTGCAGGTCCGTTTCACGGTAGGAGTCGTCGCGTCGCCACAGTGGGTGCCCCACGATGAGAATTTTCGAACCGTCATTCTTGCGAATCAAGCCCCATCCGCTCTGTGTCGGGACTGTTGACAATCCTGAGGCGACTGGGAATGCCTTGAGGAAACTCTTTGTAGTTGCATCCACTCTGGGGAGCCATCGGTGATTAGACAACATCTGACCGGCAATCAGCTCTGCGGCATCAAGGCCAAGTCGCCAGTTGAGTTGTGAATGCCTACGCCGGTTGTCGTAATTGCGGAGACAAAGCAAGCAGCTGTTATCGCATTCCGGATGCTGGGTAGGGTCGTCCAGTCGCGTAGCCACGGGACCCAGAATTGACGAAAGCACAGTTTTGAATGTCGAGTCGTCGCCGAGCATCGACGAGTACCCTGAGCCGTTCTCCAGGCGGTCAGTGACAAAGATTCGGCTTGAGATGCCTGTTTGCGCCGCGAAGGGCTGTAGCCCGACACCAAGTTCTGTTGGATCAATTTGAAAATGACTTACCGCAGATTGGAGAAGCAACTCTGCGAACGACACGAGCGCAGCCGACCCAGCCGGGCACCAGTCCTTATTTGTCGGAATAATTCCACCGTTCAATGAGAGTTGATCTGGTGTTATGGTGACACCATCGGTAGTCAGCACATCAATTAGGGAGAACTTTCTATTGGGCTTTCCTGCTCTAGTGGACATGTCTTCAACAAACTTCTTCACTGCAACAGTCGGAGTTTCGCTGTTAGTAGCAATCAGCGTGCCTGACCATGAGACTGCTTCAAAGTTCTTGCCGAAATTGTCATTGATTGACACCACATGGGTATCGCGGAGGAGCTGTATCGCAGCGCCACCAACTCGTGTCGTGAAAGTTCCATCCGGTGGCTGGGCCAGAGTTGGGTCGGAGACGTTGCTCGGTTCTTCGAGTCCATCATCAAACTCTTGAGACTGGTAAGTGGTCCGGAATCCTTTAGGTATGTGGGCAACCAGCTGAATAGTCGCAGCCCCACAAACGGAGCATGAATTTGGTACGGCAGTTTGTCCGTCGTCCCCATCCTCAGTTCTTGCGACGACGAGAGCGCATTCTGGACACCTGGAAAGGTGAATCGGCCCGCTCAAGGGATTTACACTCTGCATCGTCCCTTTGAGTCGTTTACGATACTCAAAGCCGATGGGGAAGTGGTCCTCCTTGTCCTTAACGACTCGTGAGCCGGGTGCGAACATGGTGAGAGCTTGATCAAGAGAACGACTCGTGAGTTCCGAGCCATAGACTTCGCCAGACTTGATTGGCTGGCTGTAGAGGTTTCGATTTCGGGTCGGGAATCCGAACATTGGTAAAATCGCAGCAGCTGCAGCTGCCTCGCTTAGTTCATCAGCCGTAACGTAGCTGTTGTTGAGTGCCTTGTCGATTTGGATGGGAAGATTGCCTAGAAGGTTTCTCGTAAAGTCCGAAACCGAATCAGCATCAATGCCAGTGAAAGCGGTGAGTCTCCGAACAACATTTTCGAACATGTTACGGTGTGCCGGATTTGACAGGACAGCGACAACGTCTGTGCGATAAGCGGGCCACTCCTCGCGAGTTCCAAACGTTCCGTGGGTGCTCGCCCCTGACCAAACTGGTGGCTCTGGAAGTAGGAGAAATGCTCGGCGGAGAATTTCGGCACTCACAACTCTTTGCACAATCGCAAAACGTTCCAGGTCTAAGCGAGGTTGAGGTGGCGTGCCCGAGACCATGCGATCTGGGCTAGCAAAGTAAAAGTCATCATGGCTTCTCGCGCCAGCGACCGTCAAGGCAAAGGAAAAAGTTTGTCCCATTCGACCGGCACGCCCTACACGCTGCTGATAATTGAATCGAGTGGGTGGCATGTTGCCCATGACTACTGAGCTGAGCGAACCAATATCGATGCCGACTTCCATGGTTGTGGTTACCGACAGAACATCAAGTGGAGTGATTAGCTTATTCTCTGTTGGGGGCTTCTTTAAGGCGTCTTCACCTACGAACCAGCGCTGACGGTTTCTTTGTACTTTTAGCGGACGAGTCTGTCCGGTAAGTTCTTCAATCCGCAGTCGAGAAGCTTCTTGGGTCGCTAGCCAACCGAAATAGGTCTCGTCGGTAGCAGCGTTCTCTCGGGCCACAAGTAGCGGTTTATGACACAAGACGCAAACGCCAGCCGACTTGTGAAGATGAGACTCGCCGCAGTTGGTGCATACGTACTCAGTACTCGAACCTGCAATCACGCGGATGTTGTTTACAGCTTGGTGTTGTGAGTTGGTACTACATGCGATTTCCCAAAACTTAGACAGGGCTTGTTGGGCAGTTAGCCACGTTTGTAATTCAACCACGAGGTCAATTGACGCATCGATAGCAATGTGCTCTCTGACTGCATCTAAGTAGTCACGTAGTCGTTTTGGTGGATTTGAAGACTGTGCGTACGGGCGTATCTCAAAATCTTTCGGGGAAGGCGTATAGTTACCGCTAACCCCAAGAATTCTGATGGCGGAATCAAGAATCTCCTGAGCCTGGTGTGTGTTCACCCCAGGAATCGAGAATTCTTCACCGGGTTTCTGCGCAACCGTAATCCAGCCAAGTCCGAGCGACTCAAGTGACGATTTGCCGCTTGCTGAAAAGACAACATCAGAGATGGCTGCTGTGAGAAACAAAATTTGCTTATCGAGCTGTTGTCCAGCATCGGGATGATTTGAGCGCTTCCAGAGATCTGGGTGGTTCGAGGGTGGCTGATGATATTCGTACCACGGCGTTCCACCGGGAGAGCTTCGGAACTGCTGGGAGATTCCAAACGGGGGTGTTCCAAGTCGGATAAGTTCTTTAGCGACTTCAAACACCATTAAAGACCATTCCGATTGACCAGCGGTCATCCGCAGTTCGCTCTTTAGTGCCTCAATTTCAGCCAAATCTGTTTCATTTGCTCTGCCTTCGTCGCGGAGCATTAATGCCATTTTTGCTCGCGCATATTTGTTGTCCTTTAGGAGTTCCTCGATGAACGCGTTCTCATCCGCGGTTCGCAGAGATGCAGTCTGATCGACAATTGCAGCAGCATCGCGAGACCTTTGCTTGTCTACATATCCAAAAACAAGTGACCGAAGTAAGTGCGTGAAATGAAGTTTTTCTATTAGGGCAGCCGTCGATGCGGCGGCATCACGACTGTCAGAAAAAATGATTGTTTTTCGTTCGCCCTTGGTGTTTGTTGTGCTATCTGGTCCGGGCAAGCTCCGCATCAGTTGTGATACATAGATTTGAGTTGCAATTGATCCACCACCGGTGTGTGATCGAATTGGACTTCGTACGAGTGGTGAGAAAAATACTTTTGGGTCTCGATTGTTGCCTGTTTGTTCATCACAGCACGGACAGCAATCAGGCAGCGCTGGAACAATCTGGCCGTCTTTTGGCTTGCCTTCAAATTTCAACCAGACACCTGTCGCCTTTTCTTTCGGGGCGGTAATAACACCGGTATAAGGGTCGAGATGGGCCTTGGAAAAGTAAAATCCAATCTTGTCGTGCGACCATTTGGAGGCCGACATACGGTCAGGGAAAGGCGAGTACCAGCGGTAGTCGTCAAATGCGCGGCGAAATGGCGGGGCTAACCCTTGCAATCCATCGTTGGCAGGTGCGGCCATAAGAACTTGTTCTTTGAAGTCATTGGTTGCGACAAATCCACCCAACGAAATTTCGCCACAGACGAAGCAGTAGAGCAATTCCAACACTCGGGCTCCACATTCGCAGTAAGGACGAGGCGTCATGTACAAGCGCCCGATAGGCAATTTTGCTTTCCGAGCTATTGCAACTGGCGAGGAACACTCCGAATTGGCGCACGCCCAAAGACCTCGCATACTTCGAACAAAGTGATGCGATCGAAAACGGAACTCTTGTTGCTTGTCACTCGATCCGAGCACCTGAAGTAGCACGTCAAGTGCCTCTTCCGCTTCCTGGCTATTGAAGATTTTGTCGGCAATCTCTCGAAGTGGCTTTGCAGTCGGCAGTCCAAGTGGGGTCATGCAGGCGGATGCAAGCTCGGCTGCGAGGTCATATTTCTTGGCTAATGCCTCTGCTGCTGAAGGATTATTTTTAGTCCCTAAAAACTCATCCGTTGGCAAGAGACTGTTTGTGAGTTTTGGGAGCGTTGGCGTACCTGGTGCAATGTCGAAAGACGTGCGATCCACCCCGAAGAACTGCTCTAAAAACTCAAGGCCGTCATGGTCCCCATTCAGTGATGCACTTGTGCCGACACAGCGCAACTGTGGGGAGTCTGGGGCTATGTCTAAACGATTAAGGAGATTTCGAAGCGTCATTGCGTATTCGCTGCCTGGCGTGCCTCGGTAGAGGTGGAGCTCATCGACGACAATCGTGAACACGTTGTCTTCGTTTTCCCGTAACCATCTAGCGGTTGAATCGAACAAGTTATCTTCCTGAGTCCTCATCATTACGACATTCAGCATTGAGAAGTTCGTAACCAAAATGTCTGGTGGAGTGAGAACTGAATCGAGACGCATCACTAACTCGGCAAATCGTGGATCGCAGAATTGGCCAAGCGTCGACTCGTTCGCACCATTCTTTACCATCTCGTCAAACTCTGCGCACATTTCACCCATATCATTAGAACACTCTTTAATCCTGTCCTTATTCCACGGAACTTGAGCACCACCTTTATCAAGCTGGATTCCTCCTGGGGCGGCACCGGTATACCTGGCGAACCAGATAGGCGCGGAGCCGCTGCGCTGAAGAGCGCGAGCAGCACGACGCAGCCGCACAATTTGGTCTTCGACTAGCGCATTAGTTGGATAGAGAATCATCGCGCGAACCGCCGCTAGGCGGTTCGGCTCCCGGAGGCGAAGCGGAGGAAGTTCGCCCTTCTTCCACCACTCGTTAATCGGCGGATTCAGTGACCAATTGTCACGTTGCGACTCTGCGACTAGTCGGACAAGTAGGGGTAGCAGAAACGACTCAGTCTTTCCTGAGCCCGTACCGGAGGTGATTACCGGATTTCTTCCGGGTGAGACTCCACTCTTGAAAAAGGCCGCGAGTGCCTTTGCTTGGTGTTCGCGAACCATGATTGGCTCGGCGTCTTTTGTGAATTGGCGAAACAAAGCCTCGCCAACCAGATTCGCTGCCCGCACGGGAACTCCGTTTTGCTCAGCGAATGTTTTCAGAACTATCGAAGACGGGTAACTCGGGATTGGCTCTATGTAGATCTCTGAAGAGAGAGAACCCTTTCGTTTCAATAAGTTTCGACGCTCGTCTATCAGATCTTGATGGCGAAGCCAGTATGCAAAGTCGACGTATTTGAGATATGCAGACTGTAAGTCATCTCGCAGCTTGCTCGGGTCGAGACTATTGATGCCCATGATGCTTCAGTGAGATAGTAGCCAGTAAAGATGTTCTGCCAAAGTCGCAGACACATTCGTATAGTGAAGTTCAGAGTTAGTGGTTTTTTTCGGTAGCAAACCTGATGCACCACAAATCGCGCGTGCGTAGAGGCGAGGCAAGTCTGCCCCGAGGGGGACTGAGAGAATCGCTGTCGATGAATCGTAAGCACAAAGCGGCTCACTTTCGAGTTGTGCACTTAAATGCTTTACTAGGTCATAGCTCGCCAATAGTGATGTTCCGTCGGGTGGCAAGTTGGTTGTATTGAAAAAATATGACGTGGTAAAACTCAAAGTTTGGTACGACCCTTGCTTTGTCCAGTCGTTCTCGGCTGACAACCACTTACGAGACCTGTGGTGCCACCACTTCCGGTCCGTTCCAAACATTTTGATGCTGGTTAATCCGTTCCGGACAACGCTGAGTGGCGCAAGATTTGCAAGTGCTCGAACTGCGAAATTACTTTCTACTCTGAATCCATCATGGGTTTCCTGTAGAAGTTTTGCGAGTGGCTTCAGGTTTAGAGATTCACTCGATTCTGCGGGCTCTACGAACCAATAGTCGATAAAGCCTGGGCAGGGCGTTACCGACAACTGGTAGCCAGCCGACTCGAGAAGCTCAACTAGCTGCTTTCTCGAGGAATTTGAGCGTCTCCCAGCTAGGACTCCGCGGTAATCACTCAAGATACTGAGAGTTGGGTTGGTGACGGACCATCGCATAGCTCGCTGGTTGTTGTCGAAGGCCATCTCTAGATGTCCGAGAGTGATGAGATTCTTCCAGAACTCGGTAATAGACAACTGGCTTGGGCTGACCTGAGAGCAGATTGTCGTGAGCGTCTTGTAGTCCCCTTGCTGCAGAAAACACAGAGCATCAAATGCTGTGTTCCAGTCCTCCTCTCGATTATCAAACGAGACGTCGACTATTGGTGTTCCAGCGGACCTCTGCTCTTGGGGCTTTGACGCTGCTGAACCGACAATGTTGGGTAACTGTTTTGGTTTCGATTTGGTACGAAAGCCGAAGATAAATTTGCAATACTTGCATTCGCCCAGATACACATCCTTTTTTCTATTCGGTAGTTGTTTCTCGAGAATCCAGAGATGCGCCCCTCCCTCAGCACAAGCTGGCACCGACCGTTTGGCGAGTTTAATTTTGACACCAGTGGAACTATCACTTGGCGCAGACAAACGCGTCGGCAAAGATCTTGGAACGCTTGACTTAGTCAATGTGGACTCGGACGAGACATTGTGAATCTCAAGGCCACGAACATGCGGTACGGACTGCACATCGCTCAGAGGTGATGCGCTTCGAAAGCCGTCCATCTGCTGAGTGCCGACAGCACTTGCGAGCGGTCGAGGACTCAAGGTCGTGGTGACATCGGGGGAGTCAGAACTGACTAGAAGCAACGTTTCGCGGACTTTAGGTTTCCCATCAGTAGTTATCGAAAGGACGGTGTAGACACCTGGTCGCATATTCCAGTTGGTTAGGTCCAGTGTTGCGGCCCCGTCAGCAACTTTCGTGCGAATGGAAACCTCGGCAGAATCGGAAGCCTGTTCGACAACTATGACTTCAGCTATCTCCTCATCAGGGAAAGACCCCACCAGAGTTGGAGGGTTTGAAGCAAGCCAGCGCGGGATACGTCCTGGAATCCTGAGGCCTCCGATAGCGCAAATCAGGCTGGTAGCTACGACATCGAAGATGCCAAGCGCAGGTAATCCACTCAGCAGTTCCTGAGATGGGGGGCGCACTAGTTGAATACCTTCAATAAACTGCCAATTGCCTGGAAGATTCTTGCGTTGCTCCACTGGAAGAACTTTCCATCCAGGTAATGCACATTGTGTGAGAATGTCTAAGACTCTTGGCAGAAGCCTTTCTTCCTTCTCTGTGCGAATAAGAAGAGCGAACGGGGAGTTGAGAAAAATCGTGGGAGATTCCGTGTACTCGCGCGTTGCATTCTGAAGTAACAACGGCACAATTGCTCGAGGCTTTCTGCTGCCCGTTGCAGTGTGACCCTTCGATGTCAGTCGGCCCTCGATGACCTCCTGAAGGAGGGAATCGAGTTGGAAGGACTGCGTGCCACCGACTCGAAATCTTCGTGAGTCAACCTCGAAAACTGGGAGCGTTGTCCAGTTCTCATTCTCGTCAAGCACCTCAAACTTGGGATCGCGCGGTGCATATTTGGCGAGGATGTCAAGATTTAGTGACACCTCACCGGTTCGCGGCACACGTTGGGCAGAGATACCAATTGCAATTCGATCACGCAGAGGCCCCGACTCGTCGCGAGTCCATTGCGCGAGATGCGCAGTTGCACCGACAATGATTGACTGGTGAGTCTCCTTTTTTTTCCACATCTTTTTGAGTCTCGGACTGCACTGCGAGCGAGTGAGCCACTCTTCGATGATTGCGCGCATCAGTGTGTCTGATATTGGCACTGACGAATCGAGATTGAAAATTTCGAACATCTTTCCAAGATTGTCGCGCTCCTGCGATCTAAGAATCGCTTGGGAGATGGCCATTTGAACAAACTTGCGATTGTTGTTATCGGAGTCATCAGGGAAAACGACGGTGCAGATTCCGACTTCGTCCTGCCATGCTGCGAGCCAGTCTCGGTAACTTTCCCACAGTTCAACCGAATGTTCTCTGTACGCCTGTTCAAGTCGCGGCTTGTCGCCGGTGTTGAGGCGGTGTTCTAGGTGTTCATAGTAATTATGACCTGCAATATCTTCACCCTCTCCCATTGCTCGTGCTGCATTCGAAAACAACAGTAGAAGTGGAAGTGCGGGTGGCAGTGAAAGCAGATCACCATTCGCGCGCCATCGACCAGTTGCCCCAATCATGACCTTAAAAATGTCGAGAGTTTTCCCACTTGATGGAAGATTCTGGAGATGTTCGTTAAGGAAGCCCTCGAATGGTGTGCTGCTTGGCAAGCCAAGGAGAGTCGCAATGTCTCGCTGTTTGTCCTCGTCGAGAAAGAGAAATACCTGTAAGTCTTTTTCGTTCTCGGTGAATAGCAGCTTCTCTAGAGCGTCCGCGATTCTCGAAAGTTGTTGTACGACGCCGGCATTGGCACTCGAGACGAAGTGACTTTCGTAGGGAGACGACATCAGTGTCCCCGAAGACTACGGATCAAGTGGGCGTTGGTCAAGAGGGATTCGTAGGTTTACATGCATTGTGTCGTACGTTCATGCTGTCTGTGGTCAGATATATGTGGAGGACTCCCTTAGCCTTGCGCCGTGGCCACTCTGGTACCTGCCGAACTCGATCTCGACGGATTTCAGCCAGAGTCGGAGCTACGCGTTGTTCGACAGTTGCTAGTTGACCTAGACGACGAATGGTACGTGGTGCCAAAAGTGCCAGTCCTTATTGATGGGCAGAATGCCGAGATTGACGTTGTGCTCGTGTCTCCACACCTCGGAGTCGTGCTGGTGGAGATCAAGGGAGGCTTGGTATCGGTAAAGGATGGAGTCTGGTATCAATACGACAAAGCGCTGAAGAAAAATCCTTTCGAGCAGGTTGGCGCAGCCAAACACAAGCTGATTGCTCGGCTCCATGAGATGCGTGTCGATCTGGATGGATTCTTCATGAGTGAAGTCGTGGTGCTGCCTGATATTGGTGACATCCCTGCCGAGGGTCTCGGTCCGGGTGCGCCGCGTAATCGCATCTGGGGCATGTACGACCTGCTTGGCGTGCCACATCTCATCGGCAACATTCACAGGGAGAAACCCCCGGTCGGCAAGGAGCGAGTACTCAAGTATCTGCGCGCGCTGTGCCCGACGGTGGAACTTACGGAGGTTGGCGGTCGTTTTCATGCCGGTGCTGTGAATCGAATTGATGCAGCGACGCGGCTCCACCTCGACAACTTGGTCGGATTAGCAGATAATCAGCAGTTCTTGGTCACGGGAGGAGCTGGTACAGGCAAGACGTATCTGGCTGAGAAGTGGGCCCGACGATGCGAGGCTCGAGGTGAGAAGACGCTGTTTCTCAGTTACAACGTCCCACTCGCTGAAGACATTGCGGTACGTGTCGAAGACACTGACATCGTCGTTGGTTCGTACCACCGTTATCTCGAGACGCTGCTCAAACCACACGGTTACAAGGTGCCCTCTAGTCCGCCATCTGAGTGGTGGCTCAACGTTCCGGCTGCCGAGTTGGTGAAGCATGCTGATGCAATTTCGGATCGCTTCGACACCATCGTTCTTGATGAAGGCCAGGACTTCCACAGTCATTGGCTCGAATCACTCAAGGTGTTGTTTCGCGCAGACGGGCCGAAGCGACTGTTGATGGTGGCCGACCCGCTGCAAGCGCTCTATGCAAATGGTTGGACTCCGCCAGCTGGGATGCCGTTCTTGCCGTTGACTACCAACCTTCGTTCGTCGCAGGCGATTGGCGCGCATGTTGCGGGTTTGGGTGGTGCGAATCCGAACTCGGCGGCTCCGGTAGGGCCGGCGGTTCGAGAATGTGTCGCTACTGAAACCGACCTAGCGCAGGTTGTGGCACGCGAGATCACCCAATTGCAGGAGGCATCGGATATCCCTGCTTCGCAGATTGCAGTTTTGGCTCGACATCGCAAACTGCGTGACGCTTTGCTACGAGCGGAGATGCCCATACCGCTTGTGAGGTGGGAAGAGCGTGATGAGGGCAAGATCATTTGCGAGACCATCCACCGAGTGAAGGGTCTGGAACGGCTGGCCATCATCATGATTGACCTCAATGAAACCCCAGACAAGATGACCGACTACATCGGGGCGAGCAGGGCAATCCTGCACCTAGTAAAGGTGACGGCGCAAGCTCGCTTGAGCCCATCAGCGTGACAGTCTGAGAACTCGTTCACGGTCACAAGCTTACCGGCAAGTCGTTCCGGGAGTGACTTGCCACCGCCATCGAGGGTGAAGGCGAAAGCCGACTTCGAAATCGGTTTCGATTTATTGACTCGCAAGAGATATCAACAGGCTGAATCTTCGCTCCGAAGCGCATCCGTGGCTGAGCCGGAGAATGGGGATTACCAGCATTGGTTAGGCGTTTGCCTATCGAACCTTGGCAAGCATAGTGAAGCAAACGTGCACCTGCGGCGAGCGTGTGACCTCAAGCCAGACGATTCAGGCTGCAACGCGTTCTTGGGTGTACTCCTTACTTCAAATCTGGGTCTCTACGAAGACGCAGAGATGTATCTGCGTCGAGCATCGACGATCGACAATTCGGATAGAAACACGCAATTCTGGCTCGGCCACTGTCTGTTTCATCTCGAGAAATTTGAAGAAGCAGCGGAGGTGCTCCTAGCTGCCTACGACAAGGAGAATGAAAACCACATCCACGCCTATTGGCTCGGACGATCACTGGTGGCCGCGGGTCTGTTTGAAGAAGCCCTCAGCTGTTTGAGACTTGCTCATGAGGCAGAAGAAGATGATTGGGAATACAACTACTGGCTGGGGTATTGCCTCCTAAAGCTTGGACAACATGTTGAGGCGGAGCCGCTTCTAAGTGAAGCCCTTGAACTTGGGCCAGAAGAGTCTGATCAACTTCATTCAATGGGCCGCTGTCTAATCGCGCTGCATCGATACGTCGAGGCGTATCGACCATTGCTTGATGCCTGTGAGCAAGACCCAGAAAACAAAGAGAAGAGATTCTGGTTTGCTTACTGCATCAATTCAATTGGTCTCAGGTCTGAAGCACGCGATCAATACAACTTGGTGCTGCGTGACGGGACAGACTCAATCTTTGCCGCGACTGCGCTTAACAATCTGGGAGTAATTGAGGACCAGGACAGCAAACTTACCTTAGCCATTGGCTTGACAGTCCGCGCAATTGATATGAGTCGTCGCATAGGGGGCTGGAATTCTGCAGAGCAAAGTCAGTACATCTCAAATCTTCAGATGTATCTCGAACGACAAACAATCAATTCCGAAACCAAACAATTCTTGAGGGAATTCGTCAATTCCTTCGGGATAGTGCTATCCAATAGCGGCGAGCCGACGGCTCCAGTCGTGAATATTGGATTTGAAGAATGGCTGGAAAACGGAGCGGTCTGGCTTGATGCGGCTGAGTGGACACACCGAAGTCAGAGTCGACTTCTTCGGGAGCTGCATTCATCAGGTGCAGAGTGGTCGAACCCTGCGAAATGTCTGTTTCCGCGCTTCATAGTCAGCGAAGATGAAGTTGACGAAGCTTTGGCTACTGCTGAGAGTCTCTCAGATTCCTTGAGGAGACAGCCTGAGTGGCCGGTGTTCCTTGATGCGTCAGAGCTTAGAATCGCGATGACGCTCGAACGCGGCTTTATTCGTGCTTGGGTCGGGCGAGGATTGTCCGGTCTCGCTGTGTCGTTCAGGCCGACTGACTACGAACTAAGCTTCCTGAACGGAGACAGAGACGCACGATTTGCCATCGGAGCTGTCATTCACTGGTTTCTAGATTGTTGCCTCGGCATTGAAAGCCATCCGAAGTTCACTGTTAATCAATCAGCAACACAGTCGACGCATCTTCCGTGGAAGTCTGACGGCGTCACCTGGTCAACCAGGCTCGAATTTGATGCAGATATCCAACGAATCATGGCAAATCCAAACGATCGCCCCCCACGCGCGCATCGTGTAAGAGGGCACGTCCGAACACTCATAGAGCGAATTCCGAATGAAGAATCCCGGTTGCGAGCGCCCGCTTACATTCGACGGAACATGGGACCAAATGACACTTGGGTAGCCGCTTACACCAAGGGCGATGGGCTTGAATCACAGAAACTACTCGCACGACTCGCGACATACTCGAGTCTTGCTGACTACCTTGCTACAAGTCCGCGAAGCGGGTGACCTTCGGATTGGGTGTGCGCACTGGTTTGAGAAACAGTGAATTTAGACGATCCATTACCCAGGGCAATCCAGAGCCCAAGTCGCGCTTCCTGATGAGTTTCTCGAGTCAACGCTCAGCAAGTTTGTGAGATGTTTTGAGATCAGATTGACGATGTAATAGGACGACAGATTCCTGTTTGAATTCTTTATCAGAGAAAAACAAATTGCTTCAGGTTTTTTTCTCGGGGTCGACGCCCGATACTGATTCGCGCGAGCCCGATGCTCGCGCAAATACAGCCATACTCAACACACAGAAAGTAACTGAGGTACCGAATATGCCACTCTTCAATTCCGACGACTACGCAAACCTGCACCCTGAACGAGACCGCGTTCCGTCGGGGATGCTCGACGAATCGTTCATGATCGACTTCTTCGTGATGTACACCGATTGGTTCGCAGATGTCATTGAGCGTTGGCCGGATTCGGCCGACGAGCTCTTGAGGGCATTTGACGAGGAATCACCACTGTGGTCGCGTGTCGTGCTGAAGCGTGAGACTGACGAGCCGCAGTTGATGCTGCTAATCACGACGGCGACCGCCGCCATGGAACTACTCGACTGCATCCACCCTGACACCAGGGAAGATGTGGTCAGCCACTTGAACGAGATTGCCAAGATTCGGCGTGGCGAGTGCGAGTCGGCCAGTGAACGCGC
>Ga0194116_10004042_pt1 | contig 17162 bp, 1 predicted proteins | sample TA2MahsurfametaG_4_FD_148617 | JGI IMG/M metagenome (GOLD analysis project Ga0194116, IMG submission 148617) | Freshwater microbial communities from Lake Tanganyika, Tanzania - TA2015008 Mahale S9 surface | ecosystem: Environmental > Aquatic > Freshwater > Lake | place: Tanzania: Lake Tanganyika...
CAATCCCCAATCCCCATTCATTCTTTATAAATTAATAAGATATAATCAATAGAAATTAGCTTATTCAAAAGAAGGGTTATTTGAATTAAATCCTGCTTAAAATTTTTCTAATTATTTATTGAATTAATATTGAATTCAGGATCTTTATATTTGAATTAAAAATTAAAATCTAAGAATAAAAAAATTTTTCAAATAATGAATTAATTAAATAAATAAATAACATTAACAAATTTTAATATCAAATAGATATTAAAAATGTCGAATAATCTAACATGTTTTATAATCAACCTTACTTTTAAAGCTGATGAAATTGAAAATTTACATGTTGAAATTGAAACTAAAATAAAAAGATATATTCCTTTATTTAATGACAAACCTAAATATGATTTATATTTTAATGAAAACTATGACTATTTTACTGAAGAAAGCAGATATAATTCTAGAACTTATTATGCAATAATTAATAAATTTGAATCAATAAATAATAAACTCAAAATAAAAATAAAATCAAAATCAGGGCAGATTTTTGAAAGTGATTTAAAAAATGTGAAATTAAATGATATAAACGTTTATTTTGATTTAAGTTTTAAATCATATGATGGAAAGGATATTAATCAAAACTTCTTTCGAATGAAAAAAACGAGATCACTTTTTCAATTTAATTTAATTATGAAATTATATTTTAACGAGCTATCAGAAGAAACTAATTTTGAAATCAAAAAGAGAATTACAGAGGAATCTTATTCAAATTTATTAAATTTAGTGAATAAAGATGATAAAATTGATCATATAATTTCCCTTTATATCTATATGAGAAAATATTTGGAATCAAATAAAGCTGATGATTTTTTTAGAATTGCAGATAATCATGGTTATTTAATTTCAGATATTCCTGCTAAAATAGAAGAATTTAATTTAATTATTTTGGTTAGATCCATAATGGAAGATATTAATATTTCAAGAATTAAAATGAATGATATGAAAATTTTATTCATCTTGAATTTTATATTTTTTCATAAATTTTTTGAAGAATTAATAAATATAAATTTTGAAAGAATTCATAATTTGAGGGAGATATTTTATAAATTAAGGTTCAAAAAAGTAAATTACAAAATTGACAGAGGCTATTTTGAAAAATTAATTCAAAATGTTATTTTTAATAGGAATATCGAACTTTTTATTAATCTCTACGGCTTAATAGAAAAAGATAACATAATAATTGAATGCTTAGACCAAAGTTGGAAATCAATCCCTGAAAATTTCAAATTAAATTTATTCAACTTTAATGAAAGATCAAAAATTGAAGTCTCCCAAATCTTAAGCTTTTTAAATTTAAAAAGTTTAGAAACAGCAAAAATGACATTTAAATATATAGATCAAAAACAATTAAATGCATCTCATTATGTCGAAGAAAAGTTAGAAATAGAAAATGAATATGATATAAACTCAACTATGAGTGAGCCCTTAATCCTTACCTTTTCAAAAATATTTTATTTTGATTTGGAAAAAATTTTGGAGATTTTTTTGAAAGAAAACGAAGAAACTCAACACTTCAAATTTTTATGTTTCAAAGCAGAAGAATATAAGAGACAAAATAAAATTTCTGAAAATTTTCTTACACAAAAAATCTATAAAAAATTGGATTTTTTAATATTTAATGATCTTTTAAATTTAAAAAATTACATTTCCTTATTAAAAAGATTTTTAGAATTCCAACAACATTTTCCAGAAAGACTAGAAATTGTTTTGAATACATATCGAAATAAAGGAGGTTCCAACATAAATAATCTAGTTGAAAAAATTACCAATTTTAGTAATGATATATATTCTCAAAAAGAAGAAATAGAATTTTATACAAAAATTGATTTTCCGCGATTCTTCAAACCAGAGATTCTATATATTAATGAATTAGAATTAAAAAAATTAGATTTTAGATTTAACTCCTTTCTTTATAATGAAGAAAAAATTAAATTATTCCTCCTAAAAGACAATAATTATCAGCATATCAATTTGTTATTTGAAAAAATTATTAAAGTTGATTTTAATAAACTGGAAAAATTTATTCAAGTTTTAATTGATATTTTAAATCAATATTCAACTTCAATTAAGGAAGATGAATCTAGCTTGAAGGAAATTAATCAATTAATAAAAAAACACTTATTAGGAGGACAGATCAAAAATTTTAATCTAGAAAAACTTTTAGGTCTATATATGGAAGAAAATATATTTGAAAGATTAAATTTTCCTTTTAATAAATCATTTGAGGAATTTTTCTTAAAAATTATTGGAGAATTAAATTTAGAAAAATATTTAAATATCATAGAATTAATCTTTGAAATTAATTTTTACAAAAAAGGGAAAGTATTCATTTCGTTTGTTATAAAAATATTTGAAATTTCAAAAAAATTTATTCCTTCAAAATATGACTTTTTTGAAAGAGTGTCGAATATTAATATTAAACTTTTTAATAAAATCTTAAAATTAATAAAATCCCCTATCAAAATTGATTATGGAAAAAACAATTTAAAAAAGAATAAACCTAATAAATCTGATTTCAGAAACGAAGTTGATATAGTTATAAATATTGAAAACCAATCTCAAACAAACAATTTAATTGAAATTGATAATAAAGAAAATTATTCATTTGATGATTATATTCCACAAAAAAATCCTTTCAAATATCTATTATATGAAGAAAATGGAACTCTTGATTTATTTTTAAAATTTATTAGAGATTTAAATAAAGAATTTTTTAATAATGGCTTTAAAATTAAACATTATTCATTTATCTCTTCAGAAATGGAAAATTATTTATTTAGCGATAAATTATTTTTACTTGGAGTTTTAGAAGAAGAATCAGATAAATATATAGAGCAATTTAAAAGCAAATTAAATGAAGTTCAAACTGCAATAAAATTATTACATAACATTAATAATTTTTTGGGATTTTATTTCAAAAATTCAATAGAAAATGATGATTTATTACAAAAATTCTTTGTTAATTATTTAAAATTGAATCAATTAAATTTCAATGATTTGAAAAATTTCATATTTGAAACAGAAGAATTAGTAAATTTATTCGAAAAATTTTCAAAAATCGATGGTGAACCATTTAAAAAGATATATCAATTCTTCAAAGCAAGAAATAAAGATAAAAACAACTTTACTGATATTATAGGTCTACTTAATATAACTGAGAGAAAAATTGAAGAAATGAAAAATTGCCTTCTTTCCGATTATAAAAATTTATTTATGAAAGAAATAAAAAATGTATTTTTGCCATTTTTAGATAAAAACATTTTCGAAAATTTGAATGAATTTAAAAATTTTTATAATGTTGATACAAACGGAAGAGATAAGTTATTGATAAATGCTTTAAAACACTATTCTTGTAAAAGCTCAATATATGACTTTTCAGAAAAATTAATGAGATTTTTTGATTTATATAAAATCAAAATTGATAAATTCTATAAAAATCTTCAAAAAAATTATGAAAACTTGAAAAAATGTGAAGATATAAAAATACAAGATTATTTAGAATCATTTGAAAATAATAATTTGGATCAAATCCTTTATAACCAAGAATTATTAAATTTAGTAAATTTACTGATTGATAATTTAGAATCTTATCAATTTTTTATTAATAAAGAGGAGGATGATTTACGTAATTTAATTGAGTTTGTGGATGATCTAGGAGATATTTTTATTAAACCAGATACTATTAAAAATTGTTTAAAAATTTTGGATTTTTCAAAAAAATTATTCAAAGAAATTTCTGAAAAAAAAGATCAAGATGTTATTGATTTCCTTTGTCATGCTATAAAAAACAGCAAAAGCAAAAGCAAATGCATAAATATTATAGTATATTTAGATGATGTTACTAAAAATATAAATGGAATAAAACAACTATATAATAAAGTTGCTAATAAAGAGGAATATTCAAAAATAAAAATAAAAGAAATGTATAATGCTTCAAATTTTAAAATTTTTCAAGAAAAAAATGAGAATAATTTCGACCTTATATCTTATATATGTACTGGTACTTATGGAGATAATAAACAAACTAATTTTGAGGAAATTAGGGATTTAAGAGACAGGTCCCTTTTGCTCTCTAAAAAAAAAATATTTAGTCAGTTTAATAAATTAGAGAATAAAGATTCGTCTATGAAATTTAATGATATAATGAACAATGAAACTATTCAAAATCAAAGTTTAATTGAAATAGAAGAAAATAAATTTGAGAAGGAAGAAAATGAATATTTAAAGATCTGTAAAGGTTTTTCTGATATAGTAAACCATATAATAATTATTTTTGAAAATTTAGATTGCTTATTTCAAAATGGTTATCATGAAAATTATGAAGTTAAATTCAATATTATAAAAGGTGAAATTGAAATAAATATCAACAATAATAAATATGATTCTAAAGAAGCATTAGAATATTTTGAAAAATGTATGAAAGAATTAGAAGTTGCTTATGAAAAAAATTTTTCAAAATATCCTTTACTTTCATTTTTACATGGAAGACAGATATTTACTTTATATGAAAGTCTGGTTCTTTTAAATCCAAGATTAAATAAAATTAATCAATCCCTAAATGATAAAACTAAAATATATGAAGGATTATATCTTTTAAATTATTTATTCGAATCGAATTATAAAAAAAAGGATCTCAAAGATGTGTGGTTTCCAATTAAAAAAGAAACACCCAATCTCAAATTTTTTGAAGTTCTTGAATATGTAGCTGAATTTTTGGAAAAACTTAAAAAAGAAAAAGATAAAGAAAAAGAATCAAAAAACATTAATAACAAATCTAACAATAAAAACTATAAAGAGGGTTTGTATTCTGCTTATTTAAAAAAAGAAGAATTTGAAAAAGAAATTATCAATTTATATCAAAATTTTCTTCGGGAAAAATTGCCCAATTTTAAACAGATATTAATTTGCGATGATACCACTTCTTTACTTTTAATTAAATCTTTTATATATAGAGCCTTTTATTATAAATCGGATGAACCTTTTATTTTAATTAATAGTGATGAATTAAGAAATGATTATCAATTAGAAATCCATAATTTAATAAATCGATTAAGTTTCGGAATAGAAGGACAAGATAAAAAAATTAAATCTATTTTTGTTATTACTTATTCAAATCCACAGTTAGAATATGTGAATAAAATAAAAAAATTACAAGGGATAATAAATCTAAATTTCAAAAATATTGAAGAAAAACCTTTAAAAGAATTATTTAAAACTGAATCAAATAGAACTTTCGTAGTTAAGTCAGATGCAAGTGGTGTTGGAAAATCCTTTCACATAAAATCAATTGCGAAAAAAAAAAAATTGGAATACAAATACTATCCAATATCAGGAGTAATTCAAAAATTTGAATTGATTCACAGAATAAAACAATTAAAATTAAAAAAAAAATCTTTACTACATGTTGATCTTAATGAATGTGATAATGAATATATCACAAGAAGTTTTTTGTTTGAACTTTTGATTACTAATTGCCTAGTTCATAATGAATATGTATTCAAATTTGGTGATAATGTTTTAATTTATATAGAAATTCCATTTGGGTTTATTGATTTTATTTCAAAGTACCCAATTTTAGAAAATTTTGAAACTATAATAATTTCTAAACAAAATAAAGCGGAATTAGATCTAACAGAAAATTCTGATAATTTTCAGATAGTAGCAAATTATTTAATGAATTTAAAAAATAATAACATTATAGATAAAAATATTTATTTGAGTTGTTTGTGTGAAAATAATATTCATGGAGATATGTGTCTTTATAATCATTCTATAACTTTAAAAAAAATATCCAAACAAGAGATCTATAGGCTGATAAATGAATATTTTGATTTGAAGGAACATTCATTTTATCAAATTAAAACTTTTATAAATTTTTTGGCATTTCAATTTAAATTGTTTTCACAAAATTATTATTTTGGAGTTTCATTGTTAAAAAATAATCAAGCTGTTAAAAATAGAGAATTACTTTCTGCTAGAGAAATTCTAGTAAAAAGCTTTTTGGATATTACTAAATATTTTACAAAATCTGCTTATAATAATTTACTCTCAATGCAGGAGAATACTCAGAAATTTATGCTTCATAAAGAAAAGGGAAGCGAAAGAGAAATATTAAAAAATCTACTAAATGAAAATATTCTTTCATATAATAATATAAATTTTAACATGGTTTTTTTCAATAATGATGGACAAGGGATATCAATTATTGTTAAAAATCATAACCCAAATGATGAAAAATATAAAAAATTATTATACCTATATAATGCTTGTACTTTAGAAAAGAAAGATAAAGATCTAATTAATTATGAGAAATTATCAAATATTGAATTTTTAGAACAGTTGCAAATAGTTTTAGGTAAGCAAGGCTTAGTTTTACGTGATTATACAGGAATAGAGGGTTTATACAACACAAATGGTTACGTTTTTACTTTGGATAATTTCCTTAAAATGCAATTGATATTGCTAAGAATTAACAGCAATATTCCAGTAATTATGATGGGGGAAACAGGTTGTGGAAAAACCTCTCTAATAAAAATCCTAGCAGATTTACTTAAAATGGATTTGCACATATTAAATATTCATGCTGGAATTGAGGATAAAGACATAGTAAATTTTATTCAAAAAATAAATGAAAAAGAAGAAGAAAAAGATAAATGTTTTAATGAGAGAAAAGAAACGAATATTTTAGATTTTTTTAATATTTCAAATAAAAAATCTACAGACTTTATTTTCACAGAACAAACCCATAAAAGCAATGTATGGATATTCTTGGATGAAATAAACACATGTAATTCTTTAGGATTAATCGCAGAAATTTTATGTAAAAGATCATATCTCGGAAAAGAAATCCACAAAAATATCTGTTTTATATGCGCTTGTAATCCTTATAGATTATATACAAATTTAATTGGAGGAGAAATCGGTTTACAATATAATTCTCAAAATAATATTGAAAATTTGAAAAATATAAGTCAAGCTTTAGCTTATAAAGTAAATCCTTTACCTTTTTGTTTATTAAATTACGTATTTGATTTCGGAAGCCTTACTGAAAAGGATGAATTAAAATATATAGAAAGTATGATTAGTAAACATTTTATAGATGAAAAAATCATTATTCCACAAAAAGAAAATATGATTGATTTCCTCACAAAATTAATTAATTCATCTCAAATATTTATTAGAAAGCAAAATTCTGAAATATCTTCAGTATCTTTAAGGGATGTTAGAAGATTTATTATTTTTTTAAAATGGTTCATAAAAAGTATTTTTGAAAGAGCCTCTTTTGAAAATTCCATTTACCATTCAAAATTTAAAGAAAAAAATAATGAAAATTTAATTATTATATCTTCGTTGCTTTCTATATTATTGATATACTATCTTCGACTCCCAAGGAAAGATATAAAATTTGAATTTATTAAAATGATTTGTAATAATATGTCTCTATATTATCCAATTTATAAAGATTCAGATTCCATATTAAATATATTAGTTCAAGAAGAAAAAGATATATTGAAACGAGTAGAGACTCCTAGAGGTATAGCATGGAATTCCGCTTTATTAGAAAATGTATTTGCAGCTTTTCATTGTATAAACAATAAGGTTCCTGTTTTTATATGCGGAAAACCTGGATGTTCAAAATCTCTAGCAATTCAACTTATTTATTCGTCTATGCGTGGAGAAAACAGTAAAGATTTATATTTTAAAAGACTTCCAAGACTATTTATGCATTGTTATCAAGGATCAGTTACAAGTAAATCTTCTGGGATAATAAATGTTTTCAAAAAAGCGAGGAATTTAATAAAAGGCAATCATGAAGCAGTTGAGGAAAACAAAAATAATAATAAAATTCAACCTGATAATCATGACTTGAAAGTCAAGCAAGATAAAGTAATTTCTTTAGTTTATTTTGATGAAATGGGACTTGCTGAAATATCTAAAAATAATCCTCTCAAAGTTTTGCATTCTGAATTAGAGCCAAATGAAGAATCTGATAAGGTTGCATTTGTTGGAATATCAAATTGGAGACTTGATGCATCAAAGAGTAATAGAGGAATTTTCATAGGAAGGCCAGACTTAGATGAGGAAGATTTAATTTCCACTGCCAAAACCATTGCAGAATCATATGTAAAAAATGAATCTAATGTAAATTTTGATAAGAAAAAAAATAACGTTATTTCAGTGAAGGATTCAAACAATTTTCTCGATTATAATATTGATGATGAGTTAATGAATATAAATCAAATTGAAAGATATCTTAATGATTTAAATAAATATAACCAAATTTTTGAATTCTTGGCGAAGGCTTATTTTGATTATAAATTACAGATAAAGGAACAAAACATAAAAAAAGATGGTTTTCATGGTACTCGAGATTTTTATTATATGATAAAAAATATTGCAAAATCAATTATAAATGCAAATAATTATCTAAATGAGGATGAAGTTTCTAAAATAATAGAAATCAGTATTAATCGCAATTTTTCAGGTTTAAAAAATTCATTATATTTATTTAAAGAATGTTTGGTGAAATATTATCCAGCTGCAAAAGGAATGGAAATTAACCAAACAAAAGCAATTCAAGCTATTAAATATAATTTAGAGGATCAAGATAGTAGATTTCTTATGATAATAGGTGACTCGCAAGTTTCAATAAACTTTTTACAAAACATAATATCAAATATAAGTTTAAATAAAAATCATAATCGAAATCCTAATAATAAAAATAGTGAAATAAAAGATAAAGAGAATATATTTACATTTTTGGTTGGATCACAATTTGAGAGTGATATAGAAATAAATGAAAAAAATTCTCATGAATATAATGAAGAATATAGTTTTAAAATTTTGAATAAGATTCAAGTTTATATGGAGCAAGGAAATATTTTGATTTTAAGCGGACTTAGCTGTATTTATCCTTCTCTTTATGATTTATTTAATCAAAATTTTTCGATAGTTGGAGGAAAAAAACATGCTCGAATAGCATTAGGAACTTCAAATAATCCAATGGCTTATGTTCATAATAATTTCAAATGCATAATAATATTGAATGAAGATGAAGTTGAAAATCAAGATCCTCCTTTCCTAAATAGATTTGAAAAAACCAATATTAATTTTGAGACTCTAATAAAAGATGAATATCGTTCAATTGGGAAATCTCTTTATAGAGATATTAAAAATTGGATAATGTATGATTCTAATGAAAAAGAAAATATTCAATTGGATTTAATAAAAAATATGATAAATTTTAATGAAAATGAGATCTTTGGTTTGATTTATTTATTTACAGAATTAGAAAATGAATTTAATTTCGTAAATATAGAATCAAAAATATATGAAAAAATAATTCCTACTTTCTCTCAAGATATCATAGCAATATTAAATTATAATTTAAGAAGACAAAAAAAATTCGAAATATTAAATAAGTTGAATAAAATATATAAGGAAAATTTGAATAATAATTTAGAAGAATATATTTTAAAAAAATTTGACAATAGCCTCAAGCAAAATAAGACAAATATTGAAGTCAATTTAGTTTACTCTTATAATAGTATTTTTGATGAAATTAAATTAATAGATAAACAGATTAAAGCAGAAATTCATCCAATTTCATTTTTTAAAAGTGAGTCAAATTTGGAAAAGACATTTTTGAATTTTTTAAATAAAGACAATAATACTTTTATCTTGCAATTTAATATGGAAGATTTAAGATTATTAAATTACTCTAAATTTTTGTGTGAACAAACTTATAAAAGCTCAAATATTCATAAAAATAAATTATTTATTTTTATTATTTATACTTCGAGGGTTTTTGTTGAGAAAAAAACTAAAAATTTGAATAATGAGCAAGTTAATAAAAAAAATGTTTATTTATCTGATAATAAAAATTGCATTTCTTTTATATCTGAAGGTGATCAAATTTTTATCGATAATCTTAATGCAATTAAAGCTCTTGAAATCGATATAAATAAAATCTATGATGTTGAGGATGACGACATTGATTATAATATAAATTTTTCCAGTAATGTACAAAATGACAATCTAAATTACAATAAATATAATAATAATCTAATTAATTTGAACAATAATTATAATTTGCAATCTTTGAGTGATTCCGAACAATTAAATAATAAATCTTCTAAAGATTATATGGAATTTGATAATGAAAGAAAAAAATATCTGAATATTTTAGATTTGGTAAATCTCTCTATTTATCAAATAATTAAAAGACCACAAATATTTGATAAAGAAAAAAATGTTAACTATGCTCTATATGATTGCTACATGAAATTTGGTTTTGATTCTGAGAATTATCAAGAAGATGAATATAAAAACTATATTAATTCTATTATTGAATTAATTAAAAATAACAGTATTTTGAAAGAAACATTAATTTTGAAGACTATTAAAGAAATATCAAAAATTGAAAATTGGCTTATAATATTATTGGGACAAAAAGAATTATTGAATGAAAAATATGATTTAATAACAATATTAAAATATTTTTTGAATGCGCAATTTCAAAACTATCTTTGTAAAATCCTTTTCAAATTAGAACAAGATGATATGTTAGAATATCTACTTTTTTATTCAGAAGATAAAATTATCTATAACCATTTTTGCCTAAAAACTATAAAAACAATTGAAAATTTGTCTATTGAAGATATAAAAATTAAAGATAAATTTGGTGGAAATATTATAAAAAGGATATTTGGTCTTAAATTGCCGCAAACAAAAAACTCATTACAAAAAATTATGAGTAAGATAGATGATAATTTATTTATTATCAGTCGAAAAGAAGAAGAATTACGAAACTCAAATTATCAATCAGAAGAAGAATATGAAAAATCTTCTCAGGAATATAAAAAAATCAAAGTTAAGTTAGAATCTGATATTGTACAAATATTTAAAAGAAATGAATTAGTTCAAGATTTATTAAATGAATTAGACGAAAAAAATTTTTCTTCTATTATTCTTAAAAACTTTTTCGAAGACTTTATACTATATTATAAAACTTTAAAATTATCAATAAATGGAAATATGCAAGAAAATATTCAAATTGAAAATAAATCTAAAATTATAAAAAATGAAGAAATCATTAAAATTATAAAATTTATCATAACAGCAGAATTCAATAAAGTTGATATCAAGATGGAAAATTTATCAAAATATATATTGTTTTTAATGAACAATACTATGAACATTCAAAAATTTTTAGATATATTCATTTCATTTAAGAAATATGATTCATCTTATTTAGATTTTTTACATAAAAATATAGAAGATGTAACTTTTCCTGAAAATCCAAAAACTATATATATTGAAATTTTAAATAAAGGACAATATAAAATCTCTTGTGCAATTATTAATTATATATTAGAAAAAATAGCTAATATTAAAACTTTTGAAGAAAATCAAAATTTTGACTTTTTAAATGAAATCAAAATAATAAAAGATAAGCTGGTTGAAATTGACTATTCATTAATGCTTAATAATAAGCTGATTAAAAATCTTGAAGTTATTGATAAATTTAATAGCTTTTTTCTTTTGGATAATAAAGAAATTTTATGTGATTTTTTTAATGAATATTTTGTATTAATTGAAAAAGAATCAAATTTGATTAAAACATTAAAAATTCGAGAACTTGAACAAAATCTTTATGAAACTTATGATCTAATAGTTGAAACTTTTAGACCGATAATATTAAAGAAATTATCAGATGACAAAAATATCGAGAAAAGATTTAATCAATTTTTAATCGAATTCTTAAATATAAAATATCAAGCTTATGAAAATGAAAAGCATCGTGAAAATATTGCAAATATGATAATTTCAAAAGAAAATCTGCTAAATAATTGTCAAAAATTTATCCAAAATTATTTCTTTTATAATTATAATAATGAATACGAATTAGCTCCATTTTATGACGAAGAAACAAAACAAGGTGATCCTGAAACTTTTGGACAATTTGCTAAAAAAGATAGCGAATTTATTAAACTAATTGAGAATAAAATTTCTTCTAAAAAACTTGATCAATCTAATAGTTATCTTTTACATTCAATTATTTTAATCTTTGAGATATACATTTGGAAGTATTTTAATTTAATTTCATTAATTCAAAAAGAACCTGAATTCCATTTAGAAATATTAAATGGTTCTTCATTTTTATATTTTAAGAAAGCTGTAAGTATCTGTGAAAATATAAATCAAAACAAAAATTTATTCAATAATCTTAATACAAATATTATGATAATTGAAAATGAGAACATGGATAACGGTGATTTTTTATATCCATTTATAATAAAATTATATGCCATTACTTATATAAAAATTTTTATCGAGAAATATGTATCTATAATTTACAACAAGGGGCACGAATATGATTTCAAAAATATTAATAAAATCTTGAATAAAAAAAATAAAATAAGTTTGGTAATAAAACTTTATATCTTAAAAGTATTAAAGGAAAAATATCTTAAAACTTGGGAAGAGTTAGAAAAGTTTGATTATAACAAGCATCAAATGAATTGGAAATTTGAAACAAAAGAATTGAATATCAAGAACAAGGAAAAAAATTTTGGATCAACCTTTTTTATTGATTTTAATCAACAAAATCTTTATAAAGAAATTGAACATGACTTGAAAATTATAATAGGACAAAATTTTAAAAAAAATGCACAAGGATTTTTAGAAAAAATTGATAATGAAAAAAAATTATGTTTATTTTTAGATTCATTGATAAATGTTATATTCGTTAATTTAACAAAAGAAAAAAATGGAAGTAAAAACAATTTATGTTATAAAGAATTTTGTGAATTTTTTGGTAATAATATTAAAATACCTAATCTTCGAAATATAAGTGTGATTAGTGGAGCATTTAAAAATGCTATTAATATCTTTCCAGATATATTTAGTCTATCTAATCAATTTGAAGAGGATTACGAAAATTATTTTGTATTAATAAAAATTTTCATTATTTTAATAAATTCTCCTAAAGATAGCTTATATGACTTTTCTTTAAATCCTACAAATAAAAACTTTTACAAACAATTTAATGAAAGATACTTGCCTGGTACTTATAATAACAACATCAGAAATCTTATATTATCTTATAAGGAAATTAAAAAAATTAATGATTCATTGGCAGAAAAAACAGCTCATTGTATAGGTTGCTATTTATGCGTCTGTGAAGCACATTATTTTGTACAACCTTGTGGCAGTCCAACTGAATCTCAGAATTGCTTTTCATGTAATGCTCAAATAGGTGCAGTGAATAATGTTTCTCATACTTTGGTCCCAAATAATTTAAGAATATTTAAAAATGATAAGCATCGACAAATTATTATTAAAAGTTTAGGAATGAGAGATGCAGCGTTTCCTTTCAAATTTACTGAAGATTTAAAAATAATGATAGACGAACGAATTCAAAATACTAATCCAAACTTTATTCAAATACCAAAAGAAGAAATCCATCACAGTGATTTATCACTTCCACATTTAGATCCAATAACTTTCAGAATTTTAAATATAATCCAAAATCTGTTTTTATATTTAAATTATAAATTAATAGGTTCTCTTAATGAGGATAATTACAATAAATTTAAGCATATTGATTTTGGTTGCAAAGAAAATATAGAATCTAGTTTATTCGTGTTAAAGAGATTATTGGAAAAGGTCAATATAAAAAACACTGCCTTATATTTGAATTTTGTATTAGAAAAAATCGTATTTCAAATATTTTATAAATCTAAAATTATTTTAAATTGTAAGCAAAAGATTGAAAAAGAAATAGAAATAAATGAAATAATTAAAAAATCAATATCTTTAGATTCTGATGAGGAATATAATTACTCAATATATATAAAAAAGAATTTGCAAGCTCAAGAAAGTTTTGATTCTATAGATCCTTTCGCTCTTTCAACTTTATTAGATGATGAAAAAAACAAAAAAGTTATCGAACAAGATAGTGAAAATTTTCCAGATTATCAATTCTATAGATATAAAAAAGAATTCTCAGAAAGCCTTTTTAAGGAAAAATTAGAAGAAATACCTAATTATGAAAGAGAACACCCAATAATTTTTAATTTTATTACTCGAATAAAAAGCATAGAAAAACTAAAAAATATTAATAAATTAAATCCTTTTGTAAATGAAATGATCAATAAATACTCAGATAGACTTTCAAGAAGAGAAGCAAAACTACAAGAAAATACAATTGCATCTTGTTTAGATAAAATTTCTGAAAATTCAAATAAAACAAAATTATTAAGAAAATTTGAAATTTTCAGAGAAGGTTGGCAAGATATTTACAGAAATGCGGTTCAATATGGGTGTAGACAAAAAATGGAGCCTCTATCTGATATTAAATTAAATAATCCAATTGCAAATGTTTTAAATGATGATGGGGAATATAAGTACGGAATGTACATAGCAGCAGGCTATCAATACTTGAACCAGACTCAAAATGAATTTTTGACTGCTGTGCAAAATGCAATAAATACTAATGTTAGATTAATTTATTTAAAGGATAATTTCAAAAATAAAATAATTGTGCAAAAAGCAAAACCGTTTGAAGTAATATCCATAGATACAGAGAGCTTTGGTAAATTTGTAAACTTTGAGGATTTAATCTATCAAAATAGTTATATTAATAATTTGAATTATGACCAAATAGAATTTGATTTTAATTCAATTGAAAAATTTCTATCAAGTATATTGATTCAAGGAAAGAAACATTTTAGCGAAGAACAAATATTTGTAGTTTATACTTATGAGTTTTTTAGAAGGAATAATTCAGCTATTATCACCAATTTTAGCAATAAAGTTGATCAATTGAAAATAAATATTGATGATAGATACATTTTGAATGAATATATATCATCATCTATAGACAAAGCGAAAAAAGGTGAAAGATTTCTGGGAACTTTATTTCGAATGATTTTTTATCTACAAAATACCGATTTTGATGCTGATATTACATTAATATTGGCTTCTGAAAAGATGGAAACTTATGTAGAAATTGATGAATCATTAAAAGTCTTTCTCAGAAAAAATACCGATTTAACTCTTAAAAAATTAGTTGCTATATATAATTATGTAGAAAAAATTTGTTATGATTCAATTAAGGAAAATATTTCAAAGGATTATCAAAAATTATTATCAGATAAAAAAAAACAGATAATAAATGAATTTTATTTAAATAATCATCGCACAATTATAAGTAAAACATATTTAGCAACAGCAGTAAGAAGATTTATTTCAAGATTTTTAACAAAAGAGGATGATTATGACAAAACTCATAGTTTACTTCCTATTTTATTTGTAAAAGAAGAGTTTTGGGAAAAAGAGATTTTTAATGATCAATATTTTGAGACGGAAAATGAATCATTTTTAGATTTTATTAGAAATAGTAAAATTGAGAATGAAAATAATATGCCAGTAGATAATGAAAATGATGATTTAGAGATTAAAATTTCTGAGTCTATGGATTTATATGATTTCTTAGGAGAAGATAAAGAAATTATAAAAGAAAATATGGAGATTCAAAAAGAGAGTAGAAAAGAAGAAAATAAAGATTTTATGGATATTGATGATCCATTTAATAATTTTGATGAAAATAAAAACAATATTTTTCAATTAAATGAAAATAAACAAGAAACTTATTCTGAGGAAGATGGCAAAAAAAAAATTCAAAATATAAGAAGAAAAACATATAAAAATTAAAAAATATTTAAATAAGGAGCATTTATGATTATTACTAAATTTATAAAATTTAATAAAGATAAAAATATGATTAAATAAAAAAATCAAATTATAAAATTTAAATTAATTTAATTAATATTAAAAAATGAAAAATTCAAATTTAAAATAAATTTAATAATTATAAAAAAATAAATATTTTATAAAATTCATTTTAATTCAGTTTTTCAATAAATGCTTAAATAAACAAAAAATTATTCTTTAATAATTATTCAAATTATAATTTTATAATTATTACCAATTTATAAAAAATTAAAAACCCATGTATTTACAAAAATATGAATTAAGACTTTATTTTATTTGATATCATTAATTCAATAAAATATTTTCCTTGCTCCAAAATATTCAATAATTAATTCTCTATTAAAATTAAAGCGTTCAATTAATCTTTTATCAATATTATGGTCAAATATTGGTTTATTCCTTGCATATCTTAAAGCTTTTAGGAAAATAATTTCTCTTCTTATGAAATCTCTATTATAATAATTTCTAAATTTCTTATTATTTTTATTTAAAATGCTGAGAATGTTTTTGAATTGAATTTCAACTTTTTTATTTAGATAGAATAGAATTTTTTGATTCTTATTAAAAATTTTCAATAAACTATTTTTTTCAATACAAAATTTTAATATTTTAATAATATCCAATTTATCAAGAGTTTTTCGTATTAACAACTTCTCTAAAAGTTTTTTATTCATGTTTTCTTCATACTGATCGATTTGATGTGTTTTAGTATCATCTTCAATTTCAAATTCTTTGTTATTACAATTTTCATTATTAACTTTTTCATCGTTTCTTTTAGGAATATCAAAATTTAATTTTTTGTTATCTGCGGATTTATTCTTTTTTTCAAACAATAAAAAGAAATAAAATTTTTTAAAATATTTTTTTATAATTCCACAAAATATAGAATTATAAGAAATATTAAAACCTGAATTTTTTTCATATTTGAATGTATCAATAAATAGTTCTGATTCCAATTTCGACTTATTATTAGCAGAAATTACAGGATTTGGATACTCAAGAGTTCCTTTGGCTAAATATGCTTCATAAGTTTCTTGTCTAAAATCTGCAGCAAATTCTGGTGATATTATAGTCATTATATTATTAGCTAATTTCATAAGCATCAAATATTTATTACTTGGAACCACTAAAAATGTTCCAATTATCATTAGAAATTTTCCTATTCCCCCTATTTGTGCAAAAAAATTAAAAAAAGTTCGATAACTTCGATTATAAATTTTTTTTTTATTACTAGATCGGAAAAAAAATGAAATATAACTGTTAGAAGGACTTGCTTGATTTCTCTCGATATTATTAATTGAAATAAAATTTCCATTATTAAAATCATTACGTAATATTGAGTA
>Ga0194116_10004051_pt1 | contig 17148 bp, 24 predicted proteins | sample TA2MahsurfametaG_4_FD_148617 | JGI IMG/M metagenome (GOLD analysis project Ga0194116, IMG submission 148617) | Freshwater microbial communities from Lake Tanganyika, Tanzania - TA2015008 Mahale S9 surface | ecosystem: Environmental > Aquatic > Freshwater > Lake | place: Tanzania: Lake...
CAGATGAAACAGAACCAGCATACAAATATGAATTTAATACGCAATGGCAAAAAAATGGCGGCCCTATATACGTAGTTAAAGGTGCAACACAAACTAAGTACCTATACTGCGATACTGCAACTGCTATTCCAACTAAACAAAATTGGGAAATACCTTCTACTGTTAAAGTAAAATATTTCGATTACAGTTGGCATCCAGATAATACAGACGACCCATACATTTATGTATTTGGAAATAATTTATATCCAGCAGAAAATATGGTTACTGTAAAATATGTAATACCTGGGGCCACAAACATCAAATTTCTTAATAATCCTATAGCAACACTTGATACTAACTATAATAATTGGACCATACCTGAAAATATAGACAGAAATAGTTTTGATTTTAGTTGGGTTCCGGATCCTACTCATCCACCATATATCTATGAATTCGCTACTATATGGAATAATAGGGGTGGTCCACAATATAAAGTACCAGGATCTTTCTCTAAAAAGTATGTTGAGAATATAAAAGCAAAAACACTTACTAATAAAAAACCGTGGAAGATTAATATTCCTATAGTCGATGACGGCACTATTTTTACTTGGACTCCTCATCCCGAAGCGCCACCATATATATATGTATTTGGCAATAAGTGGAATAACGCTGAGAAAGAAAGTACGCTTGAGTATCACGTACAAGGTGCAGTTAAACGACACTATGTACACGATATTTTAATTACTGTGAAACCAAACAAAGATAATTTTACGGTATTACATCCTATAGTAGAAACTAGTTTTGACTACAGTTGGAGACCAGATCCAGACAGTCCTCCCTACATTTATATATTTGGTAATAATCAATATCCAGGCGAAATTATGCCTACTGTAAAATATACAGTGGACGGGGCAAGTGAAGAAAAGTTTGTCTCTGATATTGTAGCGAAATTAGATGTAGATATGACGCACTGGACAAAACTTAATAATATAGATTGTGAACATTTTGATTTCAGTTGGGTACCTAATCCTAAAGACCCTCCTTATATCTATGAGTTTGGTACTCAACATCAAAAAACAGGTGGTCCTATATATAGTGTTCCTGGGGCCACTCAAGTTAAATTTATTGATACACAAAAAGCTACAAAATTAGTAGACCTTAGTCATTGGCAGGTGCCCAACGATGTAGATACTACTAATTTTGATTTTAGTTGGCATCCAGATGATACTGAACCTCCTTACATCTATCAATTTGGTACTCTTGCTGATGACAATGATGGTCCAAGATATATACACCCACTTAATACAGGCGAAGTTGTAAGACTACTACGTATAGAAAGTAAAACAAAAAGATCATCTGAAATTACACGTTCAAGTTTACTATTAGATAAAGAATTACCAAAATATTATATTACAACCACACTTGATGATCTTGTAAAACAGCATCCATCAGAAGTATTTTGGGCACTAAACAAAAATATTAATTACGACAACTTTAATTTTAGTTGGCGGCCAAATATCGAACAGGCGCGCTACGTACACGTATTTGGTAGTCCTGAATCAAAACTAACTCATACATATTTTGTTAGCGGTAAAATGTATAGTGAAGGATCGAAAAAGTTTAACTTTGTTGAAACAAATATTAAAGTTGATAGTGAATATCTATCAGAATTGTTCAATCCTAGTGATATGTTTTATATTGATCGTGGAAATAAAGAGTCGCAAAAACGTTACGAAGAACTAAAAAAGTTATATCCAAATATAATTAAAACACGTTACTTAAATAATTGGGCAGAAACTATATATAGATGTACTAAACGTTGCACTACTCAATTAGCATGGATATTGAATAGTGAGCTAGATTATACTAAATTTAATTTCAAATATTATCCTAATCCATGGCAGATGCAAATGATTCATATATTTGGTACTCAGTGGAGTCACTGGGGAACAACCTATATGATTAATAAAGATACATTCTTTGATGATACTTATGAATTAGGTGTTAAAGTAATTGAACACTTAGCAAATTTAAATTTTGTTAAAGATAGAACTGCAAAGGCTGTAAGTTGCTTATATGATGTTTATCTTATAGATCACGGTAATATGACTGATGAGATAAAAAATCAATTAGAAATAAAAACACAAAAAAATATAATTACTATTCCATATAAAGAAAGTTACCTAAAGACATTTAAAAATCTTTTGCAAGATTTAGAAACTAAAAAAGAACATTATATCTGGATATGTAGTAGCGTATGTGATTATAGTAATTTTGATTTTAGTTTTATTTGCGATCCCTTCGCTAAAGAAAACCTACATGTATTTTCAAGTAACAATCAGAAGTTTGGGGATACATTCTTAATTGATGTTAATAAACTTAGATCATTAGTTACTGATCTAAAGAATTTAGAAGATTATCAAAAAGTAACTTATAATGAGCATTTAAAAGTCCCACGATTTAATCCACCTGTATTTGTAACTACTGAGGATACACACTATAATGCTTATACCAAAGAATATAATTTTCCATATGCATTATTTTATACTAAAGATAATGAAAATCTTACTTGTAACTACAATGAACCTATGTCACTTTGGGCTAGTCATACTAAAAATATTGAAGTATTATCAACTGGTGGTTCTGTACTTGCCATACCTAAACAAATACAAGACCATATAGGAGAACAATTATATGACTATCCACATATTAGCAAATCAAAAAATATAGTTAAATCTAATCCATTAGATATAATTTATTTAAGTAACGGCGAAAAATTTGCTGATAAGAATTATGAATATTTGTTAAAAGTTACTAAGGGATTACAAAACAGAATAGTGCGTGTTGATGGTATTAATGGCAGAGTAAAAGCCTATCACGCAGCAGCAGAAGCCAGCAACACGCCCTGGATGTTTACGATTTTTGCTAAACTTAAAATTGACAAATATTTTGATTGGAGTTGGCAACCAGACAGACTACAATCTCCAAAACATTACATATTTCATGCTAAGAATCCAGTTAACGAACTTATATATGGTCACCAAGCCATGATTGCATATAATAAGAAATTAGCACTTGAAAATAATGGTAAAGGTCTAGACTTTACATTAGATGATCCTCACTCAGTGATAAACATACTATCTGGTGTAGCAGAATTTAATACTGATGCTTATAGCACTTGGCGTACTGCTTTCCGCGAGGTTATAAAACTACAAAGTGATACTAGTGATATAAGTTATGATCGGTTGCAGGTCTGGCTCAATAAAGCAAATGGCATGTTTGCTGAAGATTGTTTACGTGGGGCAAATGATGCAGTAGAATATTATAAGCAAGTAGGCGGAGATATTACTAAACTTAAATATAGTTATGAATGGAGTTGGTTAAAAGAATATTACGATAGGAAATACAAATAATGGCAGTCGTACATAAACATTTAATAATACGTGCTGAAGTTGGTAATCCAATTACTGATGAAAAGGTCGCTATTGACTGGATGAATAAACTAGTTGATAAGATTGGTATGAAGGTCATGATGGGTCCATATGCAAAATATCTAAACGTAGAAGGCAACCGGGGACTTACGGCTGTAGCAATTATTGAAACAAGTCATATCGCATTACATATTTGGGACGAAGATAACCCTGCACTTGTACAATTAGATGTTTATACTTGCGGATATCTCGACCCATATGACGTAGTAGAAGCACTACGTGACTTTCATCCTGTTAAAATTGAGATGAAATATTTAGATAGAGAAAACAAATTAATTGAGTTGCCTTTAGAGTAAAAGTATAAATAAACTAACCGCACGACCTTCTGGAGTAGTGTTTGTCGCACAGCGATGGTTTTATTGAAGGATCAAAGCACTATGCAGGTGCTAAGATAAACCAGAAAAAAGCTTCGGTCAGTACTGTGGGAAGTACAGATCGATAAGACTAGGACAAGGTTCGAATCCAAGCCGAAGCAACACTTTACAAAATACATGTCATCTGTTATAGTTGTTAGATGATTAATCCAAATATCTTAAATTACTTTGACAGTTATACTGACAGTCGTGGTATTCCACACGTTCCTAATAGTGACTGGCGTAACTTAATTACGCAATATGACAAGCGTGATATTAAGGAAAGTTTAACCGAATATATTATTGGTAATAACTTACCTTTCCCAATTAAAGAAATTAGTTATGATGAAATGTCTGACTTGTTTGTAAAATTTACTAAAGCAAGTATGTTGGATCAATACAAATATCCCGGTAGTGTATTTGAACGTGCTGATTACAAATACAAGTATACTGACAACCCGTTGGGTGTAATTGACAAATCACATGCCTATAATAGTGTTAGCAATTACTTTCAACAAACAAACCGTATGAAGTGTGGTAGTAATCTTGTAAGTAGTCCCTGGGACATTTGGCATGATCGTAAAATGTTAAATGACATGAATTGGCACTTCTGGCGTTTAGGCACACTAGGTAAAAGTGATGTATGTGAAAGTACATTTCGCAGTGCATTTCGTATAGGTACATATACAGCAACACAATTTAAACCTAATGTGGCAAAGGGATTATATGAAAAACATAACGCACGTAAAGTATTAGATACAAGTTGTGGTTGGGGAGATAGACTAGCAGGGTTTTATGCTACATCTAGCACAGAGTTATATGTAGGTTGTGATCCTAATCCCGAAGTTTATCAGACATATAAAGATCAATGTTTAGAATATGAAAACTTATTAGGATGTGATAGTGCAGTATTACAAGAATTTGATAATCACTTTATATGTATAGGTATTAAAAAAGTTATTATTTACAATCTACCTAGCGAAGATGTAGACTGGAATCTATACCATAATACATTTGATTTTTATTTTACAAGTCCTCCCTATTACGAAACAGAAAGATATGCTGCTAACAACAGTAGCACACAAAGTTGGGTCCGTTATCCATCGTTTGATAGTTGGAAACATGACTTTTTCTTTAAAGTCAATCGTATGATATGGGATACACTAACTGATGACGCCTTTATGATGATTAATATTATTGAACCTAGAACCGCTAAGGGCGTAAGATTAAATCTATGTGACGATATGGTTGATGATATATTGACTTATCCTAACGCATATTATCTAGGTAAGATTGGTATGCGTATGCAGGCTCGCCCACATGCTATTGTAGAGGCAGACAAGAATAGTATTTTTGTTGAACCCATATGGGTATTTCGTAAGAACAATAAGGATTATCTAAATACAAATATATGATAGACATTAAAGAAATTTTTTATAAAGGTTTACTCGCATACCTAGCAGCATATGTAGGATATAGATTACTACTTGAAGCATGGTGCGTAGCATATGGAATTTTTTACTAATAAGTTTATAGTATAAATACTTTCGCTTATAAAAACACACATACACACAGGAGGTAATTATGAGCAAATCACCATACGAGATCCGTCTGGATCTATTAAGACTGGCCAAGGAAAGTATCTTTGAGCCTTACTTTGTCGAAAGGTCAAGTTTAGAGCAACAATGGGTCGCAGCAAGGGACAATAATCCTAATGCAACCTACCCAAAGATGCCTAATGCACCGACTACTGAAGATATTATTGCTGAAGCAAAGAAACTAAACGAGTTTGTTAGCAACGCTGAATAAATACTTTTGTAGAGGTTTATATGACTGTAGGAAGTGAGGGGAACGATGCTTTGGACGCGGGTGCGAATCCCGCCATCTCCACCAGTAGTATTGATAATATGCCACGCAATCTGTTTTACACAGAACGTGAATGGGGAAGATTAGTAGGTTGGGGTACAGTTCCAATAGAACATACATTGGGGATGAACAGTTTCGACAATGCAAGTAGTACTCAAGCAGACAGTCCGAAAGACGACTAACGTAATTAGCGTAAAACAAAGTAAACGCAAATGATGAAACATTTGCTCTAGCAGCCTAAGGGCATACTAGATGGGGGTGACACCCTTATTAACCAATAGTCAGGAAAGGTCCTTAACGGGACCTTTCTCTAGAAATATTTCTATGAACGCAATTAACAAACTACGTCAAAACTATAAACCTACAGTAGAATATATTGAAAAAATACCAAATTTTACAGTTGAAGTAAAAACTTTACTGAGAGAATTTGAAAACTGTAAATCCTTAGATTGGATAGATAATTTTATGCAATTGAAATTTGCAATCATGCAGAGATATCAGTGGCATGATGTAATCAATTCTATGCCATACACTAAATCAGTATTTGAGAGTTTAACCAAATATATTCCCTACAATAGCATATATTATCGATATGTTAAACCGCACACATGTTATAATTGGCACGTAGACAAAATGGAGTCGTGCTTACACATACCACTTATAACTAATCCTGGATGTAAATTTGTATATGAAAACAACGTTTTTTCAATGCCAGCAGATGGGTCTGTTTATTTCGTCAATAATAGTATTTTTCATACTTTTGCAAATGCAGGTACACAACCTAGATTACACATAACACTAGATATATTCTAATAAATACAGACATGGATATTAAAGAACTAGAAAGTTTTAAATTAAGTGATGCTGTAAAGTTCCATGATGAGTTGAACCCAGAACTATGGACTAGTAATGGTGAATTATTACCAGAAGTTTATGACAAACTTACAGTTATTGCTAAAGATTTTATGAGCGAACTTGGATTAAGCAATCTTAAAGTTGATGACATTACAATATCTGGTAGCAATGCAGCATATAGTTATACTCCATACAGTGACCTTGATCTACATATACTAGTAGATTATATGAAGTTACCAGACAACGAAGTTTATAAAGAACTTTTTAACGCTAAGAAAACAGTTTATAATGATAATTACGATATAAAAGTAAATGGCGTTCCAGTAGAATTATATGTACAGGATAGTAATCAAAAACACTCTAGCATAGGTGAGTATAGTTTACTTAATAAAGACTGGATTAAAAGGCCTACTAAACGCAGAGCAAATTTTAACCAAAGTGCTACACAACTTAAGTATGAAAAGTTAGGCGAGTTAATTGAACTTGCTATCAAAACAAAAAGTATAAACAGAATAGAAAAAGTTTTAGACATTATTAAGCGTTATCGCAAAGCAGGATTAGAAAAGACAGGGGAGTTTGGTCCTGAGAACCTAGCCTTCAAAGCAATACGCAAACAAGGTTTGTTTCAAAAATTATATGACCTACGAAATGAGTTACGTAGTGAGAAACTAAGTTTAGAGGATAGTATGGCAGAAGAAGAGTTGAATGAAGCTAGCGGTTACATACCTAGCAAAAAAGAAAAAAACGATCCACGATTTAAAACAGCATTAACCGTCGATGTAAAACCAGATAGTATAAGAAAGAATGCTCAAGCATTTGCGTTTAAAACAAGTAGAGCAGGTATTCCTCCTAAATTAAGTACAAGTGGTAAATTTAAAGTAATTAAAAAATGAGTCATACATCTATTAAAATTTTAGTAATGGGACTGCCCGGTAGCGGTAAAACTTATTTTGCAAATAAATTACGTGAAGAATTAATATCAATTATAGGGGTCACTGTTACATGGTATAATGCCGATGAAATACGTAAAACATACAGCGACTGGGATTTCAGTTATGAAGGTCGTATTCGCCAAAGTCATAGAATGGCTCAATTAGCTCTTTCTGCTCCCGGTACATATTGTATCTGTGATTTTGTAGCCCCATTGGTTGAAATGCGTAATAATTTTAAAGCAGATTGGGTAGTATGGATCGACACGCTTGAACGTGGAAGATTTGAAGATACTAATAAAATGTTTACACCTCCTAAAGAATACGATTTTCGTATTACAGAACAAAATGCAGAGTTGTGGGCTCCTTATGTAGCCGAACGTATATTAAAAAACCAGCGAAGGCCAATATTTAATTATCAAAAAGAAACAGTACAAATGTTAGGTCGCTGGCAACCGTGGCATGCAGGTCACCGTGCATTGTTTGAACGTGCTATTGCTAAGACTGGACAAGTATGTATAATGATACGTGACTGTCAGGGATGGAATGGGTCAAACCCATTTGCTATTGAGCAGGTAAAAGAGTATATTCGTAGAGACTTAGATCCAAAGTATCAAGGTCAATATGAAATTGTTGTAGTTCCAAATATCGTTAACATTACATATGGGCGTGATGTAGGTTACAAGATTGAGCAAGAGGTCTTTGACGATGCGATACACTCAATATCTGCCACAAAAATCCGTAAAGAGATGGGACTCAAGTAACGTGCATCGTAGATTTGAAACTGCACTGGATGCCAGTTACATTGTTGATGACCTTGACAAACAGGCACGTAGTCTAAATTATAATAGTGATATTCGCAAACTTATAAAGAATGCACAGAAACTAGTAGGGGTATTAGGCAGCTCCGAAGTACGCGCTAGACAATTACATAAGCCCTATCTAGCCAATAAGCCACGCGAAGAATTAGCCAAGGCTATTGATTACTGCGAAAAGATGCTACTGATACTGAGATTGTTCCAATGAACATTTACCTAGAAACAATAATCGGCATAGTCATGAGTTTGGGCCTTACCTTCGCATTTGCTATACTAGCAGGCCTGCTAGGATTTCTAGCCTCAATGGCCACAGGCTATAAAAAACACAAATAAAATCAATGACTTATATAGCCTGTAAAAAGGCTTGACTTTGGGTCTGTTTGAGCGCATACTGTATCTATAGTTGATTTACGGAGATTGATATGTTTCAGAACAAGGGAAATTTACATGAGTTTGTTGTGCGCACTAACAAGTGGCGCAGCGTTTGGAATCATGCTCCGCTCAGTCTAGAGGTCAGGTCTGATCGCAAGATTCTTGCGGACATTATTGAAGGTGAACTCAGCCCCGAAAATCTGACCTGCGACGGCGAACTTCCCCGTAGTGAGGTCGCTGCGAAATATAATCACTTTACACGGCTCTTGACCCAACTCAAGGAACTTGACAAGGCTTGACTTTGGGTCTGATTGGTATTACCATATATCTATAGTTGATTCACGGAGAGATTTTATGTTCCAGAAAGAAAAGTTGATTACTCTTAAGTTTTATGCCGACCCTGGTCATGGTTGGGTCGCGGTCAAGCGCAAGATGCTGCACGATCTGAATATCGCCAGTAAGATTACAGGCTATTCATATCAGAAGGGTCAAACTGTATACCTCGAGGAAGATATGGACCTCGGTACTCTGCTCAAGGCGCTGGGGGAAAAATTGATTGGTGTCAAACTCAAGGAGAAGCATACTAATCGTTATAGCCCAATTCGTTCATATGATCGATATCAGGCTTGACAACAGGCGTGAATAAGTATAGGCTGAGTATACATTAATTGATAGGAGACTCTCATGGCTATTTCTGATAATCTTACAGTAACATCTGTACAAGCCCGCAAGGCAATTCTTAAAGCATTTAAGGCAAAACGCCCAGTATTTCTCTGGGGACCGCCCGGCATTGGCAAAAGTGAAGTAGTATCTGAAATTACTACTGAACTAGGCGGCTTTATGATAGATTTGCGTATGGCTCAAATGGAGCCAACTGATTTACGCGGTATCCCATTCTATAATAAAGATATAGGAAAAATGGACTGGGCTCCGCCGATTGATCTGCCTGATGCTGAACTTGCTAGCAAGTACCCCATCATAGTATTGTTTCTTGATGAAATGAACAGCGCAGCACCTGCTGTCCAGGCTGCGGGCTATCAGTTAGTACTCAATCGTGCTGTAGGTAAGTATCGACTGCCTGATAATGTTGTTATCGTAGCAGCAGGTAATCGTGAAAGCGACAAGGGTGTGACTTATCGTATGCCCATGCCCCTAGCAAATCGTTTCCTACATATTGAGATGAGAGCAGATTTTGGCAGTTGGCAAACTTGGGCTGTCAACAATGGCATTCATACTGATGTTGTAGGTTATCTGTCGTTCGCTAAGAATGATTTGTATGATTTTGATAGCAAAAGTGCTAGCAGAGCATTCGCTACCCCGCGTAGTTGGACATTTGTTTCAGAGTTACTTGCCGACGAGGCAGATACCGACAACGATACTATGTTCAATCTTGTAGCCGGCGCAGTAGGCGAGGGTCTTGCAGTCAAGTTTATGGCTCATCGCAAAGTGAGTAGCAAGATGCCCAACCCAACTGATATCTTGTCAGGCAAGGTCAAGGATCTCAATGTCAAAGAAATCTCGGCAATGTATTCCTTGACTACTTCAATGTGCTACGAACTACGTGATGCAATTGAAAACAAGGTTGATATGAAGAAGTTTCATACTATGTGTGATAATTTCTTTAGTTACATGATGGCTAACTTTGAGACTGAACTAGTTGTTATGGGTGCTAAAGTCGCGCTCAAAACTTTCAAGTTGCCTATCGAACCTGGACAACTTAAAAATTTCGATGAGTTTCATAAGAAGTACGGCAAGTACATTATCGAGGCTGGTAACTAAAAAATAAATCCTGCTCGGTAGACTGCTAATTATATGAGAGTCATTAGCGGTCTACTGGGCAGGTACCTTTTATGTTAGCAAAGCAAATTACAAAATGGATCAAAGACTACGCCAAACAAAATAGTATTAGTGCGTTAGTTGTTGGTGTAAGTGGTGGTATTGATAGTAGTGTTGTTAGTACACTTTGCGCACGAACCAAATTAAAAACATATGCTCTTACAATGCCAATTCGTCAAAGTGAGCAAACACATAGTTTGAGTTTACGTCATAGTGAATGGCTTACAAAAAATTATAAAAATGTAAAACATATTAATATTGATTTAACTAGAACTTTTGATGTATTTGATAGTACATTGACATTACCATATTTTAATAGTCAATTAGGCTTTGCAAATAGCCGTAGTCGGTTACGGATGATGACACTTTATCAAGTAGCACAAAGTGTAAATGGTATTGTTGTTGGTACAGGTAATAAGGTAGAAGATTTTGGTGTAGGATTCTTTACTAAATATGGCGATGGTGGTGTTGATATAAGCCCAATTGCTGATTTGATGAAAACTGAAGTTTGGCAGTTGGGTACTGAATTGGATATCTTACAGGATATTGTCGATGCTAAACCTACAGATGGGTTGTGGCATGATGGTCGCACAGATGAGTACCAACTTGGTATGGATTATCCTAGCCTAGAAGAGGCTATGATGCATCATCAAAACGGAACAGTCCCAAAAAGTAAAAAGGCTAATAACAATCTAAAAAAATATATAAAAATACGTAGCCAAAATCTGCACAAAATGACTGCTATACCCATTTATAAGAAACCCTAATACTATCAATAACTTACGTACATGCATTTACATTGACTCAAACACCGATATATATTATAATATACATATGATGAACTCTCAGGTAATCAATATGTCAGATGTTATCCCCGGCACTAAGGGTCGCAAAAAGTCAAAACGTAATAAAAAGTTTGACAATCTTATAGGGCCCACAGATAGTAAAATTGATGCTGCTGCGCGTGAACGTCTTGTGACTGCGCGTATCGGTCTTTTGTTACGTCATAGTTTTTTCGGTAATCTTGCTACACGTATGCAGTTAGTAAATGCTGATGATTGGTGTAGTACTGCTGCTACTGACGGGCGCAAGTTTTATTATAATAGCCGTTTCGTTATGTTACTGAAACCCAAAGAAGTTGAGTTTCTTGTAGCCCACGAAGTGCTTCACGTTGTCTATGATCATATGGGCCGTCGTAATGAACGTGATCCGCAAATTTTCAATATCGCAAATGACTATGCTGTAAACGCTGACCTCAAACGTCACAAAGTAGGTCAGTTTATTACTAGCGTCCCTGCACTTTACGAACAAAAGTATGATGGCAAATCATCAGAAGAAATCTATGACGATCTTATGAAGAATGTTAAAAAGATTGACATGGATCAACTCATTGATATGTTGCTTGACGATCATATGGATAGTGATGAGGAAGGTGAGGGTGAGGGTGAGGGTGAGGGTGACGGACAGGGCAATGGCAAAAAGAAAGGCAAGCGTCCCAGTATGACTGCTGAAGAGCGTGAGGCTCTCAAGCAGGAGATCAGGCAGGCTGTGATCAATGCTGCTCAAAGTGCTGAGGCGGGTAGTTTGCCTGCTGGTGTTGAACGCATGATTAAAGACATGACGAATCCTGTCATGCCCTGGCGCGAGTTGATTCAGACTAATCTTACTAGTGCTATCAAGAATGACTTTAGTTTTATTCGCCCCAGTCGTCGAGGCTGGCATATGGATGCAATCATGCCCGCTATGACTCCGGGCGAAGAAATCGATGTTGATGTTTTTATTGATTTATCAGGTAGTATTACACCTGAACAAGGCAAAGCATTTATTAGTGAAGTTGCTGGCATGATGGGATCGTTTGATGGCTATCGTGTTAATGTTGCTTGCTTTGATACTGAAGTTTATAATCCGCAAACTTTCACTAGTGACAATCTTGATACAGTTGAAGATTACAAATTAATGGGTGGCGGTGGTACTGACTTTACTTGTATCTTTAAACATCTTAAAGAAGAGGGTCGTGTTCCCACTCGACTAATTGTATTCACTGATGGCTACCCGTTCGGGAGTTGGGGTGATGAAAACTATTGCGATACGATCTGGATCATTCATGGCGATCCCGATCCTAAGCCCCCTTTCGGTACTTTCGCAATTTACAACGATCACAAAAAATAATATATGAAAAAATTTATTGCTATGTGGGATAACACAGGTTTGGAATGCATACTTGATTTATCCAAACATGAACAGGATATTAAAATGTGGGAGAAGCGCAAGGCTTGGAACATATTGAAAGGGGATAAACTTTTTGAACCAAAACCTTCATTGCCATTGAACTCAATGGTAATAAGGGCCCGTGCTAACAATCAACGTCACTATGAAATTTATTTTTTCACTAGTAGTATTAGTGAGCGTGATATACGCAATATGTTTGAAAACGAGCCGCAGACTATTGTGAATTGGATTCGTAAAAATGGGCTCAAGCATTACAGCGACAGAGTAAAGACAAAGGATGTTGTCATCGTGTGATTATTAAAACCATAGAAGAAGTAACAATATTTGAAAGCCCCGATGGGGGCAAAACCATTTATGCGCGTAAGTCAGGTCAAGATTATACACAAAGAGTTTGTATACAAGAAGATCCTGATAAAAAAGATCGTGATCGTTGGTTAGAGTGGCGTGATATATTGGCTGCAAGTAAGCATAATCAAGGTTTAGCAGACCTGGTAGAGAAAGCAGAAACTTTTTATAGGTTATTAAAATGATTGCCCCTATTACATTTGTACCTACACCACGATTAGATTATACTATTGATTACAATGCAACTAAAGAAAATTACAAACTTCTTTTACTTGAGCAGCAAAGAGAAATACAACGAAAAGAAACTTTACGCCTTGAAAAATATCAAGAAGAAAACCGTATAAACGAAAAAAGACTATTAGTAAAAGAATTAGAAGATGTAAAAAGATATGAAGCATTGGCTAAACAAAAAGGGTACTACGATTACAAATATGCTTATTATGTTGGTACATTAGTAGATCAATATATATGATGTTAGTTGGTACAAGTTTGGGCAGATGCTTGCGTAGTCTTGCATTAGGTGAGGTAAATAAAGATGATGTATTGGTTATAATTGCCCGCACATCCGCAAGAGATATTAAAGAACTACAAACAGTGGTTGAGCAATACCACAAAGAGGGTAATAGTACAGTTAGTATGGCAACTCAGTACGATATGTCTGAAATAGATTTAGACTTGCTAAAAGAATTAGCGCAAGATTTATACAATCATGGTAAGATACATCAACCACAATTATATAATGGGTATGGTGGTTTTGTCCATGTTGAATTGTCACGCTATGAAATCTGGATACCATTGTCGCCTAGTCCCAAAACAGATGATAAGCGTGTCGTTGATGCGTATGAAAAATATCAGATTATTAGGAATTTAATGTCTTGAATATTAACCTTCACACATGGTTTGCAAACAGAAAGTTACAATATTTGCCTATCCATTTTATTAAATGTAATGCTACATTAACTGATGAGGGTAAGTTTTGGGTATATGAAACTCTAACAGGTCGATTTTATATTGAGATTAATCATACTCTTTTTAATGATGAAAATAATATTTATTTTGAAGATCCACAAGAAGCAGTAATATATGAACTTAAGTTTTCATAATTAAAAAAATGTACTGCATACAGCACTAGTAAATAACAATACTATATAGGAGAACATAATTATGTTTTTAAGACATATTGGTAAACACGGTGATCGTAAGGTCGCAGTTGTATTCAGAGAGGTTCCAGGAGAAACACACATGTGTCTAGTAGTCTATACTGAATTACTAGGACAGAATATTCATAATCCAATGATGGCAACTATCGAAGGCGATATAGGTCAGAATAGCGAACATCTTGCTGATGCATTAAATCGTACATATACGAAGGACGGTCGTCAGATACTTCAAGTACTTCATGCCGAAGGCTTGCTTAAGAAAATTCAAACTGAACAGGTGGTTATGACACCAAGTCCTAATCAAAAAATTAAGTTGAATGAGCTTAACAAGATTCTTGATGAGATGAAGCAAGGGGAAGATGCTGTTAAGAAATTAGCAGAGATGGATGCAAGTCTAGGCTTACAGGATCCACGTGATGTTGCACGCCGTATGCGCGGCGAGTCAACTGTAACTACATCAAACACACTTGATGATACAACTCTAGCAAATAATTTGCGCACTCAAGCAACAAAGATGTTGACTGAGGCTAAGGGATTAATGGCTGAAGCAGATAGACTAAATAAAGAAGCAGACGCTTTACTTCCTAAAAAGGCAAAAAAGAGCAAGACTAAAGTTGTAGCATAATGAGTCCAGAGTTTTTAAAAAAGTGGGAACATATTATAGAAGATGTAGAGAAACATAAGATACCTGTTCAGTTTATTAAAAAACTTGTTATAAAGTTAAAAAACAAACGTCAACAGACTATTAATATCAAAAAGTTTCTTGATCAAGGTCTAGATCCAGATCAAATTGAAGCAGCAGTAAGTAAGAAACTTGCTGGAATGGATGATGAATTGCAAAGCGTCGAATTTGTTCTGAATATAGAAAGCATAGCGCAAGCAGTGCAGCCGGAAACAGATAAACTATTGAACAAACTTAGTTAATGCTTGAATATCATAAGTTATTAGAGGACATTCTTAAAAACGGAGAAATCAAAGATGACCGAACAGGTGTCGGTACTATCTCTGTTTTCTCTCGCCAATTAAGGTTTAATTTACGTGAAAGTTTTCCTGCTATTACTACAAAGAAGTTAGCATGGAAAGCCTGCGCAGGGGAACTACTTTGGTTCTTAGAAGGTAGTAGCGACGAACGTAGACTAGCAGAGATCACGCACGGTACTAGAGAAGGTGTAGTTACTATATGGACACCGAATGCCCTTGCGCCTTATTGGAAAGATAAGGCACAGTTTGAAGGTGATCTAGGCCGTGTATATGGCGTACAGTGGCGTAACTGGATAAGCAGAGTACCTGCCACGCAACCAGACATTGATGATGATTATGGTAAGATGTGGTTTGATCCAACATTTAAAGCCATTGATCAGATAAAGAATTTAGTGGACGGTTTACGTAATGATCCCTATAGCCGCAGGCATATACTTAGCGCATGGAATGTAGGTGAGCTAGAACTAATGGCATTGCCACCTTGCCATGTTATGAGCCAATACTATGTCAATAATAATAATGAACTTAGTTGCCATATGTATCAGCGTAGCGTCGATGTCTTTTTGGGCTTGCCATTCAACATAGCAAGTTATGCGTTGTTAACACATATGCTTGCTCAAGTATGTGATCTAAAGGTTGGCGAACTAATAATATCAACGGGCGATACCCATATCTACAAAGATCACATTGAACAAGTGAACGAACAGTTACGTCGGGAGATGTATAAACAACCCACACTTTGGTTAAACCCTGAGATAAAGGACATAGACAAATTTACTATGGATGATATTAAGTTGATTGACTATCAAAGTCATGATACTATAAAAGCTAAGATGGCAGTATGAAATGGAGATACAGTAAAAGGGTAATATGTTTACAATTTAGAGAATATAGTTGTGGAAAATTTGTAAGTAACATTTTGTCTTATAACAATAATTTTTTACCCCAATTTAATTTAGATACTATTGATTTAACATCAGCCTACTATGATATAAACTTTAAGCATGAAATAATTATGAATACAATACCCAACAATAGTCTTCTTAAAAATTGGAGAAAGTTTGAACTCGGTAATGAAAATTTCTATGGTTATAATTTTACTGATCCTACTGTCTACAATAAAATTATACACCCAGGGACTAATTCAGTAAAAATAACTGCATTCGATAATTTAATTTTGTCTAAAATAAAAGAAAAAGTAAAAGAAATTCTAGAAACTACAGACTACTTTGTATTTATAATTTCCCATCGACCAATTTTTACCAAACTTATACAAGAATTATTTCCAAATGTCATTTTAGTAGAATTTATAAATGATCAGCTTGTAAACAAGTTGTCGCAAAAGATAAAGACAACTAAAGAAAAAAATACTTTTGGTTTAGTATCATTTAATAATTCTGAAATTAAATTTGATATTGGAACTTTATTTTCTAAAAAAGATTTTTTTCAAGAAATTAAATTATTCATGTATAATTTAGGCTGTAGTGATATTGACCTAGATGAGAAGGTCAAAGAATATTATAACAAATATATATCACTTTATAAACCTCATTTAAATACAGTATAATATCAAGACTAAGATGGCAGTATAATGCAAGAAGTAATCGTACATAGTATAATGATGGGTGATGTTGAGGATCCTGATTTATTTGTTGCCGAACCTATATATAAGTGGCAGCAAACAGATGAGGGTAAATGGATAATGGAAAAAAGTATCCAAAAACCTATGTGGGTTAGAAACATTGATCAAAACAGTTATGGATATCGTTACGATATTATCGCTTATCTTGATGGGCCAGAATTGACATATTGGAAACTTAAATATGAGTGATATATTAGTAACAGGTGGTTATGGTCTTATTGGTCATAACGTAGTAAGAAAATTAAAAGATTTACGTCATCGTGTATGTGTAATTGATACACAAACCAATTAC
>Ga0194116_10004053_pt1 | contig 17139 bp, 10 predicted proteins | sample TA2MahsurfametaG_4_FD_148617 | JGI IMG/M metagenome (GOLD analysis project Ga0194116, IMG submission 148617) | Freshwater microbial communities from Lake Tanganyika, Tanzania - TA2015008 Mahale S9 surface | ecosystem: Environmental > Aquatic > Freshwater > Lake | place: Tanzania: Lake...
ACTACAGGATCTTATAACGTTATTATTGGTGGATATAACGGACAAACTGGATTAGATATTCGTACTTCATCAAATAATGTAGTCATCGCTGATGGACAGGGAAATATTCGTCAGTATATTGATTCAAGTGGTAATGTTGGTATTAAAACAACAGTTATCACTGAGGCACTAACTGTTGCCGGTGTTATATCCGCAACAAGTTTTTATGGAACTTTAAATGCGTCACAACTCACAGGAGCACTTCCTGCTATTAATGGTTCTGCACTGATTGGAGTTATTGGTAGTGGTAGTGGAGTTATTATTGAAGATGATGCAACTCCAGTTGGAACTGCTGGAACCATTAATTTTGGTTCTAATTTGAGCGTTACTTTTGGCGCTGGTATCGCTACCATCACCGGTAGTATCGCTGGTATTAATACATCAGGAACTTCTACATTCAATAATCTAAATGTTTCTGGTATTGTTACTGCCACTGGTGGAGTTGTTGGAAACTTAACGGGTAACGTAACGGGTAACGCAACAGGTCTTTCTGGAACTCCCAACATTACTGTAGGATCTATTACCTCAGGCAGTATCAATTCATCTGGTATTATAACTGCGTCATCAGTAGTTGTTGGATCTGCAGTTACAATTAATTCATCTGGTATTAACGCTGCGGGTGTAGTTACAGCAACATCATTTTCTGGGTCTGGATCAGGTCTTACAAATATTCCTGCAGGACAACTTACAGGGGCACTGCCTGCCCTTGATGGATCTCTACTCACTGGAATTGTAGCAGCAGGAACTGGTATTGTAGTTAAAGATAGTGGAACAACTGTTGGAACTGCAGGAACTATTGATTTTGGAGACAACTTAACAGTTTCTTCGATTTCTGCTGGTATTGTAACCGTAACGGCGTCTGGTGGTTCTTTACAATCAAGAACTACCGTTAGTGGTGTCACAACTTCAATTGCTAACCTTGGAATTGGAAATACAAATATTACTGGATTTAAGTCTTATGCACTAATGAAGGTTGGATTATCCACAGCAGGTTGGTTGAGACTATATACTGATAGTGCATCTCGTACTGCTGATGCTTCTAGAAGTCAAGGAATTGATCCATCTCCTGGAAGTGGTGTGATTGCTGAGGTGATTACAACTGGCATCTCAACAACTCAGATTATTTCTCCTTTCGTGATGGGTGGCAATCTTAATAATCCTGCTGACACCACGATCTATGCGGCAATCACAAATCTTTCTGGTTCTACTCAAGCGATTACAGCGAACCTAACAATTCTTCAACTGGAGGCATAAGGACTAATGGCTATCACAACAACTACGATTACAAAAAATGCAGGATGGGCAAGAACTGATGTTATCGATCAGTTAGAACAGGCATTTACTTTTTTAAGTCTGCATGGAACTCAAATATCAGGGTTAGTAACATCCATTAGTGCTTATAGTGGTGGTGGAACTGTGGGATCAGCAGGCACTGATTATTTTGATGTCCCTATTGCAACCACAAGTGGAATTGGAACTGGTGCAACATTTGATGTTTATAGATCTAGTGGAAGTATTCAAAAAATACTTGTTAATCGTCCTGGAAAAGGATATGTTAATAATGAATATGTGACACTGAATGCTGCGGATATTGGTGGGTCCGCAAATGGTGCTGTTGCAATTGGTATCACTGTTCTTGTTGATGGTGGTGCTTCACCTGTTGGATATGGTTCAACTAATCAGTTCTTTGATAAAAACTTAACACCAGCAGTTGATAGTGCTCGTCCCTGGGCAGTTTTAAAACAAGATTTTAACACCTCTAAAAGATTTGGCGTAACTTACAGAGGATTTAAAACCTATAGTGATTCTGTAATGAGTATTTATGCTGGATCATCATTTTTTCCATTTAATACCACTAATAATAGTGATAAAGGGGGTCTATATCGAGATAGTTTTAGAGGAACTAATCTTTTGGATATTCCTGCCTCTCCCGCTAGCGTTGGTAATAGTTTAGACTTCAGTAATAGTGATTCTTATGCACAGATAGGCGGTCAGTTTGATGGATATTTTCAATATGCATCAACCAACAGCCCAACAACTCATGCACTTAAATTAAATGTCTATCGTTCTGGGATTGATCCTAGTTTTGCAGTTTTTTCATATAGTCAACCATCAATTTCTGGAACATTAAACGATAGCACATTTACAACTTTTATTATTCACAATTTTAATTCAGTTCTTTATAATTTTGATGAAACATTCTCTGCTGGTCTTACTTTAATTGATAAAGATCCTTCGATTAATACAAATGCTGGAAACACTGGAATGATAGGATTTAAAACTTATTTGGTTGGTAATCATAACAACCCTAGCGATACTAGTCTTACCACAAGAACAGCAGAGGCAGGATACTCTCAAATTTATAGCCAAAGCGATCATAACGGACTTGTTAGACAGAATTATTCTATAGCAACATCACAATCTAATTATACATCTTCAACTGGATCTGGACAGAATAATTATGAATCAATCGGATCTGGTTTTGCAACTATCTATTCAAGAACTGGTGGATTTAAAGACACTGGTCAGTTGACCAACAATAGTGACACTTATGGAAATAAATTTACAATCTCAACATATAATGCAGTTATTAAAGGTATTCCTATTAATGGTAACTTAATTCCTTGTCCTTATTATATGCCTGATGATTTTGTTGTAATTGATTTCAAACTTGCTGCATCAGGACAAGATGTTAAACAGGGTGATACGATTACAATTAGTGGTAGTGAGGTTTATACGGTGATTACTGGTTCTTACAATAAATCTAGTGAAACTGCTGGGGTTCTCTTCTGTGCGAGGACGGTCTGATGGCTGATTGGTCAATCGTAAATTTAACTACAGCAGTTGCTGGTTTTGCAACAACTCAACCATCAACAGGCAAAACCATTACAGCTTCCGTTACTAATAGTGGTGCAAGTGCATATTCTTTTTCTGGTGATATTTCTGGTTCAAATCCTAGTTTTACAGTTCTTAAGGGTGATAAATTAGTGTTGTCGATTAGTGCTTCTGGGCATCCTTTTTGGATTAAGACCGCTGCAGTTACGGGAACAGGTAGTGCCGTAACTGAATATATTACAAATAATGGAACGCAATCAGGAACAATTACCTGGACCCCAACAACCACTGGTACTTATTATTATATTTGTCAGCATCATGGTGCAATGCAGGGAACTATTACGGTTTCTGATTTGGTAATTAATATTTCAAATAATATAGTTACTACTAATTTAGATTTTAGTTCTACTGTAACAGAAACTCGTCCAGGTTGGTTGACAGGTAGAAGACCATCTCAGGGTCAGGTGTATCCTCGTGGTATCTATAATAAATAGATAAAAAAATACCGTCAAATGGCTGCAATTATAACTGATCAACTTCGTATATTAAATGCAAAAAACTTTATAGCAGGAGTTGCTTCTACCGGTAACTCCTATTATTCATTTGTTGGACTTCCAAATCCAACTGATTACAACGTTGATTGGAACACAAGTCCACCATCCCCAGTTGATAATTTTGATCAAGAGAATAATCATTGGGATACAATGATTGCCCTCAAAAAAATATCTAAAACAGACGTTAGACAAGTTATTAGAAAAACTACTTGGACTTCTGGTGTTACCTATGACATGTATCGTCATGACATAAGTGCAACCAATCCATCACAACCATCAAACGCGGTAGATTTATATTCAGCAAATTATTACGTACTTAACAGCGACTATAGAGTTTATATTTGTCTTCAGAATGGAACTTCTCCAGAAAATCCATCAGGTAGACCTTCTCTTGATGAACCAACTTTCACTGATCTAGAACCAAGAGAGGCAGGAACAAGTGGTGATGGATATATCTGGAAATATCTTTATACAATCAGTCCAAGTGACATTGTAAAATTTGACTCTACAAATTATATGCCAGTTCCTCCTGATTGGGAAACCAGTTCAAGAGAAGCAGCAGTCAGAAATAATGCGGCAACAAGTGGACAACTAAAGATTGTAACGATTATAAACAGAGGTGTTGGTCTAGGAACTGCAAATAGAACTTATACACGAGTTCCAATAAAAGGTGATGGATCAGGTGCAGAAGCAACGGTTGTAATCAATAATGACTCTAAAGTTGAAAGCGTAACTGTTTCAAACGGTGGATCTGGATACACTTTTGGAACTTTAGATTTTGTTGGAGGAAATGTACCAACAGGAACAACGTCTCCAGTTTCTAATATTATCATTCCTCCCCAAGGAGGTCATGGAGCAGATATTTATCGTGAACTTGGCGCATTCAATATTCTTTTTTATTCAAGAATAGAAAATGATACTGAAAATCCAGATTTTATTACAGGAAATCAAATCGCCAAAGTGGGAATTATAGAGAGTCCTCTCAGTTATGATTCTAGCAATATATTAACGATAGACAAAGCAAGTGCTGTCTATGCTCTCAAATTAACTGGTATTGGATATAGTTCTGTTGTTTTCAACCCAGATACTCAAATCACACAAACTATAGGCGTTGGATCTACTGCTTTTGGTAGAGTTATTTCTTATGATCAAAGTACTGGTGTTTTAAAATATTGGCAAGATAGATATCATGCTGGATTTAACACTAGTGGAACTCAAAATCCATCACCAGAATATGGATTTAAATTACATAGGTTTACCGCTGATATTGGAAGTAGTGGATCATTCAATATTTTGGGTGGTAGTGCGACTCTTGCTATTCAAACAACTTTTGGAAGTTCAAGCAATCCAGGTATTAGTACAGTAATAAATAGTAGGACATACTATTTGGGTCAACAATTTATTAAGGGTGTGTCACAACCAGAAGTCAAAAAATACTCTGGAAATATCATTTATGTTGACAACAGACCATCAATTACTAGGTCAACTAATCAAAAAGAAGATATCAAAGTTATTTTGCAATTCTAAGGAATTATGTCTCAAGAAACTAACCTCAACGTAGCTCCATACTTTGATGATTACAATGAACCAGTAATTGGTGCCAAGGACAATAATTATTATAAAGTTCTTTTTAAACCAGGATACCCAGTTCAAGCAAGAGAACTGACTACTTTGCAATCAATATTGCAAAATCAAGTTGAGCAATTTGGCAATCACTTCTTTAAAGAAGGTGCGAAAGTTATTCCTGGAAATTTAACATATATTCAAAATTTTTACGCAGTACAAGTTGAGAGTAATTTTTTAGGAATACCAGTTTCTTTATATTTGGACAGTTTAGTAGGAGTTCAAATTAGAGGAGAAATTTCTGGAGTTGTTGCAATTGTAAGAGAGGTAATTACCTCAGAAGAATCTGAAAAAGGAAATATTACATTATATATTGATTATTATCAATCTAACCAAAACAATTTATCGACAAGAGAATTTTCAGACGGCGAAAATTTAATTACAGAATCAAATATTTCTTTTGGTAGTACTTTTATTTCTTCTGGAGAAGGATTTGCAAGAACCATTGCAACTGATTCAACTGCTATTGGGTCTGCATTTGCTTTAGGTGCTGGAGTTTATTTTATAAGAGGTTATTTTGTTGATGTTAATGATGAAATTTTAATTCTTGATCAATACACAAATTCACCAAGTTACAGAGTTGGTCTTGATATTATTGAAGAAGTAATTTCTGCAGATCTTGATGAATATTTAAATGACAACGCTAACGGATTTAATAACTATGCTGCTCCAGGTGCAGATAGACTGAAGATAACTGCAAAATTATCAAAAAAACCATTAGATTCTTTTGATTATCCAAGTTTTATTGAATTAGCAAATGTAAAGGACGGTGTTTTAAGAAAATTAAACAAAAATACAGAATATAATCTTCTTGCAGATGAATTCGCTAGAAGAACATTTGATGAATCTGGAAATTATTATATTAAATCATTTACTACTTTTTGTAGAGAAAGTTTAAATGATGGAAAAGGTAATAATGGAATTTATTTAAAAAATCAACAAACTACTTCTGGCGTTGCTCCATCAGAAGATTTGCTTGTTTACAAAATAAGTCCAGGAAAAGCATATGTAAGAGGATATGAAGTAGAAACAATTTCCCCCGCTCTTCTTGATGCTCCAAAACCAAGAACTACAAACTTAATTCAAAATCAAGCAGTTAATTTTAGTTTTGGTTCTTCATTAACATTAAATAGATCTTCAGGAGCGCCATCTCTGGGAATTAACACCTCTACAACAGTTAGTTTAAGAGATGCAAGAGTTGGGTTAAGTTCTTACTCTCCAGCAGGAAAAGAAATTGGAATCGCTAGAGTTTATGATTTTGCTTTAGAGTCTGGATCTTATGAACTTGAGAATCAAAATATAAACAGATGGGATATTTCTTTATTTGATGTTCAAACATATGGAGACTTAACTCTCAATCAATCAATTACATTAAATGCTTCGACTTATATCAAGGGAGATTCAAGTGGAGCTACTGCATTTTTAAAAAATTCAGTTAGTGCTGGTGCAGCTTTAACTGTTTATCAGATTTCTGGTAATTTCATAAATGGAGAAAAATTAATTTTTGATAGTACAAATGATACCAGAGTCAGTATTGGTTTTACTAATTACGGAATTTCAGATGTAAAATCTTTATATGCTAATGTAGGATCTTCAAAAACTTTTTCTGCAGATACACTCCAATCAGTTTCTTCATTGATTGGTAATGGAAATGCATCCATCTCTCCATTTTCTGCTGGAATTGCAACAGTCACAAGTCCAACAGTTGCTTTCCCTGGAATTGTAACCACTGGAAATTTAATTCAATATACGAGACCAAATTTTACAGTAAAATCTTTTGCAAAGGTTGATCAAGTTTTAACTAACTCAATTATCGTTAGTGGTATAACAACTGTAACTGGTGTTTGTGACGGAGGATTTGCAAGTACAACTGTAAATGTAAATGATCTTTCTGTTTTATACACTAAACTACAGACCTCACAAAATAATAATCAATTATTTGCCCCTCTTCCAAAGGTGAATGTTCAATCTGTTGATTTAATTGGATCTACTTTAATAATTAGAAAAGAATTTGATACAACAATTACAAATAAATCAACTGCAACAATAACAGCAGGAACAGATCAAGTATTCTTACCTTTTGATGAGGAGAGATATGTCTTAACTAGATCCGATGGAACATTAGAGATTTTAACAGAAGATAAATTCCAATTTACCAATGGTTCAACTCAATTAGTGATTAATGGACTTGGATCAGATGATACGGGAACTAAACTGATCGCTACCTTAAGAAAATCATCCGTTACTTCAAAAACAAAAAGAAAGGCACCTGTAGAATCGATCATAATTAATAAATCAAAGTATGATTATTCCGGAACAGGCACAACTACAAAAAATGATGGACTAATTTATGGATTGTATCCATTTGGTACAAGAGTTCAGGATGAAAAGATTTCATTAAACGTTCCAGATGTAATTAAAATTCATGGAATTTATGAATCCAATGATACATCAGATCCAGTATTACCAAATATAGTTGTTGGATCTTTAGATGGTCCAACTGCAAAAACTGATGATTTAATTATTGGTGAAGAATTCGTAGGAACAATCAGTGGTGCTAGAGCAATATATGCAGAAAAGATAAACAGCAGTAAAATATCTTTTGTTTATTTGAATCAAAATGTTTTCCAAGAAGGAGAAGTTGTTGAATTTTCACAATCAGGTGTAAATGGAATTGCCTTTACTTTAAATCAAGGAAGCAAAAATATTACAAATAATTTTACATTTTATAATGGGCAAACACCAACTCATTATGACTACAGTTATATACAAAGAAAACAAAATATAAAAGAACCAATTAGAAAATTAAAAGTAGTTTATGCTCATGGTTATTACGAATCTTCAGACACCGCAGATATTACAACTGCAAATTCGTATAATGGATTTGATTACGGCACAGAAATTCAATCAGTAAATCGTATTCGTAACACTGATGTAATTGACGCAAGACCTAGAGTTAGCAACTACACAGTTTCTTCAGGCGCTAAATCTCCATTTGAATTTAGTGGTAGATCTTTTACGGGAGGAAATCATAGCACTAATTCTGGTTATATTTTAGCATCTGATGAATCAGAAACTCTATCATTCACTTATTATCTCCCAAGAATCGATAGAATTTATCTCACAAGGGAAGGAATATTCCAGTTAAAAGTTGGAGAACCTGCAGATAATCCAAAACTTCCAGAAGAAGTATCTAGTGGTTTAAACATTGCTAATATTGCATTACCTCCATATCTTTATGATGTTAAAGATGTTGAGATTAGTTTTGTTGACCACAAAAGATATCAAATGAGTGATATCTTCAGACTAGAGAATAGAATTAAAAATCTTGAGTACTATACGAGTCTCTCTCTTCTAGAAAACAATACTGCAAACTTGTTTATTTCAGATTCAGTTGGATTGAATAGATTTAAGTCTGGATTTTTAATTGATAATTTCTCCTCGGTTGGAGTGCAAGATAATACTGTTGGCGTAAAAAATAGTTTAGATTTACAAAATGGTCATTTGAGACCATCTCATTACACAACTTCTTTAAACTTGGAGTTAGGTTCTGATGCAATTGCCGGAATTGGAACAACTACAAATGCGAATCAAGATAAAAATTATTTAAGTAATATTCTTGGAACAAATATTAGAAAAACTGGTAGTGTTTTAAGTCTAGATTATGATGAGGTTTTGTGGATTCAACAACCATTTGCAACAAGAGTTGAAAATGTAACTCCATATCTTGTCAAAACATGGGAAGGTTCTATTGAACTTGAACCAACTGTAGATGTATGGATTGACGTAAATCGTCTTGAGGTAAGAGACGTTAGAATGGAGGGATCTTTCCGAGGTGTTGCAGAGGCACTTCGAGCAGAAATTACAGATCAAGCAGATGGATCTAGACTTGGCGTAAGTCCTATTATTTGGGGCGCATGGGAAACTAATGGTATTAGACAAGATCTTGGACTCACATTAAGTGCAAGCATGTCATCTTCTTCTGCTACCACAGGAGACGCTGCATCTGGTCAACAAACAGTTTCAACAACCACCAGCATTGATATTGGTGGAAGTGTAAGTCTAACAACCAATTTGGATCAAAGAAGAACTGGAATCCAACATACAGTTAGAGAACAAATTGATACTGAGTCTTTAGGTGATCGAATTGTTAGTAGAAATATTATTCAATTCATGAGATCCAGAAACATTCAGTTCACTGGTAGAAGACTGAAACCAAATACTCAAGTTTATGGATTTTTTGATAATATAGATGTTAATGATTTCTGTACGCCAAAACTTCTTGAAGTTACAATGACTTCTGGAACTTTCCAAGTTGGCGAAAATATCATTGGTGTTATGCCAACCGCAGAAATTGTTGATGGATTTGATCAAAGCACTTTGCCATATATTTCTTTCCGCTTAGCAATTTCAAATCATAAGTATGGTCCATATGACAATCCTACCGATTTCTATGTTCAAAATCCATATGATAGAGAAAATAATGTTCCAGCAAATTATTCATCAACCAGTACAATTTTAAATATTGATACCTTTAGTTTAGCAAATGAAAGACAACCAGAGTTTTGGGGTTGGGCAAGAACTGGAATGATATTGAGAGGTCAAAGTAGTGGTGCTGTAGCAACAGTTTCAAATCTTAGATTAGTTACTGACAATATTGGAACAGTAATTGGTTCATATTTAGTTCCAGATGGGAATGTTCCTGGTAATCCACTATTTGAAACTGGAAGAACGGTCTTTAGACTAACGAATAGTTCAACAAATACTAGAATCGGTGGATTAGTAACTACCTCAGCTGAGGAAATATTCTATTCCCAAGGAGATATTGATAATACGCAAGAAGTTACTCTTTCTCTCAGAAATGCGCGTGTTCAACATGAAGATTTCGAAGAAACAAGAACTTTAACTGCATCTTCAGTTGCGACAGCAAACGCAGGTTCAACAACATCTTCATCAACTCAAATTACCTCACAAGTTATAAACAATATAACAAACATCACCAATGTAACTCAAAATATTATACAAGACCGGCGAGTTGACCCACTTGCTCAATCATTCTATGTTGATGATGCAACAGGTATATTTGTAACTAAACTAAATGTTTATTTCAGAACAAAAGATTCGGTTTTACCTGTTTACTGTCAGTTGAGAGAAATTAAAGTTGGACTTCCAACGTTAAAAATTCTTCCATTCTCAGAGGTTGAACTGAAACCAAATAAAGTTAATATTTCTGATGATGCTTCAGTTGCTACAACTATTGAATTTGAATCTCCAATTTACTTGAATGGTCAAACAGAATATGCAATTGTTCTTTTATCAGAATCGACAGAATACACTGCTTGGATTTCAAGATTAGGAGAAGCAGATGTAACTTCTGCTGCAACTGAAGCAGGTCAAATTCTTGTATCTTCACAACCTATTCTTGGATCTCTATTTAAATCACAAAATGCTTCGAGTTGGGATGCAAGTCAATATGAAGATCTTAAATTTGAACTTTATAGGGCAAGTTTTACTTCTAGTGGATCTGTTCAATTCTTCAATCCAACTCTACCAACAGATATTGCTTCTTTAAGAAAAGACCCATTTGACATAGATTCAAAGACTATAAGAATTGGTATTGGGACAACTGTCAATGATCCTGCATTAACAAACGGAAATAAAATTATTCAATTGCAATCAAACGCAACCGGTGTTCTTGTGGGTAGCGCAGGTACAATATCTACATTAACAATTACAAATGCAGGTATTGGATATACTCCAAGCACAGGAGCAGTGACTTATAATAATTTAACTCTTTCTAATGTCACTGGTACCGGTAAAAATGGAACTGTAAATGTTACAATTAATAGTGGAGTGGCAGTTGCTGCTACAGTTTCTAATGGAGGTAATGGTTATTCTGTTGGCGATTTGCTCACAGTGTCTTCAATTGGCATATCTTCTGTTGGAAGAAACTTAAGACTTAGTGTTTCTGCTCTCAATGGTGTTAATGAATTAATAGTTGATGATGTTCAAGGAGATTTTACTGTAGGAGCAGGATATACTTTAACTTACATTAATAATTCTGGAGTTATAACAACACTCAACAGTGCGTACAGTGGAAATGTTGTAATTACGCAACCAGTTCAAGAAATTTTTGATGGACTGCATTTTAAGGTTAATCAAAGAAATCATGGAATGCACTCTGATGTTAATAAAGTAATAATTGAAGATGCAAAATCTGATGTAACACCAACATCACTTTCTGCAGATTACTCTGCTTCATCAACTGCAAATATTTCTATTGCTAGTACTTCCAATTTTACAACTTTTGAAAATGTTAGTGTTGCGAGTACAAATCCAGGTTATGTATTAATTGGAGACGAAATTATCAAGTATACTGGGGTTTCTGGTAATACTTTAACAGGAATCACCAGAGAAATTAATGGAACAAAATCTTTCCCACATGCAAATGGAAATCTAGTATACAAATATGAATTGAATGGCATATCTCTACTCAGAATTAACAAAACTCATGATTTAAGTGATGCAAATATTTCTGAGCAAATTGGTTTAGATTATTATTATTTGAAAGTTGATATGTCATCCGGAACTAATACTATAGATAGAACGGGTTCTGGTTCACTATCTAAACTTTTCTTCAATGAATCTAAGAAAACTGGTGGTCTAGACGTGAAGGCTACTTATAACGTACCATTTGAATTAATTACACCTTCAATTCAAACCATTAGTCCTAAATTTACAACTATATCTGCAGCGGTAAGAACTATTAGTGGACAAAGTATTGATGGATCTGAAACTCCATATCTTGATAAGGGTTTCCAACCAATATCACTTAACAATATAAACTACTTTGATTCTCCAAGAATAATTGCATCAGAGGTTAATGAAGATGCTAGATTGACTAATTTACCTGGCAACAAATCTTTTACTATGAATATGAATTTATTAAGTGTTGATAATAGATTGTCTCCATGTATTGATTTAACCAAAACCAATATTATTTTCACGTCTAACAGAGTAAATCAACCAATTACAAATTATATAACTGATAGCAGAGCAAACACAATTGATACGGATCCAAACTCTTTCTATTATGTTTCAAAACCAATTACATTACAAAGTTCTGCAACATCCATTAAAGTTTTACTTACAGGTGCAATTAATGAAGAGAATGACATTAGATCTTTCTATTCAATTCAAAATGATGTTGGCGAAAGTCCTATTTTTACACCATTCCCAGGATATTCGAATATTTCTTCAGGAGTAGTTGTTGATCCTTCTCTCAATGATGGATTGCCTGATACACTTATTTTGAAAAATTCATTCTATGATTATGTACCAACACCAAGATCTTTTAAAGAATATGAATTTACAATCGACAATTTACCATCATTTAAGATCTTCAGAATTAAACTTGTTATGACATCAACAAATCAAGCTATTGTTCCAATAATCCAAGATTTTAGAGTTATCGCACTTGCTTGAGGTAAATAATGAATTTAATACCAGTTGAAGGTGAAAATCATCTTTTTAGAGATCCTAACACAAATGCCATAGTGAACACTAACCAATCTGATCACAAAATGTATCTTGCTAGAAAACAAATACAAGAAAAAGAAAAAGATAAAATTAATTGTATGGAGAGAGATATTAATTCGATAAAAAATGATCTTGATGAAATTAAATCTTTACTTAGGAGTTTGTCAAATGGAACCTGATAAAATAGAATTAGAAAATTTATCTAAAAACTTTGAATACGTTAAAGCGTCAATGGAAATAGATTCTATTGATGATCTTGATGATTTAAGGAACATTGCAAAATCTTACATGAAATTATACATGAAACAACAAGAGGTTCTTGTTGACTTGATTTCTTTCCCAAACCATAAATAATTTTTAGAGGTAATAAATAAATGGCGCAACCAGCAAGTAGACAAGAATTAATAGACTACTGTAAAAGAAAACTGGGAGCGCCAGTTTTAGAAATTAATGTTGCTGATGAACAAATAGAAGATTTAGTAGATGATGCACTTCAGTTTTTTAATGAAAGACATTTTGATGGTGTATCACAAATATACTTAAAATATCAAATAACACAGGATGATATTAATAGAGGAAGAGGACCTGGGGGAAGTGTTCCAAATGCAGGAATAGTAACAACAACTGCATCTGCAACTATAGTTGGAACTGCAACAACTTTTACATATACTGAGAATAGCAATTATATTCAAGTTCCACCTTCAGTTATTGGTGTAAACAAGATTTACAGATTTGATAGTGCGAACACAATTACCAATAATATGTTCAGTGTCAAATATCAGTTATTTTTAAACGATATTTACTATTGGGGTTCAACAGAACTATTAACTTATGCAATGGTAAAAACTTATCTTGAAGATTTGGATTTTCTTTTAAACACTGAAAAACAAATTCGTTTTAATCAAAGAATGGATAGATTGTACTTAGATATTGATTGGGGAAGCGTTCGATCAGGTGAATATCTAATTATCGATTGCTACAGATTGTTAGATCCAAATGATTTTAGTAGAGTTTGGAATGATTCTTTTTTAAAACCATACCTAACTGCGCTGATAAAACGTCAGTGGGGACAAAACTTAATTAAATTCCAGGGTGTTAAACTACCTGGAGGAGTGGAGTTAAATGGTAGACAAATTTACGATGATGCTCAAAGAGAATTAGATATTATCATGGAAAGAATGTCAAGCACATATGAATTACCACCACTAGACATGATAGGATGATATCATGCTTAATCCATTTTTCCAACAAGGATCAAAAACTGAGCAAAGTCTTATTCAAGATTTAATTAATGAACAATTGAGAATGTATGGGGTAGAAATATATTATCTACCAAGAGAATACGTAACTAAAAAAAGTGTTATAAAAGAAGTAATCCAATCAAATTTTGAACAAGCGTATCCAATTGAAGCTTATGTAGATACTTACGATGGATACAATGGATTAGGAACTCTTATGTCAAAATTTGGCATTCAAGAGTTAGATGATCTTGTTTTAATTATTTCTAGAGAAAGATATGAAAATTATATATCACCTTTAATTAAAAACATACCAAATATTGAACTATCTTCAAGACCAAAGGAAGGTGACTTAATTTATTTTCCTCTAGGTGATAGGTTATTTGAAATCAAATATGTTGAGCACGAAAAACCTTTTTATCAACTTCAAAAAAACTATGTTTATGAACTAAGATGTGAATTGTTCAGATATGAGGATGAAATTGTTGATACTAGTATTGGTGAAATTGATGACAATGTAATTAGTCAAGGATATAATCAAACTTTAACTTTAGTTGGAACAGCAGTAACTGCAACTGCTACTGTTGGAATAGTTAATGGTGGAGTTAGAAGGATAACACTAACAAATAGAGGAAGTGGATATACATCAGTGCCTAGAGTTGCAATATCTTCTGCCCCTGCAGGTGGAGCAACAGCAACTGGAATTGCAACCATGATTTCTGGAATTATTGACTGCAATGGGACAACAACAGATAAAATACAAGGTGTTGAACTAACAAATTCAGGATATGGTTATACAGTTGCACCTGGAGTTGCATTTATTGGTGGTGGAGGAGTTGGTGCAGCTGCAACTACAGAAATAGCAAATGGTATTATTGGAATAATTACGATTACTAATGGAGGATCTGGTTATAGTTTAGCACCTCTGGTTACGATTAGTTCACCGGGAATTGGAACAACAGCAACAGCAGTGTCGTTTATTAATACTGCAGGAATTGTCACTTCGATTAGAATTGCTGATGCTGGAGTTGGATATACAGTAGCACCAACAATAACAATAGGATCTCCAGACGTAAGTGGAATTGGAACTTTTATATTTAATGAGGTAGTAACAGGATCAATAAGTAGTACAACTGCAAGAGTCAAGTCATGGAATTCAACTACAAATGTTCTTGAAGTTTCAGTTATTTCTGGATCTTTTGTGATTGGTGAAAATATTGTTGGATCTACAAGTAGTGCAAATAGACAACTTAGAATAATAAACACCGATGATATAGACGATCCATATGCACAAAATGATGTAATAGAAGCAGAAGCAGATCAAATTATAGACTTTAGTGAAATAAATCCTTTTGGCACACCATAAATAGTGCTAAAGATTTTTTAAAAATATTTACAATTAATTTAAAATGTTTGAATACTTTTACCACGAAATATTAAGAAAAACAGTGATCGCTTTTGGATCATTGTTTAATGATATTTTGATAAAACATACAAATAATGCTGATGAGGTAACTAGTGTTATAAAAGTTCCTCTAGCTTATGGACCAACTCAAAAGTTTTTGGCTAGACTAGAGCAGTCTCCAGATTTGAATAAACCAATTCAAATTACTTTACCAAGAATGTCTTTTGAGTTTATTGGGTTGACATACGATTCAACTAGAAAAGTTACTACTACTCAAACTTTTTTAACTGTATCGAACGATAGTAAAACACAAGAGAAAAAGGCATATATGCCTGTTCCTTACAATATGCAATTTGAACTTAGTATAATGACTAAGTTAAATGATGATATGTTACAAATTGTAGAACAAATTCTACCTTATTTTCAACCATCATACAGTCTAAGTGTGGATTTGGTAAAAGAAATCGGTGAAAAAAGAGACATTCCAGTTGTTTTAGATAGCATCACGATGAGTGATGATTATGAGGGTGATTTCACCACTAGAAGAGTTCTTATCTATACGTTAAGATTTACAGCTAAAGTTTATCTTTTTGGTCCAATTTCTTCTGCATCTGGCGATATCATCAAAAAAGTTTCTATTGGTTATATTTCTGCTTCATCTTCTGGAGTTAATGCAAGAACTGGTGGAAGAGATCTAACATACTCTGTGACTCCAAGAGCAACTAGAAATTATACCGGTACAGTCACTACAAATTTAGTGAATGATATAAGTTTGGCAGATACCTTTATTGCAGTTGCAGACGCATCTTCAATTTCAGAAAATTCATATATTGTCATCGATAATGAAGAACTGTATGTAGATTCAAAATCAGGTAATATGTTAACGGTCGTCAGAGGTTCTGATGAAACAGTTGCAACCTCTCATGTTGCTGGATCTGGAGTTAAGAAAATAACAACTGCAGACAACGCATTGATTGAAGTTGGAGATGATTTTGGATTTAGTGGCGAGTTCTCATGAAAATGACAAAAAAATTTGACAGTCTAAATGATACTTTCAATGTTGATGCTGACATTGTTCCAACCGAAGTTGAGAATTCTTCTTTAAAAAAAATTGAAAAAGTTTCATCATCTGTAGAAGATATTAAAAAAGATTATGAATATACAAGGGGTAATTTATACTCTCTAATTGAAAAAGGTCAGGAAGCAATTAATGGAATTCTTGAACTCGCTCAAGAAAGTGAAATGCCTAGAGCATATGAAGTTGCTGGTCAACTAATTAAAAACGTGGCAGATGCAACAGATAAATTAATGGATCTTCAAAAGAAATTAAGAGATGTTGAAGAAGAAAGACAATCAAAAGGTCCAACAAATGTCACAAATGCTTTATTTGTGGGATCAACTGCGGAATTGGCTAAATTAATTAAACAACAATCAAAAGATGAAAACGTTTAAGCAATTTCAAGAAGACTGGACGAATAAATATAAAAAGAGTATTGATTGCTCAAATCCAAAAGGATTTTCTCAACGCGCTCATTGTGCGGGAAGAAAAAAAAGAGCAAAAGGTGAAAGCACTAAGTCAAAACCAGTTGAATGAAGAAAAACGGTCGCTGTCCTAAAGGAGAATATTATTGCTACACTAATAAAATGTGTAAAGCAATTCCTGCTGGATTTATGGTTGATCCTGAGGGAATGCTTCGTAAAGAAAATGGTGCGTCAATTGATGAAGGTGCTCGTATTCCAAAAAAACCAGGACAACCAGATAAGTCTGATAAGCACTCAGATCTCTATACAGATGAAGATCCAAAAGGAACAATTCATGGTCTCGGTTTTAAAGATGTTCAGACTGCGAGACAGAGTGTATCAAAAATAAGAAACTCTGGAAGATCTCATGCTCATAAAATCCAAG
>Ga0194116_10004058_pt1 | contig 17130 bp, 19 predicted proteins | sample TA2MahsurfametaG_4_FD_148617 | JGI IMG/M metagenome (GOLD analysis project Ga0194116, IMG submission 148617) | Freshwater microbial communities from Lake Tanganyika, Tanzania - TA2015008 Mahale S9 surface | ecosystem: Environmental > Aquatic > Freshwater > Lake | place: Tanzania: Lake...
CGCTGGTACTGCTGCCAGAAGATAGGCTGGAATGAGATGTTGCAGGTGACCCGCTCGAAGAACGGGCTCATGGGCCATGATCAAACCGGCAAGTCCTCCTGGCAGGTACATCACAACAAGAATAAATATCAGGCCAAAGTAAAGCATCCAGGCGCCGGTGTAGTCACTAAGTGAAATTTGCAAGGCTGTAATCAGCATGGCGCCTAAAATGGGGCCGAGGAAATGTCCAACTCCGCCGATATAAGTCATTAGCAGCACAGCACCCGACTGTGCACCGCTTACTGACAACGCATTCATGATCTCAAAATTGATCGCTGCAAGTGCGCCCGCGATCCCAGCGAAAGTGCCTGAAAGACAAAAGGAGATAAAGCGAATCATTTGGGTCGAGTAGCCAATAAACTCGGCGCGCTCTGGGTTCTCGCGAACAGCGTTGGCCATCCGTCCGAACGGGGTTTGGGTGATCGCAAACATCGCCAGGACCGCAAAAAAAGTCCACGCTGCTATGAGGTAGTAGACCTGAATTTGGGCGCCAAAGTCTAGGCCGAGCCAAGCTGCCAGCTTAGAGCGATCTGCGCTAACGCCTTCTTCGCCACCAAAAAACGAACGCATGATCAGCGACGAAGCCGCTACAAGTTCGCCAAGCCCAAGCGAAATCATGGCGAAAGCGGTGCCAGCGCGCTTGGTAGAAACCCATCCAAAAACAAAGGCGAAAAGTAAACCAGTTACGGCACCCACGATTGGTACAACGATTAAAGGCATTGCCGCCGAAGGCCCTGCTAGTATTTGTAGCGCATGGATCGACATGAAGCCAGCTAGCCCGTAATACACAGCGTGACCAAATGAAAGCATGCCGGTTTGTCCGAGCAGCATGTTGTAGCTGAGTGCAAAGACCGCCATGATGCACATGAGGCTCATCTTCGTTAATGAGGTGCCTGAGTCGAAGACAAAAGGCAGGGCTAGCAAAATCAGCGCTGCAAGGGTCCAAATTGCATAACGTTTCATGCTATGTCTCCCGATTGCCCATCAGACCCGTCGGCCGGAAGATCAAAATCAATATCAAGAGAAGATAAGGTATGACGGGCGCCACCTGTGCCACGGTCACACTCCACAGATCGCCAAGAACCGTACCTACTTGTGGATTAAATGGCAAAAATGCAAAAAGATCGGATAAGGAAACATTTATCGCTACCGCGAAGGTCTGCACTAAGCCGATCAACAATGAAGCAATAAATGCACCGGTGAGCGAACCGAGGCCACCGAGTACTACGACCACAAACAGAATCGGCCCAAGAAGCGCTGCCATCGAGGGCTGGGTGACCAGAGCAGGGCCTGCAATCACACCGGCGAGACCGGCCAAAACCGATCCGCCTCCAAATACCATCATAAAAATACGAGGCACGTTATGTCCCAGCATGGCAACCATGTGGGGGTGACTGAGCGAGGCCTGGATAATTAATCCGACCCGTGTCTTAGTTAAAACCCATAACAATACGATAAACATACCAATCGCTATGCTTAGCATGAAGACCTTATAAGCCGGATATGTTGTGCCGAACATGGTGAAGGCAACAAAATCCAAGGCGTCTGGGACACGATAATCAACTGGCAGTTTGCCCCAAATCATCTGGACAACTTCTTCGATCACAAAGGCAAGGCCGAAAGTGAACAAGAGCTCTGCAACATGGCCATGCTTGTGAACCTGCCGCAATCCAAAGCGCTCTATCAATGCGCCGACAAGCCCAACGAGTAGTGGGGCAACGAAAAGGCCAATCCAAAAGCCAAGATGCTTGGCAATTTCAAAGCCAAAGTAGGCACCAAGCATGTAAAAGCTCGCATGCGCAAAGTTGAGAACGCCCATCATCGAGAAGATGAGCGTGAGCCCGCCCGCCATCATGAACAGCAACATGCCGTACAGGACGCCGTTTAGGCTTGAAAACAGAATCAGCTCAAGCATGGCCGTCCTTAGAAACCTGAATCTGCCAGCGTTCTAAAAACGCTCCTAGTACGGACGGCTCATTTTGCAGGTGGTAGCGAGCTCGGTATCCTTACCTTCGACTTTTCCTAAAGTCTTCCAGCCCCAACCCGTACCTTCTTCGTCATATTTTGCGCCGGCGGGTAGAGGTCCAAATGAGGCGATAAACATATCTTGGATGAACTGGTGATTATCGGTTCGCATGTATCCCACACCGCCGTTATGCGTCGTAATCCTCATCCCCTCAAGTTTTTGAGCTATCTTTTTTGCATCCACTGCGCCGGCAGCCTTTATTGCTTCAGAAAGCATATACATCTGATTGAAGGCTCGTGGATACCAGACTGCCTGTCCCGTGCGAGGACGGAAATCGGCCTCAATGGCCTGCGATGGCGGATGTGGCACGTTGGCATGACCCTCAACAACTGCGAAAACACGATCGGACAGCCCCGTTTGCTTGATTGCCGTTGGTCCGCCTGCGCCCCCGGCATAGTAGGTGTACCAGTCGACTTTAAGGCCTGCGTCGGCGGCCGCTTTCAGCAGCAGCGCGATATCCTGTCCCCAGTTACCGGTGATGACCGAGTCAGCACCTGAAGCTTTGATCTTTGCGATATAGGGAGCAAAGTCATTGATCTTGAGCAGGGGATGTAACTCGTTCCCAACGATTTGCACGTCGGGTCGTTTCTCCTTGAGCATGGCCACTGCCTGAGCGCGAACCGCGTGCCCGAAGGAGTAGTCCTGGTTGATCAGGTAGACCTTCTTAACACTGTTCCTCGCCTTCATAAAGTTTGTAAGCGCTGCCATCTTGGTATCGGAATCGGCATCCCATCGAAAATGCGACCAGTTGCACTTATCGTTGGTCAGCGAAGGATCGACAGCGGCATAGTTCAGGTAAATAACTTCCTTGCCTGGATTGCGAGCATTGTGCTTCGCAACAAACTCAGAAAGCGCTGCGGCAACCGATGATCCGTTGCCCTGGGTGATGATTCGAATGCCGCGGTCGATGGCTTTTTGCGCTTGAACAATACTCTCTTGCGGATTCGTCTTTCCATCAAAGGGAACGATCTCAAACTTTCTGCCGAGCACGCCGCCAGCAGTATTCAGTTGATCAGCGATATAGCGAAAGTGTTTAAGTCCATGTTCGCCAATACTTGCACCGCCCCCTGACAAGGGATCAATGTAGGCGACTTGAATTGTTTGTTGTGCCAGCGCACTTGCGCTAGCAATCGACAGACTTATGGCTGTGGCGATAGACCCTACGATCGTTTTGATACGACGCATCATGACTCCTCCGGTGGTTTGATAGTTGGTGAAACTGTTTTTATTTATTTTCAATGGGCATTGCATCACAGCACTGGGAAACAGGCAAGCCTTATCGCCTCGTCTTTTTAGTTTAGGATTTCAGTCTTTGAGCACTCAGCAGCAATAACGAGTACGCAGAAGCTATAACGAGCACCCAGCAGCTATAACAATGGACATTAATCGGCCCGATGTTCTTGCCTCACTGACCAAAGCCTTCTATGACTATGAAGAGGCTTTGGTTACTAATCATATCGATCGCTTAAATGAATTGTTTTTGCTCGATGAGCGTACGATCCGTTTTGGCACGCATGTAAAAGAGCACCTTGTTGGGCATCAGGCCATTGCTGAGTTTCGCCGCTCCAGGCCGCCAGGGCCAGGTGGCAGTTATCGCCGAAGTATTGCAGATGTGCTGATCACCACTTATGGTGATTGCTTTGGCACAGCGAGTTGTGTCTTTATGCGCCCAGGTGAGCAAAGACAGGGCCGACAGCAGCAAAGTTGGCTGCTCACTGCTGCGGGTTGGCGGATCGTCGCTGCTCACGTCTCTTTTGCCGACGCTTAACGAGACCTGGCAATTCGCGACGTGCTGGCAGGCTTCGCTCGGTTAATGTGAGCGTGAGGCTAGCTTGACTGTAGGAGCACCATTTGGGTTTGGGTGACAGTCGCACAAAGTTTTCCTGCCTCATCCGTGATCCGAGTTTCCCACACATGGGTGCTACGGCCACGGTGCAAGGGGCGCGTATCGGCCTGAACATAGCTGCCCACCGGGGCGCCGCGCATAAAATTCGTTTTTGATTCGATGGTCGTTGTCCGCGCGCCCTTTGGCAGCTGGATAAAGGTTGCAACAGCGCCAACCGTGTCGGCTAAGGCCATAAATGCGCCGCCATGCAAACTATTGCCTGCGGTACAAAGTTCCATACGAACCAGCAAGCGGGCTTGAACATGCTCGGGGTCGAGCTTCGTCCATTCAATGCCAAGTAGACCAGGGAACAAAGGCTTTAGGCGCTCCTCCATGGCTTTTAACTGTTCTTGATGCTGATCTTGGGTTGATGTCATGAACGATTCCTTTGGTCAATGTGATCCGTGCTTCAGGTTGATATGGTAATAAAGAGTATTACTTATCTATATTTTATATCGAAATGCCATTTGTGCCCACATCACCTCAGCGGGACCTTGCTGATCGAGGGCATCAATATGGCAAATTAACTTAAAACCATGCCTAAATGACGTAAGCAGCTCTGGAGCGTTATTGTTATACCATTCGATGGTCCGAGCTTTCATCGCACCGATCATTTCATCATGGCAAATACGAATCCTTCATGGAGATTGATATCGCAGTGAATAAACTAGAAGTTGTCGATTCGCATCATCATTTTTGGGACCTGTCATTGGGTTGGCATGATTGGCTACTGGGCGAACCAAAGCCCTTCTTACTCGGAGATTACACTGCTTTAAGGCGCAATTATTTGCCCGAAGATTACGCGATTGATGCCTTTGGTGTGGATGTACTGGCGACGGTTCATGTTGAAGCGGAGTGTGCTCGCTCGCTAGCACTCGAAGAAACAGGTTGGTTACACAGATTACAACAAACTCACGGTGTACCCAATGCCGTGGTTGCTCATGCCTGGCTTCACGATGCGCAGCTAGAGGATCGGCTCGTTGCTCATGCAAAGTACCCTTTGGTCAAGGGATTGCGTTCGAAACCGCTAACGGCTGATAGTCCGACGTCGCCTTTCCCACAAGGTTCCGGTTCGATGTCTGATCCCAAGTGGCTTTCAGGGATGCGTAAGCTCGCTGCTCGTGATTGGTCCTGGGATCTTCGGGTTCCGTTTTGGCATCTAAAAGAGGCGGCAAAGCTGATTGAGAAAGTTCCAGAACTTAGGGTTGTGCTTAATCACACAGGATTGCCCTGGGACCGTAGTGAGGATGGCCTGGCTCATTGGCGTGAGGGGATGAAGGCATTAGCATTAATGCCTCAGGTGTTTTGTAAGATTAGCGAATTAGGGCTCTTAAACGCAGCGTGGACTGTCGAGTCCAATCGACGGGTTGTCATGGAGGCGGTTGATATCTTTGGGCCTTCGCGCTGCATGTTTGCCAGCAATTTTCCGGTGGCAGGACTCAGGGTGGGCTATCTTGCACAGGTGCTTGGTATTAACGAAATGTTGCAATGCTTGAGTGCATCGGAGCGAAAAGATGTCTTTGTTAATAATGCTATATCGTTTTACCGGATAGAGCCATTTTACAAGCAAGATCGAAGGCATTGAAAAATGCTTGAGGATTTGCCTGTTCCTTGCCCACGATATCGTAAGCCGTCCCGTGGGCTGGCGTAGTGATTGGATAGGGAAGGCCGCCATGAACAGTGACTCCCCGCTCAAAGCCAAGTAGCTTCATGGCAATCTGGCCTTGATCGTGATACATGGTGACAACACCGTCGTAGCCATCGGGCTTGCGGATCGCCCTAACAAAGGCTGTATCGGCTGGAAAGGGTCCCTCGGCAGTGTAGCCATTTGCCCTTGCTAGTTCGATGCCTGGCTCGATCAAACGAGCTTCTTCATCACCATAGTTGCCGTGATCGCCGTTGTGAGGATTAAGACCACAAACAGCAATACGCGGCTGATCCAACCCAGCCCGCTTGAGTGAATCAATAATCATAGCAATCGCGGTAGCGACTTTTTGCGGACTTAAAAGACTGCTGACCTCACGTAAGGCAACATGAGAGGTCACGCGAGCGGTCCATAGGTCTTCCAATACGTTGAGTTCACCACAGCTTGCCTTGAAGTTGAGGAAATCTGCAAACCATCTCAGTTCGTCTTCTTGATGCATGCCAGCAGCTCGCAAAGCAGCTTTATTCAACGGGGCAAAACAAAGCGCGTCGACGGCACCGGCTTGCGCAAGAGTAAGGCCTTGCCGCAAACCCTCAAGCATGTAGCAACCATTGCTGGCGCCAGCTTCGCCCGGCTCAAAAGGTGCTGTCAGCCAGCCATCCCAAGTATGAACGGTCACCGAGGCGGGAACTTGAAGCGCGACTTGTTGTCCGATCAGATGAATATGCGCATGCTCATAACGCTTAGGGTTATCAAGTAGCCTTTGTACTAACTCTGGGCCAATGCCTGCTGGGTCCCCACAAAAGACGGCGATACGCGGTTTATGCAATGTCATGTCAACTTCTCCATCCGAATTGCCGCTTGGCGAGTGCGCATTAAAGCATTTCTTGCCGACTTGAAACATGCTTTGTTGTCGTTGACCGCGGAGCTTGTATGCTGGTTGCGAATATTCATCCTAGAAACGAAAAAGGCTGGCTGGAGCATGTATACATCACTGAGTGAGTTATCAGCGCTAGAGCTTGCAGCACTGATCAAGCGGCGAAAACTATCCCCAGTTGAGCTGATGACTTATTGCATCGATAGAGCTCATCAGCTGCAACCGATCTTGAACTGCTTCATTACGATTTGTAGCGATCTCGCCATGGACGAAGCAAGGCGAGCCGAGGTTACCCTTATGAAGGGTGAGGCAAGGGGCGTTCTCCATGGGATCCCGTTTACGGTTAAAGATATTGTGCATACAAAAGGTGTTGCAACAAGTTTTGGAGCGCTGCCGCTAAAAGATTTCGTGCCTGGCGACGATGCGGTGGCGGTTGCAAGGCTTCGTGAGGCAGGCGCAATCCTACTCGGTAAGACGACGACACCCGAGTTTGGGTCAAAGTGTCTGACCGACTCGCCCTTATTTGGCAAGACGTCAAACCCATGGAAGCTTAGTCGAAGTTGTGGCGGCTCGAGTGGCGGCGCAGCGGTTGCTGTTGCGGCTGGGATTGCGCCTCTGGCCGTTGCGACCGACGGAGGAGGGTCAACACGGATACCAGCTGCCTGCACCGGAGTTGTGGGGATGAAGCAAAGTCTTGGACTCATTCCTCACAGCCAGGCACAAGACTTGTTCGGCAATCAGACATATGTCACGCCGATGACGAGGCATGTTGAAGATACAGCCCTCATGTTGGATGTAATGGGTGGTCAGCACGCCTGCGATCCTTGGTCAAGTGGATTTAACCCGACCAATTTTTCGACCAATCTAGCGTCGATGGCGAGCCTTCGTGGCAAGCGAATCATCGCCTGGTCAGTACCGCCTGGCAGACCTTTTTCAGCCTCAGCGGCAAAAGTGTTTGAAGCCTCACTCAATCGACTGAGCAATCTTGGTGCAAGCATTGAACGAGTCGATGGTAAGGGCATGGATATCGAGCCCATCTGGCGAACGATTAACCATACGGTTTGGAGGACGCGATTTGCTGATTTCGCCGCTCGCTTCGGGCCCGATCTTAGCGCTACCTTTCATCGGCAACTTGCGCTTGCGGAAAACATCAGCGCGGTGGCCTATCAACAAGCTATGTTTGAGCGTAGCAAGCTCTTTTTGAGCGTTCAGGCGATGTTCGATCGGTGTGACTTTTTAGCAATGCCTACAGTTTCTAGATCGGCTTTATCGATAGATCATGATCTATTTTCTGGTATTGATATCGATGGGAAGCATTTCGACGAGCTTCGGGCCAATTGGTTTCCCAATACGATGCCTTTCAACATGACAGGGCACCCTGCGATTAGTCTTCCCTGTGGTTTTGATCACGAGGGCATGCCGATCGGTTTGCAAGTCGTTGGACCTCTACACGCCGATCAGCAGCTCTTAAAACTTTCCTCGCTATTTGAGCGTGCCAGTGGACTTCTCGATCAAAGGCCGCCGCTTATCGACTAAGCATTGGGTCAACGGTCGGTCCAAGGCATATCCTTCCATAACTGCCTAAACTGACTGTCTCCAGCGCGAATTTCAGCCTCGTAAGCATTGGGTGCAAGGAATCGAACGGGGGCAAATGCGCGCTCGGCTGCTTCTTTGAACATTGGATCATTAGCGGCTCGTTCGATGGCACGGGCTAGGCGTTCTCGCACAGCACTCGGCAGTCCACGCGGCGCGGCAATCCCACGCAAGGATGCCATTTCGAAGGCAAACCCTTGCTCTTTGAATGTGGGCCAATCGGGTGCCATGCTCATGCGTTGAGCTGTCATTTGCCCGAGACAGCGCAGCGGCGAGCCACTTTTTAAATACTGTAATGCCTCGCCAACGTTGATGGCCGCTACCGTTATATGTTTGCCAGTGATGGCTGTCCGTGTCTCTGAACTACCCTTAAAAGGTACGTGGGTTAGTGCGACACCGGCAGCCCGCTCAAACATCAACATGGCAAGATGGTCATCCGAACCGACGCCTGTCGATCCGATTGTTACTTTTTTTGGATTGCTCTTGGCGAAGGCTTGGAGTTCGGCGAGGCTTTTTATCGGGCTGTCTTGGTGCACGCAAAAAGTTCCAGGGTCGTCGACAATATTTCCTAAATAGTCAAAGCTTGATAGCGTCCATGCGGCCTGGCGCTCGATCGGTATGGTGATGATGGGTGGCGTGTTGATGAAGCCTATTGTGTAGCCGTCTGCTGCCGCATTAGCGATCGCAGCAAACCCGATGCCGCCACCGGCACCTGGACGATTCAAAATATTAATCTTTGCACCATCACCGAGATGTTTCTCAATAAATGGAACAAGACTTCTTGCGACGATATCGGTACCTCCGCCAGGAGCATAGGCAATAATCATATTGATCGGCTGGTCGGAGGGCCAGGCTGCCATGGCCTGTGTCGCCAAACAGCCAAACATAACAGCCATCGTGAGTTTTGCTACACGATGCTTAAGCCGACGAATTGAATTTCTCATGCCTGTCTCCTTGCGTTTTGATTTGAGATGCCAGATAGCAATCGATAAAGCATGATCGACCAAATACAGAGGGTGATCACGGAAAGGCCGGCTGCGATCGGTCGTTCGAAAAAGCCAATCATCTTCCCATCAGCTTTAATCATGGATGTCATAAAACTTTGCTCTAAAAGCCCGCCAAGCACAATCCCCAGCATCATCGGCCCAATGGGGATATCGTGAGACTCCATAAGCCATGCCAGGATTCCGAAAAATAGCATCAATACAATGCCGAAGCTGCTGTTTGTCATGGCATAGGATCCAAGCACACAGGTCATCAGAATCATTGGAAGCAGGAGGGCGCGTGGCGTTCTAAAAAGCCGTGCTGCAAGCTTAATGGCTAACCATCCAAGGGGAAGCATGAGTAGATTCGCTAGTATAAAAATTATAAAAAGTGCGTAAACGAGATCGGGCGTCTGGCTGAAGATGCTTGGGCCTGGGTTCATACCCTTCATGTACAACACCCCGATCACAATGGCAGTCACAGAGTCGCCAGGTATGCCAAAGACGAGAGCGGGAATCCACGCACCGCCAAGCGCAGCATTATTCGACGAGGTTGACTCGACGATGCCTTCGAGGTGGCCCTTTCCAAACTGCTCAGGCTGCTTTGAAAACCGCTTAGCCATAGCATAAGAAATCCAAGCCGCCACATCGGCTCCGGCCCCGGGTAATGCACCGATGGCGGTGCCAAGCAATGAACCTCGCAAAAAGTTTTGCCAATAGGTTGTTGCGACGAAGCGAAGGTTTGAAAAAAGCGCACCGATTTTCTCTTGGACGGGCGCAAGACTTAAGCCTTGCTCGGCTGAACTTCGCATAAGTTCACTCAAGGCGAATGCGCCGATCATGCTGGGGATGAGATGGATACCTCCGGCAAGTTCGATACTTTCGACCGTAAAGCGGGCAACGCCTGTCACAGGGTCGATACCGACGCATGCAAAACCGAGTCCAAATAAAAGTGATAACAAGGCATGGCTTGTTTGCTTGCCTGAAATCAAGCTTGCGCAACTCACGCCAAGACAGGATAGCCAGAAATACTCGAAGGACGAAAAATGAATCGCTACTTCAGCAAGCAAGGGTGCGGCAAGCATGAGAAAGCCAACGCCTACAAGTCCGCCGGCAACCGAGCATATCAAATTCGTACTGAGATTTAGCTCGAGCTTGCCTTGTAAGGCCATTGCATAGCTCTCTTCGGCATAAGCTGCCGATGCTGGCGTTCCCGGCATGCGAAGCATGGCGGCGGGCAAATCGCCGGCGAAAATCGCCATGGCGCTCACCGCAACCACAGCACCAAGTGCGGGAAGCGGCGGCATAAAGAAAGTCATGGGAACCAGAAGCGCAGCAGCCATGGTTGCCGTGAGGCCAGGTATCGCACCTACGAAAAGTCCGAAGATGGCGGATGCAAAAACAACACCAAGTACTTGACTATCAAATACAAGAATGATGGCCTTTGCCACATGCTCGCTGATTACAAAATCGGCCAACTAAAAACCGCGAAAATAGTTCAGCCAACTACCGGTGGCCAGTGGTACGCGCAAGAGTTCCGCGAACAAACCATAAGCTAGGAGCGAACCCAAGATGGCGTTCAACAGCGATGCCTTCCTTGATGCACCAAGCGCTATAGAAAGAAGGGCAATCATAATGTCGGCTGTGAGCATAAAGCCGAACCAGTCAATCACGAGCACATAAAAGATAACGCCAGCAGGCATCATCGATACGGCAATAAGACCAGAGCCTTGCTTGAGTCGCGGGTCGACGACAATCATTGGGCCGGGTTTGTTGCGCGCTTTTAAGCTAATCAGTAAGCCACAAGCGGCGATACCTAGCGCGATAAGATTTGGAAAGAGCCCTGGACCCAGCCCATAGCCAGAAGGACCTGTCAAGTTTGCGCTGTGAAACCCTAGTAGACCTGCAAGTCCAATGAGTATGAGCCCAAGCACTCGATCATGCAGGCGCATGCGCTCAACCTCGGATGCCCATCGCGTTTTAGCCCTTCTTTGCCAAACCTGCTGCCGAGATAGCTGCCGCCATTAACTTGTCCCCCTCTGCCATGAAGTTAGCAAACTCAGCCGCATCTGCCCAGCGCATGCCAAATCCTCGAGCCCTCATGAAATCTTGAAAGATGTTTGAGTCAAAGGCTTGCTTGAGCGCGACCGCAAGCCGATCTGCGATCGGATCCGGTAGTCCCTTCGGTGCGGCAATACCGCGCCATGCGCCTAAGGAGTAGTCGATGTCCAGACTCTCCTTGAGTGTGGGAACATCCTTAAAGATCGGATTGCGCTGCGTTGCCATCACGGCCAGGCTTCTAGCCTTACCAGCATCAATCATGGCGCGAGCTTCAGGCACCGAACACGTCACGATGTCGACACCACCTGCAGCTAAGTCCTGCATTGCAGGTGCTGCCCCGTTTGATGGTACCCAAGTGACGTGCTTTGCTGGCAGACCCATCGCCCTCAGTCAGCCAATCAGCGCCAAGTGCCAAATGCCACCGTGACCTGTCCCAGAGGCCTTAAATTGACCAGCAGGCGATGACTTAATCGCATCAGCGAGTGCCTTCACCGATTTATAGGGCGCGTTTGTATTGACCTGTATGCCTGGCGGGTCAAGATTGAGCAGGGCTAGTGGTCGGTAGCTCGTCGGCTTCAAGGGGCTTAGCCCTTGGTGATGCATCATTGTGATTTCAACCGTAATCATGCCCAAGGTGTAGCCATCGGATGGCGCATGGGCAATCGCCGAATGGCCTACGACCCCGGAGCCGCCAGTTCGATTAATTACATTAAAGGGCTGGCCAAAGTTTTTTTCAAGAATCGCGGCGAGCACTCGGGCAGTAGCGTCAGTTCCGCCGCCTGCGCCCCAGGGGCAAATAAGGCTTACAGGGCGGATGGGCCACTGCGGCTGCGCGCCATAAGCATGAAGTGCGGCAGCTCCGATTGAGCCTGCCGCCCAGGAAAGTACATGCCTTCGACGCTCAAGACGCATGCATTAACTCGACAAAAGTCGCAGCCTGTAGGCCTCGCGAATCTTTGCAAGTTCTTTAGAAACAGCTGCCTTTTTCGTTTTCGAATTAGCTTCGTTGGTCAACTCTGCGACAAGCGTCTTCATGCGCGAGCCCATGGCGCTACGGTCGGGGTCGTCCGCCCCAGCATGTAGTGCAACCATCAAAGCATCAGTGAAATCGTCCATGTTTAGGCTAACGGACGCAAAAGTCGGCGGAAGTTAGCCCCAAAAAGTTTAGGACCCCAATTTCACCGCCCTTACCTTGTTAAGAGCTCGATTTCGGCTTAAGTCGATAAGGCTCTTCGAAGTCACGAAAATCATGCTCCTGCATCGCTTCTCGTACCCATGCCTCAACACCGCGCGTCCCGAGGCATGTTTGCATGTAGCTTCCAACGGCTTGGCTAACCGGCAATTCATAGGTTTTTATACGCATCACCACCGGCGCAAAAAAAGCATCGGCGATGCTGTATGAACCAAAAAGCATCGGTCCGCCATAAGATGTAAGCAGTGAGGACCACATTTGGTCGATTCTTGCCAAGTCGTTGCGGACGGCTGCCCGATCGCGCAGCATCAGCTCACCAATGTGAGGCAGGCTAGCTTCGATATTCATCGGGTAGGCAGCTCGCAGCGCGGCAAATCCGCTATGCATTTCTGCGCAAATACTTCGTGCCAGTCCGCGTGCATGCGTATCTTGTGGCCATAAATGCATCGACGAAAAGCGCTCGGCGAGATACTCGACGATGGCGAGGCTGTCCCAGATCAATAGATTGCCATCAGCAAGAACGGGCACCTTGCCGGTTGGGCATAGTTTTGCCATGGCTCTCTTAAAGCTAGACTCGGACGAAAAGTCGTCAAAGCGCACCATATGCTCGTCAAAGGCAATACCCATTTGCTTCATCAGCACCCAAGGTCGCATCGACCACGACGAATAATTCTTATTGCCAATATAAAGTTTCAATCGCTTGTCCAATGCTGCGCCCTTTTCATCGATGGTTGACTTGGGATGCAAGTGAAAGCAGGTAGCGTTGTTCTAAAACTTCAACACCCCATTGCGCACCCCTAGATTCTTCCACGCAGCCAAAGCCATGCCGAAGGTATAGTGCACGAGCCCCATGCAAGTCACTAAATGTCCAGAGGTGGATCTCACAAAATCCGTGAATCTTGCAGAAGTCGATTGCATTGCTGAGCATCGATCTGCCAAAACCTTTGGAGTGAAGGCTAGGGTCGAGGATAAACCACCTCAATTGAGCACGTCCGTCCCCCAGGCTGACACCATCAATGGCAAGCGAACCTAAAATTTCATCGTTACGGGTGGCAAGCCATAACCGATTGTTTCGATGTGAGAGCCTTTGTGAAAAACTCACTAAATCCTTTGTAATCGATTGCTCAAACTTTTCACCAAAGCCAAAATTCTTGCAGTAATAGTTCAAATGCAAGCTAACAATTTGCCTCATGACCGATGGTGAGAGCTCGGTCACTGCGACAATCGTTGCTGGTTTTTCGCTATCGTTCATGAAAGTCTATGGAAAACAACTAAAGCATAAGCGCTACTGATTTGACTTGACACCATACAGGCGACCCAGGGCGTAGTTCTAATCGTTGAAGCGAACGAAGCGTAACATGTGCCATCAAAATCTCCTGACTACATCGTACGCGAACGACGGCTTGTCCTGGGTGTAATAAGGTGTCGATGGATTCGATGATGCCCGATAAATGATTTTGTATGGTTGTATCTTCTTGTACAGTTTTCGTTAGGCTGACATCTCTTGCCCGCATCCGAATTCTTACTGTCTGCCCAATAGCCAGGCCCTGATCGCGTACCCAAAGCTTAGCGCCGCCAAATAGCAGCTGTGCTAAATGATGTACCTTGTCGCGATCGACTACGATGGCGCTGCTGATGATGCCAGCCTCGTCGCCAATTGCCAAGGCCAGTTCGCGTGAGCGGGTCACTTCAGTGAGAGGTCCGCATGCACCCACTCGCCCATGCTCGAGCAGCACCACGTAATCGGCAAGCCTTGCGAGCTCTTCCATGGCATGAGTAACGTAGACCATGGGCATCTTTAAGGCATCATGGAGTCTCTCGAGCCATGGTAAAACCTCGCGCCGCCTTGCAACATCGAGCGAAGCTAATGGTTCGTCTAGAAGCAGTAACTTGGGTTGGGTCGCAAGCGCGCGGGCAATAGCCACTCTTTGGCGCTCGCCTCCAGAGAGACTTTGAATCGATCTTCCGAGCAAATGCTCAATGCCTAAAAGGCTGACCGCCTCGCTAAGGCCTGCGCCTCCATGGGATTGTTTCACGCGTTTTAGACCGAAATAAATATTATCGCGAACACTTAAGTGTTCGAAAAGGCTTGCCTCCTGAAAAACGTAGCCTATCTCACGCTTCCATGTTGGAGTTGATAGATGACGGCCGCTGTCAAGCCATGTTTGATCGCCAATTCGAATATAGCCTTGGGCTTCTTCAAGACCAGCTAGGCAACGAAGTAAGCTTGTTTTACCCGACCCCGAAGGGCCAAACACAGCGGTGATCCCGTTTAGGGGTAAATCAAGTTCTAGATCAATCGAAAAGCTCGCACGCTTGAGCTTTAATTGAATCGCGAAGCCTGGCTTGTGATTCACGTTAAGACCTTATCGCTTCGTGATTTCAGCTGTCCGAGTGCAAGCAAAACGAGGAAGGAAAATGCAAGCATGCCGGCAGAAAGTAAATGAGCCTCAACGTAGGCCATCGACTCAACATAGCCAAAGATTTGAGTGGAAACAACCCTTGTTTGCCCAGGAATGTTGCCGCCGATCATCAGCACAACACCGAATTCACCTATGGTGTGAGCAAAACTGAGTACGGTTGCGGTTAAAAGGCCCGGCTTTGCTAAGGGTAAGGCAACCGAGAAGAAAGTGTCGATAGGGCTTGCGCGAAGCGTTGCTGCCACCTCCAGAGGGCGCTTTCCAATCGCCTCAAAGGCATACTGGATAGGTTGAACAGCAAAGGGCAGGGAAAAAACTAAAGATCCAATAAGTAATCCAGTAAATGAAAATGACAATACCCCGATCCCGAGGCTTTGTGTGAGTTGACCAACCCAGCCTTTAGGGCCGAGTAGGACCAGAATGTAAAAGCCAAGAACAGTCGGTGGGAGCACCAGTGGCAGCGTGATAAGCGCGCCGATCGGTTTACGCCATAAGGACTTGGTTTGTGAAAGCCACCATGCTAGTGGTGTAGCGATGATAAGCAGCAAAAAAGAACTCAGACTGGCAAGTTTGAGTGTCAGTGCAATCGCTGGCCAGGCGTCTGAAAGCTGGTTCACCGTAAATCGTACTGATTTATAAATCGTAGCCAAAAGATTGAATAATCACCTTGGCTTTGTCAGATCTTAGAAAACTGAGTAATGCGATCGCGGCACTATTGCCTTGTCCATGCTTTAACAAGACTGCATCCTGGTTGATGGGCCTGTGGTAGGCGGTTGGTACAAGCCACGCAGAGCCCTCTTTGAGTTTGCCGTGCTCAAAGACCTGGGACATAGCGACAAATCCAAGGTTTGCATTTTCCGAAGCCACAAGTTGAAAAGTTTGTGCGATATTCGATGCCTCTACAATTTTTGGAGCAATTTGCTGGTACAGCCCTAACTTGTTTAGGGTTTCCACTGCGGCAGCACCATAGGGCGCGAGCTTTGGGTTGGCTATGGCCAGACGCGTAAACACGTCGGATTTTAAAACTTCACCCTGGCTGTCGACAAAGCTAACCTTCTTGCTCCATAAAACAAGTCGACCTCTTGCATAGGTAAAAGTACTTGCCTTAACTGCATAGCCTTCGTCGGTAAGGCGTTGTGGGCTGTCCTGATCTGCTGCAAGGAAGACAACAAACGGAGCGCCGTTTCGAATTTGCGCGTAGAACTGACCCGTTGAACCAAAGGCGAGTTGTAGCTTGTGGCCTGTTTCACGCTCGAACTCGGTTGCAATGGCCTTCATTGGCAATGTGAAGTTAGATGCAACCGCCACTTGCAGCGATGCTGCGTGTAGGCTTGAGCCTGCAAACATCATCAAACCAGTCAACATGACCCATCGGAAACAGTGATTGAGTTTATAGAAGCAAACGCTTTGATGCATAGTCGTGATCTTTTTAAAATACGAAACTTGCGTAAAACAAAACTAAGGCGATTATTCTAGAAACCGATGTTACAACGCTATTCCATAAATGAATACCGATATGCTCGAATAAGATGAATGATTTAGTTCAGCCATGAAGCCGTCTCGCATCGATTACAGTGAAGTCCTCGGTATGCGTACGCAAGATAAGCGTCTGGAAGTGCTGCGCGCGATTCAGCAAACTGGCTCGATTTCGGAAGCTGCGCGCTCAAGTGCCGTGAGCTATAAGGCCGCATGGCAGGCTATTGAGACGCTTAGTAATCTTGCCGGCGTTCCCCTTGTGGAGAAGCTTGTAGGCGGCTCGGGCGGGGGTGGGGCGAGGCTTACAGAGTCTGGCTTCCAAGTCTTGGAAGTAGCCGATTTACTGCATCGATCACGAGAACAGGCACTTGCCAAGATTGAGCATAGCCGTAGAGCAAAAGGCCTCAATCTGCCGGGTCTTGCAAGCGTTGGCTTTCGCACAAGTATGCGAAATCAGTTTCCATGCAGGGTTCAAGAGGTCCGACAACACATGGCGGCGGCTCAGGTGCTCCTTACCTTGCCTGACGAGCAGTCACTGATTGCAAGAATCACCCACGAAAGCCTTGAATTGCTTCACTTGAAAGTTGGTCAGAAAGTGATTGCGATGTTCAAGGCGACCGCCGTAAGTATTGCGCCTGAGATTGTTGCGATGAAAGGCGTTAATCTGCTGCAAGGAAAGGTACTGAGGCGAGGAAGAGGTGCCGCTGGCTTTGAGGTATCGCTGCAGCTTGGCACCGGGCTTGCATTGGTGGGCTTTGCAAGCAGTCAGACGATTGTCAAGCTTCGCCAGCCAGCTATGGCTGCTTTTGAATCAAACGCTGTAGTCATCGCCGTGGCGGCTTAAATGATGAACAAACCAAGTGCATACGACACCATGCCTAAGCCTGACCGACCTGAAACCAAATATGTGATGAGCGGCGAAACAAGTATTGC
>Ga0194116_10004059_pt1 | contig 17127 bp, 10 predicted proteins | sample TA2MahsurfametaG_4_FD_148617 | JGI IMG/M metagenome (GOLD analysis project Ga0194116, IMG submission 148617) | Freshwater microbial communities from Lake Tanganyika, Tanzania - TA2015008 Mahale S9 surface | ecosystem: Environmental > Aquatic > Freshwater > Lake | place: Tanzania: Lake...
CTTTTTTGGGAAGTCACCCGCCGCGGACTTTTTGGAACCTCCCAGGATGCCGCCATCTACCTTGATAAGGACGGGCTCTCCGGCCTGCTCAGTCCCGAGCTGAATGCATTTATTGAGTCCGCCGAGGGGCGGATCTGCTTGGCATCGCCTGTGGAGGAGCTGCAGTACGACGAGATCCACCAGCAGGTGGAAAAGGTGAGGTTCAAGGACGGCTCGGTGGAAAAATTCGATCTGGTGGTCCTGGCCGTTCCATGGACCCCTGCCGCTAAGCTGATCCCGAATGTCGACCGCGCCTCCCAACTGGCCGCCATGCTGAAGCCTGGCCCCATTTTAGGCGTTCACCTTTGGACTGATCGCCCCCTCACTCCGGGTCTCATCACCGGATTTTTGGATTCCCCGCTCCACTGGGTCTTCGACCGTACTTCCACCCTGCCCCCGGGCTCAAACGGCTACCTTTACGCAGCCGTCATCAGCGCCGTGACCGACCTGATTGACCAGACCGGAAAATATCTGGTGGAACTCATCATGGGTGAGATTCAGAAGATGGTTCCGGAAAGCCGTGAGGCGAAGGTCACCCACCATGTGGTCTACAAGTCTCGGGACGCCACTTTCTGGGGCCCACCCGGCATGCCTTTGGCCCGCCCGGGCCCGGTCACCTCCGTGGAAAATCTCTTCCTTGCCGGCGATTGGACCGAAACTGGCCTGCCCGCCACCATCGAGGGTGCCGTCGTCTCCGGCTTCCAAGCCGCTCACGCGGTAGGCTAAAGAGTCATGGATTCGGTAGGTCACTTTGATCAAACATGGCCTACCTCGATTCACAACTCTCGATCCAGAATTCTTAACCCCTTAATCCCTTAGCCCCTTCATCCCGCCACTCATCCAATCCAAAAACTCCCCCAGAGCTTTGGACATCACTTCCCTGGCCTGCAGACAACCCCCCACGGCCGGAAGAAGTTCCCGCAATCGCCAAGGCCTGAGGGCCAGATGCAGTCCGAGCTTCACGGGCGTGCTCTTGCCGGTGACCGCATCGCATCCCAGAAGAAAAAGATCCGCCGGCAACAATTGTTCCGCGTGGTCGCTTACCGCCCGTAACCCCACCAAAGGCACATCCTTTCTTCGGCAGGCTGCCGCCACGTAGTCCCATTCCATCTCCACCAGCCCACAAGCGGTTTTTCGTCCGAGTTCCAGCTTCGCCAGCCCGGTCTCGATGATCGCATGGGCCGTGTGCCATTTCCCCGCCCGCACGGCCGGTTTCGTCCGAGCCCAAACCGCGAACCCCGGCCAGGCCTCCGCATGAAACGAACTGAGATCGCCTTCGTCCCAAGCCGGATCCAAGGCCCCGGCCAGCCCGGCCAACACGAGCGCCCGACAGGGATGTTCGTTTAGCCATGCTTCGACTTTTTGATCCAGCCCCGCATGCCCCATACCGATCCGTGCGGAAACCACCGGCAACCCCTGCCAACTCCCTTTGAGAGTTTCCAAGCCCGCTTCAGGCCGACTCCGGCCGCCGATCGTTCTCCACGTCGGCTCCGCTTCGAACTCCATGGGAAAAAGGATCCCAACCGGCAGAGGGGAGTCGGACATGGGGGTTCTGGCGGACGAATCCGCGGCTGAGTTCAGCGTACGCCGGAGGTCCGGACCTGATCGAGATATTCGCCGAGGGCGAGGAGCGGCCAATTGTTGCGGTACATGTCGTAACGAAGATAGAAAACGCATGGGAATCCCGTGCCGGTGATAAGTTTTTCCTCCCAACTCCCGTCCTTCGACTGGGTCTCCACCAGATACCGGACGGCTCGGCGCACGCTCGGGCGCTGAATGTCCCCACAGGCCAGTAAGCCCATCAGTCCCCAGCCGGTCTGGGAGGCGGTGCTGATCCCCCGCCCCTTCATCCGAGGATCATCATACGAACCGCAACTCTCCCCCCAGCCGCCGTCGGGATTCTGAGCACACTCCAGCCAGTCCCGGGCCCGGACGGCCCAGGTATCGTTCATGTCATAGCCGATCGCCTGCAGTCCGCGGAGTGCCTGCCAGGTGCCGTACACATAATTGACCCCCCAGCGGCCGAACCAGGAACCGTCTTCCTCCTGCGTTGTCCGCAGGAAGGCCAGCGCCCGCTGAATCTGCGGGTGGTTTTTGGCAATCCCTAGCTTGCCCATGGTCTCAAGCAGTCTCCCGGTGATGTCAGCACAGGGCGGATCAAGGATGGCGTTGTGGTCGGCAAACGGGACGTCTTCGAGCCACGCCTTATTCACGTTCTTGTCAAAGGCTGCATAGCCGCCGTTATCGCACTGAAAGCTCATCGCCCATCCCAGCCCACGATCCATCGCCTCCTTTTGCTGGTTGGGGTTCGAGGCCTTGGCCTGACGGAGACCGAGCAGGACCTTGGCAGTGTCATCCACGTCGGGATACCAATCGTTAAAGAACTCGAAGGCCCAGCCGCCGGTGATCGGCGTCGGATTCTTCATCACGTAGTCCCCCCGCATCTTGACTTCCTTAGAAAGCAGCCAATCGGCCCCCTTCTGCATCGCCGGGTGATCAGGGCTCACCCCAGCGGCTCCGAGGGCGGTCAGGGTGATCGCCGTGTCCCAAACCGGGCTGAGGCAGGGCTGGATGCGAAAATCCCCGTTGGCGGGATCGTCGACTTCCAAACCTTCCAGATCCTTCACCGCTTTGATCATCCAAGGATGGTCCTCGGCATAATCGAGACACCGGAAGGCCAGAATCGAGTTCATCATCGAGGGGAAAATCGCGGCCAAGCCCTCGGACTCCGGCCCGGTCCGGTCAAGGATCCACTTCTCTGCCAGCTGGAGAGCCTTTTTGCGGAATGGTTTCCAGGGCAGGGCTTCGAGAAAGCCCAAGAGTTCATTAACCCGCACGAAGAAATTCTTCATGGAAAAGAAACGGTTTTCGACCGGGTGAAAGAAAGGACCGCCCTCGACCCCGTATGGGTACAGTTCATGCAATTGTTTCTCCGGCGGGAGATGGGTGACGGGGCGGAAACTGCGGATGATGGACATCGGCACCACGATGGCCCGGGTCCACGAACTCATTTCCGACATGTCGAACGGCGCCCATTTCGGCAGCAGGAGAATTTCCGGGGGAATGTTGGGGAGATACTTCCACGGATACTGGCCGAACATCGCCAGATAAAATTTGCAGTAGGTGTTGCTGCTGGGAATCCCGCCCAAACGCATCGCCGCGGAGCGGGCTTTGCGCATCTCGGGCTCATCCGGGGTGAACCCCGCCAACTTCAGGCTGAAGTAGGCCTTCACCGTGGCGGTCACGTTGCTGGGGCCACCCGGATAGATGGGCCAACCGCCGTCGGGCAACTGGCGCTGGAGAATGTGGCGGACGATCTTGGCTTCCTTGGCGCGGTCCACTTTCCCGCGCAAATACATCAGCAAGTGGTAATCACAGGCCACCGTGCTGTCCACGAACAGCTCCCCGACCCAGTACCCCTCGGGCTTTTGCAGCCCCAAAAGATAATCGCGGCAGGCATGAATAGTCTTCTCGACCGCGGAAAGATTTACGTCGGCAGGATCCAAGCCCACCAGTTCAGGGCTGGTGGAGACCCCTTTCCGCAGTTCAGCTGGCGAAACCGAGCCTGACATAGCCCCAAACCCTAGCGAGGCCAAAAATTCGGTCAAACCGAAGAGAAAAATCCCTTTTTTTCCTTCCTTCCAGTTTAAAATCCTTCCCTACTTTTTCATAAATATCTGATCATCAACATAAATACCGCTTTCCCGACCCAAACCTAAACCCCTAATTACAAACAACTTACATGGGGTCAGAGGTCGTTTAAATATATAAGCTGCAATGGCTTAGAAACTGGATTTCTAGGCTCTGGGGTCAGAGGTCAAAATTGGGGATGGATCGCTGGGTTGCAACCCAACAAGGGGAAAAAATTGGGGAACATTAGGGGCTAACTGCCCAGGTGATTAGCCGAAGCTCATGGGCTTGGGTTAAAGAAGAATTCGAAGGACGAACTCGCACATTGAATTGGAAATTACCGCTATCCTTCATCTCTACTCGGCCGGCGTATTTCGCCCAGCCTTGGGAGGTCTCCCCGGTTGGCTCCAGTCGCGTGGCCAGAGAAGGCCCGTTTGGATCGACCGCCTTCACATACGCCTCCACGGCCACTTCCTCATTTTTGAGGGACCCCAGATGAACCTGGACCGAGACGGACACCTGATCGCCCACACTGACCGTGGTTCCATTGCCTCCAGCCCATGTCACCGCGTTGGCCTTCACCTCGGACCAAGCGGTCCGCAATTTGTCTTTCCAGACCGCCAGGTTCCGGGACTTCGCGAACTTGTTTTCCGCAAACATTCGTCCCTTCTCGGCGGCCTTCTTGTAAAAATTCTCCGCATATTCCGCCACCATTCGCTGGGTGTTATAGACCGGCCCGATCGTTATCAGGCTGCGCCGGACGCGCTCAATCCAGCGCTTCGGGACTCCGTCGGCACTCCGTTCATAATACATCGGCACAACTTCATGCTGGAGGATCTCGTAAATTGAGAAAGCGTCGAACTCGTCCTGCACCTCGGGTTCCAAGCGCAAGGCATCCTCCCCGATCGCCCAGCCGTTGGTGCCGTCAAAGGCCTCGTCCCACCAGCCGTCCCGGACAGAAAAGTTCAGACATCCGCTGGTGATCACCTTCTCGCCACTCGTGCCGCTGGCTTCCAACGGCCGCGTCGGATTATTCAGCCAGACGTCGCAGCCGTGATAGAGGTGGCGGGCCACGTTGAAATCATAATTTTCCACGAAGACGATCTTGTTTTTGAAAACCGGCAGCTCGGAGACCTTCACGATCAGCTGAATGAGCTTCTTGCCCCCCTCATCGGCGGGGTGGGCTTTCCCGGCAAACAGAAACTGCACCGGCCGCTCCGGGTCATTGACGATGGCTGCCAGTTTATCCAGATCCCGGAACAAAAGAGCGGCTCGCTTATAAGTGGCAAAACGCCGGGCAAATCCGATGGTAAGCGCCTTGGGATCGAGCATGGTCTGGGTGGAAAGAATCTCCTCTGGCTTGACTCCGTTCCGAATTCTTTGGTTTTTGACGTTGCGACGCACAAATTCCAAGAGGCGAGCCTTAAGCTTCTGATGGACGGTCCAGTAGTCCTTGTCCTTAAATTCGACTCTTTTTTTCCATTGGGCGGCATCCGCTAGGTCGTCCTCCGTGAAGGCCCCTTCCTCTTTTTCCAGCAAATCCCGAATTTCCGGAGCCATCCAGGTGAACGTATGGATTCCATTAGTCACATGGCGGATCGGAATTTCTTTCTTGGGCACCCCCGGCCAGACCGTCTGCCACATTTCACGGGAAACCCTCCCGTGAATGGCGCTGACCCCGTTGGCCTGACGGGAAAGACGGAGCGCCAGGATGGTCATGCTGAACGGCTCCTCTTCCGGGTGCGCCCACGGGCGGCCGAGCTTGAGCAATTCGTCAAAGCTGATGTGACAGTCGCGGACGTAGGCGGCGAAGTACTTCTCCATCAGCTTGGGGTCAAAGGCATCGTTCCCAGCGGGCACCGGCGTGTGCGTGGTGAAGACACTGCTGGCGGCTACCGGTTGCAAAGCTTCAATGAAGGAAAGCTTCTCCTCGGAAATCAGCCTTCGGATCCGCTCCAAACCCAGAAAGGCGGCGTGGCCCTCATTCATATGAAACACGGAGGGCTTAATTCCCATGGCATCCAGAGCCTTTACCCCACCAATGCCCAGTAGGATCTCCTGGCGGACCCGCATGTCGTGATCTCCGCCGTAGAGTTGGTACGTGATATTCCGGTCGTCGGGCGCATTGGAGGGCAGATCCGTATCCAGCAGGAAAAGGCGCGTCAGACCGATCCTGACCTCCCAAACCTTGGCTTTGACCTTGCGCCCGGGCATGTCGAGCTCGACCACCACGGTTGTTTTGCCGTCGGCCGCGAGGGCTTCACTCGCCGGCAGGTCATGGAAAACATTGTCGACGATGTTGGCCTCCTGCCATCCGTCCCGGTTGATCTTCTGTGCGAAGTAACCAAAGCGGTACAACAAGCCCACCGCCACAAACGGCAGCCCTAGATCGCTGGCCGATTTGCAATGATCGCCGGCCAGGATGCCAAGACCGCCGGAGTAAACGGGCAAAGATTCGTGAAAACCGAACTCCGCCGAGAAGTAGGCCACCAAAGGCTGATCCTTCGTTTCCTTGGGCAGGTTTTTGGTGAACCAAGTCGACTTACGATTGAGGTAGGCCTCTAGCTTGTCGTGGACTTTCTCCACCCGACCCCGGTACGCCTTGTCCTTGGCCACTGCTTCCAGCCGTGACTGTTTGATCAACCGCAGCATTTTGACCGGACTGTGGCCACACTCTTCCCAAAGGGTCGGATCCAACTCCTTGAAGAGCTCCAGCGCGTCAAAGTTCCAACTGAACCAGAGATTGAAGGCAATCCGCCGAAGGGATTCCAAGCCCTCGGGAACCCTGGGAACCACGGAGACATTGAAAGGCCATTTTTGGGCCGTCGCGGCAGGCGTTGCCATAAGCGGATGAGAATGAGAGGGTTAGCTCTTCTTGGCCAGCAGATTTTCTGATACAGTGAAGCCGGGTGGGCACTCCCCTGGACACCTCATTCAGGGTCAAGCCAACGACAACTTAGCCAGGCGGGTTGGGGACAGCCCTCCCTCCCGGATTATTTGATGAGGCTTTGAATCTCCTTAAATTTCGGATGCTCCGCCGTCTCCAGCAACTCAAACAACACCGCCTCCGTGGAAGCAATCACGATTCCGTCCTGCCTCATTTCCTGCAGAGCCAGTTGCCGGTCTGCTTCCCTCCTCGATCCCACCGCATCGGCTACCAGCACCGGTTGGACCTCCTTTTGCCTTAAATCGTACACGGTCTGCCGCACGCAAATGTGAGCCTCACACCCCACCACCAAAATCCTTTTTCGGCCCAGGGCTTTGCCGGCCTCCACCGCCGAGAAGGCACTTTTGGCATGGGGCCCGCCCTTCCCCGCCGCCCGCTGAATCGCCACAACGGTTTTACCCAGTTTAGCCGGCACCTGCTCGGTGATAGCCATGGGGATTTCCAGAAGTTTGGCCGCTTTCACCAAAACTTCGACCCTTTCCACCCATCCCTCCGGCTCTTTTACCGCCGCCACCAGCTTCTCCTGCACGTCCACGACCAGCAGACCGGTTTCGGAAAGCTTCAGGCGCCAGGACATCTCAACCCTCCTCGGAAGAAGACGACTGGAGCGAAGCGATCACGTTCAGGTCCTCCAGCGTGGTCACATCCCCCTTCACCGTCCCGCCGGCAGCAATCTCTTTGAGCAAACGCCGCATGATCTTTCCGCTTCTCGTTTTAGGTAGGGCTTCAGCAAAGCGGATCTGATCCGGTTTGGCGATCGGACCGATCTCTTTACTCACTTGGTTCCGCAACGCCGCCACCAGCTCTTCCCCGGCCTTTTGCCCGGATTTTAGGGTGACAAAGGCCACCACCGCTTGGCCTTTCAAATCATCGGGCCGGCCGACCACCGCCGCTTCCGCCACGGCCGGATGACTCACCAGCGCACTCTCCAATTCAGCCGTGCCCAACCGGTGACCCGAGACATTCAGTACGTCGTCAATCCGTCCAATCACGTGGAAATACCCATCCTTGTCCCGTTTGGCCCCGTCGCCCGTGAAATAGCAACCCGGCACCTCACTCCAGTACTGTGTCTTGTACCGCTCCGGATCACCGTAAATCGTCCGCAACATCGACGGCCAGGGTTTCCGGATCACCAGTTTTCCCTGTACCCCGTCCTTGACCGATTTCCCGCGGTCGTCCACCACCGCCAAATCCGCCCCGAAGAAAGGTACCCCGGCCAGCCCCGGCTTCATCGCATGGACCCCCGGCAGAGTCGTCAGCATGTGGCTGCCCGTTTCCGTCTGCCACCAGGTGTCCACGATCGGACACCGCCCCCCACCCACCACCCGGTAATACCAAAGCCAAGCCTCGGGATTGATCGGCTCCCCCACCGAACCCAGCAGGCGCAGGGAAGACAGATCATGTTTTTTTACCCATTGATCGCCCCAACGGATAAAGGCCCGGATCGCCGTGGGGGCCGTGTAAAAAATGCTCACGCGGTGCTTGGCAATGATCCGCCAAAACCGATCCGGCTCCGGTTGGTTGGGCGCCCCCTCGTACATCAGCGTCGTCGCCCCATTGCTCAAGGCGCCGTACACCGCGTAGCTATGGCCGGTTACCCAGCCGACATCCGCCGTGCACCAAAAAAGATCCTCCTCCCGAAGGTCAAACACCCACTTCGTTGTCAGGTGGGCGCCCAACAGATATCCGGCCGTGGTGTGTAAAATCCCCTTGGGTTTCCCGGTGCTACCGCTCGTGTAGAGAATAAAGAGAGGATCCTCGCTCTCCATTTTTTCCGGCGGAAAGTCCGGCGGTTGGTGGTCCGTGATCTCGTGCCACCAACGGTCCATCCCGTTCAGCGCCTTCACCGTCCCGGTCCGCTTCAGCACGATCACCCTTTGCACTCCGGGACAACCAGCAACCGCCGCATCGACATTTTTTTTCAGATCCACCACCTGGCCCCGCCGGTAACCCCCATCCGCGGTGATCACCAGCTTGGCGCCGCAATCATGAATCCGGTCCTTGAGCGCTTCGGCGCTGAAGCCACCAAAAACCACACTGTGCACCGCCCCGATCCGGGCACAGGCCAGCATGGCGATCGCGGCCTCCGGCACCATGGGCAGATAAATCATCACCCGATCCCCCTTGCGGATTCCCTCCCCCTTCAGCGCATGGGCAAAACGGCAGACTTCATCATGGAGTTGCTGATAGGTCAGGACGCGGACATCCCCGGGTTCCCCTTCAAACACGATGGCCGCCTTGTGCCGCCGCGGCCCGTCCCGGTGCCGATCCAAGCAGTTATGGCTAAGATTCAATCGCCCGCCGCCAAACCACTTGGCAAATGGTGCTTTCCACTCCAGCACCTTTTTTGGCTCCTGGAACCAGCTCAACTCCTGCTGCGCCATCCGCCCCCAGAACTTGTTGGGATTCTGGATGGATTCGCGGTGCAGGGATTTGTACTTGGCCGGACTGTTGAACGCCGCCCGTTTCACAAAGGCAGCCGACGGTTTGCAGAGTCCGGCTTGGCTCATCTTGATTTCCCCTTTTGCAAAACTTTTTTCACCACGCCTAGAATGGCTGTCGTGGGAGCCAGCCGGCCTGGTCCCTCTGCTCCACAGGCCAACCGCCCCTCGGCCGGCCCCGCCCAAATCACCCCGCGGGAAGAGAGAAGCTTCACGTTCTCCTGGGTCGCTGGATGGATCCACATGTTGCTGTTCATCGCCGGTGCGATGACCAGCGGGGCACGGGTGGCCAGGAATACCGCCCCCAGCACGTCCCCGGCAAAACCATGGGCGGTCCGCGCGAGAAAGTCGGCGCTGGCCGGTGCCACCACCACCACATCCGCCGTCTGGGCCAGATCCAGATGGGACATTCTTCCGCCCTCCCCTTCTTCCCATAACGAGGTGTGCACCGGTCGGTGCGTCAGGGCGGCCAAGGTCAACGCCGGAAGAAAACGGGCCCCGTCCGCCGTCAGCACCGCATGCACTTCCCAACCCTCTTTCCCCATGGCGCTGGCCAGATCCGCCGCCCGGAACGCGGCGATCGATCCGGTCACCCCCAGGACGATGCGCACCGTTTTTTTCTCAGCCACGATTGAGGTCCAGCCTCCGGCTGAGATAGCGCTCCGCCCGAATGATCGCGCGGAACTTGATCAGATCCTCCTCCATGGAACTACTCAGGATCGTGTAGCGGTAACTTTTCCAATCGGCCATCTCGGCATTGGCTGCGTCGATCCGCTTGTCGATCTGCGCGGCGGTCTCGGTCCCACGCCCCTCCAGCCTTCGTCTTAATTCTTCCAGATCGGGCGGCATGATGAAAATATCCGCCAAGGCGGCCCGGATTTTTGGATCCTTGGAGTCCCGGATTTGCCGGGCTCCCTGCACGTCAATGTCGAGCAAGACATCCCGCCCCGCCACCAGATGGCTGAGGATGGGCCCCTTCGGCGTCCCGTAGAAGTGCCCGTACACATCGGCGTGCTCCAGCATGTCGCCGGCCTGCACTTTTTTCTCAAAATCTTTGCGCTGGAGAAAATCATAATCCGTCCCGTCCTTTTCCCCGGCCCGGATCGGCCGGGTGGTGCAGCTGACCGAATACACCAGATCGGGAGTTTGCCGGACATTGGCGCAAAGGGTGCTCTTGCCGGTTCCCGACGGGGCCGAAACCACGAACAAAATTCCGGAGCGGGTGAAGTTATTCAAGGTTCGCCGCCTGCTCCCGGAGCTTCTCCAGCTCCGATTTGAACTCGATCGCCAGCCGGGTCAGCTCCATCTCCCCGGATTTCGATCCCACCGTGTTGGCCTCGCGCATCAGTTCTTGGATCAGAAACTCCAGCGTCCGCCCGCCGGGAGCCTGCTTTCCAGTCAACCCACCCGCCTCCCTCAAATGGGCACGAATTCGACCAATTTCCTCGGTCACATCCCCACGATCGGCCGCCGAGGCCACTTCCTTAAAGAGACGTTCAGGTTCCAGCTCCACCCCGGCCTCGTTGGCCAGCTCCTGCAACCGGCCCCGCAAACGTTCTCCTTGGGCCTTGCGCATGGCCGCGGCCGCCTTTCCCATCTTCGTACGGACCGACTCCATCCGGCCAAGGTGCTGCTTCAGGGAACGGACCATGTGGCTCCCTTCCCGTTCCCGGCTGGCCACCATTTTAGTTAAAGCCACCCGCACCCCCGCCAAGATTTTCCGGTCTTCTTTCGGCGTGAGCGCATGGCTCTGGGTGGAAACCACTCCGGGCAACCCAAGCAGATCGGACCAGGAAGGACCGCCTTGGACTCCCAATTTCTTGCCGGCCGAACGCAGTTGGGCGGCGTATTGGGCGGCTCTTTCGAGGTCGAGGCTTCGTCCGTTCCGATGGGCCGCCGCCTCCGCCTGCACCGCCACGGTCACCTTGCCCCGGGTCACCTGCCCCGCGACCTCCTCCCGGATCTCCCGCTCCAACCGCGCCAGATCTCCGGGAAGATAGACGATCACTTCGAGACCCCTTTTGTTCACCGAGGAGGCCTCAATGCGGAAGACGGCATGCGCGGTGGCCACCTTGGCGGAACCAAAACCGGTCATGCTACGCATCGTAAAATCCTACGGGGAAACCCCCCGCGGCTCAAAACCCTTTAAACAGATTTCCAACTCCCTGCAGGATGCTGCCGGCCGCCCCCGCCGCTCCCCCGGCCGCGCCTCCCGCGCCCTGCAAAACCCCCGAAGGGGCGTTCAGTAATAAGTTGATTCCCCCTTCCGCCAGCATTTTTCCAATGTCCATCTGCACCTTGGGATCTGCCAAGGTGCCGGTGATCGTGGCCGATCCGGGTATTTTTGTGTAAAACTCCGAGCTGGTTCCCACCAATTGGGTCATCACTCCCTGCAATTGCCCGCTGCTCTGGATCGCCTCCCGTGTCAGCGCCAGATTCACAAGAAAATCGATCGCCTGGCTTGACCAATCCAGCGAACCCCGCATCCCGGTTGCCAAGGCCGATCCAGAGGTGCGCAAATCTTCGGTCGTGATCCGGGTGCCAGCTATCTGGAAAGCTCCTGCTAAGGAATTGATCTCACTCCCCGCTACAAATGCGGATCCCAGCAGCGCGCCGGCTCCCTGCAAGGCCCTGGCGATCGCCGGAAGATTCTCAAGATGGGCCTGTTCAAGACGAAGGTTGCCCTGTCCCGACAACGTCCGCTGCAGATCCTCCAGTTTGGCTCCCGCCGCCTGACCGGTGAACTTCAGGTCGGCCAAGCCTCCCACCGGACCGCGGGCATCTTGGATCAAGGGGCCGAGAATCGCGCCCAATGGAAACCTTTCGATAAATAGACTCACCTGCAGAGGCCGGCCGGCTCCCCCCGTCGGCACCACCGAACCCCGAATCACCCCGCCTTGCACCTCCACGCTGGAAGGGTCCAGCAGAATTCCCTCAGGCCCATACCGAAAACGGGAAATTTTCACCGGCCCCACCCGCGCCTCCGGCAAAATCGCCTGATCCAGTTTTACATCAATCTCTAGACGAGTGGGTTCAGACTTGGCGCCAGACGGGGTGGGAGGGAACTTCCAACTTTCGTATTGATCCAAAAAACCTCTTAGGTCGACAACCCCACCCTCCAATTTGATATCGAAAAGGCCTGGGGCGGTCTGGCAAAGGGGAATTTGGACGGCCGGAAGATCGATGATTTTTTTTTCTGCAGAATCAAAGGAGGAACAAATCAGAAAGGCATCTTTTAGGGTAAAACCTTGAGTCCGGTTATCATGCTCCCATTCCCCCTTACATCGGAAGGAAAGAGACATCCGCTGGCTCTCCTCACTGATGCGGGCCTCCAGCAGCAAAAGGTCGATCTCCCCCGAAGACCCGTGCTCACCCAGCTCCCAAAAGCCCGGTCCTAGAACCAGATCCCCGTCTACCCATCGGTTTTGCCCCAACCAAGGTTTGGCCAGCGTCGCCACCCACCCCTTCGGCACGCGGGCTGACTCCCACGCCCAGGCCCCGTTTTTTCGGTAATCCACTTTGCCTATGGACAGCTCTCCGCCCGCGGACTGGGCGATGAGATTCAGGTTATCCAAAGCTGCCAACCCGTCCGCCCCCCAACTCAAAATTCCCTGCGCGTCCGCCCGCAGACCGGGCAGGGTCCCAATCTCAGGCAGGGTTAACGACAGGCCCTGCGCCTCGGCGCTGAATCCCAGCTTCCGCAGGCCGCCCTTGGGCTCACCCACGTTTGCCTTTAAAAGAAGGCTCCCCGCGGAAACGTAGGGGGCCGCCGCCGGCACGTTCTGCTTTGCCACGCTCAGATCCACCTTGCCCACCACCGCCAGACCCGGCTGCGTCGCCTTTTCCGCGGACAACTCCAGCCAGTCCACTCCCCCTTGCCGCGAAGCCAACATGACTTTCTGCACCGCCAGGTCCCCGTCCGACTTCAGCGTCAAGTCGGCCTTCAGATTGACCTGGTTTTCCGGCAACCGCAGTTCCGGCAACTGGACCGAAAGATCCGGGCTGCTGAGGTCCATCTGGGCGGCCAAGGATCTCTTTTGGGGATCGCTTTGTACCCGCAAAAAGCCCGAAAGGGTTCCGGCAATCGAGGTTTCGTTGGCCTTGGGCAAAATCAGCGGAGCCACGATGCCCATCGGCCATCCGGCAAACTGCACCATTCCGGAAGAGGGCTTGGTGCCGGCGGGTTCCCACTCCTTGGCACCCTTTTTCGTTAAAACCAGCGGTGCATCCAAGGAGGCGCGCACCGCCTCCGTCCCGTCCCGGTGCTTCGCCACCAAGGTCACCGCTTCGATGGCCAGCTCTCCCTCCGTCCCCGACGGCCACGAGGCCTGCAGGTTTCCCTGCACGGAAGCGAAATCCACGGGGCGCGGTCGCTGTGCGGTGCCCGTCTCCACGGTGACCGCTCCCTGTAGGTCTGCCTTCAACAAGTCATGCCGGTTTTTCCGAGAAAAGTCGAAGGACCCGCTGCCGGAGGCCTCGGTCCACTGCCAGTCAGGCGTGAAGTTTTTCAAGAGGGGCACCACGAAAGCCGATTCCGCCCTCGCCAACTCCACCCGCATCCGTCCCATGTCCTGCGCCGGGTTCCACAGCGCCAGCACCTTGGCGTCCAGCAACGGTTCTCCCGCCCGGTTCGCCTGCAGTTCCAGGGCCGGCAACGTCCAGGTCCCCTGCTCCGCCTGCAGCTCGGAGGTTAACTTTGCCCCCCAGGATCCCGCCTTCTCCTCCGGCCAACGCATGCCATCCAGGGTTAGCGAGACCAGGCCGGCTCCCTTCTGGCTGAAGTTGCCGGAAAATTCCACATGCGCCTTGGCTTGGCCCTCCGCCGGCCAGAATTTGGCGCCCGCCCAGGCTTTCCCCAGGCCCGCCAACCCGGCGCTCAAATCTCCCGCCAGAAAGCCCTCCTTTTTGACCCAATCCCACTCCGCCTTGGCCGTCAGCGTCAGGTCTTCCGCCGTTCCCCCTTCCCAGGAAGCCTTCACCTGGGCGCTTTCCAGGTGGATCTTGGTTCCCTTTTCGATGAATCCCTGAAAATCCGCGGTGGCGGACTGCATGGAAAGGTTGCCCTGCACCCATGACCCGGCCGCCGTCAGCGCACGGCTCTCCACCTTGCCACCCAAGCCCACCTTCTCGCCCTCAATCCTTGCCTGGCCGCTCCCGGAAATTTTCCCGCCCTCCACTTTGAGCTTGGCGGGGTCGATCAGAATCGGCACCACCGCCGCCAACTCCAATCCCCGGGCCGCCCACTGCAACATGGCCGGCTCGGCCGCCTCCGCCTTGGGTTTGCCGGTCAGTTGCAGCACCGCCGGCCGGTCCAGAGATAGTTGCAAGTCCGCCGGTTGGCCCGCTCTCCCCAGATTCATCGTCAAACTCTCGACTTTCAGCAGGCTCTCCGCCTCGGCCCACTCGGCCCGCGAGGAAATTCCCAACGCCGCCGGTTGGCTGGGCCAGTTCGCTCCCGCCGCGGCCAGCTGGACCGTCTGTCCGTTCATCTCCACCTCGACGCCCAGCGGCTTCTTGGGGCCTCCCTGCAGGTTCACCCTTCCAGCCAGGGACCCGTACACGTTTTGGATTCCGCGGGGCTGGAGAAACACTCCCGCCAGCTGTAGATTGGTCGTCTCCAAATCCAACTCCGCGGTCCACTGGCCCGAAGCCGCATAGGTCCCACCAATTTTTGCGGCCACGCGGATGCCCCCCACCCCTTGCCAGACCGCGTGGAGTCCATCCATCCGCCAGTCCCCTTCTCCGCCTTGCGTCGCCTTGCCCTCCAACACTAGTTGGCAGGGTGCAACCAGATTCCAGGGAGGCAGATCCACCACGGTGGAAACATCGGTCGTGAGCTTGAGGTCCCAGAGATCCCCGCCGGCCGGGTCCTTGGACTTCTGCGCCGTCGCCTTTGTGGTCGTGGCCAGCTCCTGTTGGCCTGGGCCATTCCAGTCCAACCGGCCCAGTTGCACTCGGATCTCCCGTGGGGTCCGACCATCCCAACCCTCCGCCGAGGCGTGGACCGACTTCAGGATCCAGGCGCCGGTTTCAGTTCTTAACCTCCCCTCCACCAAATCCAGCGAGGCCTCCCGTAAAGAAAAGGGAATGGAAAAGGGGGCAACTTCCTTTTTCTGTTCCGGGGCGGCCGTCAATTCCAGGTCCATCATCGCGAACTTGAAATCCGCCCGGAGGATCTCCGGCCGGCCCGTCAACAGCCGGATCGGATCAAACTCCACCTTGGCTGAGTCCAAGGCAAACCGGGACTTCCTCTCGTTCACCGCCTCAAGTTCCAGGATCTCCAGCGTGCCAAAGGCGGACAGCCGGGCCGACACCGCCTGCGCCTTCCACCCAAGTAATTTCGCCGTCACCGGGATGGTGATCTCGCAGAAGACTGTGGGTTGAAATAGCAGGGTGCCGATCGAGGCGAAAACCACGCTCACCACGGACAGCAGGAATTTCCAGAACTTCACGGGATGGAAATTATGTCCCGCCCACTCCCCCCCTCGCAACCTCGGAGGAAATCTCGTCCCACCCTCCTTGGGGGGCTATTTTTAAGCCATGGCACTTCCCGCCGGGCCTTCCCGTTTTTTGGTCAATCCCCTTCCCGACTCCACCGGCTTTCTTAGCCGGATTTTGGTAGCCACCCGCAAGGGAGATCCCCATCGCTATATTCTTAAGGTCGGCAGCGACATCCCCCGGCGCCGGCAATGGGCCGGAGAACTGCGGGTTTTTGAGCGCGAACTTGCCGCCTACCGATTACTGGCTCCGCTCAAGGGAAAACTATCCCCGCGGCTGTTTTCGGGTGCCACGGCTCTCCACGGCTCCGACGGTCTCCTTCTTTTGGAGCTCATCCGCGATGGACGGAATCGCGACCAACTCCGGGGCCTGACTTGGCCGGAGCTGGTCTCCGCCACCCGTGCGATCGCCCGGATTCACGCCCGATTCTGGAAATCCCCCGCCCTCAAAAAGACCAAAGGCCTGCCCCAACACCACTACATGCGGGCTCACGACGTCCAACGCCATCTGCCCGCCTTTCTCCGCTGGGCCAAACTGCAGTCAAAAGCTGCCAAACCCTTCCTCGCCCTGCCCAATCAAGTGAAGCAGCTGCTGGCACGGTTAAAAAAACAGCCCTCCACCCTGGTTCACGGTGATCTTCGTTCAGAAAATATATTCTACGGCCGGAAATCTGTTCGCTTCATCGACTGGGGCCTCGCCCTCGCCGGCCACGCGGCCTTCGACCTCGCTCGCTTGGCCGGTGGCAGCGCTCGAAAGCCTCTATCCCTGATTCAACACGCCGATCTTTTTGAAATTTGGCATGCGGAGCTTATCCGCCGAGGAGTCCGCAGCTATCCGCTCCACGAAGCCTGGCAGGACTACCGCGACGCCGTTCTCCTCACCCTCACCATCCCCATCACCAACGCTCCCACCCTCGCATCCCTCTCCCCCCGCGGCCGCCAAATGGCCAAGTTGATCACCAAGCGATTTGTAAATTCAGCCCGCGAACTTGGCTACGTTTAGTTTCGTAAACGTAACCGTAAACCTAAACGAACAGCCGTGACTAGCGGGCCGGAAACTTTTCTACTGACAAGCCTCGCACTCCCCGCCATTCCGCATCGCCTCAATCGAGCACGCCATTTTCTCGTCCGCGGTGTACTCCTTCTTCGGCGCTTCGGCGGCGGGCACTTCCCCTTCCTGCAAGGACGCCTTCACTTCCTTCTTCAGCTTCACCGTGGCCTTCTCGATATTCGAGGCTCCCAAGGTCCGCAGGTAATAGGTCGTCTTCAGCCCTTGGTGCCACGCTAGCCGGTACATCCGGGAAAGCACCTTCAGGTCAGGCTGCCCCAGGAATAAGTTCAGCGACTGACTCTGGTCGATCCACTTCTGGCGCCGGGCCGCCGCCGCCATGATCCATTCAAAGCCCACCGCAAACGCTGTCAGATACCGCTGCTTCAGCTCTTCCGGCATGCCCTCCACCGGGCCGAGCTCGCCGTCGAAATACTTCAGCTGGTCCACCATCTGCTGGTTCCACAGGCCTGCCTTCTTCAGATCGCGCACCAAGAAAGGATTCAGCACGATGAACTCGCCCGA
>Ga0194116_10004062_pt1 | contig 17121 bp, 13 predicted proteins | sample TA2MahsurfametaG_4_FD_148617 | JGI IMG/M metagenome (GOLD analysis project Ga0194116, IMG submission 148617) | Freshwater microbial communities from Lake Tanganyika, Tanzania - TA2015008 Mahale S9 surface | ecosystem: Environmental > Aquatic > Freshwater > Lake | place: Tanzania: Lake...
ATTTATTGCCCGATTTTCTCACGGGTGGATACGCCGATTTTTCGATGTACAACGAGGGCCGCAAAGGATCGAGGATTCGGGTTCGCTCGAAAATCGAGGAGAAAGACAAGTCCACCTTGCTGATCAAAGAAATTCCCTTCGGAACCACCACGGGGTCGTTGATTGAAAGCATCATCAAAGCGAGCGACAACGGAAAAATCAAAGTAAAAAAAGTCATCGACAATACGGCGAAGGATGTAGAAATTGAAGTGCAATTGGCGCCGGGCATCAGTCCGGATTTGGCCATCAATGCCTTGTATGCATTCACCGATTGCGAAGTGAGTATATCGCCCTTGGCGTGTGTCATCCACGAGGATAGGCCCAAGTTTATGGGGGTCAATGATATCTTGCGGGCTTGCACCCAGAATACCCTGGACTTGCTACGACAAGAGTTGGAAATTGAGTTGGGCGAACTGGAAAACAAATGGCATTTTTCATCGCTTGAGAAAATTTTCATTGAAAAGAGAATCTACCGCGACATTGAAGAGTGCGAAACGTGGGATGCGGTATTGACGGCCATCGACAAAGGATTGAAGCCATACAAGGGGTTGTTCCGCCGAGAAATCGTGCAGGAAGACATCGTGCGGTTAACAGAAATCAAAATCAAGCGGATTTCGAAGTTTGATAGTTTCAAGGCCGATGAATACATCAAGGGATTGGAAGACGATATCGCCGAGGTGAAGAATCACCTGGAAAATCTGGTTGACTATGCCGTTGACTATTACAAGCGATTGATCAAGAAGTTTGGTGCGGGCAAAGAGCGCAAAACGGAGATTCGGGCATTTGATACCATTGAAGCCAATGTGGTGGCGGTGGCAAACGTGAAGTTGTATGCCAACTTGAAAGAGGGGTTTGTGGGTACCAGCTTGAAGAAAGAGCAATTCATTTGTGATTGTTCGGACATCGACGACATCATTGCTTTCCGGGAAGACGGGAAATATAGCATCGCGAAAGTGACCGACAAGCAGTTTTACGGCAAGGATTTGATCCACGTGGATGTTTGGCGCAAGAACGATGAGCGAACCACCTACAATGTGGTTTATTGGGATGGGGAGGCCAAGAAACTGATGGCCAAGCGATTTAACGCAACCGGGCTGATTCGGGCCAAGGAGTATGTGTTCTCGAGCGATCATCCAAAGTCGAACATTTTGTATTTTTCGGCCAACCCCAATGGTGAGGCGGAGAAAGTGACGTTGCATTTGAGCGCTATGGCCAATGCCCGCATCAAGAGCATCGAATACGATTTTTCTAAATTGGCGATCAAAGGCAAGAGTGCCCGGGGCAATCAGATTACCAAATATCCCATCAAGCGGGTGGAATTGAAGGAGAAGGGCGGATCAACGTTGGGTGGTGTGAAGATTTGGTGGGACGATATGACCGGCAGGTTGAATGGCGATGCCAAAGGACAGTTTTTGGGAGAATTTGAGGGCGATGACAAGGTGTTGGTGATTTACAAGGATGGTCATTATGAGTTGTCGAACTACGAATTGATCAACCGCTTCGAACCGGATACGGTGTATTTTATACAGAAGTATTTTGCAGAACAGGTCATCCAGGTGATTTACTTGGAGGGCAAGTCGAAGTTGCATTACGTGAAGCGTTTCTTGATTGAGACATTGACGATGGGCAAGAAGTTCCCATTCATTGGGGAGGAGAAGGGGTCTGAATTGACGGTAGCTTCGACCAGTTTGATGGCGCGGGTAGAGATAACCACGGAGAAAAAGAGCGGTGAAAAGATGGTGGAGATGATTGTTCTTGATGATTTCATGGATGTGAAAGGTTGGAAGGTGTTGGGCAATCGGTTGAGCCAGGTTAAAGTGAAGAAGGTGGTGTTGAAGAGTGAAAAAGTGGGTGAGCCGCCGGTGGTGGAACGCAAGACGATCGCTTCTGAGTACGCCGAGGAGATGGACGATGATTTGGATGAGGGCAACGACGATGGAGAGGTCGGAGAGGGCACTGAGGGCGGCGATGGCACAGTGATTTTGGGCGGAGATGGGTCTCCACAATTGAATTTGTTATGACGCAGCGAATTTGTTCAACCGCCTGGAAAGACTACGAACTGATTGATGTGGGCGGATTTGAGAAGTTGGAGCGATTTGGGAAGTGGATATTGCGTAGGCCAGAGCCACAGGCCATTTGGGATAAGCGGTTGGGGGAGATGGAGTGGCAAAAGTTGGCACATGCGAGTTTTGTGAAGGCGGCGGGTGCGGACGCGGAGAAGGGGCAGTGGTATTTGAAGCCGGGCATGGCTGATCGCTGGTGGATTCAATACCAGCAGGGCGGATTGGCATTGAAGTTTCGGCTTGGATTAACGTCGTTCAAGCACGTGGGTTTGTTTCCGGAGCAGGCGGCGAATTGGGACTGGATTTACGACAAGGTAAAGGCATTGAAGGTGGGTGAGCGTCCTAGGGTATTGAATTTGTTTGCCTATACGGGGGGTGCGTCGCTAGCGGCTTGTGCTGCGGGGGCGGAGGTGACCCATGTGGATAGTGTTAAGCAGGTGGTGTCTTGGAGTCGGGAGAATATGGAGGAGAGCGGATTGGATGGCATTCGGTGGGTGGTGGAGGATGCGTTTAAGTTTGTGCAGCGCGAGGTGCGCAGGGGAAGGACCTATCATGGGATCTTGCTGGATCCCCCGGCCTACGGCCGGGGCCCCGATGGTGAAAAATGGTTGCTTGAAAAGCAACTCAATGAATTGATGCAGCTGTGCGGACAGTTGCTCGATCCCCAAGGATTTATGCTTTTGAACCTCTACAGCATGGGCTTTAGCGCCATGGTGGCTGAAAACCTGGTGAAAAAGCATGTGTCTACCCACAATGTGGGACAAATGAACAGCGGAGAGCTGTATCTGCCAGACCAAGGAGGCAATGCATTGCCTTTGGGAACCTTTGTTCGGCTTTAGGCTTATTGATTCCGCTTTGTGCCTTGGTGCTGAAGGTGTAGCACTTTCGGCTGAAGGGTAACCAAAATTCATCACTTATCGATTAGTTCGTGATTTCTAGCGAATGACCTTCTTCCCGCCAAATTGTATCCCAAGTATCCCTAATTTTGTTTCAATGAGTTCGGTTATTGAGGCCATCGATGTCTGTAAGACCTTTGGCGAACAGCGCGTATCCAAAAACATTTCACTCAAAGTAGCAGAAGGTAGTATTTACGGGCTATTGGGTCCGAACGGTGCTGGGAAAACCACCCTGATTCGAATGCTATCGACCATCACCCAGCCCGATTCGGGAAGCATCTTGTTTTGTGGGGAATCGCTCAAGGAGACCCATGCCCATCAAATGGGCTACATGCCCGAAGAGCGGGGATTGTACAAAAAGATGACGGTGGCCGAACAATTGCTGTTTTTCGCCGAGTTGCGTGGACTATCGACCCGAGATGCCCAAGCGGCGGTGAAACACTGGCTCAAGCGGTTGGAGATGATGGACTGGGCCAGAAAAAAAGTGGAGGAGATCAGCAAGGGAATGGCCCAAAAGGTTCAATTTGTTTCTTGCGTGTTGCACAGCCCCAAGTTGTTGATTTTGGATGAGCCCTTCAGTGGATTTGATCCGGTGAATGCCGACTTAATCAAAGATTTGATTTTGGAATTGAAAGCGGGTGGTACCAGTGTGATATTTTCGACGCATCGGATGGATAATGTAGAGAGTTTGTGCGATCATTTGGCGATCATACACCAAGGGGAAAAGGTGCTCGATGGCAGTGTGAGTGATATTCGCCGAAACCATTTTACGGGTTTGTTTGAAGTGGGTTTCCACAGCGAAGTGGATTGGTCTGTCAATGGTGTAGTGCCTCATTCTGTGGCGCATCACAGCGATGGCAAAGTGATTTATCGCTTCCAAACCAACGAAGGATTTAGTACCGCGGATTTGCTATCGGCAGCGGTGGCGAAGGGCGGGTTGGTGCATTATTCAGAGCACATCCCCAGCATTCACGAGATTTTTGTAGAAACAGTGTCGAAAGGTGGCGCGGCGATCGCCCTGTAAATCGTCCATCGAAAAGAATAATCAATAGGAAAAGAGAGCAACCATGAGAAACATTTTTGTCGTTTTCAAGCGCGAATACTTGACCCGGGTGAAGAACAAAACCTTCATCATCATGACCTTTTTGGCGCCTTTGCTGATGGTGGGTTTTTACGCGGCTACGATTTATATCGCCACGGAAACGGGGGAGGACAATCGCACCAAAACGGTGTATTTAACCGATTACAATCCGTCGTTGATGCTGAGCAACAATCCGCTGGCGAACTACGTGTTTTTGCCTGCGCCTAGTAGTGAGGATTCGGCCATCGCGGATGTGAAAAGTGGGGCGGTTTTTGGGTGGTTGAAGGTGGAGGATCTCGACACGCGGGCCATTGACTCAGCCACTTATTATACCTCTGAAACACCGTCGTTGGTGGAGATGGAGGGGTTGAAGGAGTGGATCAAGGGCAAGGCGAACAAGCATCAGTTTGCGAAAATGGGTTTGCGTGAGTCGCAAATCGACAGCGCTCAGGCGAGTTGTGATATTTTGACCAAGGAGGTGAGCAACAGCGGCGATGTGCAGGAGAGTTCGAGCACGCTGAAGAGCGGAATTGGTTTTGCGTTGGCGTTCATGATTTACATTTTTATATTTGTTTATGGTTCGATGGTGATGCGTTCTGCGATGGAGGAGAAGACCAATCGGATTGTGGAGGTGATTGTGAGTTCGGTTAAGCCCTTTCATTTGATGATGGGCAAGATTTTTGGGGTTGCGGCGGTGGGACTTACCCAATTTTTGGCTTGGATTGTGTTGGCGGTGGGTTTGGTGATGGGGATCAGCGCGATGTTTTTAAACTCGGGCGGTGGTATGTCGACCCAAGAGGCAGTTCAGAAGGGGATTGAGGCGAGAACGGGGATGGCCACGGTGGGTGCGATGGGGGGCGACGGTGTTCAGGTTGCGGCATCGGGTTCTCAGGGGGCGCGGGATTTGGCGGCGGAGTTTACAGAGCCGCTCAGTAATCTGCCCTATGTAGAAATCATCGCTGTGTTTTTGTTGTTTTTTGTGGGCGGCTATTTGTTGTATTCGAGCATTTTTGCGGCCATTGGGTCGGCGGTGAATCAGGAGTCGGATGTGCAACAATTCATGATGCCCGTGACTTTGCCGTTGGTGTTTGGGTTTGTGATTGCGCAAACGGTGGCGCTGAAAGCGCCGCATGGGGCAATGGCAAAACTGTTTTCCATGATCCCATTAACCAGTCCAATAGTGATGGTCGTACGCGCACCTTTTGGTGTGCCACTGAGCGAATTGGCCTTAAGTTTTGGTTTGCTGGTGCTGATGTTTGTGGTGATGGTTTGGCTCAGCAGCCGAATTTATCGCATCGGAATTTTGAGTTACGGCAAAAAGCCCACATGGAAAGACCTGTGGAAGTGGTTGCGGTAATAGAGGGAAACGATAATAACGGGTTGTTCTAGTAACAGGTTGCGCTGGTAGCGGGCGCTCACGTTGGCGCTTACAGCGTGTAGGTGAGGCCGTACGATAGGCCAATGGAGTTGATACCCGCACCGAGTTCTGCGTGGTAGCCAAAATTGCGGAGTCCCCTGAAATGTTGTTTGATGCCGATGATTGTGACTTGAAATCCATTCATGTCCACGCCGCCATTGAACGCCGGGATGTAAGAACTGGATGAATCGTAATTCATTCTCACGGTGTTGTAGTCGATTCGGCTATTGCCCAGGGCGATTCCCGAATACAGGGCGTAGCTCATTTTTGGGGTGTTTTTGATTTTCCAAGCATAGTCGATACTTGCGAGGAAGGAATTCAGTTTTACCACGTATTGGAAATAGGCATAGTTTCCGGGTATTTCGAAATCGGGGTAGGCGAGGGTATCGGAGGTGACTTCGGCCCAGGTGTACTGCACGCCCATTGTCCATCGGTCGCGAAAGTGGTATTGGTACCCAATGGAAGTAGGTTTTTTGGTGACAATTGAGTTGCCCACATTGCCAAAGTTGGTTTCAAGTTCCTTTTGGAGTCCGCTTCCAATGGTATTCACCAGAATGTTAGAGTTGTTGGTCCATAGGAACGTCATGGCTTCTTTTTGGATGGGGTGAATTTGTAAGGCGGTATGCCCTTCGATTTTGGGCGCGATACGCCTCTGCTCATTTTTCGCTGAGGGCGTTGGCGTTGATGTTTGGGTGGTATCTTGGCCGCCGTACTGGGCGATGGCAGGGTTTGAGAAGCCGATGGCGGCAGTGAGGAGGAGGGTGAGCGCACGGAACATGCGGGTAATTTACAAAATATGATCCACCGTTAGTGGGAATAGAAACAATTTTCGTCGGATTGTTGTTACCTATGTCAAATATCACCTCGATATTTGTTACAACAAATAAAAATAACAACACAATCTTTGGCCCAATGGAACTTGGATCTTACGCACAGCGAGGCTCAGTTCAAGGAGGAGTTTGGGTTGACTTGGAGTGCAGTGACTGAGGCGGGTGGTGTAGTGGTTGGCAACGACGTTAAGTTGTTGTTCAGCGTGCAGTTTGCGCCAGCGCAGGCCTAAGTTTGTTTTTTTATAGTTTGAACGGGGGCCGCGCAGCGCGGCCCCCGTTTTTTTTGTTTCTTTGTGTATGCAGCAATCGAAAATCCGACAGAATAGCTTCCTGTTGTTGTTGGTCGTTTTTGGACTATTCATCGCCTCCCAGTTGTTGGGTTTTTTGTCGGGCTTCCTTGGGGCGCTTACCCTGTATTTTTTTTTACGGAAACCCCAGGATTTTCTTGAAAAACGCTATCGCCTGAGCAAAGTAAAGTCTACCCTTATTCTGCTGCTTTGCAGTTTCGTACTGATTGTTGTCCCTGCGGGACTGATCATCGGGGAGGTCACCGCCCGCATCGCCGATGTGGTATCGCACAGTCAAGAGGTACTGCAATCGATCAACGCTTTCATTACCCAACAAGAACAGCGTTTTGGATTTGAAATTCTGACGGCTGAAAACTTCAAGCGAGCATCTTCCTATCTCACGGCCGCCGCAACTTCTACTGTGGGTGTCATTGCCAACTCCTTTGCCACCGTGGCGGTGATGTATTTGGTACTTTATTTTATGCTGTTGAATCGCAGACCCATGGAAGCTTGGTTTTATGCGTATTTGCCCTTGGAGGATAATCATGTGGCTCTGATAGGCAAGGAACTCAATGCTTTGGTGGTGTCGAACGCGGCCGGAATTCCCGCCACTGCTTTTATGCAAGCCATCCTAGCGGTGATTTGCTATGCCATTTTGGGGGTGGATGATTTGTTATTTTGGTTTTGCGCCACCGCCATTGCCGCGATCATTCCGCTGGTGGGTGCGAGCATTGCCTATCTTCCTTTGGCGGTGTTGCAGTATACTTCCGGACATACAACGCAGGCTTGGGTAATTTTGGTGTTTGGATTGGTAGTGCTGGGTACCGTTGACAATTTGGTTCGATTGTACATTCAAAATAGATGGGGTGATGCCCATCCGTTGATTACCATTTTTGGGGTGATTATGGGCGTGAATATTTTTGGTTTCATGGGCTTGATATTTGGCCCTATCCTCATCAGTTTGTTTATATTGTTGGTGAAAATTTACATGCGGGAATTCCATGTGGGCGGCTTAGCCTATCCGGATGACTCAACCCCTGTTGCTTGATATTGATTTTATGTCGACTTACCAGTACGATCAAACATACAAGACATTATCGCATCGATCCCAATACCAATACCCTCAAAAAGGCCAAGTTCTCCTTGGACGGATTGCCTGGCCTTTTGTCGTCCTATAACATCGAAATTTTGTAGGGGATCACAACAATGTTCACGCGGGGATGTCGTTCGTCGAGAAGAAATGTATTTTCATAGTACTTTGTATTACATAGTACTGAAAATATCCATTACCTTTGTAATATGGATTTGGAAAACACCCAATCGCAGATGAGGAAAGGCATTCTTGAGTATTGCATTTTGCAGATTATTTCTCAGGGGGCGTGTTACTCGTCGGACATTTTGGATCGGCTGAAGCAAGCCAAGTTGTTGGTGGTTGAGGGTACCTTGTATCCACTGCTCACCCGATTGAAGAACGGGGGGTTGTTGAGTTATCGCTGGGAGGAATCCAAATCAGGTCCGCCGCGGAAGTATTTTGAACTCACGGCAGAAGGACGAGCATTTTTGTCCTCTTTGCAGCTTACCTGGACAGAGTTACAATTTGCGGTTTCGCATGTTTCACGTTCATCAACGGCTGAGGCTGGCGCATCCAATTAAACGCATCCAAATAAACGCATCACAAAGAAACCTTTATACTGTATGAACCGCATAATTTCCGCCAACATCAATGGATTTGTTTTTCAGATCGACGAAGTGGCTTACGATCAATTGAAGCAATATTTGGAGTCGCTCCGCCTCCGCATCACCGAAAAAGAGGTGTATGACGACATTGAAAATCGCATTGCTGAGTTATTCAGTCACATGTTGAATTCAGGCACTGAGGCCATATTTATCAATCACGTTGAGGATGTGATTGCACAGATTGGGTCGGCCGAGGAATTGGGCGATGCCATGGACAGTGCGGACCGCGATGGGGCTTCGATGTCGTCTAGTTCGGCATCGTCGTCTGCGGGGTATTCGGTCGACGGAGGGAAGCGTTTGTATCGCAATGAGGACGACGTGGTGGTGTACGGGGTTTGCAGTGGGATTGCGGCGTATTTTGGGTGGGATCCTGTATTTGTGCGGGCGGCATGTGGTATTTTGGCGTTTGCCTCTTTTGGTACGGTGATATTGATTTATGTCTTTTTGATGGTCATCATTCCGGCGGCGACCACACCTGCTGAGAAGTTGCAGATGCGGGGGGAGCCGGTAAATTTTGATAATTTGGCGAAGGTGGTGGATCAGAATGTGCGTTCGGCGGTTGAGAACGTGAAGCCCCGCGCGAAGCGCGGGCTGGGCAAAACTGGCAGAATTGCGGTAAAAGTGTTGGCAGCCATTGCTTTGGTGGCCTTGTTCTCGGTGATAGTTCCTGGGGTGATCGGCGCGGTACTGTCGGCCGGTATGTTTGCCTTCGTTTTCGACGCTTTCTATGATTATTTCTTGTTGGGTTATACCTATTTGTTCGGCACCATCTTGGCGATTTGCATTGTGGTTTTGGTGCCTTTGATTCAGATGATTTACGGGTTGATTCGCGTTTTGGTGAATGGCAAACGCATGAGTCCTTTTCTCCGCTGGCCGTTGAATGTGGCTTTTTGGGTGGCTTTGGTGTTTTTAACCATCAAATCGGTTGAGGTTGGCAGGGATTTTTCTACGTCGGCCTCGGTGAATTTTACCAAAACTTGTGAGCAAATAGACAGTGCAAAAACCATCACGGTTAGAACGGAATCCGTTCCCATGAAATGGGAGGGGGATGTATCAGGTCCGAGCAAAGAAGAGGTGGAAGCTTCTTTGGAAGATTTGGATGTGGAAATTACCATCAATGGGCAAAAGCGTTCCCGAGACGACAGGGATTTTTACGATTTGATGATCAATCGCGCCAGCGACGATGTATCGCTTACCATCGCCAATACTTTGGAGGCTAAGCCATTTATTACGGTATACAAGCGCAGCAGGGGCAGTCGCAAATCTGCGGTATCAAATGCGGCGGGATTGCGTTACGATGTGCGATGGGATTCTACTACGTTGATTTTACCGGATGTGTTGCTGCTGGGAAAAAACGCCCCTTGGCGGAATCCTTCGGTGGAAGTGGTTCTGAATTTACCCATCGGTTATAAAGCCAACATCGATCGCAGTTGTAAATCGTTGATCTCATATGCCAACGATCAATATCTGGGCTTGGATGAGATGGAAACGGGCTATGCCCGTGTGAAGTCGACCTTGCGAGGCATCGAAATGATTCTGCCATAAATTGATTAAATTGCCATACTTATGAAGCGCATGATTATCGCGTTGGGTATGGCCTGTTTATCGAACTTGGCCATCGCCCAGATCCAAGGCACCTGGCAACAAGAGGTGAATTATACCCTTCGTGTTACATTGGATGACCAATTGCACCTGTTGCGGGGCATGGAAGAGTTTGAGTATGTCAATCACTCCCCTCAGACCTTGGATGTTATTTATGTTCATTTGTGGCCCAACGCCTACAAAAACAAGCATACCGCTTTGGCCAAGCAGTTGATGATGGGTGGCAAGGATTATTTGTTTAGGAATGATCCGGAATACCAGGGCTATATTGACTCTTTGGATTTTAGGGTGGGTGGACAACCGTTGAAATTGACCTATGACCAGACGCACATCGATATTGCCAAACTCACGTTGTTGAAGCCGTTGGCACCGGGTGAGAAGGTAGTTATTACAACGCCGTTTCGGGTGAAATTGCCTTCCGGAGAAGTGTCGCGCATGGGGCATATTGGGCAGACATATCAAATCACCCAATGGTATCCCAAGCCAGCGGTTTTCGATGAAAAGGGGTGGCATCCGATGCCGTATCTGAATCAGGGAGAGTTTTATTCGGAATATGGTCGCTTTGATGTGAGCATCACATTGCCAGAAAATTACACGGTGGGTGCCACGGGCAATTTGCAGACGGAGAGAGAGATTAAGCGGCTGAATTTGTTGGCCGAATACAATGCACCGGCATCATTGCAGCCGAATGCGGAGGATAAAGCGGGGATGTATCCATTTCAGGGAAACGACCACAAAGAACTCATACCGCCTGGTATGTATCGCGCATCGGACATTCCCATGAAGCGGTCCGACATAGACTGGAGCAACATCGAGAAGCATTATCAAAACATCGAATCGAGTCGGGCAATGAAAACCATTCGGTATACCCAATCGCGGGTGCATGATTTTGCTTGGTTTGCCGATAAATCGTTTCGGGTGTTGAAGGGGGAGGTAGTTTTGCCACGCAGTGGCAAAACGGTGACTACATGGGCAATGTATACGGAGAATTCTGCAGACTTATGGAAACCCCATGCCATGGAATATCTGCACGATGGGATTTTGAAATATTCGCGGTGGAATGGCGATTATCCATACAATCAGGTGACCGCAGTGGATGGGACCATCAGCGCAGGCGGCGGCATGGAGTATCCCAATGTAACGGTGATTGGCAACGCCAGCACCAAAGAAGAATTGGAAGTGGTCATTGTGCACGAGGTGGGGCATAACTGGTTTTACGGCATTTTGGGAAGCAATGAACGCGATTTTGGTTGGATGGATGAGGGGTTGAATACGTTGAATGAGATGCGTTTTGTAGCGGAGAAGTATCCTGAAAACACGCGTTTGAGCGACATGGCGGGGGGCGCAGCCCGGAAATTGGGTTTTGTAGGATTGTCGCACAAGGACGTGGGCGATGTGCTGTATCGTTGTATGTCTTCGTTTGGGGTGGATCAGCCTTTGCATAACCACTCCGCTGATTTTTCATCCACGAATTATGGCGGGGTGATGTATCAGAAAACGGGGTTGATCTTTCATTATTTGAAGGCCTATTTGGGTGATTCGCTGTTTGATGTGTGTATGCAAACCTATTTTGATCGCTGGAAGTTTAGGCATCCTCAGCCGGAGGATTTCCGCGCGGTGATGGAGGCGGTTAGCAAGCAGGATTTGGGCTGGTTGTTCGATGATTTGATTGAAACACGAAAAGTGGCGGATTACAAAATTTCCAAGGTGAAAAAGACGGGTGCTGGACTTGAAGTGACGGTGAAAAATGTGGGGTCTGTGGACGGTCCGGTTGGCGTTCAATCCATGCGAAATGGGAAGGTATATGAATCGGTATGGGTGTCGCCCGATGAACTGAAAAAAGCGAATGGCTTGATTCGTCTATCGAATTGGGCTGATACGGTGATGATTGATGCGGATAGAAACATCCCGGAGGTGAATCGCAACAACAACATGTGGACCAAGGGTGGTCGAGAATTCAAGTGGAAATTTGGCACCGGGAATGATTTGCCGAACGAGCGGAACCATTATTGGTTGCCGGCGGTGGGTTGGAATCAATACGATCGCATGATGTTGGGCTTGGTATTGCACAACACGAGTTTGCCCGCCCCAAAGTTTCGGTATTCGTTGGTGCCCATGTATTCTTTTGGAAGAAAGAACCTGTCGGGCTTGGGCGATATCAGCTACAATCCCTTGGGTGGCAATCGATACAAGAGTTTGCGGATTGGGGTGAGTGCGATGACATTTCAGGGCAATACTTCTTGGTTGGACTCACTGGGCGATAATTCGATGATGCATCCTGGATTTACGGTAATCAAACCGTATGCGATAATTGAATTAGGTAGTGCCAAACGCCGCAAAGGGTTTACGCATTTTTTGGAGGCAACAGGATTGATCAATTGGCAGGGGCGAGATTGGGCACCCTTTTATGGAACGGAACGGAGTAATGTTGGTATCTACGGATGGCGCTTGAATTACTTTGGAACCAAGCGTGGTCCAGTATCGGTGTTGGAATATAAATCCAGCTTTGAGAGTGTGTCTCAGGTTTCTGATTTTATTAATTCCGTTACTGGCAGGGTTCAATTAGAGGCCAAGTACACCTGGAATTACATCGCTGAAAAAAAGAAGGCTAGAAACATCGAGCTTCGTGGATACTGGGGTAAAGTTGGTATGTTAAGCAGTACCAGAAATGGAGGTTTAGGAGCTCAAACTGAAAATATGTATTTGATGTTGAGCGGGGTTTCAGGTCAGCAGGATGTTTTTTACGATGAGTATTTCAGGGGTCGGAATTCGGCACCTACGTTTGGAAATAATTCTTGGATGGGCCAATATGATTTTGCTACCAACGGACAGCAGCGAATGGATAATATGGGTGGTATGGGTACGGCAACATTTATGGGCAGTAGTACCAGTTTAGCAGCCATTAACTTTTCGATGAGTTTGCCAAAAGTGCCGGGATTCATTCGGGTATTCGCAGATTATGCGAGTATGCCCAATGAAGTTCATTTCACGGTGCCCGAAGCATTGCCTTTGCCGACCCAGTTTTTTGATGCCGGCTTGATGATTCGCACAGGATTTTTGCAAGTGAGTTTGCCTTTGTTCATGAACAATGATTTGCAAAAGACCTTGGGTGGAATCGAAGAAGTTGGCGGACCGGGCGGGATCAAACAATACGTTTTGCCCACTTACAAGCAACAGTTGCAACGAGGGATTCGCTTCAGTTTGAAAATTCCACTAAACTCTGGTTTGTTTTTGCGCAAATCGCTGTTGTCTTCGATTTAAATCGGTCCAATAATCAGAGCAAAGCGGCCGTGTTGATGGCATCTTCTAGCCATCCGGGGGCATTTTTTATGGCTTCGGTGATTTGTTGTACGCCGTTTTTCCCCACACGGAAAACAGGGCGATTTCCATCATACGGTTGGGTACGACATACTTTTCGTTGGTGGCTCTGAGTGTGAGACTATCCGCGAAAGCCACGGATTCAATTTGCCCTGTGGCGATGAAACTGCCCAGAGAGATGGTTCTTTTGTTGCCATTCCATGGTTGTTGGTTTGGGAAGTCCCACAAGAGCTGTAAAAACCCTTTGCCCGATTTGTTGTATCCCACCAAGGCAATTCGGTTATTGTGAACCGCTGCGCCGGTAACCAAAAATCCCAAATACAAGGAATCCCTGGGCGATACCGTGTAATTTCCGGGTATTGATGGAATTACATATCGCTTGGTATAGCCATTTGACCAATTTTTGGTGAAAATATGGAGGCTATCGTGCCAATAAATCATGGCTTCGCAATCGAAGGGCGTGGATTTGGATCTGGCAGTAAACTGGGTTTGGTCGGCGTAATTGAAGGCAATGACCTCCGCACTCAAGGTATCTATTGCCTGGGTTTGAGACCACTGAAAAGGATTGAATTTTAGGATCTTTAAATCGGTGCGATTGCCGCTGTTGTTGCCGAAATCTCCAATGAAGCCGAAAGAATCGGAAAATGTGAGATCCTCCCAATCGGTGTTGGGAAAATTGCCGATGTAGACCGTTTGGGTAATGCTGCCATTGTTGGCGATGCGGTATATGTGGGCGGGGTTACCACCGTCGTTGTGGCTGTACCATTGTCCACCCAATTTCGCCAAACCGGAGGTTTCATTGAGGGTGTCCGACAGTTTTTGAATGAGTACTTTTGGTGCGATGAGGGTGCTGGGATATACACAGGAACCATCGTTGAGGGTAGCGGCAGGGTCGAAGTTGGTGGCTTGGGGATCTGTGCATCCTTTTTGAGCCTGTAATGCAACAACGAGGAATCCGAGGGTCAATAGCAGGTATCGCATCATTGTTTGTGAGGGATGTTTCTGAATGTTAGATTGATTCGGGGTTCGACGATGCGTTTTTGGGCGGGAATTTGGTGCAGCCAATGGTGTTGCATATCGCCTTGCATCAGCAGTAGCGAGCCCGACTCAAGATGGATAGAAAATTTGTTGTTGACTTCGGTTTTGTGCTTGAAATCGAACCGGCGGGTAGATCCAAAACTGACTGATGCGATGTTAGGATTGGGGCCTAATTCTTTTTCGTCATCGGAATGCCAACCCATTTTATCGCTGCCATCGCGGTAAAAATTGAGCAAAACGCAGTTGAAAGTGGTGCCGTGGGTAAGACTTTCGATGCGTGCTTTTATGTTGAGTAGACTGGGTGTCCACGGGAGGGGTTGGTTCACAACGCCACTGTAAGTGTAGATGCAATGGGGGTCGCCGTGCCATGCGGTGAGTCGGGGCGTTGGATGGGTTTTGCCAAACAGGGTAATGTGTGTTTGCATCCATGGAATTTCATCTTGTAGTGCATCGAACAGGGCCAATTGCTCGTGGGTATCGAACAGGTTGGGATGGTATTGCAGTTGTTCCGATGAGAGCATGAAACAAAGTTAATCAAGCGGTGGCTGATCGCTTGTAGGGTCAATAATTTTTTCCGTTGTTGCTGAGGGATTGGGTATAAAGGGGGTATTGTAATCGACAATAGGCGATGAAATTCGACAAAAATTTGGGGGTTGGGGATGAAAATTGGGTGTGCGATGCCTTATGTTCGCGGCATGATTACCATTGAAAAAAACATTGCAGCACCTGTATATCAGGTTTGGGCCATGTGGAGGCCAATGCCCAATAATTATGGCGGTTAATTTTTCAAATTGCATTTGGAGTCAGGACATCGCCCAATTAGAGGCGGCGGCATTGGAGGGATAAAGGCATGATAAGGCGTGGAAATGTGAAGGATGTGGCTTTGTTGCAGCGCATCGGCCGAAAGACTTTTGACGATACTTTTGGCAATACGTGCACCAAGGAAGACATGCGGGGTGTGCTGGATTTGTATTTTAATGCGCAGCAATGTGAGGAGGAATTGAACGATCCAACCGATAATTTTTTCTTTCATGAGGTCGATGGTGAGGCTAACGGTTATATGCGTATCAATGCGAAGCATGAATGTCCGTTAGCGTCGCTGAAGGATTCGCATAGCATCGAATTGGTGCGATTGTATGTGTTGAAGGAATATCACGGCGCGGGTGTGGCGAATGCGATGATGGACTTTGCTGTGGCGTTTGCGAAGGAGGCGGGGTATGAAAAAATGTATTTGTCTGTGTGGGAATACAATTTCCGAGCGCGTGGGTTCTACGAAAAGCACGGTTTTGTAAACTCGGGTGTTGAGAATGATTTTCCTCTGGGTACTACGCCACAGACGGATTATTGGTTTGTAAAGAATTTATTGTAGAGATATAAGGCCTGCTTTTTTAGAAACCGGTTTAAAATTCAATTGAAATTAAACGAATTAACCGCGATTGCGTCTATACTCGAAGAATCTACCATGAGAAAGGTTATACTTATTATTTTGTTAACGATGATTTTGTGGGCATGCAAAAAGAAAACAAATCCCACAAACACAGCCAAAAATGATAGTGCCTTTCAGATAACCAAGACCATTGTAGGTGATAGCTTAGCTGTTGATGTGGTGATTGACAAGCCCCAAGGGACGTCCTTTGATGTGTTGATGGTATTTCATGGGACTGTTACATATGATAGTTTGATTTTGGGGGCGGCCCAAAATACGTTGGATGGATTTAAGCGGATACTTGATAGGGAAGATATGATGATTGTGAGTGTTGCATATCCTGAGGAGAATTTATTGATGGGAGACAATATAAAGCATGCCGAGGCAGCGTTTTTTTGGTTAAAGAATAATGCCGCGACGGAGCTGGGTATTCAAATTAAAAAAGTGTTTTTAGCCGGGCATTCTCAAGGTGGGTATGTGGTTACGCGTCTAAACACCATGCACGAGACCAATGGGGTCATTGCCAACGCTCCGGGTCCTCTGAATTTGATTTTTCGATGCAAGTTGGAGGAAGATGGAAAAATTGAAAATGGGGTGGTTTGTGATCTTTTGAAGCGGAAATATGGAACCACCACGGTGAATCCAGGGGCTTACAAATCGAGGTCTTTGCTCAATTTTTCGAGTGGTTACAAATCAGATATTCTGTTTGTACAGGGGTTAGATGATAGCCCCATTCAGATGACTTCGTGGCCTTTGTTTAAGCAAAAAGTAACCGACTGTGTAGACTGTAAAAAGGTGCAAGTGCACGAAGTTGCGGGATTTGGACATCAATCTTTATTCGAAAATGGTGATGCGCAACTTGTTTTTAATCAATTCATTGCATCGCACTGATGCAGTGGATTTTTTTCGATTGCATGGTTGGAAATCAAATACAGGAATGTAGGAGTTGTTGCGTGTGAGGTTCTCATTGCGTGAAGTACTTTTGTGTATGCTTGAAGTAGATTTTGGTGTTTTTCCTGAATTGCATACTGAACGGTTGATTTTGAAAGAAATCACTGAGTCGGATGCGCCTGAATTGTTCGCTTTGAGAAGCAATGAAGCGGTGATGAAATATATCGATCGGCCGAGGCCAAAAGACCTTGAAGATATTTTGGTATTAATTCGAAAAATGCATCAGATGAGAATCGACGGCGCACAGGTGGGCTTTGGGAGCGGTAGGGCAAAATTAAATGTGGTGTTTTTAGATTGGCAAGTGCGTTGAAAAAAATACCTCTTTTAATTTTGAGAAGCATCGGCATTTTGTCGTCAGTTTTTCTGTTCGGTTGAAACGATTGTGACGTTCGCTATGCTTGCACCTAACCTTTTGGCGCTTGGCGCACTGGCGGAT